>JDSF01000004.1_pt1 | contig 337165 bp, 558 predicted proteins | sample 199441 | NCBI WGS metagenome assembly JDSF01 (sample SAMN02592751, study PRJNA231836) | bioreactor metagenome | isolation source: continuous culture bioreactor denitrification-DNRA | place: Germany: Bremen
ATTAGTTTTAACAAAAATTAGAAATATGACTGCGAGGGTGGAACTTTGTAAGAAGCTCTCTTTGTTTGCTCTCGTTGACAGTAGTGTATATCTGTGTTGTTGTGATGCTGCTGTGCCCTAAGAGGGCTTGAATATAGCGAATATCAACACCTTGTTCCAGCAGGTAAGTTGCGAAGGAGTGGCGGAACATATGCGGTGTGACGTTGATAGTAATACCTGCTTCAGAAGAGTATTTGTGCGTTATGAGCCTTATGTTTTGCTCCTGAAACTTTTCTCCCACGCGAGTCATGAAGAACCATCCAGATGGGACAAAATTATGGTCTCTAATGCGAACATACTCTGAAAGAGCCGTTAATGCTTCGGGGTTACAGACGGGTATCAACCGCTCTTTGTCCCCTTTTCCTATAATCTTAATAGTACCTGAATTCATATCCACATTTTCATATAAAAGGTCACTAACTTCCCCAACTCGAAGCCCTGTAGCAAACATCAATTCAAAGAGTGCAGCATTTCGTTTTAAAAGATAGTCTGACGTTGCATGGCCACATGTTTCTATATAGTTAAACAGTTTTTTTCAGATCAGCCATAGGGATCGTTTTGGGTATTCTATTCCCTTCGTTGATCTTGATTCGGATATTTCTAAACGGGGTGATGTCGATTATCTCTTCATACTCAAGCCAGTTAAAAAAAAGCCTTCACAGAGGCGATTTTTTCGTCTCTGGGACTTGGGCTTATATTTCTCGATAACTTCTCGTATGTAGAGCCTGAGCTGATCTCTTTCGATGTTGTGGATATTATGGAGACTATTCTTTTCGCAGAATATGCAGAACTGTTTAAGGTCGTTTTTTGTAAGCCGACAGTGTCTTTTCAGATAGCTGTTTTTTCGACTTTACAACTGAGTAAGTAGTGAGTAATAGAATCATTCAGTTTCATGTAGCTCCGGGCAAAATAAACTGAATGTACAATTTAAAAAACATGTATATATATTAACGAGTTGATTATTTATTTATATGCTATGATCTGTGATGAGGTGAATGTATGCCGTCAATAATCCAGTTCATGCACCCTAGAAGAGAGGTAATGCCTAACAGGGAGAGTCAAAACCATGAAAATTCCAGTATATGAATGCATTGGTGGTAAGCACTTTATATACCACTGGCGAGCACATGTATGCCTGTTTTAAAAAAGAAAGAAGATGCAAAGCAGTATGTCGAATTAGTGAAAGCAGCTTACGGTGGAAAAAAGCCCAGGCTTCGAGTCATTCTCAAGTAAATTAATACATTAGGAGTGCCGTGTTGAAGAACTTGCTTATTGTACCTATTGTGGCGGTTTTTGTTTATCTGTTAATTAGCTCTGGAATGTTCGAAAACATCAATTCCAAACAACCTACAGTAAAACTACCTGCCGTTTCATCAACAGTATCTAGGTATGTTGATGTCAATGACATGAGATATCTTAACAAAGTAGAGAAGTATTCTCCTGATCTAAGGCGTTTGGCGACAGGATTAGTTCAGAGCTGTGAAGGTAAATACAGGCTGGAGTGCTCGGTAGAGAAGATATTCAACTATGTTCAAGGTGATGTGAAATATGTTGGTGATCCTATTGGCTTGGAGCTAGTCCAAAGCCCTATTGAGACGATGATGAACGGTGGTGACTGCGAAGACTTATCGATACTGCTCTCCTCACTACTTTCGAATATCGCAATCAAGTCAGCTCTGGTCAAAGTGCCTAACCATATGTATGTGATGGCTTGTGATTTAGGTGATCTGAAAGGTTATTCTACCAAGTCGTATGAGACTTTTAATAAGCGTATTAGCCTGAAAAAAGGGCAAGTATTTTCAATTGATCTGAGTAGGCATGAAGAGTTCCTTATCGCTGCAAACTCTAATGAGGCTTTTGATATCATAGCCCTAGCTGGGAAATCCAATCTGAATGCTTTAACAAGGCATAAACAATATAATTACTATAAAGATTGTTCGGCTTTCGGTGTGAGAAATTACAGAAATACTTGTATAGGTCAACCACGAGGTGTATTGCTAGCACTACGATCTAATGGAAACGCAACAGTTGACATTAAGATAAGAGATATAAAAAAAAGGGTTCCTTATGAAGTTCATTCATACGAGGGCAGTGAGTGCGTAATGCTCGACCCGTCTTATAAGGGTAACAATGTGTCTATAGGTATGGAGATGCCAAAATACATAAATGCAAAGAAGAAAATGATTGAAGTTAGATGATCGAAAGCGGTGAAAGAATACACATAGCAATTAGTTTATTCACAATAAAAACTTGAGAATCATTAATAAATAAACTATTCTTGTTATGAAATATTATTTAATGAGAGACATATGGACAAAAAAAGCCCTATCAGAAAGAGATATCTGTACAAAATTCATCACCCCAGCTTTGCAAAAGTCGAACTGGGACATTACTACTCAGGTGCGTGAAGAATTCCCTCTTACTAAAGGGCGGATAATTATTAAGGGCAAACTTCATGGTCGTAAAGCCCCGAAAAGGCGGATTATGTACTCTTCTATAAACCAAATATCCCAATAGCTATCCTAGAGGCAAAGGACAATAAACACACCGTTGGCGATGGTATGCAGCAGGCATTGGGCTACGGTGAGATGCTTGATGTACCATTTATTTTTTAGCTCAAATGGCGATGGTTTCCTTTTCCATAATAAAATATCAAAAGATGGCATAGTAGAATCTGAATTAAGCTTAGAAGATTTTCCAACCCCAGAGACTTTATGGCAGTTATGGAATGAACATAAAGGTATAACTGAAATAGATTTAGAGGTCATTGAGCAGGACTACTACAGTGACGGATCTGACAAAACACCTCGGTACTACCAGCTGAATGCTATCAATAAAACTATCGAGGCTATAGCGAAAGGTCAAAACCGCATATTATTGGTTATGGCTACTGGAACAGGTAAAACTTTTACTGCATTCCAGATAATATGGCGACTCTGGAAGTCAAAAGCGAAAAAAACGCATCCTTTTTTTTAGCAGATAGAAACATCCTAATAGACCAGACAATGACTAATGATTTCAAACCTTTCGGCTCAGCGATGACAAAGATTAAAAAAGCGTCAGGCGAATAAGTCATACGAAATCTACCTCTCCTTATATCAACCGTAACAGGCAATGAGGAAGAGCGAAATATATATAAACAGTTCAGCCCAGAATTCTTTGACATGATTATAATCGATGAGTGTCACCGTGGTAGTGCAGCAGAGAATTCTGCATGGCGACAGATACTTGAATATTTTTCATCAGCCACTCAGATAGGTCTGACTGCTACCCCGAAAGAGACAAAAGACATATCAAACATTCACTATTTTGGTGACCCTATATACACATACTCTCTTAAACAAGGTATCGATGATGGTTTTCTAGCTCCTTATAAGGTTGTTCGCATAGAGATGGACAAAGACTCTGGGTGGAGACCTGACAAGGGTATGGTGGACAAATACGGCAATGAAATTGAAGACAGGATATACAACCAAAAAGATATGGACAGGGTATTAATCCTTGAAAACCGTACAAAGGCAGTAGCAAGAAAGTTTCAGACTTCTTAAAAGAGACTAACAGGTTCGATAAAACAATCATTTTTTTGTGACGATATAGACCACGCAGAGCGTATGCGTCAGGCTATCGTTAATGAGAATGCTGACCTTGTGAAGCAGAACTCAAAATATGTGATGCGAATAACAGGTGACAATGATGAAGGTAAGGCAGAGCTTGATAATTTTATATTTCCTGAATCAAGATATCCTGTAATAGCCACAACTTCTAAGCTGATGAGCACAGGCGTAGATGCTCAAACCTGCAAGCTGATCGTTCTCGACCAACGTATCCAATCTATGACAGAGTTTAAGCAGATAATAGGTCGTGGTACAAGGGTTAACGAGGACTATGGAAAATATTCATTTACTATTATAGATTTTAAAAGAGCGACAGAGCTTTTTGCTGACCCTGATTTTGATGGTGATCCAGTTCAGGTATATGAACCAGTCGAAGGTGAAACTCCTGTACCACCAGATATCGAAGAGCCAGAAGAGGGCGAGGATATCATAGATGTTGAGAGTGATCCAGAGGACGAAGTATGGGAGCCTTTCGAAGGGACAGATGAAGGTGAGGGCGAGACAAAAGTACGTAGGTACTATGTTGATAATGTCCCTGTGCAGGTAGCCTCAGAGCGTGTGCAATACTTCGATTCTAGCGGAAAGCTTATTACGGAATCACTGAAAGACTATACTCGTAAAACCATCATGCAAGAATTCGCATCCATGGATGAGTTTCTAACTAAATGGAGCAGTGCCGAAAAGAAGAAGGCGATAATAGATGAGCTTGCGGAGCACGGTATATTTTTCGAAGCACTGGCAGATGAGATTGGGCGAGATTGTGACCCTTTTGACCTCGTGTGTCATGTCGCATGGGATATGCCTCCTCTCACACGTAGAGAGCGTGCGGATAATGTGAAAAAAACGAAATTATTTTACCAAGTACGGCGATCAGGCTAAAAAAAGTTATTGATGCTCTTCTAGATAAGTATGCAGACGAAGGTGTTGAACATATTGAGGAGACCCAAATCCTCACAGTATCTCCATTTACCGAGTTAGGCACACCAGTTGAGATAATAAGAGCATTTGGTGGCAAAGAAAAATATCTGAAAGCAGTAGCGGAATTAGAGCAGGAATTGTACACTGCCTAAAAAATTCTAAGGATTAATATAAATGTCTATAGCAACACTCATAAAAGTTATTCAGGATATCATGCGCAAGGACGTAGGTGTCGACGGTGACGCACAGCGTATCAGTCAGATTGTTTGGCTTCTGTTCCTTAAGATTTTCGATGATAAAGAGGAAGAGTGGGATTTAACCATCAAGGGATATAAATCACCCCTCCAGAGCCGTTTTCGCTGGAGCAACTGGGCAAAAGACGCGGAGGGTATGACAGGCGAAGAGCTTATAGATTTTGTAAACAACGACCTTTTCCCAAATTTGAAAAGTCTAGCCACAAAGGCTGGCGTAACCCCACACGGCAAGGTTATCGGCTCAGTTTTTGAAGACGCATACAACTACATGAAATCAGGGACTCTTCTTCGTCAGGTTATCAACACTATCGAAGATGATGTCGATTTCACATCCTCGACAGACAGACACACATTTAATGATATCTATGAGAAAATTCTAGCAGACCTGCAATCAGCAGGAAACGCAGGAGAATATTACACACCAAGAGCTGTGACTCAGTTCATGGTTGATATCTTAGATCCGCATTTAGGTGATAAGATTTTAGACCCTGCATGCGGAACAGGTGGTTTTCTCGTTTGTGCCATAGACCACCTTGCAGATCAGATAAAGACAGCAGATGATAGAAAAAAAACCATCGAAGACTGTATTCACGGAGTAGAGAAGAAACCACTCCCTCATATGCTCGCTATGACAAACATGATGCTTCACGATATTGATGTGCCGACAAATATCCGTCACGACAATACACTCAGCCGTCCATTAAAAGATTATGGACCAAAAGACAGAGTAGATATAATTATTACTAACCCTCCTTTCGGTGGAATGGAAGAAGACGGTATAGAATCAAACTTCCCAAAGAAATATCAGACACGTGAGACAGCAGACCTTTTTTATGGCTCTTATCATGTATTTGTTAAAGCATGACACTGGCAAAGCAGCGGTAGTCTTGCCTGATGGATTTCTCTTTGGTGAAGGCGTTAAGAGCAATATCAAAGCAGAGCTTTTAAACGAGTTTAATTTACATACGATAGTTAGATTGCCAAATGGTGTTTTCAGCCCATACACAGGGATAAAGACTAATATATTGTTCTTTGAAAAAAAAGGGACACCGACAAAGGACATCTGGTTCTTTGAGCATCCATATCCTGATGGATATAAATCATATTCACGTAGTAAGCCACTCACTATTAAGGAATTTGATCTAGAGAAAAACTGGTGGAACAAAAGAAAGACTACCGAGCACGCTTGGAAGGTTTCAGCAAAAGAGATAGCCGATAAAAAAAACTATAATCTTGATTGTAAAAAAAATCCGTATAAGGTGGAAGAGAACTTGGGCGACCCAGACGACATTATGGCGGAATTCCTTGAGATATCAGCTAAAGTTAAGGCTGTGCAAGACGCTTTAAAAGATGAGCTTACAAAGGCACTGGAGCGTTCATGATGGACTTTCTGGAGAAACACTTCGACATAGCATTCGATGCACCAGACGGGATAAAAAAAACTCCGTCAGCTTATCCTTACCCTCGCCATGCAAGGGAAACTCGTCCCACAAGACCCAAGCGATCAGCCAGCATCCGAGCTTTTGAAGGATATTCAGGCAGAGAAGGCAAAGCTCCTCGCAGATGGCAAAATCAAAAAACAAAAAGAGCTGTCACCTATAAAGCCCGAAGAAATCCCATACAAACTTCCACAAGGCTGGGAGTGGGTGAGGCTTGGCTTGTGTACATACGTTATTATGGGGCAGTCACCAGACTCCTCTACATACAATAAGGCTCATGTAGGGCTACCGTTTTATCAAGGGAAAACAGATTATGGCAAAGTATATCCTACTCCTCGTAGTTGGTGTAGTGCTCCGGTTAAAGTTGCACCTGAAAACTCTATACTTATCTCAGTAAGAGCACCAGTTGGACCAACTAATATTTGTAATTCGGAAGCGTGTATAGGAAGAGGTTTGAGCGCAATACAAATGCTTTCAAATACTCCAGAGTTTTTTCTTTTTTATATTTTTTTTAAAAGCTTTGAAAGTTATATAGCATCATTAGGTAGTGGATCAACATTCTCAGCTATTACTTTAAAAAATACTTGAAAACTTACTTGTACCTCTTCCACCTCTTGAAGAACAAAAACGAATAGTCAAAAAAAATTGACCAGCTTATGGCTAGATGTGACGAGCTGGAGAAACTAAAACAGACGAAAGAACAAAAGAGACTAGACGTACATAAATCAGCTATTCACAACTTAATAAACTCTACAGAGATAGACGGTTCATGGAGCTTTATCAAAGATAATTTCAAAGACCTATACAGCGTCAAAGAAAACGTAACAGAACTCCGTAAAGCCATTCTCTCCCTCGCCATGCAAGGGAAACTCGTCCCACAAGACCCAAGCGATCAGCCAGCATCAGAACTACTAAAAGAGATTCAGGCAGAAAAAAGTAAAACTCCTCTCAGAAGGCAAAATCAAAAAACAAAAAACCTCTCCCCCCCCTATAAACCCCGAAGAAATCCCATACTATATCCCAAAAAACTGGGAATGGACGAGATTCTTTACAACAAACATTGTGAACTCTAAGCTGGTGTCTACTAAAGACTATACCGAAGAAATGCAAATTGGTCCTGATAGTATCGAAAAGGATACTGGTCGTCTGTTATTTGATAGAACAGTTTTAGAATCTGAAAAAAAATCAGGACCAAATAATCGTTTTAATAAAGGACAAATACTTTATTCTAAGATTCGTCCCTCTCTAAATAAAGTTATTATTGCTCCCTATGATGGGTTGTGTAGCGCCGATATGTACCCAATTGATACTTTTATCAATAAAAAAATATATGCTGCAAGTAATGTTATCAGAGCTCTTCTTAAAGCAAGTCAGAATTGCTGAAAATCGTGTAAAAAATGCCTAAGCTTAATCTTGAAAGCCTTGGAAGTTTTTTTTATTTCCACTCCCACCATTATCAGAACAAAAAAGAATAGTCGAAAAAATTGACCAGCTTATGGCTCTCTGCGACGAACTTGAAACCAATATATCCGCCTCTGAGTCCAAGAAAACATCCCTCCTAAATTCAATAATGGCACAGGTGTAAGGAATGCGTCTTAAGTCTATTTATATAAGCCAATACAAAAAACCTCAAAGATTTCACAATTAATTTCGAAAATAACAATTTCATAGACATTTTTTGTCGGAAAAAAACGGCTCAGGTAAGTCAAATTTTTTTCGAAGCTCTAATCAATATTTTTTTTAGATTCATATACGAGTTTGACAAAAAAGACGTTTCAATAAATTTTGATTTTTTTTATGTCGTATACACGATTGATAATGTCGAAACAAAAAATTGAATGGAAAAAACAAAAAAACTTCTTATTAACGCTAACAGTAGGAGAAGTATAGGTGTCACACCTATCCCAGATAATATAATTGTTTACTATACAGGACATAACGAAACTGTTGGTGATATCATTAACACATATCAGGAACGGTTTAGTAAAAGAATCCAAAAAAGCATCTTTTGATGAAAGTAGACGATTTATCGGCATAAGGTCAGAATATAAAAGATTGATTCTGGGTGTAATGCTACTTCAGCCAAATGACAACAAGGCTAGACAGTATATTTGCAAGGCACTAGGTATTGAGTCAGATATAGATAAGATTCAAATAACGTTAAAAAGACCTATTTTTGCTAATGCAAAACTTGAAATTGATAACTTTGATGAAAGTTCTCACTTTTGGGGCACTGCTGGCGTTATGAGAACTTTTTTTAGAAAGAATGTTGAAATGTATTAGAGAGTCTTATAATCATGGGGATATATATAATAAGGCAAGGGACAAATACTTGATTAACATAGACAGAGAGCTTTTTTTTTAATGAATTCCAAGATATGACAATTGCTGAGCAATTTAGATTGTTTGATAACTTGGAGACACTTGAAATGATAGACTCTATACACTATGCAGGAGAAACGATAATAGGTTTTCTAGACCAGTTTAGCGATGGGCAGTTCCAGTCAGTTTATATTTACTCAATCATAGAGCTTTTCAAGGATAGAAACTGCATAACACTTCTTGATGAACCAGATTCATTTCTTCACCCTGAATGGCAGTTCGAATTCTTAAAGCAGGTCTTTGATATTACTGACGATGATTCTGCAAAAAACCATGTATTATTGAGTAGTCATAGTGCATCAACAATTACCACTGTTGAAGATGATATAATTAGCCTTTTCGAAATAAACGATAACAAAGTAGAAACAAGCAAAGTTTGCAAGAGCAATGTAATTAACTCATTATCGGCAGGATTAATATTATTCTCTGAAAGCGAAGCACGGCTAAACATTAACCATGTTTTAGCGAACACGTCTGGACCAGTGCTTTTTTACAGAAGGTATTACTGATGAAATAATATTGGAAACGGCTTGGCAGAAGTTGTATCCAGATGAAGATAGACCTTTCGAAATCCAAAATGCATTTAGTTGTGGGTTCTTGAGAAATTTGGTAAATACTGATGGTATTTATCAAAATAGTTCTAACCGGCGTTTTTTTTGCATTATTTGACTTTGATGAAGCATACAATGACTGGGTTCAGCTTGGTGATATTATCGAGACCGATTATCACAAATGTTTAGCAAAACAACATAGACGTTACAATTGTATTTCATTGCTATTGCCAGTTCCTGCAACAGGTATAATAAAAGAACAAGTAATCAATCCAGCAAACGTGAGTGATTATGGGAATAGATCTTTGCTTACTATAGAACTTTTATTTTATGGTATTGATGGGCTCGACTCTTATTTCGTTGATGACACTAAGCGTCCTCCTGGGACATGGAAAAAAGTTCGTAGCAGATAATAAAAAAGGCTGATTTTGCTAAAAAAAACGTAATTCCTAGTCTTGCTGCAGAGCATTTTGATATTTTCAGACCCATGTTTGAGTTTATAAAATCAAAGTGTGAACTGAACTAATAAAGGAGATCAATATGGGTGATTTTCAACTTTTTTAAATATAACGATAAAAAACGTAGAAGAGATAAAAGGGACATCAGTCGCTCTTGAGAAATCGCTACAAAGCCTTATAGAGAAGAATTTGGATTCTTTCATAGGGGTTAGGTTTCTAGCGTCTGAATACTCCACAGGCAAGGTGCACGGTGGACGCATCGACAGCCTCGGCATAGACGAGAATGGATGCCCTGTCATAATCGAGTATAAGCGTTCTACCAATGAAAACGTCATGAATCAGGGTTTGTATTACCTAGACTGGCTTATGGATCATAAAGCAGAGTTTGAGCTTCTCGTGATGAATAAATTTGGTAAAGAGACGGCTCAACAGATTGAGTGGGGAAGCCCAAGGCTTATCTGCATAGCTGGCGACTTTACAAAATATGACTCACACGCTGTTCAGCAGATAGATCGGAACATCTCCCTCATGCGTTATAAAAAGTTTGGTGATGACCTGCTGATGCTTGAGCTTGTTAATAGCACAACCTCCACGACAAAAATCAAAGGGACTTCAGAGCATGTTCCAACCCCTAAGTCTGCGAAAAAGTATAAGTTAGTTACTGATTTCTATAATGATATGTCTCAAGAGATGAAAGACCTCTATGAAGATATCCGTAATTACATACTTAGCTTTGGTGATGATGTTCAAGAGAACACTTTGATGTATTACATAGCTTTTAAAAGAGTGAAATGTTTTGCAACTGCCGAATTTCGTCCACAGAAGAAATGCATAATGCTTTATGTTAAAGCTGACCCAGAAGAAATGTCTTTTCAGGAAGGTATAACCAGAGACGTAAGCAACCTCGGTCGCCTAAGCCCATGCAATATCGAGATAACAATTAATAATCAAGATGACTTTCAAAAGGTTAAACAGCTGATTAGCGACAGTTACCAGAATAATTAGTACTTAATCTTCCTTTCCTTCAACAGCGAAATGAAACTCCCAGTCCATTGCTTTGCAGAGCTTGTAGAAGTTGCGCATGGTGATGTTGGCATTACCTTCTTTAAGTAGCTTAAATGCTGTGTCGTAGTTCAGGATCTTGCCTAATGTGTTTGTGTTATATCTCTCTCTAAGCTGGGCGAGGTACTCTTCTTTTAATCTGATATCTACCATAAATAATTTATACAATTTCTTTCGGAAAAAACGCAAACTTTTACTTGTGTTTTCGGTAAACCGAAAGTATTATTAATTATAGCTTACGGTTATCCGAAAGATTTAAAAAGAGGTGTTTTATGTTTAGCTTTTTTTCGTGAAATCAGCAGATTGATGGACAAACCCCGCTACAAGATGACTTACCGGGAATACTATTATTTGAGATCCTCATTATTTCTTATATTCTTTGTAGTAACTATGGCTTTTGCTGGTTTCGCAGTTCTTGTTATGGAGCTAAAAGGCTTTTAGTGGCTCAATAGCGTTTGCAAAGACTGAGCGTGGCTAATTGCGTCGCAAAATTGCATATTTCACCATAAGGCAGTTTAGAGTATTTTACGTCGTAGTTATTTTTTTTGAAGTTCAACAACTAAGTTGAAGTAATTTCTTGGGTTTTCAATAGATAATCATAATAATTAGGGACAAATCTAATTAATAGTTGTTCTCCCTCTCCATACTTTTTAAACATTCTATAGAACAGTCTAAGTTTTTCTATTTTTGTACAACCTGAATACCCAAAATCATGCTCAATAGCTAAATTGTTACTGTATCTAATATCAAACCCAATTTGTATAGCTTCGAAACAAAAAAAAGATATCTTCACACGCAGCCGTTTTAAAAGTTTCATTAAAGCTTATACTTTTAAAAAACTTCTGACTTGACTATTAGGTTACATGTTGGTCCATAGAGCAATTGATTTCTTTCTTTAAAGATTCTCCCATTTAGAGTACCATTAATTTCATGGTATCTACTTGTAAAGCATCGTCCATAAGATTTTGTATTTCCTGACAATATATCACACTCAAAATCTGTGATATCTTTTTTTTGCCTGACTCAATCCAATCATTGCTTGGTATACAGTCTGAATCTGTAAGAAAGATTAGATCAACTCCTTGTTTAATAAGCTCATTGACTCCTTGATTTCTTGCATTTGCTGGCCCTGAATTTACTTTGTTTCTTATTAATGTACATTCATAGTCTGGTAACTCAAATTCTTTTGGTGAGCAATCATCAACTACTACAATCATATCTGGGCTTATAGTTTGTATCTTTAGACTATTTACTAATCTTAATAGTTGTTTGTAGCTATTCTCATTATTTATATATGCTGGAATAACTACGCCAGTTTTTTCCTTTTTTTAATACTCCCAAAATCTAGTTCTTCATTCTTTTTTTGTAGCCAACACTTTATTGGTGTTACTGTATTTACGTTGTCCATTTTTTTTAAAAGCAATAATTTCAACTGTTTTGAGCACTAGAAACTGAAATTTGCACTTGTTGGGAATATTATCTATCCAATAGTTTATTGATTTAAAATACGACCAGTTCGGCAAGAAACTCATACTGTACCTCCAAGACAAGCACAATTTTCACAGTAGTAAAATGTTTTGTGAATATTTATGAAATCTTTCATTTTTTCTCCATTAATGATTGAATTCAAGTCATTATCGTGTAAATTGCCTAAAATATATGGGTTAAACATATTACAAGGAGCAACGTCCATATTATGATAAACAACTAACTCATTCCTTATCGCAGGGCATGACATTTCCCCTGTATTATGTGTATCAACTAAGTTGCTATTATTGATGGGAATACCACTAATTTGACTAGGTAGTAGGCACGTTAATCCAGCTTCTCCCATTATCGAAATGGTCTGTTCGAATTCTTTAGATATATTATTAATACTGCTTTTGACTATATTTTTAAAAGTATCCATTTTTTCATCTCTTCTAACTACATTCACTATTAAGTGAGAAGATATGCTTTTACAAAAAATAAGCGATATCAGTTATATGTTGCAGATTGCACTCTTGAAGAGTGAAAACAATAAAAGGAGTGGTAGAACCTGCTGCAATTTTTTCTTATATTTCTATATATTAATAATGGATCGCAACCTTTTCTTATCTTAGATAAAGTCTCAGAGTTTGGGCTATCTATTGATGCAAAGACTTGTACACCATTATCAATCAGACAGTTTAAAATATGGTCATTATTAAAGCATAAATTGCTGAATAAGTTTATGCCAGCTTTTGGATGAGTTTGTTTAACGATAGAGACGATCTCTATGAAATTAGGATGGATGGTACTCTCGCCTCTACCATTTAATCTTATTTTGTCAGCTTCAAAATTTTGGTTTAAAATAGATTTGAGGTCCTTCTTGCTCATAAACTTATCTTTATGATTCTTCTCTTGTCCAAATCCACACATTATGCATGATAAGTTACAATTTTTTACTTATTTCTATTATTAATTCTTTTAACTTTATTCTTGATTGCATTTCAATACCTTGCAAGGCAGATGACATTTTACCATTTTCGTATGTACATATTTTGTATAACTATTAGTAAATGTTTCACTGTTAATACTATTTATATTTCCAATAGCTTTTTTCACATCCATTAATTTTATTTTGTTGAAAACATGTGAAAATCTCACCATTTGGCATAATAGATATATTTCTGCCTGCAGCAAAACATTGAGAATTACAAGCAGTCTTTTGTCCGTTTTTTTAAAGGTGTCCAGCTTCCTTCAAACCCTTCTTGCATATAATCCTGAATACTATGAAAAAACGTTTCTCTCAGAAGCGAATAGTCCAACTTGTTTAACATCATCAAGAGTCTCTTTAGCTAAAACCGATTGAAGACTAATCTGATTACTGTTTAGTTCTTTTAATGCATAATCTAAGTTATTCATGACGATTTCGTATGAGTCAGTGCCACGTATGAATTTCCATTTGTCTTGGTTAAGAGTATCGACAGAAACTACTATATGGACGTTGAAATATTTTATCATGTCAATGAATTTAGCATTCATTAAAATGCCATTTGTAATTATTGTAGTTCGTATCTTTTTATTATCAGCTTTTTTCAGATAGATATAAGATATCATCTTTTTTTTATTAAAGGTTCGCCACCTACAATACAAAAGTTTTTTTAAGCTCGTTATTGAATCAAACAATCTTGATACTAGATGTGATTGTATATCTTCAATGTAATTCATTTTCCAGTGATTGCACTTGGTGCAACGCTCATTACACTTAAAGGTTATCAGGTAATACAAATCTGTTGGAGTAAATTGTTCCATTATTGAGCCTTAAATATCCAGTGAATTATATATCTATTTATGAAGCTCCACATGGAGGTTATGGTAGTGTAGCTGTTTCCCTATTCGTGGAGTTTTATCTCGTGCACATTATAAGGTCTAAGCGATTATTGTAAATCATTATTTATTATTATACATTTCATCAGAGATAATTTCTTGCTTGTTCGTTGCTTAGATGAGTGAGGAAGCATGAGAAAATATTGCCACACTATTCGTCACAACTAGAGCGGTCGTGAGCGTATATGAGCGGTGGAAAGCCCGTGAATTAGGGTGCTCAAGACGCATAGGGTTCTATTTAATGAGTTCAAATCCTTTCACCCCGATATGTAAGAACCTTTACCAGAGCGGCTTCCCAAGAGCCGCTTTTTTTTATTTAGTGCATTTTTTGGTGCAAAATCTATTGTCATAACATTGTCAAACTTAATCAAATTGTAAGAGATGTATGTTTTATCTCTATCAATATGTTGAATGTCGCCTGTGCTTGCCCCTGCTCATATGTATGTTATCCCATCTTTTTTTAGTACAGTGAGGTATGTGTTTATGACCATGTAAAACAAGCTTAATATTTCTTGCTTTACACCATTGATTGAAGATGTCAGCATCCTCAAGTAACATTGTTTCTTCAAATATCTTAGATATTTTTTTTCATACCAACGTTTTTTTATATAGATTGTTATCTTTTACTTCTATAGGGTGGTGATGAAGAACTGCTATGACAAAGTATTCGGCAATATTACTAATTTTATCTAATTCAATGGTAATTTTGCTGAGTTGTTCTTGTCTTATGCCGCCTCTTGCAATTTCGCCATGGTTGTTTGAGCAAAATGTAATAATAACCAGCTTATATTCATCAATATGTATGGTTGAATCATGTTAAAATATAATACGAGGTGGGATATGTTTGATGAAATTCCTCATGAGCTAAATGGCATTACTGAAGTACAAAAAATATATAGTTGGGATGGTTCTGTTACTTCTTACAAAGCTGGGAATATGTTTATTCCTGTTGCTATAGGTAATAGACACTATGTTGCTATTAAGAAGCTAGCTGAATCAGGTCAGTTGATATTAAAAGAACCAGAAATCAAGGAAGTGACTAAAGCTTATAATTTTGAAGGTGTTTTAAAAGGTTATACATGTGGTTGTGGTTTTGTCCCGATAGATGATAGTAATGCTCTTTTCAAATTAATTATCAAAGATATTGATAATGGTAAATGTATAGTTAAAGAACCAGAAGAAGTGAAATTTGCATGGGGGGAATGGACAAATTGATCATGTGAAGCTGTATTATATTCCAGAAGCCGTAATGCATATAGATACGGGAATACTTGAGGGTGAAATTGAGTATACTATTAATGGTTTTATAGAAGGTGAATCATATAAGTATAAAGTTGAGAACATAAATCTAGCTACAGGTGATTATAGGTATCACTTAACAAAAAAAAATACAAGGTGAACCTGCAATCGCTCATTTGTTTGATCAAATTGAATATACTCTTATGGAAATAGAGCTCCCAGTAAAGCAACTTGCTAGGGCGTTTAAAAATCATCAAAGTTTTGAATTTAGTAAGAGTTACTGTAGTTATTTGGATATGTTTTATAACCAATATGTTGCACAATATGGAAAAGATGTTCCAGACCTTGCATGGTTACTATTGCATGCACCAAGTTACTTGTACAAAGTTTTTTCTGGAGATTTTTAACAGACTAATAGGAAATTACAATGACTACCAACAAGAAAAAAAGGATACATTTTATAAATATCTTAGATAGTAAAAGAAATTTTATCTCATACCACTCAGAAGATAAGACTTGTAAATTAATTAATCCTGTACCTATAAATAATCTATATAACCCCGTTTTTTTTGACCTGAGTAAGGAAAATAGAAGAGGTTATTATTATTTTCAATGCAGAATTCTTTATTTATTTAATAATGGTTTGGTAGAAGAAGCCGTTCTAGCGCTTAGCGCTTTTAATGAACTGGTTATTAAAACTCTATTTTTTTGAGCATTTTGGTAAATATTTTATAAACAAAGAGGAATCTAGTAAGTTTCAAAAAATGGGACTGGGTCGATTGCTTGATTTATTGATAGAGTTGGATAATAGAGAAGACTCTTTGCTGAAAGTGATAAAGAAAGTTTATGAAAAAAAGGCATTTAGTTGCACATGCATTCCAGATAGATAAGAAACCATATTTTGATTTATATGAAAAGGAAGCACTATTGAGAGAATATCTTGATTATCTTAAAGACCCTTCGTTGGATGGAAAATATATTGGTCTTTTTTGTGGACTATATTCTAAAAAAAACGAAGGAGTGATTTGGGAGTTTGTGAAATGTTATATACGAGATAGTCAGTCATCAGAGGGTTCTATATAGCTTTGATTGTCTGATTCATAGACATCATTTCAATTTGCGTAATTTTAACTCAAGCCTGTAGTTCTGATTTTGCAAAGGCTCATTGTTCTCGTCGTAACTCTCATATGCCTCGTCAGAAAATGGGGTTTTAGCTGATAGGGGAAAGTATTTATCCATAGGAGTTTTGCCTCCTAAACTGCTATGTGGTCTTTCCCAGTTATACCTATTCCACCATTTACGCAAAGTAGGTCTTGAGATACAACATTTGCGGCATACAAAACCAGCATCTTGATACTCTTCATAAAGTCTGATCCATGTTAATCGTTTCTTAACTTCTGCTTTCATTTAAGGGATTATAGTTGAAACCATGTCTATGAATCAAACATATAATTCGAGAGCTTGTTCTCTTGAATTGAAATAGTGGATGTATTGCATGTTTTATCCTAAATATATAGGGACAGCATAAAGCTTTGTTCCGGCATGTTCGCCGAAGCTGAGAACTTTATTGCCGTTGTACATTACGTAACCTGTTTTCAGCAGTCCTTTTGTTGATTCTGCAAAATATTTGATATGTTTGAAATCTGACATGGTAACTGTCTTTGCACTCTTTATCTCAATTGCAACCAATGAACTTCCGTTACCTAGTATAAAATCTCTTTAAAACCTGTAGATTAGATGAGCCAGTGAGTATGAATGTGTCTGTTGTTCTGGCGTTATCGCTATGCTCTTTTATAGCAAAAAAAACTCAGGAACTGACGTACTTTCATCTGTTTGCCTATGTGCAAAAGCTATTTGACTCTCAGTGAAACATGACTTTTTTTATGATAAACAAATTCTCCTGATACCATTATTGTTACATCTAGCGATTTTTTTTCTAATAACTTTTGATCCGATTTAAAGAGGGGGTGTCACTGTAAAAATTGTATAATAACTTGACATTCACTTAGTGATATTCCATGCTTTATGTAATATTTTGCATAGACTGAATGTGTTTAGGGAATCTTCAATGAAAAGAGTTAAATTAAAAGATTTGTCTGAAATTACAGGTTATTCTATAGCTACTGTTTCAAGAGCTTTACATGATCATCCTCGAATCAGCAAAGAGGTAAAAAAAGAAGATAATTGAAGCAGCTAAAGATGTTGGTTATCAGCCAAGTATTATAGCTAGAGGATTTAGAGAAAATAAGAGCTACCTTATTGGGCTGATTATTTCAGATTTAGATAATCACTTCCATGCTGCTGTGACGCATAGGATTATAGAGGATGCACAGCTTGAAGGTTATCAAGTTATTATGCGGAGTACTCAGGACAGACCAGACGGGGTTGTTGAGGCAATTGAAGATATGAAAAAAGAGCGGAGTCGACGGTATAATTATTACTGCGTCGAGGCTTGAAGAGCAATCTGTAAAAAACTTTGATAGATGAAAAAATTTCCCATTGTTCAAGTGATGAGAAGACTGAAAGAAGATATTGGAGTTCAGATAGTTGCAGATGGAACCTATGGTACGCACCTTCTCGTTAACCATCTTTTAAGATTAGATAAAAGTCGAATCGCTATGATCGGTGGACCTGAGAATCTTTCAACCAGTCAGAATCGCTATGAAGGATACTATCAGGCAATAAAAGAGAATGATATAGCAATAGATGAAAAAACTTGTAATGCAGGGTGATGCTTTTAGCTACAATGCAGGATATAGGCTTTGTAAGAAAATGCTTCGTGATGGAATCAGACCAGATGCAATAGTTTGTGCAGATGATCAAATTGCTTTCGGTGCTATGCAGGTATTGGACGAGGCAGGGATTCCAATCCCTGAAGGTATTGCTCTGGTAGGATTTGATGACTGTGAAATGTCATCTCATCCGAGAATAAATCTCACATCTATCAGGTATGATATAGATCAGATGTCGCTTTTAGCAGTGCGTAGTGTCCTCCAGCAAATTGAAGGAAACTTTGTAGAGCACAAACTTATCAAACTTGTACCGCAGTTGGTTGTAAGGGCAACTTGCGGCTACCAATCAGTTTAATAGATAAAAACCATATTGACTTAATAGCTAATATTAATCTTCTGTGCAAAATTTGCATTGCAAGCCTGTGTAGTAATAAATGTCAGTGAGGTTGTTCGCTTTTGGCTGTTTTGTCAGTAGTTTGTTTTTGAGATTCTAAACACCCTTATTTTAGCCGTCTTTTCGCAATATATTCTTGAAAATTAAAAAAAGCTTGACTTTCTATGTGAGTCTTAATATATTTATGCAAAGGTTTACGCATAATTGTATATCTATGTGATATGCCGTAATATCTTACATATGCCTTGTGTAGACCTGTTTTGGTAGGGGTGACTTTACTTTGAGATGTTTTTCAATACTGCAATTGTGTTAAATATTGTGCAAAAAAAATAAATTTAGGAGATAAATAATGGCATTAGAGTTCCTAAAAAACAGAAAAAACCGAAAACCGCAGAAGATTTAGAAAGTGTCCAGAAATCAGTGAGAGAAATCATTAATAAGGTAAAATCTGAAGGGGATGCTGCTTTAAAATATTATCAGGAAAAATTTGATAACCATACGCCTGAAACCTTCAGGATTACACCTGAAATGGCTGCAAAAGCGAAAGGTAGACTTCCAAAAGAGGTTGTTGAGGAGCTTGACTTTGCTATTGAGCAGGTGACTGCATTTGCTCAGGCTCAAAAAAAAGACTGTTTCAGCCCATTGGAAAAAAAAGAGATTAAGCCAGGAATGAAAATGGGGCATCGTGTTATCCCTGTGGATTCCTGTGCTTGTTATATCCCTGCCGGACGATATCCGTGTCTTACTGCTGCTGTAATGTCTATTGCTCCTGCAAAAGTTGCCGGTGTGGAACGCATTGTCGCTGTGAGTCCTCCTGGAACAATCGGAGAAATTAATCCTGGCATCCTTTATACAATTCATGCACTTGGCTGTGATGAAATATACTGTATGGGGGGTGCTCAAGCTATAGCTGCTATGGCATACGGAACTGAGACAATAAAACCTGTTGATCTTATTGTTGGTCCTGGGAATCAGTTTGTAGCAGAAGCAAAGCGTCAGGTTTACGGCAAAGTTGGCATTGACTTTTTTAGCTGGTCCAAGTGAAATCCTTGTTATCGCAGATGAAACAGCTAAGACAGATTGGGTTGCTGCTGATCTTATAGCACAAGCTGAACATGATCCCAATGCAAGAGTGAGTCTTGTTTCAACAAGTAGATCTGTTGCAGAAAAAAACTATTGAGCAAATAGAGGCTCAGCTAAAAGAAAGAACAACAGAAGCAGTCGCTCGTGCATCATGGGAAAACAATGGTGAGATAGTTTTCGCAGATACAATGGAAGATGCAATTGAATACACAAATAATTATGCACCTGAACACCTTGAGATACACACTGTCGCTCCACGTGAAGTTCTGAATGGTTGCCGTCATTACGGTTCAGCATTTTTTAGGTGAAGATACAGCAGAGGTTTATGCAGATAAAATTGCAGGCCCAAATCATACTCTGCCAACTTCAGGAGTTGCAAAATACACTGGAGGACTTTGGGTTGGTATGTATATGAAAGTTCAGACCCATATGGAGACTGACCGTGAAGCAAGCATAAAACTAGCAAAATATTCTGAAATACAAGGGGAATATGAAGGTATGGATGCTCATCGCTATGCTGCTACAATACGTTTACAGGAGTATTTTAAATAGTCAGAAATATATAAGGTTCTTATATAGAGACTTATAAGCAATTAAGGCTGGTTATAAACTTAAATGCAGAAAAATCTGTAGTGGTTTTATAGGTTTAAGGCAGTGTCAGACTTATTAAAAGAGGTATAAATATTGTTCATGCTCGTGAATAGTTGATATAAAATTTGTTGGAGGTTCTTATGAAAGGTTCTACACTTAACTTTGGGAAAATTGCTTGCTTAGCTTTTATGTTTGCAGTGGTGATGCTAATCTTATTGCCAGTATCGTCAATAGCTAAAACGTATAAGCTGAAAATAGGCAGTCTGGAATCGCCTGATGGTCCAAACACGCTCGGTTGGAAAACGTTTGAACAGTACGTTGAGTCAGCAAGTAGCGGACAGATAGATGTAGATATCTATCCATCAGGGCAGCTTGGAGATTCAGAAAAACTACTCGAAGGTCTCAAACTAGGGATTCATAAGATGGCTCAAGGTGATGAATCTGTCACAGGTGCTTATGACCCTATGATGATCTGGTTCACTCCTTACCTATTCGCGGATGAATTTGTAATGAAGAAATTTTTTCGAGAGTGATGTTTTTGAGGAACTCAGCAACATGATGGCTAAGGATATGGGTGTAAGAGTGTTAGCCGCTGCTCCGTACGGATTCTACAACTTCATCAATAAGAAACGTCCTGTAAACAAAATAGAAGACTTGGACGGGCTTAAGCTTAGAACACTTCCAAATAGCCAGCTAACTATTAAAACATGGGAAGCTCTTGGTGCATCTGCAACTCCGGTTTCATGGGCAGAGATATATACAGCTATTAAGACAGGAGTTATTGATGGTTTAGGACATACATTAACCATTATGGTAGACCAGAGATACTATGAAGTGGCAAAAAATGTTACTCTTGATATGAGTATGGGTTGTGCGAACCTTTACTTAGTCAATGAAAAGTTTTTTTTCAGTCACTGCCAAAAGAGCTTCAGCAGGTTCTTAAGGAAGGTTCAGAGATGGGCGCAGCAGCGGAGTTCGGCATTGCTACCTATCGTAACCGTGTTGTTTCTATAGACAAGCTTAAAGCGAATGGTGTCAATATTGTTGCCTTGACAGCCAAAGAGAAAGCTAGAATGAAAAAAGCTGCTCTTAATGCTGTTATGCCTTGGATTAAAGAAAAAGTTGGAGCTGAAATGTCAGCTAAAGTTCTTAAGACGATTGAAGAGATCGAATCAGGTAGATAGTTTACGTAAATGCTTCTGAGAGTATATAGCAGTTTATAAAAAAGTGACTGGTGCCCGGTTTATTCCGGGTGCCGGTTTATAAATCTAAGGCATGGTTCTTTAATTAATATTCTGCCGGCAATAAAAGGTTGTTATGAATAAAATTATAGTATTACTGGATAGGATAATAAGGGCTGTTACTATACTTGGAATAGCGGGGATAGTTGGCGTTATATGTTTACAGATTTTTTTTCCGTTTTGTTTTAAATGATGCGCTTTCTTGGCCGGAAGAAGCTGCCAGATTTTTGATGTTATGGTCTCTGTTTTTAGCCGGAGGCTATGCTCTGAAAGATAGAGAGCACATCGGGTTGGACTTTTTTTATAAAAAAAATTCCCCCGTAAATTTAAAGCTGTTATTGCACTCATTCTTCATATCTGCATTATCTGTTTTCTTGGGGTTGTCTTGGTTGGAGGGTATCAGGAGGTTGTTAGTCTGATGCCGCTCAAAACGGGAGCTTTACGCATATCCAGAGGTGTCCCATATTTGATAATGCCTGTTAGCGCAGTATTTTATATTGCAGTCTCACTGAGATTGCTCGTTGATGATCTACTACTTTTTAAGAGTGAAAGCACAAGCGTGTGAGGTACACATGACTTTATTAATATTAATACTATCCTTTGTTGTTTTTTGTTGTTATGGGGATGCCGATTGCTTTTGCCATAGGGATTTCCTCATTACTTTCTCTTCTTAGTCAGGATGTACCTCTGATTCTTATTTCGCACTATATGTTTTCAGGAGTAGATTCTTTTGTGTTATGTGCTATCCCAATGTTTGTGTTGGCTGGAGATATTATGCTCCATGGCGGTATGACAAAGTCTTTGACTGATTTGTCTGATGTCTTAGTCGGTAGAATTCGTGGCGGACTGGGGCATACAAATATAATGGCAAGTATATTTTTTGCAGGTATTACAGGTTCTGCAACTGCGGATACAACGGCAATCGGGTCTGTATTAATTCCGGCTATGTCTGGTAAAGGGTATAGCCGGGCATATAGTACTGCAGTTACGATTGCTTCCTCAGTAATTGGTCCGATTATACCGCCGAGTTTGACATTTGTTATATATGCGCTTGCTGTTGGGAATGTTTCTATTGGCGGACTGTTTCTTGCCGGTATCCTTCCTGGAGTTCTCACAGGAATAGGGCTTATGGTTATTAATTATGTAGTAAGTAGTAAACGTAATTACGAAAAAAAGAACTGAGGCTTACTCATGGAGTGAGATTAAAATAATAATTAAACAGAGTTCAATAGTGCTTATTATGCCATTGCTTATTGTTGTTGGTGTAATTTCGGGAGCATATACTGCAACTGAGTCGGCAGCTGCGGCTTCAGCTTATGCTCTTATTGTTTGTATATTTATCTTTAAGAGTATAAAGGTGCAGAATCTGGGCAAAATACTATTTAACAGTGCAAAAAATAAGTTCTATTATGTTTCTGCTTTTGGCAACAAGCAACTTGTTCAGTTATGTTCTTGCGACTGAAAATGTGCCTATTCTTATGGCAGATTACTTGCATAGTCTTACCAGTAACCCGATTGTGTTTCTGATTCTGCTTAATATTATGCTTTTGCTTATCGGCTGTGTTGTCGATCTTTTCCCTGCTATATTTATATTTGCACCAATATTCGCACCTGTTGCTGCTTCGTACGATATTTCACCTCTTCATTTCGGTCTAATTTTTTTGTGTTAACCTTTTAGTAGGACTAAATACACCTCCTGTGGGGTCCGGCCTTTTTTATTGGAGCGGCTATAGGGAATGTGAAACTGGAAGAGCTGATAAAAGAAGTTACTCCGTTTATTCTAGTTGAATTTGCAATATTGCTGCTTATCACATATGTGCCTTTTATAACAACGTATATACCTTCTTTAGTAGGTTTTTTAACGTTTGTTTATTTAGTCGATATTTCCAAATATGTAACTGTTAATGTTAGTGAATCAGTTATAAGTATTTTTTTCATAGCTAAACCTAATATATGGTTTAGGAACTTCCTTAAAAGACTCCCGGTGTTGATGTCTGGGTGTCATTTATACTTATGTATGTATTAATTGCGGTTTTGAATTTGATCTTACTGTTTCAGTGCTATTAAGCATCACTCTGGATAACTTTTCATAAGAGACCTTTCTATAAACGATAAGGATTTTATCATGTTCATTACACGTATTTTGTGACAAAAAAAACTACTTTTGAGATGCCAAGTTTTAAATAGGTTTGAGGTAATCACGAGGGCTGTGGTATAATTACCTATTGATTAAATAAGGCATATTTATGGTAAGTAAAATAAGACCTTTTGATTCTATCACTTCCAGGCTACTTCCTGCGTTTTTTGCTGGTGGCTATCATTCCTGTGGTCATGCTGAGTACAGGCACTATATTTGTTGTGAAGAACGTAGCCTTAACTAACACCAATAAGCGAGTCACTGAACAGTTTAGTCTTATCGATGCTTTTCTTGAGGATATGGTTGTTTCAACTGCAATGGAGCTTTCGGTTATAAAAGGGCACAACTCCTTCGAGGAATATTTGAGCACAGGTGAAAAGCTTGATATTGTAAAAGCTGATTTTGAAGGAGCTATGGTAAGACATCCTGAGTTTCTACAGCTTCGTTATCTGGACAGAAACGGGCAGGAAAAAACTCAGGCTGAACAGACACAAAAAACGGACTCAAGTGGGTTGAGCACGATGCCCTTCAGGATAAATCTAAGTATTACTATTTTCAGCAGGCTCTGACGATTCCTCCAAACAGTATATATGTTTCAGACCTAGATCTGAATGTTGAACATAATAAAGTCGAGATACCGTGGAGACTTGTGGCCAGAATAGGCATAAAGGTCTTTAAAGATAACAAGTTTTCAGGGCTTCTTCTGGTAAATGTCGATGGTAATTATATCCTTAGCAAGATACTTCCGTTTTCAGGAAATAGACCTGACAGAGCCTTTCTTCTAAACACCCATGGCTCATACATAGGCTATGACGGCAGTAGCTTTGTGGTTGAAAAAAAACAGGCTAAATTAAAAAGCAGAGTTAATGTTTCAGAAGAGAACATCCTAAACGTCAAACCCAGAAAACTTAGCTCAGCAGATGGTGGTTATTTTGCTGTTATGCCAGTAGATTTTTCAAACGGCACCGGCAGCAATATATGGCGTGTAATCCTGTACGAATCGAATGCAGATATCTACGGACCGATGGTGGATACCATGCAAGTATTTACGGTGGTTGTGATAGTTATTCTGGTTATCGCTGCAATATTTTCATTTGTAGTATCCAAGCAGATTATCAGATTGGTAAAGGGGATTGTTAAGTTTATACCGGAAGCAGCGAAGAAGTCTTTTAAGGTGACAGGAATAAAAGAATTTGACGAGATAGGAGTTGAAATCCACAAGATGGCCGTAGGGCTTCAGCATACAACAAGCGAGCTGGAAAATCTTAATAACAGTTTAGAAGAACGCATAAAAGAACAGGTAGAAAGAATCTCTGATCTAGCTAAAAAACAGGTGGATTACGAAAAGCAGCTAAGGAATATCGAATCACAGTTAAGTCAGGCGGACAGACTGGCTTCATTAGGGCTTATTTCTGCCACAGTGGCACATGAGATAGGAAATCCTCTGGGGGGCGATGAAAACAAGTTTGCAACTGTTGGAAATGGATGCTCACAATGAAAGTGAACGTGAATTTATTAAAAAAAATCATATCACAGGTAGATAAGTTAAGTGTTTTTTCTACGTAATATAACCAGATTTAGTGCAAGAAAAGAGCCGGAAAAGAAAAATATAGATATTATAACTATATTAGCTGAGGTACACGATTTTCTCAGAGCTGAGTTGAAGCGTAACAGGATTAAACTCAATATAATAAATAATGGCTCATTCACACTGAAATGTGACGAAACTGAAATGCGTCAGATAGTATTTAATATTATGCTAAACTCTGTGCATGAATTGAAAAAACGGTGGTGAGATTTTCGCAGAGACATCATATATAAATAATAGTGCTCAGCTTCACTTGTATGATACCGGGGGGCGGAGTAGACGATGTTGATTTACTTTTTTAACCCTTTCCATACAACTAAGGCTGATGGAACAGGGCTGGGGCTTGCAATTGTAAAGGATCTTATTAAGCAGAATAACTGGAAAATGCAGGCAGCAAATGTTGAGGGTAAAGGACTAGGTATAAGGATTATTTTCAGATGAAGAACAGATTATTGATTGTTGAAGATGACGAACTTTTAGGTGTCTCGCTGGTAAAATATTTTTTCAGCTTTTTTATGACGTGACTCACTGCGAGACTTTCTTATGTGCAAGAGATAAGCTTTTATCTGAAGCTTTTGATGTTGTGGTGCTCGATGTAAACCTGCCGGACGGAGATGGGATAGACCTGCTTTCGATAATCAAACGTTCTCCAGGCAATACTGAGGCTGTTGTGATGACTGCCTATCCTGAAGTGCAAATGGCTGTCAAAACACTTAAAATGGGTGCGTTCGACTATGTTAACAAACCATTCGATCTGGAAGATATCAGTCACACTGTCAACAATGCACTTGAGATGAAACTTGCTAAACAGAATCTCAGTATACTTAAAAAAAACAAAGAAGAGCAGTCTCCGCTGGATAAGATTCTCGGTAAATCAGAATATATAATAAAGATGAAAGAGGATATACTTACAGCGGCATCTTCCCCTGATACACGTGTTCTCATTACTGGTGACACAGGTACCGGTAAAGAGCTGGTGGCATCAGCTATACATAATCTCTCTCCGCGAAAAGCACGTCCATTCGTTAAGATTAATTCTGCAGGTATTCCTGAACAACTAGTTGAATCAGAGCTTTTTTGGCTATGAAAACGGTGCTTTTACTGATGCTAAAAAGAGTAAAAAAGGGCTTTTAGAGATGGCATCCGGCGGAACGATACTCTTTGACGAAGTTGGTGACCTGCCTATGTCCACTCAGGTGAAACTGCTTAGATTTCTGGAGAATGGAACTTTCTATAAACTTGGTTCAACGATAGAGACCAAGATAGATGTGAGAGTTATATCTGCTACCAATAAGGATATTCAGCAGTCAATTAAAAATGGTGAATTCAGAGAAGACCTGTTTTTTTTCAGGCTGAATGTGATCAATATTAAAACCCCAAAGCTTAAAGACCATCCTAATGATGCTGTTGAGATGGCAGAATACTATCTGAAAGAGTATATGTTTAAGCTGAACAAACAGGGTGTCATGCTCAGTGATTCAGACAGAGAGGCTATACGAAGCTACTCTTGGCCGGGGAATATCCGCGAGCTGAAAAATGTTATGGAGCGGACAGCACTATTTGGATGTATGCCTAAACTTGAAAGTACTAACCAGTGCAATGACTATGCAAACTGTGATGATGATACTTGTCTCTCTTTGAAAGAGGTAGAAAGGAATCACATTATTGTTGTTTATGAAAAGTCTGGTAGAAATAAGACCAAAGCAGCACTTGTACTCGGTGTAAGCAGGCTGACCCTCAGGAAGAAACTTTCGGAGTACGGTTTAGATGATGAGGACTAAAAAAGTGGTAAGTTTCTTGCCGACTGGTAAGCTTTTTACCGGTAACTTTCTTTTTTATTATTTAGATTCAATCATGTAACTCTTTAATAAAACATAATTAATTCTTTTGCCACTCTGGCACGCCTTTTGCGTAATGTATTTATGTTACTATAAAGGAGGATATCATGAGAAAAAGAGCATTTTATTTAGTACCTATTCTGGCTGCTCTTTTTTGCAGTAGTTTTTTGTTTCTGCGTGCATGTCTGTAGCACCAAAAGAAGCTGTTGCAAAAAACTGACTCCGGTGTGATGGTAAACCCTGCTCCTGACAAAGGATGTTTAGGTTGCCACGAAGGTATTGAGAAATTCACCGACATCCCTGATATGGCTGATCTCAGTTGTACTGACTGCCATATGGGTAATGCTAATGGTGACTCTAAAGACACTGCCCATAAGGCATGTATGCCAACCCAACTGACCTCCGCGTAATCGGCGAAACCTGTGGAACATGCCACGAAGAGTATGTAGATAACATAGCAAAATCTCTTCACGGAACATCTGCAGGTATCATCAGCGGAACGAGATATACATGGAGTGCTCAGGCCGATAAAAAATGCTATCTACGCAACATACGCTGTTGAAGATAAAGACGGTGATGTGAAAGCTGAGAACGCCCTGCCTAGCCTGAAAGAGCTTCCATACTATGACCCAAATAAACCTATTTCTGCAACAAACCACCCTGCGGACGATTACCTCAGAAATCAGTGTCTCCGCTGCCACGTTTGGTCTACAGGACATCAGAGAGCCGGGGACTACAGAGCTTCCGGCTGTGCTGCATGTCATGTACCATACGATAATGATGGAACTTATAAGGGCGGCGACAAGATGAAGCCATACCTTAATGCAAAAAAAACAGAGAAGGGTGACCTCAAAAAAAAGCCTAGAGCGAAATTACACCGTCTTGAGAGATTCATGGATACATGGCAGTGCCAGCATTGTCATAACCGTGGTGCAAGAACCGGTGTCTCATACACAGGTATGATGGAATCTGACGGCTACGGTTCACCTTGGGATGGTGAGAAATTCGGCAAAAAGGGTGGAAAGAAGCTTCATGGAAAGAATTACAACCATCTTCAAGCTGACGCACACTTTGATGCAGGCATGGATTGTATCGACTGTCACAACTCCCGTGAAATGCATGGTGACGGTAATATCTATTCTAAGAAGTGGATGGCTGTCGAAGTGCAGTGTACTGACTGTCACGGAGATTATACACAATATTCAACTCTCAAATATGAGAAGAATGGCGAAAAGATCTACAACCTGAAAAAGAAAGGAGATAAAGTTGTTCTTACCACCAAGCGAACAAAGAATGAACTTATAGTACCTCAGGCGAAAGATCACGTAGATAATGGCACTGTAAGTGCGAAAGTCGCAATGAAGCTCGAAGCACATCAGGGCAAGCTTGAATGCTATACATGTCACTCCGGCTGGGCTCCTCAGTGTTACGGCTGTCATGCACAGCAGAATATATCTAAGCCTAACGGTGACTGGTTAACATCTAAAGATGGTGCTGCGGATAAATCTCAGGCAGCCCTCAAGGGGAACAGAGCTAAGACAGCTTATAGCTGGAATGAGACAAGGTCTTATGTTCGTTGGGAAGACCCTGTGCTTGGTATTAACCACGAAGGCAAAGTTTCTCCGTTTGTACCGGGATGTCAGGCAATATTCACACAAGTGGGCGGCGAAAATGCTGACGGTGTTAAATACGACAGTCACGTTTTTTACAACTGCTGACGGACACAGCGGACTTGCACAGAACCCTCTCGTACCTCATACAACTTCAGCCAAAGCTAGGTCTTGTGAGTCGTGTCACGCTAGTAAGAAGGCACTCGGTCTCGGTGGAGGAGTGTATATCTCTAAGAAAAAACGGACTCGACATAGACTTCGAACTGGAACGTATAGTTGACGAAGAAGGTAATCAGATACAAGCTACCAGCCATTATGGTGCACGTCCTTTCAATAAAGAGGAGCAGCAGAAAATCTGGCGTGTGAATGCATGCCTCAGCTGTCACTCATATGAGTCGGCAGATAAGGAAGCTTGGGATAAGGTTGCGAAAAACATTGGTAAAGCACCAAATGATAAACTACATAATATAGCAATAGAAACCATCATGAATAAGGCCGGTTTCAATGCTAAAGACAAACCGATGATGAAAGATATGATGGTAAAATAACCTGATGTAACTTTTCATAAGCATAGCACACAGAAGAGACCTCGTATTATAGCGGGGTCTCTTTTTTTTAATCATTCTGGGAGATATTATTGAGCAGTTATTCACTATATCTGTCAAGGAGTAGTGTTCCCAACCAGAATGTCACAGTAAAAAAGAACTATAAGTATTGTCAGAGATAAAAGCATATCACTAGAAAATGACTGAGCTCTCATAATGATATTCGTATGGCTAAGTGGCAGTAGATACACAAACTTCTGAACAAATATCGGCAGAAAATCCATAGGATAGAATGTGCCTGAGAAGAATGACATAGGCATTATGATAAAGTTAGCTATCAGAGCATTGGATTCAACATCTTTTAGCATAACTCCTGTTATGACACCTAATGACGAGAAGAACCCCATATTTAATATTACCGCTACAAGTGAAAACCATGTAAACGGAAATACCTGAAAGATTAGCAAACCGGCAATAACAATAAAAAACAGAAGCTACAAAGCCTCTTAATATGCCCGACAGAACCAGCCCGCTCATGATAGCAAGACTGCTGACAGGTGCTGTGATAGTAGTTTGGAAACTGCCTGAATAAAGCCTTCCGAAGCTCACTGATGTCATTACGAGATTATAGGAATTTGTCATTGTGCTCATGCATACTATCCCCTGAACTAAGAATGCACTGTAAGCTACAGCTCCAACATCAATCCTTGAACCGAATCCGAGTCCGAAAGCGGTCAGATATATTACGGGGGGGGCGAAAACACTGGAGAAAGTATACCCTAATTTGAGAGTTTTATTCTTAAGCAGCATAAGTTCTCTTAAGAAAACTGCGTAAGTACCTGAAATTATACCTGTCATGCACTCTTCTCCTGTATTAAGATCAGAACATCTTCCAGCTTCAGGCTGCGAACCTTGTAAGAAGAGAAGCTGTTCGTTGACAGATATTCATTAAGATCGCTGTCAGAGGTGAAAATTTTAGTAAATCGGCTGCTGTCGCTAATAATGTCTACAGCTATATTGCCGGTCTGATCCATAAGGTTTTTTTGGAGTTCCTGTCTTAAGAATCCTCCCTTTACTCATCACTGCAACACGGTCACATAAAGTCTCTGCCTCATCTGTATAGTGAGTAGTCAGAAGGACAGATTTTCCGGATTGTTTAATAGACTCTATCATTGTCCAAATATCTCTGCGGATTGAAGGGTCGAGTCCGATAGTAGGTTCATCCATAAAGATTAAATCTGCATTTCCCAGCATTACCCGTGCGAGCATTACCCGTCTTTTTTTGACCACCTGACAAAGATGTAATGCGTGCTTTTGCTTTGTCCTGCATATCAAATGTATAAAGAGTTTCTGTTACAAGCTTTTTTTGCATCACATACGCCATGAAGTCTGGCATAGATATATAGATTATCAAAGACAGTAAGTTCATGGTCAAGGTTGATCTCCTGAGGTATTGTTGCGATATGTTTTCTTGCAATTATTTTGTGTTTGAAAAAGTTAATACCGTTTAGGAATGCTGAGCCTCTATCAGCTCTGGTCAGAGTTGTAAGTATTTTTTATTACAGTTGTTTTCCCTGCTCCATTTTCTCCCAGCAAACCAAAGATTTCACCAGTGTTTATTGAGAAGCTGACATTATCTACAGCTTTTATTTTTCCGTATGATTTACACAAATTTTCTGCTTTAAGGAGTATCATGCAACCCCCATAGGGACTGCAATCAAGTTGTTATCTATATCCATTATCTGCGAGCGGATATTAAAGACGTCAGATATAACCTTTTCGGTCAGTACATCTTCAGGTGTGCCGTCTTTAAATAAGTTTCCGTCTTTGAGAGCTATAATCCTGTCACTGAAGCGGGATGCGAGGTTTAAGTCGTGCAGCACCATAATCACGGTAAGCCCACACTCTTTATTCAGCCTCTCTAATAGTTCCAGAACTTCGAATTGATGATGAATATCCAGATAAGTTGTAGGCTCATCCAGCAAAAGAATTTTGGGTTGTTGTGCGAGAGACATAGCAACCCACGCTCTTTGTCTTTCTCCACCCGACAGCTGTCCGATTCTCTGGAAACGCTTATTCTGCAGCCCTGTGGATTCTATCGCCCAGTTAACTATCTCCATGTCATTCTTATCAAATCTGCTCATAAGACTTTTGTGCGGATTTCTTCCGTAGGCAACTAAGCAATGTACGGGTATATCCATCGGTGCTGACGGTGCTTGAGGTAAGACTCCGATATGTTTTGCGATTTCTGATTCTTTATAGGTAGTTATATCTCTATCGTTAATATAGATTTTACCTGATATAGGCTTAAGCAGTCTGCCCATGGATTTAAGGAGTGTAGATTTGCCCGAACCATTAGGGCCTATTATTGATGTGATCTCAGATTTATTAAAACTGATTGAGATATCATGAATTACAGACTTTTTATTATATCCGGTTTTCAGGTTACTGCATGAGAAGTATTTCATCTTTTTAATCCTCGTTTTAGCAAATAAAGGAAAAAATGGAGCACCTGCAAATGCCATAACAACCCCCACCGGTAATTCATACGGGCTGAATAATGTCCTTGCGGTAGTATCTGCAAGTATGACTGTTACTGCTCCGAATATCGCACTGAATGGGATGAGGAATCTATTATCTGAACCAATTATTAACCTGGTAATATGTGGAATAACCAGGCCGACGAAACCTAACATCCCTGCCACACTGACTGCAGATGCCGCCAATAGAGCTGCCAAAATGACAAGTATTATTTTTGATTTCTCTACATGCATTCCGAGTCCTCTTGCCACATCATCACCAAGAGCGAGAATATTTAAGTATTTACCGCAAATAAAAGCACCGATTATCCCTATTGCAGAGTAGGGGAGTATCATTTGCACATGAGTCCAGCTTCTTCCGTTTAATGCTCCTGCCATCCAGTTTACGGTCCCTTGTACTTTGTCACTGTTAAGAACCGTAAGGGTTGTCATAAATGCTCCCAAAAAACGCCGCCCAAGCCACTCCGGCAAGAACAAGCCGTAAAGGATGTGTTCCATTTTCATAGGCAAGAACATAGATTACGGTTGTGGTAAACATTGCTCCGACAAATGCCGTGATGGGGATCAGATGCGTAAGTGTAGGATAGAGAATCATGACAATCATAGCGGCAAGTCCTGCCCCTGCTGATATGCCTATAATGCCGGGGTCTGCTAACGGGTTTTTTTTCAGAATAGACTGAAGGATTGCTCCGGATAGTGCCAGATTGATACCTACGAGTCCTCCGACAATGATCCTCGGAAGACGTATATTCATTATGACGTGATATAATCCTCCTGTCTCTTCTCCGGAAAATACACGGAATATATCTTCCAGCCTGATCGAAACTGAACCGGTAGCCACGCTGTAACTGAACCCTGTTACTAACAGTATCAGTCCGAAAGATGCGATCATGACTCTCTTTTTTACATCAGACTGCATCACGGTATTCATCATATTTTGTCTCCGTACATAAGTTTTGCAAGTTCTTCAACTGCATCTCCTGTACGTACTGTAGGGTTGATGCCAAAAGTCGCAAATGGAAGCTTAATAACATTACCTGCCTGTACAGCACGCAGTCCTTTCCATGCAGGGTGTAGCAGAAGAGTATTGTCGGCAACGGGAGAGATGCCGCCTTCGTGGGTTATTACAAAAAATAATATCCGGGTCTTTGACCAAAGCATACTCGAGGCTTACAGGGACAAAACCTTTAAACATAGCATTTTTTAGATTTGTTTTCAGCAGGCAGTGCGATATTCAGACCGCCTGCACTTTCGAGTAACTGCCCTATAAAGCTATCCGGCAGAGCCATGTTAAAACTTTCAGGTGAACCATAAACTATCAGGGCTTTCTTCTTTTGCAAACTGTCAGTAGTCTTTTTTGACCTTTTCTAACTTGCTGTTGATGTTGTTCCATGATTGTTCCGCAGTTTCAGTGTGTCCGCTAATTTTGCCAAAAAATATCCATAGTCTCTTTTATATGGCTGATATTTTTTTTAATACTGAACATTGCTGTTTTGATACCGGCCGCCTCAATAGATTCTCGTATAGATAAATGGAAAGGGAAATTCATACCTATCACTAAATCAGGGTTTATAGATACGATTTTTTTCGATATCCGGGTTGTTGACCCTGCCCATACTTGGGATATCTTTTAGCATTAATTTAAGGTATTCAGGCATTGTGCTGCTTTCGGCATAGGCTATGGGTTTTCCTCCGGAGGCAAAGAATAGTTCAAGGTTAGAGCTGTTTAGGACCACCACTCTTTCAGGTACTTTTTTCTAAGGTTATGTTTTTTGCCTGTATGGTCTGTAAAGCTGATTTCAGCAAAAGCATAGATGGATAACAAACAGAATGTTATCGTGAAAATAATTACTCTCATTTTTCATACCTCGATTGTAGTTCCTGATATTTTTGTTTCTGGTCGGCTTTGATTTCGCCCTTGTCGTCTCTGCCCAGATATAGCTTAATTGCTGCATCACCAATGTCGTCATATATCTGAATAGAAAGGCTCTCTTTCCCCATGAATGGTCTGTCGACAAAGTATATTTTAGTAAACTTCTCAGACATCAAATGTCCGCCTATATGTCCGCCTGAACCATGCAGATTAAAGAAACCTCTTGCATAGCTTCCTTGAGGCAGACTCCCTTTCACTTCAAAGATTACGCTGTTGTTAGTGACTATTATTGTCATGTCGCCCCATGTGGAGACTTCATTCATTATCTCATCAAAGTTATCAATTGAAACCGGAGTGACACCCTCTGTCAAAGTATCAATCACATCTTTTTCAGGAACACCAAGCTCCTTTGCTGCTATAATTGTTGCTACGCCTTTATTCTTTTCTAAATATGTTTTTATAGTATTCATCAGTATCATCCTTTTTTATTAGTTCTGAGCGGCTATCTTAGCTGTTTGCGGGATATAATCGACATTTTCAGCCATGATCACTACATCTACAAGTGCCTGTGCAATATTCACATACCAAAACTGACCGACCGGGGTAAGTTTCATTATATTATGCTCTATTTCAACCATTTCTCTTTGTTTCCAGGAATCCATCAAGGGTTCAAATAGAAATGCCATATCTGTCTCTGCCTCACGGTTAAGCTCGTCAAAACGTATGAATCCAGAGTCTATCTGACTGGTGATCAGGTTGATAAGCCTGCTTTGTTTAGGCTTTCTTGACATTCCCATAATAGGTTTCATGCCTGCCTCCACCAGTTTTGTATACGGCTGTAGGGCAACGTGAGTAAAATAACCGTAAGAGCTCGTCCGTCCACCTGCTCCGGCACCGAATGCGTGCATTGGGTATCCCGCTTTCGACATCACATTATATAAGCTTCTGTCCCTTGTGCCTCTTACCCAGTGGGATATAGATGCCTGCTTATAACCCAGACTTCCCATTAGTGTATTCGCTTTAATATGATAGACAGCTTGTTCTGCAGTTGTCGGAGGTTTCGGAACTTTGCCGGATTTAATCTGTTCATTCAGTTTTCCATCCTCAAAAACATTAAGTTGATAAAGAGACATCCCGTCCACTCCGAGTTTATCCGCAATCAGGATATCCTCTAGGAAGTCCGTCTCAGATTGATGAGGTAGACCAAACATGAGATCGATTGCAACAGCGGCAGCATTGTAGCTCTTTAATTTTTTTTCAATTTGAGTGGCAACAATATCACCGTCATCAACTCGCCCAATAGACTTTCTGGCGAGTGTGTTAAAGGACTGCACACCAAGGGAGAAGCGGTTGACGCCATTCTCCAGACAAGTCTCAATCTTCTTTTGGTCAAATTGAAACGTTCTTGTCTCGAATGTAATCTCACAGTCGTTTGCCATTGGTAGATAATTTTGAATAGCATCCAGTATCTTTTCTATCTGACTGGCGTATAAAGCTCCCGGAGTTCCGCCTCCTATATATACGGCATTCACTAAACCACTGGAGAAGAACGGCAGTTTGCCGCCGTGCTGTATCTCCTTGACCAGTGTGTTTGTAAAGCTATCCATAAGATCATCTTTTGCATAATTCTTAAAGAATCCGCAATATGCACATTTGGTTTGGCAAAACGGGATGTTGATATATATGAGTTTTTTTTGGGCATTCGATACTACTGAAGATTCCTGCATCCATATTTTGTTTATATCTTCAGGTTTAACAACCTCGCCTGCTGCACCGGCGTGCACGACACGTTTTTTTTATCATACCCTTTTGTAAGGCTGTCCTCATATTCATTGCCGAATATCAGTCTTCGTTCTTCCTCGTTTAAACGTTTGTGCCAATTCAGGTTCATGTGTCACCTCTTGACAGTCTGATTAACTTTTCAGCGAAAGCCCAGCACTCAGGTTTGTTCATAAGTGTTCGTGGTCTTTTCCGCTCTTTGATGTCGTTTTCTGAAAGAGATATCATTTTATAGAATCTATCTATATTAGTTTGATCCTCTTTACTCATCATGCTGAAAGCCATCTCTCCGTGGAGCATTGTGCCTGCCAAACATGATTTACCGAGTTGTTTCGCATACTTTTCCAGCATTGTTACACCGCCTGCAGAAGAACCGTCTACAAGGACAGTTTCTGTTTGCATAGCTACACCGAAAAGAGCTGTTTTATGATTTTGTAAAGTTTTTGCATTAAGCTCTATAAAGCTATTCATTTCCGGTAAAAAAAATTCGTGAGTATAAATACCAGAGCCGAGGAGTACAAGATTGTACCCCTCAATTTTACACTCTGCACTCACACACTCTGTATCAGCCTCAAAGCCTTCTGCGATGAATCTCTGTGCTATCCAATCGGAGACTTCTTTAGTTGATCCGTACCTACTTGCATAAATGATTTTTTACTTTCATTAGAAATCCAAACTTGCTTTAGCTATGAAGTGTCTGCCTGGTTCTTCCAGAGAGGATTGTGCCAGTTCGTACTTCTTATTGCCCAGGTTGAGACCCTCTAAAGTAAGGATGAGTCTTCTGGCATCATTGAAGGTGTAACCCCAATTTGCCTGAATATTATATGTCTCATAACCATCAGTTTTTTCAATGTCACCGTTACTGGATTCTTCTTCAGCCTTTGCCGCATATCTGACATAACCATCAAGCTCAATAAATGATTTTCCAATGGTTTTATTATACTGAATTCCAAATCGACCGAATGTTTTAGCATGCCATTTTTAGTTGTTGAGAATGTTTCGGTTTCATATTTCCTATGCAAGTATGTTCCTGCAACATAAGGTCTGAAATCTGCTATAGTATAACCTGCCGTGAGTTCGACACCTTTTGTAGTTGCTTTATCTACATTTGTATAAATCCTTGCAGCTGAACCATTTATCTGTGTTGGGATAGTTGATATGTAGTCTTTTGCTTTATTGTAGAAAACAGCTATATCTGTATCGAACGCTTTGTTATCATAGCGAAGACCAACCTCGTAGTTGTTAGATGTCTCGGCATCCAGCTTAGGGTTTGAATAAGTGGGTGTTCTTGAACCGTGAGTTGTTCCCATATAAAGTTGCTGAAGGTTTGGTGTTCTGTAACCTTTTGAATAAAGAACACGCAGAGCTGTATCTTTTATGCCTGTATAGACAAGCGATATACTACCTACAGTGCTATTATCATTAGACTCTCCCTTTTCATAACCGGGGTTATCTGATTTTGTTAATTCTGTATCAGTTTTAGTGTATCTCAGACCACCGCTGAGAATGAAACTGTCGCCAAGCATTTGCTCGTCATGAATGAAGAGAGCTTTACTGGTCTGTTTTGCTTCACTCGAGTATTTTGAAAATACTGTATCTCTGAATCCTTTTTTTAGTATCGTCTACATCTAGAGCGTCATTCATATATTCGAAACCGACAATCATAAGATTCGTATCTGCAATATCTATGTCGAACTGAGTATTGAAACCTGTTGTTGTCAGATCATTTTCTGTGGTTGACAAAGACTCCAGTTTGCGGATCATCGGTCCCATCTGCATTGTCATATACATGTTATTTCTGAACTCTTTAAATGTTTTTTTGCCGATAAGCATCCACACGAATTTTAGATATTATACTTATAGGTTTTTTATATTCGGCGTGAACAACAGTCTTCTTTCTGTTCCATTCAGGCAAATCCATATTCATTGCAAAGTCTGTTCCGTTTTCACGTCCGGTTCTTACTTCGTTGTCAGAGGTATAGTCTGTATGCTCAATACCTATATCGAAAGCGTCATTTTCATATCCGAGTACGAAACGCAGGTTTCTATTTTTTGTATTCGGTATGGTCAATTTCGTCGCCGTCACTATCAATACGGTTGCCTGCTTTAGTTGCCGTGCCTTCTGCACGATAATAAAAAAATTGTTAGATGAACCGTATAGAGATAAAGTGCTGCTTACGCCCTTTACGCCTGAATTATAAGTTGCAGATACGTTACCCTGAATAGGGCGTTTACCGCCTTTTTTTTGTGATTACATTTATTGCACCACCGATAGCTTCAGAGCCGTATAGAACAGATGCAGGTCCTTTGATAACCTCTATCCTTTCTATAGAGTTCAAGTCGATCAGAAGGGGTGCTCCATCCATAGACTTTTGTTCAGATATTTTGACCCCATCAACCATGAGAAGAGTTCTTGAACCGCTCTCTCCTCTGAGATTAAGTCTGTAGATACCTGCAGCACCTGTTGATGTGATCTGCACACCTGGAAGATCCCGCATCAGGTCTGCCATTGATGTTGCACCGGTCTTTTGTATTTCATCTTCTGTCATTACAGAAAGTGACATAGGGACTTCTTTTGCCACTTTTTTTCGCTCTTGTGGCAGTAACTTCTACTTCTCCCGTCCTGATATTTGAATCAGATGCCCATACATTTCCTACCAGAAGACATACGGACACAAGAGTAAGAATAATCTTTCTCATAGTAGTCTCTCCTTAAAAAAAATGATTTGGAATTCGTGATTCTCTGATTAATACTTGGTGCTTGAAAGCACTCTAAAGCCTGAAAGGCTATTTTTTGATTTTTTGTTGGTATCGTCAAATACCTGAACATATCCACACTTTGGGCACTTGATCTCAACATTTTTTGACAATGCCCTTCATTAATAGTCGTTTACACCGTTTGCAACGGATATCGACGCAAACGCAGCCGCTGTGTGCCATTATACCGTCCTTATATTTTAGTTAAGCTTATACCTTATGGGTATTGCCATCTGTATCTCTTCTCCTGAGTCATTCTTGATAGGGAAAACAGAATCTACAAGCTTCTTGGCATCCCTGTCTAAGATAACAAAACCGCTGGATTGCTCTATCTCTATAGTTATTAGTCTGCCGTCTTTGCCTATCTTGGCTGATACAACTACAAGCCCCGTCTGCCCCTTACGTTTAGCAACGTACGGATATGATTTATTTGCCTGTATATTTTGCATTACATCGTCTTTTAATCTGCCATAGTCAAACTTAGGTTTAATATCTTTTTCCTCAGCTGCTATATCGACAGTCTCTTCTATTTCAGTCTCCTGAGTTTCCTGTTCGGGGTCAGCAGTCTCTATCGGTGCTGAAACAACAGGTTCAGGCTTTGTAACTACAACGCTTTCTTTTACCGCCGAAGTTTTTTTTTACTTTACGAACCGGCTTTCGTTCAGTTTGTTTTATCGTTTTGGCAACATGCTGTTTTTTTTAATCTGCTTTACAGGTTTAGGTTTACTAACAGCTGCAACAGGCGGTGTATAAGGCTTTTTTTAAACTTATAACCATCTTTTTTTTGTTGCTGAACCTCTTTTACCGACTCAGGCTCTGAAAAAACCGTATAATACAAATATACTGCTATGTAGTGCTAATGATATTAGCAGTGCATAGATAACTTTAGAATTATTGCTCATTATCTGTCAGGAATGATACAGATTCTGCACCTGATTTCCTTGCAATATCCATCAGAACCATGATATTCGCAAAACTAACATTTTTTATCAGATGCAATGGAGACCTCATTATTGTTTCCGGAGCTTATCGTGTGCTTAAGTATGTGCTCCAGTGCATGAAGGCTCATTTTCTTGTCATTGAGAAATACATCTCCGTTTTCCTTCATAGATATAACAATGTCCTGTGGAGATATTGTTGTTGCTGTAGAGCTTTCAGGCAGGTTTGTCTGAACGGCGGGGACTTGGAAAACAGACGTTAGCAGAAAGAATATTAACAGCAAAAAAAACCATATCAATCATTGGTGTCATGTCTGGAGATTTATCATTCTTACTGAAAACATCAAACTCTATCATGGCAATCTCCGAATAACCTTACTATCTCTTCACCCTTTATCTTTAAGTCGATCGCTTTACGCGAAAATTGTTTTTTCAAAGAAGTGATAAAAAAAATCAATGCAGGTATACCCACAAAAAAGACCGGCAACAGTAGTGAGGAGAGATTCCCAGATACCGCCGGCTAATAAGGCAGGATCAACAGCACCTTTCACAGAAGCAACCGCCTGAAATGCGGAAACCATGCCTATTACTGTACCGGATAAACCCAGCATAGGAGCTATTCTGCCAATTAGTTCCATAATGTGCAGGTTCTTGTTAAAACGCTGAAGCTCTTCGACCCCTTTGTTTGAAACAATATGCTCCAGATCGTGACGCGAACACCTGAAATTATTCAAAACTTCAAGGAATACGTTTTCAAGAGCTCCGTTAGAAGTTTTAAGTATAACTTTTGCGTCATCAAATTTGCCGCTTGAGACAAGATTCTTAGCTTTTTTGATAAACTGTCATATCTGACCTGTTTGAAATAAAAAAAACCATAGGCGTTCTATGAAAATAGCTACAAGGATTACAGAACATAAAAAAAAGTGGATACATAAGCACGCCACCGTTCTCAACCAATAGCCTCACCAGCATTGATTCCTCCTTTTAGACTGTGAAATTAGATATTGAATATCATTATCAATAAGTCTTGTCAATATTTTTTTGAATGATTATTATCGATAATTAGCAGTTATACATGTGAGAATAACATAAAATGCCAAATATATATTAAAGTCAAAATATTGATAAGTATGTTTTTTATTTGCCTTAACTCCTGCCGCAACTAAAGTTTTTACAAGCAGATATGTACGGTAGCGACCTTCTAAAGTAGGGTATTTAAAACTATTTAAAGGGTAAAAAAGAAATAAAAACCCTTTCACTTCGATTATTATCAAACAGCCGTCATCCCTAGAATCGCATTTTTTTATAAAACTTTTACATCTGATGGAAGTCTTTATTATTCAACAATATAAATATTTTATAAGGCTGATGCTACCCCTATTGTCCCTATATACTTGTGTGAGACTATCAATATTTTTCAGCAGGCAGATAAAGTGATGCAAATGTCCCTTCGCCTTCTTTGCTTTCATATTTGATATGGCCGGCATTCAGATCCGCAAGCTGGAATGCAATGGGAAGCCCAAGCCCGACCCCTGTTGTTTTTGTTGTAAAAAATGGTGTAGTGATAGAATTCATATGTTCAGGTTTTATACCTTTACCGGTATCAGAAACTGTGAAGACTGCCATATTTGCTTTCTGCTCTACATGTATGGTGATGTCACCGCCACCCTCTATAGCATCTATAGAATTGAGAATAAAGTTTGTCATTATCTGGTGAACATGTCCTATGTCGGCATACATCATGATGCTGAAATCACCAGACTGAATCAGGTTTATATTATTTCTAATGAACATGGGCATAAAAAGCGTGACAAGTTTTTTTTGTGACTAATTCTGCTGTAAACAACTCTTTTTTTTGGCTCCATTGGGCGGGCATATGTGAGAAGAGTTTCGATAATATCATTAATGCGGTTAATCTCCTCAACCATCATGTCCATTATCTCCTGCTTTTTTAGGGTCAGGCTCTCCGGCTCTTAAAGCCTGTCCGCATGTTTTGACAGTTGAAAGCGGATTGCGAATTTCATGTGCTATGCATGCAGAAAATTCTCCGAGGACTGCTTTCTTTTCAGTTGATATACGTGTGGTGATGAATTTGTTCAGCTGTAGCCTCATCTCTTCAAGCTCAAAAGCAAGCTGTGCGATTTCGTCATTGCCTGTTATGTTGATAGTTCTTGAGAGCTTACCTTTGGCAATAGACCTCGCAGCGAAGATAAGGGGAGTTATCTCATTTCTCATACGTCTCGATAACTTGACAAAGACCCAAAAAATGAGAGCACTTGCAGCAACATAAAGTATAAAGAAAAGTTGCTTTATCCCTGTAAAAGGGGCAGGTACGCCATTATTAATAATCATCACGCAGGAAACCAGCCTTTTACAATTTCAGGTCCGGGGATCAGGTCTTTAGTAATTTTAAGGGGTGAGCCTATGCAAGAAAACAGTTGATTCTTGGGTGTCATAAGAACAGTTTTGTATCTGACAGATGAGGAGATATTGGAAAGCTGTTCAGTCAGAGATGCCAGTCTGATATGAAGTGCTATACTGCCTGAATAATTATTCCCATTGAGGTCAGAAGTGAGATATTTTCTGATCATAAACCAGCCCGACTGACCATTTCGGGGAGGGTATGGGCCTATTATTTCAATCCCTTTTGCATATTCGACTTTTGGTAAACCTTTAATGCTGAAATCAAAATCATCCCAATATGGAGCACCGTATGCTGCCTGCCCGGGGAAAGATGCAATAATACTATCCTGCATGTCGAATAGTATTGCTCCGAAGATATCTTTATCATCAATCTCATACTTGATAACGTTTTTTTGCATTTCGTTCTATTTTATTGTCGGTGGTAAGGGACGGCAGGTCTGCCAATGATTCCAGTTGACCTGCTTTTACTTCAAGAAAGCTTTTCATTTTGTTGGACGAGACAACCAGCAGGCTTTCAACTCTTTCACCTGAAAGGGTTTCTATAAGCTGAGAGGTATAATGTCCATGCATTATAAGTATTGGGATAAGAGGCAGGATGGCAGTGAATAGTGCAAGAACCAGATAGCGTCTTGTTATACTGCTTTTCCAGTAATCCAGCAGTACGGTCATAACGTTTCTGATAGTAGAAAATAATTTATGCATTATTTATTTCTCGCTATACTTCTTGTCTTTCTCACCGCTTCAATAACACTATTTAGTTCTTCTTTGGTATATGTTTCCCACATGCCGAGCATTCTTGTTGCCGGTATAAAGCTATTATTCAAAACAACCTGACCTATGGAGTGTGCCTGAACTATCTGGTGAGAGACGGGATCCATCTCAGAGATAAAACCTACAGGGTCTTTGGGGAGTTTAATTTTTTTTAGTTTCTCCATACTATCTATAAAACTGCTTGAATTCTGACGGGATGAAATATGGGCAGTGACGATGGCTTTAATACCTGCATAAGCACCATGGGCCGAATAGCTTGGGAAACGGTTTGCCATTCTCTTAAATGATGCTACGAATTCACTATTTGTCCTTGTCTCAGGCCAGTTGTTGTGATGTCTGGCAGAGAGTATTATTCCAAGAGGTATCTCATCTTTTAAGGCAGCCATAACTTCGTAGTTTCCGCCTGTATCGAAATTGCTAAACATCATTTTATCGAAAAGACCAAATGTTTTTTGCCTGTCTGATAAATGCCACCAGATCACCACCCCAGTGGGCATTGATAACAACATCCGGAGAGGCGGCTATTATCTCTTTTATATATTCCGAGTAGTCGGCTTCATATAGCTTTGGCCAGAATTCTCCAGCGATTTCATATTTTAACCCTACAGCATCCATTGACAGACGCAAATCTTCCCACGCTCGATGCCCGTAATCGTAATCCGGTCCTATAAAGACTATTTTTTTTCCAAGCTTTCTTTTTTTTGCAGTTTTTTGAGATAGAGAGCACCTCCTGCCATAGATAGTAAAGTGTCGTTAGTTACTCTAAAATAATACTTATGGAGAGCTTCTTCTACAAGCCTTGATGAAGCATGGTCTGTTCCTATGAATGGGATTTTTTCTTCCTTGGATACCTCGCTGACGGCAAGAGCCACAGCAGAACTAACCACGCCGCAAAGAAAATCAACCTTATCCTGCCTGATAAACGAACGGGCAATATCGATCGATCTCGATGGCTTTGATTTTGTATCTTCTATGAGTACAGAGACTTTAATGGATTGGTCAGAAATGGAATCGAGAGCCATTCTTATTCCTATGATACTGTCGTAACCGTAAAGTCCGCCACGTCCTGTCATAGGAAAAAGACAACCTATCCTGATATCTGCTTCCTCAGGAGGGTAGCCTAATATAGTTTTTTGAGTGCAGAGACCAAGCCTGTGCAAAAAAGAGAAAAAAAATGATTATAGAATTATAAAAAAAAACGTTTCATACGATACCGTGCTTTTGCAGTCTTCGTTTAAGGGCGTGTCTGGAGATTCCGAGTATATCGGCAGCAATGTTTTTTTTTACCTTTTGCTTTATTTATGGCATCTATAAGCAGCTCCTTTTCAGTGACGGCAACATGCTCAGTTATGCTCATATTCTTTTTTCATCTTGATCTCGGAAAATTCGGCAGGGAGGTGAGCAGTTGTTATGATCTGCTCAGGGTAGAGGATAGTAAACCTTTCTATGAGATTTCTTAATTCTCTGATATTGCCAGGCCATTTATATTCTTTAAGGATATCAATAACCTCAGGAGCTAGTTCAATCTTCTTGCAGCTCTCGGCTTGAGAATAAACAGATATGAAATACTCTAAAAGGACTGGCAGTCCATCCCTCCTTTCGTATAGAGTAGGCATGGTTATAGTCATTACATTGAGCCTGTAAAAAAGCTCCTCTCTGAATTGCCCGTTCTCTACGAGTTCAGGCAGGTTGCGGTTTGTAGCAGCTATGATTCTGACATTTGCCGTATACTCTCTTGATGAACCTATAGGTCTATATCTTCTATTGTCCAGAAACGTAAGTAGTTTTGCCTGAAGATTAGGTGGCAGTTCTCCTATTTCGTCCAGAAATAGTGTGCCGGTGTCGGCAAGCTCTACAAGTCCTTGTCTTTTTTGTATGAGCTCCGGTGTATGCCCCTTTTTCAGCTCCAAAAAGCTCAGCTTCTAAAAGCTGATCCGGTAATGCTGCACAGCTCACTTCGATAAAAGGTCCTTCCGCACGAGAAGATCTGGCGTGCAGTGCTTTTGCGACAAGAGTTTTACCTGTCCCTGAATCACCTAACAGTAAGACCCTCTGCGTGGAACTTTCTGCGATTTTTGTTATTTTTTTCATTCAGGCTTTTCATGACAGGGGAGTTGCATATGAGCAGTTCATGCTCAAAAGTCTTTTTTCTGAGGTAAGTGACTTCATTTGTTAGGTGTATTTTTTCAGCAGATATTCTTATAAGATGAAGGACATCCTCTAGCTCAAAAGGTTTGGTCAGATAATCTATTGCACCATTCTTTACTGCCTGAACAGCCGTTCTCGTGTCTCCATGTGCTGAAATCATTACGATAGGGGTATCCGGTATGCGTTTTTTTTAATTCGGCCAGCACTTCCATTCCGGGAATATCAGGTAGCCGCAAGTCTAGAAAGATAATAGCCGGTTTCTTCTTTATGGCTATTTCTATGCCTGATATCCCATTGTACGCTTCACATGTCTCAAACCCTGCTTGGCTGAGTCCATAGGCTAAAGAGCGTACAAGATTTTTTTTCATCATCAATAATCATGACAAGGCTTGATAGCATTTTTTGCACCCTCTTTATTATATTCGAAGATCTTTTTTTTGTTTGCAATAAACAATCATAGTTCTATTATCAAGCAAGTATTGGTGAAATTCATCCATTTCAATCAGAAATAGCACGAATACATTGGGTAGTAGCTCATAGAATACGTTTGAAAAATCTTAAATCAAATGAAAAAATTAGTCATATTAATTGAATAGGATTTCATTCATACACATGTGTTCAATTTCGGATATCTGCTTTTAGTTTTTTTTGTTGATAATTATTGAGCGTTTACCGCTCTTTTTTTTTATTGATTTTGATCGTATTTCGCTCCTTTTAAATTTCTGAAAACTAACTAATACCTATATAACCCTGTATTTACAACACTGTTTTTTAATTATGACTTTTTTTTGGCACATCTATTGCAGTTACTCTGATCAAACCGTGAAACCTATAAGACAGAAGAGTTTCTCAAAACGGGGATATTTATATTGCTCATATAAATATCTGAAATTTTAGTGGAGGATTTTATGAAAAGATTACTCAGGCAATCATTCGGTTTGTTTCAAACCGGAGTCACATGCTTTATTGCGGTGGCATTGATGCTCGCATTCAGCACAGCTCACGCTGAATCAAAGACATTCAAGTTAGGAATAGTGACATTCCTTTCAGGCGGAGCGGCAGGACCTTTCGGTATCCCTGCAAATAACGCCGCAGATTTGGTGATAAGTGCAATCAACAGCGGTTCTTTACCTGCCCCGTATAACACTCCGGGTGTTGCAGGTATGTCAATCTCTACGGAGATAATTGATGAAGCCGGTGGGTCAACAAAGCAGGTTTCTGAATATAGAAACCTTGTACAGCGTAAGGGCGTGGATGCTGTCATAGGTTATATCTCAAGTGGTGACTGTCTTGCCATAGCTCCCGTTGCCGAGGAGATGCAGACCCTTACAATATTGTTCGACTGTGGTACTCCTAGAGTTTTTGAAGAAGGATCATACAAATATGTCTTCCGTACCGGTCCTACATCAACTATGGATAATGTTGCAGCAGCCAGATATATCCTTGATATCAAAAAAAGATTTAAAAGCTGTATCAGGAATCAATCAGAATTACTCGTGGGGGGCAGGACTCTTGGCATGACTTTATCAATTCAGTAAAAGTTCTTAAGCCTGATGTTGCCGTGGGAACTGAGCAGTTTCCTAAAATATATGCAGGTCAGTATGGTGCTGAGATATCCACATTGATGGTTAAAAAAAGCTGATTTTATTCATTCCAGCTTCTGGGGTGGAGATATGGAAGGTCTGGTACTTCAGGGTTCAGCCAGAGGTATTTTCGATCGCAAGCCGGGTGTCTTTACATGTGGTGAAACAGCTATGTTCCGTCTTGCCGACCAAATACCTGAGGGGACAATTATAGGCGGTCGAGGACCATTTGGTGTATATGCTCCTGATAACCAACTGAACAGATGGTTCAGAGAGAACTATATCAGCAAGTATGGAACACCTCCTACATATCCTTCTTATAAGATGGCTCAGGCTCTTTTAGGTCTGAAATCAGCCGCAGACAAAGCGGCGAAATCATCATCGGATGTAACCAAAGATAGCATTATCAAAAGCTTTGAGCACTTAGAATTTGATGCTCCAAGCGGCAAAGTCAAGATGGCGTTAGGTAACGGACATCAAGCAGTACAAGAGATGGTCTACGGTCAGTTTACTAAAGTTAAAGGTCAGCCGTCAGTTAAAAAACGTTAAACGTTATCCTGCTGAATGCGTTAACCCTCCAGAGGGGATGACAAGCACTGAGTGGATTAAGCAAGGTTTTGTCGGAGCGAAATGCAATTAATAAAAAAAATGCTGACCCGGTTCGACCGGGTCAGCTTTTTTTTAAATGGTGGTGTAGTTTATGGAACTTTTAGTAATTCTGATTGATGGAATTATATATTCATCATGCTTTTTTATCGTAGCGGCCGGACTGACATTGGTATACGGAGTTATGCGTATATTAAACATGGCTCACGGCAGTTTTTTACGCTGTGGGAGCATATACGGCTGCTTCTGTCGTTGGGTGGTATTTTGCAACAGGTCAGAATCTTTGGATCGGTTTTATTCTGTTCGCCTCCTGTGCCGCTCTTGCAGGCATTATCAGTGGATTCATTATTGAACGCGGGATTTTAAAGTTTATGTATGGCCGTGATGAAGTTGTCATGATCCTGCTTACCTACGGAATATTACTCATAATGGAGGACGTCATTAAGCTGATATGGGGTGTCGATGCATATTTTGCATTCCAGCCTTATGCACAGATGGGACGTATATATATGGGAAACCTTATATTTGCGAAATATGATTTTTACTTAATAGGATTTGCGGCTCTGATCGGTATTCTTCTTTGGTGGACACTGAATAAAACAAGAAACGGGAAACTTCTCCGTGCGGTTATACATGACAGAGAGATAAGCATGGCGATGGGAGTAAACGTTTCCAAAATGTTCATCGTTACATATATAGCCGGAAGCATGTTGAGTGCTCTGGCAGGGGGGCTTACAGCTCCTGCTTTGTCTGTAGTGCCAGGGATAGGTATAGAAATCATAGTTCTGGCTTTTGCCGTTGTGGTCATAGGTGGCTTGGGTAGTGTCGGAGGTGCTCTTGTGGGTGCAATCATAGTGGGGCTTTCCAGAGCTGCTGCAGTCCATCTTGTACCTGAAATAGAGTTATTTGTTATTTACGGTGTAATGGCTGCCGTGCTCGCAATTCGTCCTGAAGGTCTCTTTGTAAAAGCAGCAGCGAGGAAAATTTAATGAAACTAGATAATAATATTAAATATTTATCAACAGCAGTAGTCATGCTGCATTCGCCGGAATACTCTTGCCAAACTGGCTGATGTTTCTTCTTATGCTTGCCATGACCAAAGGGATTGTGGTCATAGGTCTCATGCTGCTTATGCGGATGGGTCTGGTCTCCTTCGGGCAGGGATTGTACTACTGCATAGGCGGATATACGGCAGGTGTTGCAGGGCAATATATGGGGATCCATGATGCATTACTGGTTCTGCTGGTTGCGTCATTTGCGGCGTTTGGGGTAAGTGCAGTGCTTGGGTTGCTACTGTGCAGATATAGAGATATCTTTTTTTGCGATGTTCAGCATGGCATTTTCAATGGTTTTGTTCGGTCTTCTTCTGAAAACGCCTGCTCTCGGCAGTAGTGACGGTTTTAATGTGCATGGAATCAGTTATTTCGGTCATACGCCTTCGGCTGAAAGTGCAGGAGTATATGTCTACCTTCTCACATGTGCGATCATTCTTATTATCTTGATTGCAGTTCATAAATATACCCGTTCAGCACTCGGCTACACGGCAGAGGCTATCAGAGAGAACGAAATACGGGTTGAGTATTTGGGTTTTTTTTCTGCTTTGAAGGTCATATATACAAAATATATTGCAGCGGCAGTGTTGGCTTCTATAGGTGGGGCATTGACTGCGATAATAGCCGGTCACGTCGACCCTGAAATGGCGTACTGGACGACATCAGGTGAATTTGTATTTGTTGCTCTACTTGGCGGAACATCTCATGCCGTAGCTCCTTTACTTGGTTCATTCTTATTCGAAATTGTTCGCACCGTAGCTTTTGATCTGTCCCCGCACACATGGCAGATGATACTTGGCATTGTCCTTTTAGTAGTTATCATTTTTCTCCCTAAAGGGCTTTGGTCGATAGTTGTTAACCACATAGTCAGAAAACAGCAAAAAAAATATCCTGTAGCTCAGGGTGCTGCCACAGATAGAGAGGTGTAGATATGACAATTCTGGATGTTACTTCGTTATCAAAAAAAAGCTTTGGAGCTGTGGTTGCTGCGACTGACATCAATGTTCAGATCAAAGAGGGTGAAATAGTCAGTGTGATTGGCTCTAATGGTGCCGGTAAAACGACTTTCATCAATATGGTGACAGGATATCTGAAGCCGAATAGTGGAACAATCAAATTCATAGATCAGGATATCACAGGGTTAAGCCCAAGGGCAGTGACAAACCTTGGAGTTAGACGCTCATTCCAGATTGCACAGCTTTTTCCTGAGCTGACAGCTTTGGATAATATGCTCACTGCTAAAAAATATGGCAGGGGGGGAAAAGCCTCAGCTGGATCAAAAGAATGCACTCCGAGAAGGATGTCGCAGGATGCATGGAGACACTCACTGAATATGGCATCGAAAAAAAATATGCCGGATCTGTTGTTCTGACTCTGCCTCAGGGTGTCCGTAAGCTTCTTGATATTGCAATGGCCATGGTGGGTGACCCGGGCTGATACTCTTAGACGAACCTACAAGCGGAGTTTCAGTGGATGAGAAGTTCGGGCTTATGGATACGGTTATGAAAGTTGTTGAAAGACTCGGCTCAGCTTGTCTATTTGTAGAACACGATATGGAAATAGTAACAAAATATGCAGATAGAGTTATAGCGTTTTATGACGGCAGGATAATAGCAGATGGTCCGACAGAGGAAGTTTTACTGAATCCTGAAGTCAAAGAGTTTGTTATCGGTTCGGAACTGCATCGGAATAACTGATCTAAGGAGGGCTAGGTGTTATCTATAGCGAACTTAAACGTAAATATAAATAAAACTCCTGTTTTGAGAGACGTTTCACTGAATATGGATAAAGGGAGTACCGTAGGACTGATAGGTAGAAATGGAGCGGGAAAGACTACACTGATCAGGGCAATAATGGGGCTGATTAAAACTGAGAGCGGCAAGGTGCTTATTAACGGAAAAGAGATGGAGTCCGTTCCTGCACACGAAAGAGTTCTCAGTCAAGTGGGTTATATGCCGGAAGACAGGCGTCTTATACCGGAATTATCTGTGGAAGAGAATGTTTTGTTACCTCTTTGGGCTGTTAATGATAAACAAGCCGACTCGCGATTGGCGTGGGTTTATGACCTGATGCCTGAAGTGGCGACTTTTTCAACACGCAAGGCTTTACAGCTCAGCGGAGGGCAGCAAAAGCTTGTGGCTCTCGCACGTTCACTTATGGTTGGCGAAAAGCTTCTCCTGCTTGATGAACCATTCGAGGGGGTAGCACCTGCTCTTTCTCAAAGGCTGGTTGAGGTTTTACATCGGCTCAAGGCTGAAGGGCTTTCCGTAATGCTCTCAGAGTCTGATTATACCCATTCTGCAGGTCTTGTGGACAAGGTCTACATTATCGAACGCGGAGAGATTACAAAGAGTACAAAAAAATAAATGAGGCAGATTACAAAAGGTGATGTTATGAAGAGTTTTATATTTCAAACGACTAAATCCGTGATATGCGGTAGTGGCTGTATAAACCAGATAGGGACAACTGCTATAGAGCTTGGCATGAGTAATATTCTGCTCGTCACAGACCAAGGGATAATAAAAACAGGTATCTTAAATAAAGCATTTACTACACTGAAGTCTGCAAGGTTAAAGGTCACGGTGGTGGATGATGTTGTTGCTGATCCGCCCGAGGCTGTTATCCTTAAAATAGTTGAACAGGCAAAAGAGATAGGCGTAGACGGCATTATAGGTTTTGGCGGCGGCAGTCCCATGGATGTAGCAAAACTTGTGGCGTTCCTTAGCATTTCAAAACAGTCAATCAATGATATCTATGGTGTCGGTATGGCAAAAGGCGGCAGGCTGCCTTTAATCCAAGTTCCTACCACTGCAGGTACAGGCTCAGAAGTCACTCCGATTGCAATAGTCACCACAGGAGCTAGTGAAAAGAAAGGGGTGGTGTCACCTGTGCTATTACCGGATGCTGCACTTCTTGATGCAGAGCTGACCACAGGTTTGCCTCCGCATGTTACTGCCGCCACAGGCATAGATGCTATGGTGCATGCAATAGAGGCATACACAAGTAAGAATAAAAAAAAATATCATTTCGGATAATCTTGCAAAAGAGGCTCTCGCATTGTTATCGGCTAATATTAAAGAAGCAGTTCACAATGGGAGCAATATTGATGCACGAGAGAATATGCTCTTAGGTGCAATGCTTGCCGGACAGTCATTTGCGAATTCTCCTGTAGCTGCTGTTCATGCACTTGCTTATCCTATCGGTGGTCATTTTCATGTGCCTCACGGACTCAGTAATTCGCTTGTTTTGACTCATGTGATGAAATACAACCTCTCATCAGCAACAAAGGAGTATGCACAACTTGCTCAGATTATGTTTCCTGAGATAGAGAGTGCCTCAGATATAGAAATGGCTAAACAGCTTATTAAAGCCATAGAAAAGCTTATTGTTGATCTCAAACTGGAGAATAGACTGTCGCAGGTCGGTATAACCGAAAATGACTTAGACCTACTGGCAAGTGATGCTATGAAACAGGAACGCCTGCTGGGCAACAACCCTAAAGAGATGACAAAAGAAGCTGCATATAAGATTTATAGTGACGCACTTTAATAATAAATAATGGAGGGTAAAATGAAGAAGTTATTTATCGATGGCAAATGGACAGATACAGGTAAAACAATAGATGTCACAAGTCCGTTCGACGGCTCACTTGTGGACACAGTATGCGAGGCAAGCCTTGAACAGACTAACCTTGCAATAGAGGCTGCTTTCAGAGCGAAAGACGTAATGAGGAGACTCACAGCGGCGGAGCGTGGAAAGATACTCGACAATGTGTCTGCTCTTATACTGAGAGATCAGGAAGAGATAGCACAGATCATTACAGCCGAGGCCGGCAAAGGGCTCACATTTTCCAGAGGTGAAGCTGGCAGAACTGTAGAAAACTTTAAGTTTGCAGCGGATGAGGCGAGAAGACTCGGCGGCGAACTTGTCCCTTATGATGCTTCCTCAAGTGGTGCTAACAGGTTCGGATATTATAAAAGATACCCCATCGGGGTTGTTGGTGCTATTACACCTTTCAACTTTCCTCTGAACCTCGTAGCACATAAAGTAGGTCCGGCTATCGCAGCAGGTAACTCTATAGTTCTGAAACCTGCATCCAGTACACCTCTTACAGCGGTAAAACTTGTTGAGCTGCTTCTGGAGGCAGGACTTCCGGAGTGCGGTATAAATCTTGTGGTCGGTTCAGGTACGGTGGTCGGGAATGCAATGGTGGAGTCAGATCTCATAAATATGGTCACTTTTACCGGCTCACCTGGCGTGGGGCTTGGAATAAAAGCAAAAGCAGGAATAAAAAAAAGTGACACTGGAGCTTGGTTCAAACTCCGCTGCCATCATACATGATGACGCAGATATTAAATACGCCGTGCCAAAGTGCGTTGTTGGAGCTTTTGCAAACTCAGGTCAGGTGTGTATCTCCATCCAGCGTATATATATCCATGAAAGCAGATATACGGAATTCAGGGATATGTTTGTAGATGCCGTGAAGGCAAGTACATTTGGTAATCCATCAGACGAGAAAACACTTGTTGGTCCTATGATAGATGTGAAGGAGGCAGCAAGGGCAGAAGCATGGATAAAAGAAGCTGTAGCGGACGGAGCGAAAGTTGTAACAGGTGGAAAGAGAAACGGAACAATGCTTGAACCGACAGTGATCGAAGATACTAACGAAACTATGACAGTCATCCGTGAAGAGGTCTTTGCTCCTGTTGTGTGCATTATGAAATATAAGACACTTAATGAAGTTATAGAACGTGTAAACGATTCGCAGTTTGGTCTTCAGGCAGGAATATTTACAAATAATATTCAGAATGCTTTTTATGCCATAGATGAGCTTGAGGTTGGCGGGGTTATGGTGAATGACATGCCGACATTTCGTGTGGATCAGATGCCTTATGGCGGTTTAAAACTGTCCGGTACGGGGCGTGAGGGTCCGAAGTTCGCTGTGGAAGAGATGACCGAGCTTAAAACTGTTATGTTTAACCTGAACTGACAGCTTAAATAATACTATAGTCCTCCGAGTTATTGCATTGATAAGTTAGCCCCACTGATTTTATGAGTGGGGTTTTTTTTGTAAAATTTATTTTCGTGTTATTTATAAAGTGTTTATCTGGGATAGGCGACCGTCCTTTACTATTCCTTTACCTTGCCAAATATATACTCATTAACAAGTAAGGAAGAACAGTAATTCGTACAGTTCAAATATTTGCAAGGAGTACCGTATGTCCAAAACTTCAAGCCATAAAGGCGAAAAAAGGTACACAAGTATCGAGACGAACCTTTATCAAGTGGAGTGCCGCTCTGGGTAGTGCACTCACTGTCGGGTGCTCAGCTCTTGAGCCAAGCACAGTAAAACCGATGTCCCAATCAGCAAGCACAAAGATGTTCGACTATGATAAAGCTCTTTGGTCCGGCTGTAATGTTAACTGCGGAAGCCACTGCCCTCTTAAGCTTTATACGAAAGACGGTGTAGTTGTTCGTGTTGATGTAGACAATGAATCTAATGACAGCTACGGAGATTACGGAAGTGAAGGTTATCAATTTCGTGCCTGCGTAAGGGGACGTTCTATCCGTCAGAGGATTTATCATCCCGACAGACTGAAATACCCTATGAAGAGAGTCCCCGGAACTGTTCGAGGCGAAGGCAAATACATGCGTATAAGCTGGGAGCAGGCCATAAAAGAAATCTCTGATAAAATGAAGAGTATCAAAGCCCAGTATGGTCCTGAAGCTTTCTATATCCAGTATGGAACAGGAACAATTGACGCTTCCATCTCTCGCTCATGGCCTCCTAACTCATCGCCTATGTCTCGTTTACACAGGTTATGGGGTGGTTATCTTGAGCACTACGCTGATTACTCAACCTCGCAGATAAGAGCTCAGCTATGCCTCATTATCGGTTCGTCATGGTTCAACAATGACATTTCCGATGCAGCAAATAGTAATCTCGTTGTCCTATGGGGGGAACAACCCTGCGAACACTCGTATGGGTGGTGCTCGTAACTGGACATGGCACCTGCAGAAGGCGAAAGAGAAAAATCCTAAACTTAAGTTCCTCGTAATCGACCCTCATTATACTGACACGGCAATTGCTCTCGAAGCAGACTGGATGCCTATCCGTCCCGGTTCAGACGCAGCTCTTGTTGCCGGTATGGCTTATCATCTGTATGAAAAAAGGTCTCATCGATGAAGATTACATGAATAAATACTGCGTGGGCTGGAGTGAAGAGTCGCTTAAAGATGTAAAAGAGACTGACAGTGGAATGGCTCCAAAATATAACCCTGCAGGTAGTGCAACTTGGGGCGAATCAGACGGCACAGAGCCTCCTATTCCTGAAGGCAGTTCTTACAAGTCCTACATTCTGGGATATGGACCTGACAAGACCAAAAAAAACACCTGAATGGGCAGCTCAAACCACCGGCGTTGCAGTTAAAGAAATCAAGAAACTGGCTGAGCGTTTGATCAATGAATCTCCGGCAATGGTTATTCAGGGCTGGGGTCCTCAGAGAAATTCAAACGGTGGTAACCTTGCAAGAGCTATATCTCTGGCTACTATCCTAACCAAGAATATCGGTATTACCGGTGGTGGTTCAGGAGCAAGAGGTAATGCGTCTACAAGACCAACCTTTACATATAATATTAAATTTAACTCATGGGATACGACATTCCCTAAAAAAAACCCTGTTAAGCACCAAATATCAAACTATACATGGTATCAGGCTATCAAAGACCATAAGTCTATGACAGGTAAAACATGGGGCGTAAGAGGTCTGCCTACCGAAGACCATAGTCTGCCTACACCTATCAAATTCATCTGGAGCTACGCTAGTAACTGTATGCTCAACCAGCACGGTGACATCAATGACACTATGCAGATGTACAAAGATGAGTCGAAGCTTGAGTGTACTGTCACAATAGACAACTACTTTACTCCTTCTGCTATGGTATCTGACTACATACTGCCTGATGCTACCAACTTTGAGCAGAACGATGTAGATAACCTCAGATACACCAGTGGTGTGAACAGTAGTTATATCGTATTCCAGAATAAAGCAGCAGAGCCTCCGTTCGAGTGTAAAACTGTTTATGAAATGATGTCCATGATAGCTAAAGAGCTGGGCATTGAAAAAGAATACACCGAAGGCAGAACACAGGATGAATGGCTTGAGTTCCTCTTTAACGAAACTATTCGTACTAAAGGGGATCAAGGTATATTTACAAAAGAGAGAGGACTGGATACATATCAGAAAGCACAGGCTCAAGGTCTGATCCGTAACTCTGTTAAACGTGTTCCTGAACCTGAGTTCGGTCTTTTCATAAAAGACCCTGTGAAATACCCTCTCAATGGTAAAGACCCTGAGAACGGAAACAAAACAGGTATTGCAACTCCATCAGGTAAGTTTGAGATATTCTCAAAGAGACTATATAACCTCAATCACAGATGGAGATTCCCTAATGGCTACGATGATGGTCATGACCAGATAACAGCACTGCCTGAGCACTACGCATCATGGGAGACATATGATGACCCTATGCGTAAGAAGTATCCATTCCAGATTCTAGGTTTTCACTACAAGCAGAGAACACACTCGACATATCAAAACTGCTCGTGGAACAGAGAAGCTAACCCTCAGGAGGCATGGATAAATCCTGCCGATGCCGCTGCTAAAGGGATCGAGCATGGAGACAGGATAGAGATTTATAATGACAGAGGACGTGTCTATATACCTGCTAAGGTAACTCAGAGAGTTATGCCGGGGGGTCATTCTTCTTCCTCAGGGTGCATGGTTTAATCCGGGCGGTAAATGGTACAACGACAACCTTGAACGTGTGGGTTCACTCACTCCTGATGAGGTTGGAGACAAGACACTTGTGGACCACGGTGGGTGCATCAACACACTTACTAATTTACGTCCTGCACCGGTCTCAAAAGGTAATGCACAGCACAGTGTACTCGCTAACATAAAACGTGCTTAACAGGAGATAATAATGGCTAAACAATATGGATTTTACATCGATACAAAACGTTGTTCAGGGTGCAAAGCCTGCTTGAACGCATGCAAAGACAGACAGAATCTCGCAGACGGCGAAAAAAAATTTCGTAAGGTCTTTGAGTTCGCAGGCGGCAACTGGGACAAGGACAGATTCGGCGGTCAGGTTGCCGACGTTTACACATACTATGTGGCTATGGCATGTAACCAATGTGAAAAAACCTGCCTGTCTGGCAATATGCCCGGGGGATGCTTATTCAAAAAAAAGGGAATCCGATGGCGTTGTTGTCTTCGATCCTAAAAAAATGCATATCCTGCTTCCAGTGTATAGATGCATGCCCTTATAATGCACCGACATACGACTATAAAGCAGAACACATGAAGAAATGCATTATGTGTACTGATGAAGCAACAGCGGACGGTATCCCGTCTCCTAAGTGTGTGACAGGCTGCCCTTCCAGAGTTCTGGATTTCGGTGAAATAAGCGACCTGCGTAAAAAATACGGTACAGCAAACGAAATAGGTACACTCAAACCTACTACAGGACCTAATCTTGTTATGGCTATACATAAAGATGCAAAGAAAGGCTCGGAGCTTGTTAATAAAGCGGAAATAGAGCAAAGATAATTATTGCGGGGTATCTTTACGGTACCCCGTAATTTAATACCGCGGTGAAAATGATGAAAACAATTGATGTGGAATACAAACTTTTAGAAGACCTCACAGTGGCATACAGCTTTTTCTATAAGCTTTTCAATGAAGAGCCGACTGCCGAACTGCTGGCACTTCTGAAAGAGAATATAGAATTGCTTGATGAGTGGACATTGCAAGACACTCCAGACTCGAAAAAGGGCTTAGAACTATTGAAAAGTGCCATAAGCAGCCATTCGGAAGAGAGTGTTGCCGAGACGCTTCATGATCACATGACGCTGTTTATAGGACCTGTTTCGGTTATCGCTCCCCCCTTGGGGTTCTGTGTATACAGAAAATGATAAAACAGTCTTCGGTAAGTCGACTCTGGCTGTAAGAGAGCTGTACCGTCAGCATGGTCTTCAAGTACCTAACCCAAATAAAGAACCGGATGATCATGTCCGTTTTGAGGCAGCATTTGTAAATTATCTCTGCATGCAGGCACTGGACGCCCTTGATAAGAACAACTTTCCAGTGTACGAGCATCTGATGAACGCGTTGAGAGAGTTCTTTAAGGATCATATAGAAACATGGATCCCAACGTTTGCAGATACATTGATAGAAAAGTCTCTCACTGATTATTACAAAGGTCTCGGCTTCCTGTTAAAAGGGGGGGGAGTAACAGAGACTAAAGCATTATTGAAAAAAAAGCACCAACAGCATAGACATATACTGTGCTAACACTCCAACACTATTGCAGGCGGTACAAGTTGCCGCCTGCTAAATAATCTATTTTTTTCATTTATCCGCTGCAAAGAGAGAAACAAATCTACTGATCTGCATATTCTCAAGAGATGTCAAACCAGCCTGAAACTTCATAGACTCCATTATTGCCATCCATTTTTCACTGGAATAGTTCCTTGGGTCGTATGCTCTGTGGCAAGTTCCGCACCTTTCATAGTAGAGATTTTCAGCATAGGCGACAGATTTCTTGAAATCACTTGTCAATAATCTCTTATCCACTTTTGCAGTGTATTCGATATAACCTTTCTTGACAGTTTTTTGGTGTCAGTACTCTGCCATTAAAGATATTGGATTCATTTTTTCGAATAAAGCTGCCCATCATCTATGACTCGTAATAATGTTTTCGCAAACATACCTTTTTTGTTCTTAATAACTTCAACTTCTGTACCGCAAAATATAACTGCCTTGATTCCGCCGCTGGACATATTTATAGGCTCAGTGATAAAAAAAATGTTCTTTTGCAAAGACCAATGTGGCAGTCAGTAAAATGATTGATAAGATATATATTGAAAGTTTTATATTTCTATCCTCAAACTATTTTGGGTACATCATAAGCAGTATTTTTTTTCGGTGCATCTTTTACTTTTCTGATATTAACCATACAAGTATTTGCAGAGGTTGCTTGTGCCAGTTTCGACGTTGGTCGGCTGGATGTTAAAACATTAACCTGCCCTGAAACACAAGTTGAATCTTTCTTTTCAGGATGCATAGGAGAATACCATGCCCCTTCGTCTATGGCAACTATCCCCTCTTTGATGTCTTCCGTAACCGATACTCCGACCAGAACAGAGCCTCTGGTATTGTACACTTCTACGGTATCACCGTTGACTAACCCCAGCTTTGCAGCATCTTTTTTTATTTATCAGAACAGGCTCTCTGCCGCCGATCTTATAAGTTTTATTCAGTGTAGTATTATCCATTTGCGAGTGCAGTCTATGCAAAGGGTGTGGACTCATGAGTTGATAAGGGTGATGTTTTGCATGAAAAGAGTCCGGCGATTCTGTGGGAGTTATCCAGCGTGGGTATCCGGGGCAATCATAATATCCGAATGACGCAACTTTTTCGGAAAAGATTTCAATCCGCCCCGATGGAGTCCGCAGGTGGTTTTTTTATAGGGTCTTTTCTGAAATCTGCATATCGAACATATCTTCTGTTTTTTTCAGATATATCAAACTGCACATGACCTTTCTCCCAAAACTCATCAAAGGAGACATTCGATTTACTCTTTTCGTAACTCCATTTAATCCAGTCGTCTATTGTACGTCCGGCAGTGAATTGCTTCTCAAATCCGAAAATTCTGGAGAGCTGCTGAAATATCCAGTAGTCGTCTTTTGCTTCAAACAAAGGTGATATGAGTTGTTTCATCGCCCATATCTTATCAGCCCATAAGAAGTGCCAAAAGCTATGTCGTTCCTCTCCAGGCAGGTAGTGACGGGTAAAACTATATCAGAAAATTTTGCCGTAGGTGTCCACCAGGTTCGTGAGTGATAACAGTGTCCACCTTCCTGAACCCTTTTATAAGCTCATTTATATCCGGCTGGTGACCTATAGGGGTTACCCCTGCGGTGTATATCACCTCGACATTCGGGTATGTTATCTTTCGTCCGTTGTAGTCTATTGTTCTGCCCGGGTGCAAGAGCATCTCGGTCATGCGTGAAGCAGGTATAAAGGTGTCAACAGGGTTTCTGCCCTGAGAGAGTATCGATGGTCTGCCTGCTCCGGAATAGGGTGTCCCGCCGCCGCTGAAATGCATATTGAAAGAGAAACCGCCTCCCGGTAGTCCTATCTGACCTATCATGGAGGCAAGTGCGACAAGTGCCCAGTGGAACTGTTCCCCGTGCTGATTTCGCTGGCAGGCCCAGCTGGCAGTGATGAGCGTACGTTTTTTTTACGCACATTCTCGCTATCTCTCGTATTTTATCTGCCGGTACTCCGCAGATATTCTCTGCCCACTCAGGTGTTTTGGCTTCACCGTCATCCACCCCTTTAAGATATTGTAAAAAATATCCTGAAACCGACAGTATATTTATCTAAGAATTTTTTTATCGTATAGCTTCTCACTGTAGAGCACGTGGCACATTGCAACTATCATTGCCACGTCCGTAGCAGATTTTATAGGGATCCATTCTGAACCGAGTTCTTTTGTGGATGTGTTCCGCATAGGGTCTATAGTGATAAGCTTAGTGTTATTGTCTCTTATCTTGCGATACCAGTAATTTGAGGAGTGGTCAGGAACATTGCTTCCAATCTTATTAGTCTTAAATGAGTCTGTACCAAACATCAGCATCATTTCTGTATGTTCGGCGATAACCTCTCTGGAGGTTTGTATGCTGTATACCTCAAGGTCTCCCAGAACGTGAGGCATTGTCTGTGTGACTGCCCCTGCCGAATAGTCGCCGACTATATCGCAAAAAACCACCGAATAAGCCTAGAAAACGCCCTTGTAGAGGACCGGGTTTGTGAACAAGTCCGGCATGTGCCCAAGGGCTGTAGGTTGTTCTGAAGATCGACTCGTTCCCTTGTGTATCTTTGGCTTTCTGTAGTGCTGCAGCCGTCAGTTCCAAGGCCGTATCCCAGTCAACACGGATAAATTCATCGGCACCACGGAGAAATCTTCTGTCCGAGCCGTCGAGATAGCTTTTACGCACACAAGTACTGTATTCTGTTTTTTTTGGCATATACTCTGTCTTTCCACGCAAACAGGAGATCAACAGGCTCATAATCCTGTTCGGCAGGTTCTATCTTCTCTAGTATCCCATTGCGAACATATGCCTTCATTGGACCAAAGTGTGTAGCGTGTGTGATAACCCTCAGTTCACCGGAAGATGCAAAAAAGCTCATTGTTACCCGAAATGGCAGCTAAAGTTAAACCGGTTACTTTCAAAAAATTCTCGCCGACTTAATTTCATGTATATATGCTCCTGCGATTTAATAAAAAAAAGTCTATCTGCTTTTACGACTATATCCGCAAATATTTGGACATGCTCCTGAGTATTCATAGGTGTTACAGCATATCGTTACTCTGGTGCCTTCGCCTCTTGTTGAATCTATATGCATTAGCCATCCTATATGAGCACATATCCTATGCACTATGGACAGCCCAAATCCAAACCCGTCAGCCTTTGAAACACCATTTTTTGACTGATAGATTGTTAATTACATGTTCAGGTATACCCGGCCCCGTGTCGGTTATACTTATGCACCCCTCATAGATTGCTATTTCTACTTTACCTTTTTTGAGTGTAATGCAAAGCATTTCTCAGAAGGTTGCCGACTAAAATTGAGAGTAACGGAGCAGGAATCGGTAAGGTCGGCTTACAATCCTCTGAAATAGCAATTTTTTATAGGCTTATTGCGTTTTATGTAGCTTTGATTATCTATAACTTCTTTTATTATTGCGGAAGCGTCGCAAGTCCCTTCCGTATGGTCTCTCTCTTGTCTGGAAAGCCATAGGAAAGAATCAATCAGATGCTCCATACTGTTAGTTGCTCTTTGGATTCTTGCCAGCATAAGTGCCTCTTTGCTCCCTTTACCGAGTTTTCGAAACAAGAGCTCGACTGCAACATTTATAGTGGTCACAGGTGTGCGGAGCTCATGGCTGGCATCTCTTGCAAACGCCTTCTCACGCTCCAGAGCCGCCTGCATTTCGTTTGAGGCGTGCTCAAGGTTTCTCGCCAAAAAGCCAATCTCATCATCATAAAAATCGTCAGAAAAGTTGTCGGGCATTTTACCGTCTCTCTCTCCGTCACGAACGATCCCTGATAGTTTTATAACCGGTGAAACAACCTTATAGGCTGTAATGACACCGAGAAGAAGGCCTATTATAAATGTAGGCAATAGTGTGATTAAAAAAATAATTCCTAGCAATATCAGTCTCTTCGTGATCCATCAAAAGGGTCGTAACATTAAAAAAAAGGAGATAAAATCTCTGACCGTCCTGCAAATCGCGTATAGAGGCATAGTAGGTTTGCCTTTCATTTACACGGGTGTATTCGCCGCTGTCCAATTTTGGAAATTCTTCTTTAGCCCAATCAGGCAGCAGGTCTTCACCTATATAGCTTGTCAGTAACGGAGAATGCGGAATAGGGACATCATATGTCACTGCAACGGGTGCAACTGGCGAACTGACAAGGGATTCCATATAGCGTTCCGTCTCTGCCAGCAGACGCTTTTTTCAGTGTGTATTGTTCCGTGTATTGAGTGGATATCAATATCGATATGAGCAACATAGTGCCGAGCATTATGCTAAAACCCGTGAAGACTAAAACTATTCGTAGTCGTAGTGATTTTGCTGTGATCACTGTAACGTGTCCACTATCTTGTAACCCTGACCTCTGACAGTAACGATCATCTTTCGATCAAAAGGTTTATCTATCAGGAGTCTCAAGGTATACAGGTGAGCTTTTAAAGCATCTGTTTCAGGTGGTGAAACCCCCCCAAATTAAGTATTCGAGGTCATTTTTTTTGTAACGATATTTGGTGATGCTTCCATCAGAATACGTAGAATATGGAGACAAACAGGTGGAAGCTGTATCTTTGTGCCGGATCTTTGCAGTATCCCTTCGTCTAGGTTATATACCAGATCGCCGACGGTTATTAAGTGATGCTGAAGTGGTCTGGTTCTTTTAGAGAGAGCCTCAACCCTCACCTTAAGCTCTTCAACTTCAAAAGGTTTTGATAAATAGTCATCAGTGCCTGAGTCGAAACCGCACAGCTTATCTGTTAGGGAGGTTCTCGCAGTAAGCATTATCACCGGAGTATTAAGCCCTAACTCCTGCCTGATTGTCCTGCAGACTTCGAAACCATCGATACCCGGCAGACCAATATCCAAGATGATGATGTCGTATGTATTATCACGAAGAAGCTCTAACGCCACTTCTCCGGTATGTGCAAAATCGCAGTTGTATCCTTCATCCGTGAAGAAATCTATTAAGTTTTCGGACAGATCAAAGTCATCTTCAACTAAAAGCACCCGCATTTTGCACCTGCTTAATAAATTGTTGTTAACATATAAAATATACTCCTTAAGTAGGTATATTTCAATACTCACAGCACTAAAGTTTGCAAGAACTTCGAAATAAATACAGCATACGGGAACGGTACAAATTATCTTGAGTAAGGGGGGCAGATTAGGAGGCTTACTGAATTTAAATTCTTTCACTCTGATTATAGATAAGTAGACTGTGTATCATGTATTTCTTACAGCCCGAAAGTGAGCTGTAAGAAATCATGAATAAGTTATAGTGAGTAGAGTGCCACACTTTTGCCTGTGGAATTCTTTTAATATTTATCGTTAATGGATAGAAGGGGCAATCATCCCTTCAGGTTTGAGGATATCTTCCAGCACTTCTTTAGCTAAAAGCTTCCTCTCTAAAACTATATCTAGTACAGAAACACCTGTTTTCAGTGATTCTTTAGCCACGTCGGCAGATACCTCGTATCCTAAATATGGAACAAGTGCGGTAACAACGCCGATGCTGTTGCGTACGTATGACATACAAACGTCCTCGTTTGCGGTGATGCCTCTGACGCAGTTGTCTGCCAGTGTAATCGTGGCCTGAGAGATAGAGTTAAAGGAGCTGAACAGTGCATAGGCGATAACTGGCTCCATAACATTAAGCTCAAGCTGACCTGCCTCTGCCGCCATAGTGATGGTGGTGTCGTAACCTATCACGAGATATGCAGTCTGGTTCACAACCTCAGGTATGACAGGGTTGATTTTACCCGGCATAATAGATGATCCCGGTGCTATTGCAGGCAGATTAATTTCGTTAAAGCCGCATCTTGGACCGGACGCAAGCAGCCTCAGGTCATTGCAGATCTTAGAAACTTTTACGGCGTAGCGTTTCAGTACGCCTGAAAGATGCACATACGCTCCTGTGTCCTGTGTCGCTTCAATGAGATTCTCCGCCAGAACGACAGGCACGCCTGATTCGATAGCCAGATAATTTACAGCCATGGCTGCATAGTCAGGGTGAGTATTGATACCCGTTCCTATGGCAGTTGCTCCGAGGTTTACTTCTTTCAGATGTTTTTTTCATTTCACGCAGTCTGGCGACGTCCTCTTTGAGCATGGTTGCCCACGCATCGAATTCCTGACCGAGTGTCATAGGGACGGCATCCTGAAGCTGGGTACGCCCCATTTTAAGAACATGGGCAAATTCAGTCCCTTTCGCATCAAAGGCTTCTGCAAGATACTCAATAGCATTAATGACTTTACGCATACTGAAAATGAGTGCAAGCCTGAATGCCGTGGGGTAAGCGTCATTTGTAGACTGTGACATATTCACGTCGTTATTCGGGTGAAGAAACTGGTATTCGCCTTTTTTTGTGCCCCATCTTCTCCAGAGCGATGTTCGCTATTACTTCGTTAGCATTCATGTTGGTTGATGTCCCTGCACCACCCTGAACAGAATCTATAATGAATTGGTCGTGGTATTTGCCTGCTATAATATCGTCACATGCCAGGCATATAGCGTCGGTTTTTTTCTTTATTAAGTAGATTGAGTTTGAAGTTCGCTTTTGCACATGCTTTCTTTACATAAGCGAGTGCATCTATGAATTCTCTGTTATGTGAGATAGGTACGCCTGTTATATGGTAAGTTTCGGCCGCCCTTAGTGTTTGTGTTCCATAGTATGCTTCACTAGGGATATTCTTTTCGCCTAGGCTGTCGTGTTCTTTTCTAAAGCTCATCATTTCCTCCGGTGTATTTTAGCTGCTTTTATAAGAGCAACAAATGTGCCAGAAAAAAATACCTTAGAAAATAAGGCGTTGTTGAAATTTAGTGTGCGGTATCCGCACATTTATGTAACAAAAGCGAGCATGGGGCTATTTTTTCATGCTGGTCTAATTTCTTTAATTTACGGAGAAATGCATGCCTGCTGATGCCTAGAATCTTGGCTGCTTCTTGTTTTATCCCTGATGATTTATGCATAGCATGGTCGATCAATTCTCTCTCTACTTCGAGTATTATGTCATCTAAATTCATGTCGTTGCTTATTTTTTTTGTGAGCTATAGTTTTCGGTTCAGACAATGTGTTCCTCATCTCATTAGGAAGGTTTTCGTATTCGATAGTGTCTGTTTTAGCTAGAATAACGAGTCTTTCACAGAGATTTTTTCAACTCCCGCACATTTCCGGGCCATGTGTAATCTAAGAAGGCTTTTTTTTGATTCATTAGAAAGAGTTATACTATTTTTTGTGAATTTTTTCGAAAAAAATGCCTAATATAATAATCCGCAATCTTTAAGACATCCTTTCCCCTCTCTTTCAGAGACGGAACATATAGAGGGAAGACATTAAGCCTATAGAATAGATCCTGACGAAAATGACCCAGTTCAACCTCTCTTTCCAGATTTTTTGTTTGTGGCTGATATTATCCGCACATCCACACTTATTTCGGTCGTGCTGCCTACACGCCTGAAACTCCTTGACTCTAAAAACTTGAGAAGTTTTGCCTGCAGGAAGAGGGGCATTTCGCCTATTTCGTCAAGAAATAAAGTTCCGCCGTCAGCAAGCTCGATGATGCCGCTTTTTTTTATTCTTTGCGTCGGTGAATGCACCCTTTTCATAACCGAACAGCTCACTTTCAAGCAGTGCTTCGGGGAATGATGCACAGTTTATCTCAATGAACTGTTTGCCTGAACGATCTGAGAGGTTGTGTATTGCTTTTGCTATAATATCCTTGCCTGTTCCGCTTTCGCCTCGCATTATGACGGTTGTTTCGTCCGCCAGAGCTATAGTCTTCACCTGCTCCAGAAGCTCTTTCATAATGCTGCATTCGCAAATGATGCTCTCCAGCGTGCTCCCTTTATAGTCTTTTTCCCTTCTGTGTTCAACCTCTCTCTTTAGCTTCATCCCTGCCATAGTCTTGCTTATCAGCAGTTTTATCTCTTCCAGATCGAAAGGCTTATTGAGATAATCATGAGCACCAAGTTTCATCGCCTCCACAGCAGATTTCATATCACCGTGGGCGGTTATCATCACGGTGGGGATTGATAGCCCCTTTTCATGTATAGATTTGAGGATATCTATCCCGTTAATATCAGGAAGGTTTATATCCAGAAAAAACCATATCAGGGTTGTTTGATTTGAGATATTCCATGAATGAAGTACCGTTTTCAAAGGTTTTTACGGAATAACCCCAGAACTCCATTGTCAGTTTAAGGGAATCCAGCAGGGTCTTTTCATCATCTACAATTGTAATTTCAACCATTCGTATCTCCGGTAAAGTGGAGTATAATTGTTGTGCCTTTTTTTTCTACTTCACTCTTTACGTTTATGCTTATATTATTGTGTCTCAGCAGGGAATAGACAACCGAAAGCCCGAGCCCTGTCCCTTTTTTTGGATAGTGAATAGAACGGGTCAAATATCTTATTTATATTATTTTCGGCGATTCCGCTTCCGTTATCTTTTATCTTTAATGTTGTAAACCGCTCGTCTTTCTCCGCCTTAAACTCTATTAAACCGTGTTTATGTTCTATGGCTGAGACCGCATTCAGCAGTAGATTGATAAAAACCTGCACTAGCTGATCTTTGTCTGCATAGATATCCACATCACAGTTCTCAGTCTTCACTTGTATCGTCTTCTTCTTTAATTCGTTATTCACCAGCGAGAGGGATTTGTCTATCACTTCCGACAGACAGAATCTCGTCTTTACGGAATTCTGCGGTTTCGAAAAATCGAGCAGGCATGTCACTATCTGGTTGAGTCTATCTACCTCTGTTTCCAGATTGCCCGATATCTTTTTTTTGAGAGATTCGTCGTCAGTCATTAGTTTTATCGTCTGTGCTGTTGTTTTTTAAGCCTGCCAGCGGATTTTTTTTGATCTCATGGGCGATGCCTGCCGCCATTGTCCCCAGAGAGGCGAGTTTATTCGCCTGAGCTAGTTCGTTCTGTCTTTGTTTCAGGTCTTCTGCCATCTGGTCTATCGCATCGGACAGCTTTTTTAATTTCGCATCCGCTTTTCAGATCGATTCTGTAATCCAGATTACCGGCGGCAAACTCTTTAGTGCCGTCCACTATCTGATTGATGGGTACTGTTAAGCGACGGCTTATGTAATAGGCAGCGACACCTGCACTGCATACGGCGAAGAAGACGTAAAGCAGGTTGATGAAACGCATATGGTTAACTTCTTTGAATAGAAGTTTTTTCGGGATTTTCACAGTCAATGTCCAGTTCATAAGCTGTAGTTCGCTTTGGAATTGCACCATCTCCACATTGCCGTAATACTGCATTTCTGATTCATATATTATTGAGTTGTGGTCACGTATTATCTTTTGGCTATGGGAGGGGAGTTCCAGCTTTTTTAAAGAATTCCGTAAGTGAATGTGTGTATAAGTATACAGCCACATAACCGACAAGTTTATCCTCTTTTTGAAAGTCGTAAATCTTATGTATGAAGACAGACAGGTCACCCTTTGTTTTGTGTACGATGTCGTCGTCAAGTTTTTTTAAATGTGACGGATATGTCTTCATTTAGCCCTGTGTTGTCTGCTGTGTCGGCTAATATCTGTCCGTCTTTAGAATAGAGAGATATTCTTTGAAAAATTCTGGAATTCATTTTCGTCTGTTCGAGCTTATCTTTTAATGAATGGACTCTGGGGGCGGTCAGGAACTGGGAAAAAGCTCTCCGTATATCGTCCTGTTCTGCCAGCCTGTTCAGATCCTGATCTATACTCTTTACTATGAATTCCGTATTGGTCTTAGCCTCGTGGAGAAGACCTGCTATCTTTTGTTCCGTGACAGATCCGACAAGACCTGCATACTCCGCAAGAGATATCCATGACAGAGCGATGAACGGAACGATACCCAGTGCGACGTAAAAAATGAAAATCCGCAAATTTAGTTTTAAGTTCATGAAGTACCTGCATGGCTATCTATTCTGAGTGGTGCAAATCTGAAAAGGTTGACACCGACCAGTACCAATAATACTATATATTCAGGAAGCTCTGATATAAATGTTTTTTTTAAATTTATTGTAACACAAGGAAAACCTATGTACCGAGTTTTATCGCTTTGCTTAATGCTGGTAATCGCCTTGACCTTCTCCGCCGAAGCAAACTCGCTGGAGGAAATAGGGGAGAGGGGCTTTATAAAGGTGGGGTTCAGACCTGCTTCTATACCTTTCGCATATATAGATAAAAAACACAAATAAACACGTAGGTTTCTCTGTCGATATGGCAGATATCCTTGCCCGTAATCTGAGCAGAAGGTTCGGCAAAAAGATAAAGGTTGTCCCTGTCGGAGTAAAATCCAATGAGAGGATTCCGTTTGTCCTGTCAGGAAAGATAGATGTTGAGATGGGGTCTACGACACACACAGCGAAGCGTGACGAGGTGGTCGATTTCAGCCTCATATACTTTATATCCGAGACGACATTCCTGACCAGAAAGACTTCGGGCATATCGACTCTCACTGATCTGTATGATAAAAAAGATCGCCATTACAAAAGGGACGAGCACCTTAGAGCAGATATTAAAATTTGTCGGAAAGGGCTTTTTTAAAAAAAAGGAAAACCTATATACGGTAAATTCGTTTGTTGAAGCTATGGATGCCGTGAGAAGCGGAAAGGTGGATGTCATTACTACCGACAGGTCGATACTCGAAGGCTTAAAAGGGGCTGAGGCCGACTCAGACGAATGGGTTTTGCTTGACGCTGCCATAGGCTACGATCCTTACGCTTTTATGCTGAGAGAGAACGAGTCCGATCTCAGGGACTTTATAAATAATACAATCAGATGGTCTGTTCAGACCGGAGAGTTTTACAAGGTCTATGACAAATGGATGGGCGAGCATGGCGTAACTCCGCTGAAAATGTCACCTGCATTAAAAGAGTATCTGAGTGTCATCGCTATCCCTATGTCCGAAGACTGGTATAAAAAAATAGCTAGGTTCTGAGCTTATCAGGGGCAGCTATTCTTAGTACCTCTTTTGCGAGTTCCAGTGTAGGGTCTATTACATCAACTTTGCAGTCGGCTTTTCCTATCACAAGCGGTATCTCTGTGCAGCCTCCGATGAGAACCTCCGCACCCATGTCCTGAAGTTTATCCACTGCCGTCTGTAACAGAGTGATGACTTCATCCCCTCTTCCGCCTTTGACAGAGTAGATAACATTCATTATGTCAGCCTGAAGGTCGTCAGGGGTTTGTATGATGCTTAGTCCTGCCTCTTCCAGAATATTGTGATAAACACGTCCGATGTGAGTGCCTGTTGTGGCAAGGAGCCCCACGTTTTTTACAATCAGACTTACTGCTTAAGATAGCTTTTCTGGTCGCTTCTACTATGTGAACTACGGGGATACCGACACTCTTTTTTGATATCGTCTACAAAATAATGTGCTGTGTTGCATGGCATGCAGAGCATGTCTACTCCAGCATTCTCAAGCCTCATCGCAGATTCTATCAGGAACGGAGCAGGGGATTCACCTTTACCCAGAAGATAGGCAGTCCTGTCTGGGATAGCAGGAAAGTTGTCTATCAGTATGTGGGGGTGATCCTGATCCTTTTTAGCGTCAGTATTTTCCAGTATTTTGCGAAAAAAGGTCCAGAGTTGCCTCCGGACCCATTCCGCCTATTATTCCAATAGTTTTCATAACACCTTATGATTCGGCAAACTCAGGTTTTGATTCTTCTACAGAACCGTCCCAGTAAGCCATATCCATTTCATCTTCCATTTTAGCAACAACGGCTGTACCTGCAAGGTCACCGATAACGTTAGTTGCAGTACGTCCCATATCGAGGAGTGCGTCGATACCGAATATCATAGCATAAGCCATAGCAACGGCTGAACCTGCCTCTACTTCGAGTCCGACAGAGTTAAGGACAAGGAGAAGAAGGATTGCACCGGCTCCGGGGACACCTGCTGTACCGATAGAACCGAGAACTGCTGTAACGATAATAGTCATTTGCTGTGTAAAATCAAGCGGCATATTAATGGCAAATGCGATGAACATTGCACATACACCCTGATATATAGCTGTTCCGTCCATGTTAAGTGTAGCACCGAATGGGAGTGTAAAGGAGTAAACACCTCTGGAAATACCCATATCATGCTCGGCAGTCTCCATTGTTACAGGGAGAGTACCACCGGATGAACGTGTAACAAAAGCTGTGAGAGCAGGCTTTTTTGCCTTGCTTATAAACTTCTTAAAGCTGATTTTGTTAAGGGCAAGAATTCCGCCGTAGATAACAACAATGTGCACTATGAGTGCGATATAAACGGCACTTGTGACAGACAGGAGAGGCCCGAAAGCATTAGCTCCCTGCTTGCCGAATACCACTGCGATAAGAGCAAAAAAAACACCGATAGGTGCGAACTGGAGTACCCAGCCGACAACCTTGTACATAATCTCTGAGCATGCTGAGAAAAAAGTTAAAAAAGTGTTTCGGCAGCGGTTCTTACACGCTCTTCTTTATGCTCACGGATAGATGAGAGTCCTATTCCGAAGAGGATAGAAGCGAAGATCGTAGGAAGAATCTTACCTGATGTGATTGCTGCAAAAGGGTTTTTTTTGGCACTATTTCAAGGAGTGTCTGGATAAGAGAAGGCTGCTTCAGCTCTTTACCTGCTGCGTCTGCCGCTCCCATAAGGTTGAGACCTTCGCCGGGCTGCAGGATATTACCGAAGATAAGACCTATCCCCACAGCAAAAGCTGATGTGAGCATATAGAATATTAAGATCTTTACTCCGACCTTTCCGAGTCTGGAAGGTGAAATAGAAGCTGTCCCCACGATAAGTGTGAAGATAACTACCGGCATAACGATCATCTTAAGAAGACGAACGAAAAGGTCGCCGAGCGGGGAAACCCATCCGATAGCCGGGCCAAATGCGAGTCCGCAGACAGCACCGAGAATAAGACCGATCAGGATTCTTATAAGTAAGTTTGAATTAAAATACCACTTCATAGTAATGGCACCTCCATATATTATAAGGAGCTACAAGCAAGCTTTATGCCATTCGGCAAAACTCTGTTTTACAATGACTTAGCACTGTTTGAGCGTGCGGAATCCAACCACTTGTGTGCGGTAACCGCACATGAGACAATTGTTTCGTACACATATCAAAATGCATATGAAATACAAGCCGTTGCTCGTCGGATGTCCGATTTTTTAGATATAGCTTGGCAATTATATACACTGCATAAAGCATATGTTATCGGAGATTTGAGCTTATAGATTTGGTCTATAATTTGTAATCAATGAAATATGAAATCGAAGAATGGTTGAGTATGAAAAATATAATTTTTGCAGGGGCTGTAGAGGGCAAATGAGCTATGCTTATGGTCTTTCCAGAATAATCAAAACCGTTTAAATCTATTTAAAGCATTTCGTCTTCTTCATAATCCTTTGTGGCTGCTTTGCCGATATATTCTTCAATCTTCATAGGAGAGATACCTGTGCCTGGTCTTTTGGCGGTCAGGTTTTCGTATGTGAAGAGTTCGCCTTTTTTTTATACAGCATCTGGCTACGAGTGATTTCCTCGCAATGGACTTATTCGGCATTTCGCTTGGGCTTACTCTTTTTTATTCCGTCTCCGAGAGCTTTTTTCTATATTCCTGACAGATTGTATCATCGCTTTCAACTCTGACGGTTCAAGGGATGCGGCATGGTCAGGACCTTTCATTGTTTTATCCAGAGTGAAGTGTTTCTCTATGACAGATGCCCCGAGAGCTGTGGCGGCAACAGGTACTTCTACCCCGGGTGTGTGGTCTGAGTAACCGTATTGCAGATTAAGCTCACCCCCCCATTGTGACCATGGCTTTTAAATTGACATCTTCAAAAGGGGTTGGGTATTGGGTGTTTGCGTGAAGTATCGTAATGCTGCCTTTACTCACTCCTGCCTTGTAGAAGACATCCAGAGCTTCTTTTATTTCATCCATGTCGGACATGCCTGTGGATATGATATATTCTTTGTTCAGTGCAGCGAGTCTCTGAAGATATACCAGATGGACAAGCTCGCCTGACGGAATCTTAAACCTCTGCATCCCGAGTTTATCCAGAAACTCAATACTGGGCAGGTCGAAAGGGGTTGACATGAACTCAATACCAAGAGAGTCTGCGTGGTTTTTAAGAATGCTGAAATCATCAAAAGTGAGTTCCAGTTTTTTGACCATTTCAAACTGAGTTTCCTCAGCTCCTGTTGTCACTTTCTGATACTCAGCTTTTTTGTGATTCTTTAGTAATACATTCACCGGTGACAAACGTCTGAAACTTCACGGCATCTGCACCGCACATCTTCGCTGTTTCAATCATTTTCATTGCGGTATCCATATCTCCGTTATGGTTCACCCCTGCTTCTGCGATAATAAAAAACACCCACGTTCGCCCCCTTGTACTTCATCTACTGTCCAAGTATTGCAGATATATCATATAAAGAACAAGAATAAATAGCGGTAATAAAAAAGCCAAATATTTTCTTTTTTCTGATTATGGCAGAAAATGCGTTTTTTAATGTCATTGTGCCAAAACCTGTTGTTCGTATATTTCATTTATAAGCTAAAAAACAAATAGCTGACAGAAAATCAAAAAAAAGGAGCATAAGATGGGACGCAAAATAGCAACACTTGTTTACGACAGTGTCCAGGAGCTGGATGTATTTGGACCGTGGGAAGTATTACAGGCATCTAAGTATCTACAGAAGGCAGATGACGAGATATATACAGTTGCAATGGAAGATGGAGTGGTTAAGTGTTTCGGTGGTACTAAGATAATCCCCGACTACACAGTGGAGAATATGCCGAAACCTGATATTCTCTTCATCCCGGGAACTGTGAATCTAGTTCCGCAAATAAAAAAACAGAGCTATGATGGAGTGGATAAAAAAAGGTCAGTGGTGAGGTTGAGTGGGCTGTGGGAATATGTACAGGAGCAATTCTGGTGGCAGCTTCGGGGTATGCAGCAGGTAAAAAAGATAAATACTCATTCGTATTTTCTGGATAATCTGAAAGATGTGGAGAAAGACCTGACCATCTGTGATGATGTCCGCTATGTCCGTGACGGAAATCTGCTGACAAGTGCAGGGGCAACAGCAGGGATAGATGCTACACTATGGCTGATTGGTCAGCTTTACGATGCGAATCACTCAAGAGCGGCGAGAAATCTGCTCGAATATTATCCTGCACCTCCATACACGGAAGAGGTATAATTAATAATATAGTCTCAGCAGAACATACTATCTTACCTTGGGGTTAGCTTATGCATCAGGTTGTAATGATTGCCTATGAAGGGGCAGACATCATCGATATCGCAGGACCTATGGACGTGTTTGCCACTGCAAACGAAATACTGGCAATGTCCGGCAAGAAAGCGTTTTACAAGCTTCACGTGCTTGCGGAAGAGGTTGGTGCATGTGCAACTGCCTGTGGTATAAAGATAGTGGCAGAAGCATCATGGAAGGGCTGGGACAAGAAGATAGATACGCTGCTCATAAGCGGCGGCAGAGACTACCGTTATCTTCAGGAGAATAGAGAACTTGCAGGCTGGATAAATGATAAAAGCACCTCTGTGGATCGCATTGTGTCGATTTGCACAGGTGCTTTTGCTCTTGCCGAGGCAGGTGTTCTTAATGGACGGAAGGCCACAACACACTGGATGGCTCTGGACGAATTAAAAAAGAAATATAAAGATATCAAAACCGAAAGGGATGCAATATATGTCCGTGACGGCAATGTCTACTCCTCTGCAGGCATTACCTCGGGTATAGACCTTTGTTTATCTCTGGTTGAGCAGGATTTGGGACGGAGCTTCGCTGTTAACGTGGCACGTTTTTTTAGTGGTTTACCTGAGAAGGTCAGGCGGGCAGTCGCAATACAGCAGTCGTTTAAGAGCCCAAAATACAGAGGAGACGAGGCTGACAGCCACCACAGACTGGCTGCAGGAGAATTTTCACCTGCCAATCAAAATAGACGATATGGCATCGAGAGCAGGTATGAGCCCGAGAAATTTTGCCAGATGCTTTGTCGCCGAGCTGGAGACCACACCTGCAAAATATCTGGAGATGTTAAGGCTTGAACATTCGATTAGTTTACTGGGAAACCGAAGCCTTACACTATACGAAATAGCCGATAAATGCGGTTTTAAAAGCACTGAACAGTTCAGAAGGGCGTTTCTCAGACATTACGGGATAAATCCGCAGGACTATCGAAATAGATTTTAGTTGGTGCCGTTTTGATCGACACACGACGACAGGTATCTGTATATAATCTCTAAGTCTTCTTTATCAAGATCGGCATGAACCTGCATAGATTCAAGTATTCCAAGCCACTCCTGTTTGGTATAGTTTTCGGGCGGGGTTGCACTGTGGCAGGTGCTGCATCTTTCAAGGTACAGCTCTTCACCGTCTATCAGCGGGGTATCATTGACACTTTTGCAGCCTGATAATAAAAGCATAATCATAATGATAGAAAAAAAATAAATCTCATATAAGCTCCGGTGTCTCGTATGCTCTATTCTCCGGTGCTGAATTCAGCTTTCGGATGGCAACAAGACAGGAATTGGCAGCAGTACCCTGAGCGAGTTTCGATGAAGCTCTGGAGGATGTCAGCACATTCCCCTGTCCGGACAAGCATCTGTCTTCACCTTCGGAATAATACCACGCCCCTTCGTCAACGGCAATAACCCCTTCTTTGATGGCATCTACGACCTTTACACCCACGACTATGCTCCCTCTGTCGTTATAGACTTCTGCTAAGTCTCCTGTACGAAGAGACAGCTTTTCAGCGTCTGCCCTGCTGATACTCATAGGTTCTCTGCCGTTTATTTTATACTTATGCCTCAGACCTGTATTATCCATTTGGGAATGCAGTCTGTATCTTGGGTGAGGGGTGAGCAGATGGAATGGATATTTCCCGACTTCTCCTCCGCCAAGCCATTCGGACGGCGGCAGCATTTCGCATGCCCCTGACAATCGGCATAACCGAAGGAGGCTATCTTTTCGCTGTATATTTCTATCTTGCCTGAAGGTGTACGCAGATTATGCTTTTCGGGGTTTCGCCTGAAATCTGCATACCTGACATACCATTTATTATCCTCTGGGGTGTCAAATTCGACTAATCCGTCACGCCAGAATTTCTCGAAAGGGACTTTTGATTCACTTCTGCCGTAGCTCCATTTTACCCAGTCCATGAGGTCTCTGCCTGCGGTAAATTTCTTTTCAAAGCCGAATCTTTTCGCAAGCTGGCTGAATATCCAGAAGTCGTCTTTAGCCTCAAATAAGGGCTGGACAAGCTGTTTCATCGCCCAGATTCTGTTACGGCTGTGTGTTCCGCCGAAACTGATATCGTTGCGTTCCATCGTGGTTGTGGCAGGGAGCACTATATCTGACATTCTGGCGGTCGGTGTCCACCATGGTTCGTGTGTTATGACGGTGTCCATCTTTCTGAATCCCCGTATAACTTCGTTGACATCAGGCTGGTGTCCGATGGGGGTAACCCCTGCCGTGTAGACGAGTCTGATATTGGGGTATGTGATTTTACGTCCGTTGAAATCTATGGTTTTGCCGGGATAAAGGAGCATTTCGCCAAGACGTGATGTAGGAATAAAAGTATTAACAGGGTTACGCCCTTGCGAAACACCCACAGGCATACGCACATCACTGCCGGGGGATGCACCCCCTCCGTAATGCAGGTTAGATGAGAAGCCGCCGCCCGGAAGTCCTATCTGACCTATCATCGATGCGAGTGTGACCAGACTCCAGTGAAACTGTTCACCGTGATGTGATCTCTGACAAGCCCAGCTGGCTGAAAGCAGAGAACGTTTATTTACAACAAGTCTGGCTAGGTATCTGATCTTCTCTGCCGAGATACTGCATATCTTTTCCGCCCATTCGGGGGGATTTGGGTGTGCCGTCTTCAGAGCCTTTCAAATATTCTTCGAAATGCTTAAAGCCGACGGTATATTTATTTATAAAATCTTTATCGTAAAGGTTTTCCGTGAGCAGGACATGGCACATAGCGAGAATCATGGCCACGTCTGTATTAGGTATAATAGGTAGCCATTCACCTGCGATCTTGTCTGCCGTTTCGCTTTTAACAGGGTCTATGCAGATAATCTCCATTCCGGCTTTTTTGAATTTATAAAACCATTCGTCCATGTCGTGATCAGGTATCTTGCTGTCGATACGGTTCGTCTTGAGTGCATCCACACCCCAGAGGATCATGACTTCGGTATTTTTCTCTATGACATTGCTGGAGGTTTGCCTGCTGTAGACATCCATTGTGCCGAGGATGTGAGGGAGGATATGCTGAGCGGCACTTGTGGAGTAATCCCCAATGGTGTCTGAAAATCCGCCGAAATAGTTGAGAAAACGCCCCTGCCAGCTCGCAGGTCTATTGACCAGCCCTGCCTGTGCCCATGTGCTGTTTGCAGTGCGGAATATGGATTCGTTACCGAACTCCTGCTTGATACTTTCGAGCTTCTCCGCCACCAGATCGAGAGCCTGCTCCCAGCTGACCTTTACAAACGGTTCTCTGCCTCGCATCTCAGGGTTGGATTTATTCTCCAGATAGCTTTTGCGGATATATGGGGCCTGTACTCTGTTTGAAGCATAGAGCCTGTCTGCCATATACTGAAGTGCAATATTCGGAGATTTATCGTGAGGGAAATTTTCTATTCCGATCAGTCTGCCGTCCTGCACCTTAGCTCTGAAAGCTCCGAAGTGGGTGGCATGGGTGATGTGTGATTCTGCTGCAAATAGTTCAGGGGTAAATTGAAGAGCCAATATACTCATGCCTGATAGTTTTAAGAAATCTCTGCGATCTATTTTCATATTACCCGCCTCACCCTTTAAAGCTTAGTATTTCAGAAGAAATTGTCAAGGGTGTTCAGATGGATGATTTGTTTATTGTTTTATGAAGGCTCAGAGCACCTTTACGGCAGGCGATTACGCAAAGTCCGCATCCGGTGCATTTCTGTCCGTTGTGTGACGGAGGTTTGCCGTTAAGGGCACTACTGCGGCACATCTTGCTGCAAAGTCCGCACTTGGCACATGCTTCATCGTTTATAGAAATTTCGGCTGTGTGGATGTTGTCGCCGACTATGACGGTGTCGCCGAATTTATGAATGATATCAGAGACTGATTCGGTTAGCATCTTACGCTGTTCGCCCGTGCTTCTTGATTCGATGAGTTTTGTTGAGTTTTTTTTCAGGTGTTATGAGTTCAAGAGAATCTGCTATGGTGGTTGTTACATTCCTGACTCCCAGCTTAAAGAAATCTCTGCGTGAAACGTTTATTGCATCCCTGCTTACTCTTTTGACCGAAAACCCCTTGGCTGTGATGTTCTCACCTTCGGATATCTCCGCACCTTCCACCTGTTTCAGGAAATCTACAGCGTCTTTGAGTCTCGGCTCGAAGATCTGCTTACCGTTCTTCTTATTGCATGTTTCACAGCTACCGTTTTCAAACCTGAATGGTGATGGTGAATGTCTGATAATGGATATAATCTCCGGTGTGCTTATCGAACCCAGACAGCTTACCGAAATATCACCTTTGGTTTCTGCATTGTCACAGGTGATACTGATGCTCTTCTTTTTAATATCTATGAGGTGGTTTTTCCAGAATTTGTCGCTGTTTCTCCCTACCTGTCCGAAAACAGAGTTCATGCATGATGCAACACATCTGCCGCATGCGATACAGATATCCGGATCAACCATAAGACCCGTCCCTGCCGAGCCCATGATTATGGCTTCCTTGGGGCATGTGTCCAGACATTTGGTGCAGTTAGCATTCTTATTGATCATATTGACACAGCGATAGCTGTCTACACTCACTTCGCCGAAAATACGATCTATCGCACGGGAAAACCCCGTCCATGCCAGCAGGTTCATAGCTATGCAGCTTCCTCCTCTATCATCATATCCAGCAGGAGAGTATCATATTTCAGTATAGCTTTCAGTGATCTGCAGATCCCCTCGAACGGTGTGCCTTCGCCTGCGAGGATGAGGTCGTCACAAAAAATCATCAGCCCAGAAATCGAGATGTTCCGCTATAAATCTCTTCTGCAGTTTTACTGAGTCTATTATGGCGTTTATATCTTCTTTTTTTTCGGATGCAGAGACAGACTGCTGGGCGAGGAATGAAAGCTCCATAGACATGCTGTCCTCAAGCCCTGTCTGTTTGAGCGGCTCATATCCGCACTCTGCGTAAAATTTCCTTACAAGTGTCCATGGTTCTCTTTTGATAAGATGTTCAGGAGTATAGTAGATCGAAGCACAGTTTCCCACCGCCGATTCTCCCATGCATAAAAGAGCAGTGAAATCCCTTTTGATCTTCATCTCGTCCCCTTGGTCCGCCGTTAAAGAAGTGAGGCTTTTATTCAGCTCATTATATATGCCGTCAGTTTCAGGGATGGCTGTCATAAGTGCCTCAACGAGCTTAGAATATGCTTTTATCTGCTCTATGTCGGGGTCTGTGAGCAGGGCGGAGATATATTCATAAAGGGCTGCTCTTGCTTTCATTATCTCTTTCAGCTCTGTAACGTTTTCCATTATTTTACCTCGTCCGACGGTTCTAATAAATCTACCCATGCTTCGCGTATTGCAAACTGTCCGTCGCATATCTGTTCGGCAACGGAGTAGCTCAGCAGTATTTCCTTGATGCCGTGTTTAAATAATTCCTGCAACTTCGAAGGGTGTATCTCCATCATGTCACCGTCAATTGCGTAACAGGAATTGTCTAAAACAGCTTTAGCCTTGTCGGCATCGTCACCGAAAACCTTAAGGGACTTAATGAAAAAAAATCATCCTGAGATATCATCTCGTATGCCGTGGGTTTATAGCTCTTATTCTGATGGAATATCTGTGAGCTGAGTTTATTGTCGAGTGAGCAGTAGTGTACTGCACAATTCATCGGATTTTCCATTGCATATTGAACCAGTCTGAGGGCGGTCTCTTCGCTCCCGTCAACAGGCAGTCCGCCTGCATAGTCGTATGCATAAGGTATGGTATAGGCAGGGTTTTTTTTCACTCTATAGCCTTTTTTCTGCATAATCCTCTGCATGATTCCACGCAAAGAGGTATTCGAGGATATTTATACTCTTAACGCCTGTTTGGTCAGCCAGTTTGATCAGGCTCAGCATATGGTCGTACCCTTGCGGCAGTACAGGCATCTCAATGACAGTATCAAGGTCGTAGTTACTGCATAATGCCAAAACTTCCTGTGCCTTTTCGAGGTTGATAGTTTCATCCTCTTCCCATTTAATGCCTATCCGTATTTCATCAAGAAAAGGGGTTAGTCTGTCCATTATCTCAGGGGTTATCAGGTCACCGTTTGTATACATTCTGGTGTGTATGGAAGGGTCGTGCTGTTTAACGTGAGAATAGAATTCTTCACAGACATCAGGCAGCAGCAGAGGTTCTCCGCCGGTGAGGGCAACAGACCTGACTGTTTGTCCTTTTGCGAATATGTCGAATTCGCCGACCACGTCATTGTACGATGTCTGGAGTTCTTTATAATCCTGCTGGTTCTTATTGGTGCAGAAATAGCAGTCACGGTTGCAGGCAAGAGTGAGGACAAAGGTTGTCGCCCCTTCGCCTGTTTTGCAGTTTCTGCATGCCTCGGACATTTCACCTGTGCAGTAGCTTCTGGCAGAGTTTACCGAAGCGGTCGAGACGGCTTTACGGAGTTCTATATTCGGTTTGTAATCACCTATGCCCAGTCCGTTATCCAAAACAATCTGATGGAATTTCGCTTCCATATCTGCATATACCCTGGCATATGAAGCGAGCTGACTGTTTTTGATATTTTTTAAATCGGCACAGGTTATTCTTTTCATTTTCCGGCCCCGTAAAAAATCGCCCGCAGGGAAAACTCCCCACGGGCTAACAATTTTATTTCGAACGAAACCTGATGGAAGGATTAGTAGTTTTATCCAGTTTCTCACCTGACGGGTTTCTATCAGGTCTGGCAAATCCCACAACAGAAAGCGGACTGTTAGGATATTTCCTTTCCAGTTCTTTCATAGTTCCGAAGTCAAGAGCCCTCTGCGGGCATGATGCCACACAAGCAGGGTCTTTGCCTATTTCAATTCGATCCCAGCAGAGAGTACATTTCTGCATCGGATGATCATCCTGCCATTTCGGGTCTTTCTTCGGTTCACTCCTTTCGTCGCCGAACTGAGGTGCACCGAATGGACACTGATCTTCGCACTGATGGCAAGCGATACATTTATTGCGATCCACGAGGACTATGCCGTCCTCTTCGCGTTTTGTTATAGCCTGTACCGGACATACAGCCGCACATGCAGGTGTTTCACAGTGGTTACACCCTATGGAGAGGTTGAGAACCTTTGTAGAAGGGAAAGTACCTTCCTCAACAGTTGTCACTCTTCTCCAGTTGGCCGGTCCCGGTTTAACTCCGTTCCAATCTTTACAGGAAACTATACAGCCTTACAGCCAGCACAACGTTCCTGATTATAGTAAAATCCATATTGTACAGTCATCGTTGTCCCCCTAAGCCTTTTCTATCTTCACACGGCAGTCGTTTGCCAGTGTCATAAATTTTGCGATTCTGGATGGTCTGAGGCTGGTGAGTGTGTTTGCACATCCACCCTCGTCAACACCGTCTTTATCCAGACTGTGCCATCCGCCCTGACCGATGAATATAACATTCTTCGGTACTGTTTCGGTGAACTGAGCAGAAGCGTATATCGCACCACGATCGTTGCTTATCTTCACTACTGCACCTGATTTAAGGTTAAGCTCTGATGCATGGGCAGTGTTCAGAAGAACAGACTCATATACATTGCTTTCCCATACCTGCAGGTTGCCTTTTTTTGGAATCCACATATGCAGGATCACCGTCTTTATCGAATTTATACTGCTCATTGAGGTATGCAACCTTATTCAGCGTAGAGTGTGAACGATGCATAATGTGCCATGTGTGCAGTGTAAAGGAGTAGCCCTTGCGGTTTGCACCTGTGAGGTCAGGGTGTTTCAGCTTGCCTGTTTCGGTTGCGTGTCTACCTTCGACAAGAGGGATATACATTGGTATCGGGTAAACGAAACGGCGGCCGTCAGAACCTTTAGGGTTCTTCTTGTCTATGATAACTCCGCCTACAAGTCTTCCGCTTCTGTCGATATTGTCGTGGAAACGCCCCTGATAATCTTCCATTATAAGCTGTGAATAAGCTTCAAACTTACCTGACGGTGTATTAAGAGGGTTCTTTGCAGGATCGTCATAGAATTCACTATAGTTGATTTGCTTAGGAGCAGGTGCTTTCCACATACCTGTCTTCTTTGCCTCTTCCCAGCTGATATCATAATAGCCTTTATCCTGAAGAGCTTTCCAGCCCTCTGCAAGTCTCTGCTCCATGGATTTGCCTTCAGTATAAGCATCTTTCTTGCCTACAGCGTCGGCTATGCCTGCACAGATATCATATTCATCTTTAGCCTCGCCCGGAGCGTCTATGGCTTTGTTCATTACGATAACTTCATTACTGAACCAACCTGTAGATGCACCGACCTTCTCCATAGCCATAGTGCCTGGGAGAACATAGTCGGAGAACTGAGCAGATGTTGTCATATAATGATCGCAAGTTATTATCACTTCAAGCTTGTTGCGGTCAGTTACGACCTTCTTGGCATAGTTGATGTCTCCGTTCTGGTTGAGGAGCATGTTCCCTGCAAAGTTCAGATAGGCTTTGAATGAGCGAAGGTTTTTTAACCTGACCGTCGTTCCATGTCGATGTGCCTTGGTCGTGCTCTACGTTATCAAGCCAGATACTGATTGCAACGTTCTTATCTGTGCCGTTCTTGAGGTATTTAGGAGGTACTGACAGCTGGCTGTAGTCGTAGCTGACTATATTTTTTACTGCCTGTTTTAAGACCTGTAGAAGGTCCTTTCACGTAGCTCCAGTTTGGCATACCCCAGCTTGCACCCGGTTTACCGAAGTTTTTTGGTCACAACTGCGAGGAGTCGTCCAAGCCAAACAGCCTGCTCTGCCTCTGTATGTCTCTGGAAACCTGAAGCGATCCATGTTGTTACTTTTTTATCAAGGTAGGTATCAGCCAGTTTTCTGATGGCAGATGCTTTGACACCTGTGATAGCCTCAGCCCACTCGGGTGTTTTTTCCATCTGACCATAGATAGGAGCTTCTTTACCGTATAGTATGTCGGAAGGGTTTACATTGTATCCGATTGTTGCAGGATAAATGGATGTAGCCTTGTTTAGACCGGCCTTTACGAGTGCGTCGTTATCGCCGAGTATAAAAGCACTGAGACTAGCACCGGCAGGGACTGTATATGTTCCGTCAGCCACGTCTGCGTGGTAGCTTTTGGCGTTTTCATCATCAAAGAATCCGTGGACATGGGACTTAATGAAATCTATGTCCATATCCTTCAGGCGTTTTGTAAGCAGGTGATGAAGCATTCCCAACTGAAGTGCAGCATCTGTACCCGGCTGAACTGCGAGCAGTTCGCCATCGACCGTACCTGTTGTCATAGATACACGTGTGTCCACACTCGTTATGGCTATCCCTTTCTCTTTAAGCTGAGTAAGAAGCCATCCACTCTGAGTTCCCCAGATATTCTCCATACCATTGTAGCTCCAAAGAACTAAATGGTCGGCGTTGACTGCATCGTCACGATAGTTTGAAACAGGGTATAACCGACACCTTCCATGAAGGATGCCATATGGTCGAGTGCCCCCCCCAGCTATAGTCGTCACGATAACCTGCGAAACCACTGAAAGCGGTGTTGAGCAAGTGTTTTGCGGAGTTTCTGGCCCATCCTGTTCCGTCACCGGAGCAGTACCCCACGAACACTCTTTCTCCGCCGTATTTATCAGAAACATATTTGAGCTTCTGTCCTATCTCTTTATAAGCCTGCTCCCAGCTTATGCGGACAAATCCGTCGATGTTGCCACGCTCTTTTGTCTGCTTGAGCGGATACATCAGTCTGTCTGAGCGGTAAAACCACTCTTTCCTAGAACGGCAGCGTATGCAGGATCTTCTCTGAGGGTCGTTCCCTTCATCAAGCCCTTTATCCGGGCCTTCGTCAGTCACAATCCTCTTGATTACGCCATCCTGAACATAATATTTACTCTGGCATCTGCCTCCACAGTTGTGTGGAGTTCCGCCCGCAATAACTTTACCTTCGATCTCCGGTGCTTTTAGCGGTTTTGAATGCTCGGCAAATGCTTTTTTGGCATCTGTCTTCTCCGCTGCACATCCACTAACTGCCGCGACCGCAGCCACAGCACTCATGCTTTTCAGCACGCTTCTACGAGTGAGCTTTCTATCATTTCCCATCTCTTGCCTCCACAAAAAGCGGTATTTAGCAATCCCCGCTCTTCGATTTATGATGCTTCAGGCTATCACAGGCAAGGTTAAGAAAAGGTTAAGGCATACTTTTTTTTCGATATGATAAGATTTCTTCTCTGGTCACATGGGGTGTCACACCTTCCGTCAGGCATATCCTTGCAGTGGCAAATGGTAACCAGAGTCCCCTTGCCTAGTTCCGAGTCTAATGCCATCCCCCCCCAGCCGAGATACTGACAAAGACGCTGTACTATCGAGATTCCAAATCCAAACCCCTTTGCGTTGAGCGGGCCTCCGCCGCTTTTGAGAGATTTGAGATTTTCTTCTTCGATGCCTACGCCCGTGTCCTTCACTGATATACAGAACTCATTAATAGTAATGGTTATACTCCCTTCCTGTGTATATAGAATTGCGTTGCGAAGGAGGTTGCTTATCAGGATTGAGACTATCTGGGGAGCAACATTCATTTTTGTGTCGGAATGTTTCACTACTATTATATCAAGATTTTTTGTTCCTTGTCAGGTAATCGTGAGCTTCTATCACTTCGTCTATCAGTTCATGGGGGTAGCATTCACCCTGTGCCAGATGCCTCTCCTGTCTGGACAGCCATAGGAAAGACTGTATCAGGTGCTCCATATTTTTTTTGTGGAGCGGTCGAGCCTGCCGAACAGTTTCATATCCTTCTCATTCCGTATATAAGGTGATGTTTTTTTTAACAGCTCAAGAGAACCTTTCATTGTAGTTACGGGTGTTCTCAGCTCGTGGCTTGCATCCCTTGCAAAAGCTTTTTTCACGCTCCATGGCGGTCTGCATCTCCCGAACTGCATGTTCTAGTGTTCTGGCAAGCAGCCCCAATTCATCATCTTCGAAACTCCCTGAAAAAATTCTCAGGGAGTTCACCGCTCTCTTCACTTTTTTTTGACGATTCTGACCAGCCGAACTACAGGTGATATGGATTTATGAGCCGTGATAAGTCCAAGTATAAGACCAATGAGGCTCACCGGTAGGAATGTGACAAGAAGAACCTGTCGAAGAATTGCTGTATGCTCCTGATTAGAGTCTATCGTCGTGACGTTGTAGAGCAGATAAAATCTTTCTCCGTCAGCAAATTCCCTGATCGCTATGTAATAAATCTGCTTATCATGTTTTCTTTTATACTCCCCTTCTTCAAGAGAGGGCAGTTCTTCCGATGACCATTCAGGTAACAGGTCGTCGCCGTAATATGTTGTCATATAAGGGGATGTCGGGACAGGAAGTTCGACCCCCGATATCATAGGGGAACTGAGTCTTTCAGCCATACTTGTCACATACTGATCCGCCTCATATGTGAGACGCTTCCTCAGTGAATACTCCTCCGCTATCCTTGTCGCTATAAAGATCGATCCGACCATAAGAACACCGAGCAGTACGCTGTATAGAGAGAAGACAAGTATTATCCTGAGCCTCAGGCTTGATGGAGCTAGCTTCATCCCTCTGTACCCCTGACCATGTATCCTTTGCCTCTGATCGTGATGAAGGAGTGTGTGTCGAAAGGCTTATCGGCAAACTGTCTGAGTGTATGCCAGTGAACCTTAAGGGTATCCGTATCAGGCGGAACATCACCCCATATGGCGTATTCCAGCTCGTTTCTTGTCACTATATTAGGATATTTCTGCATTAGCTCTTTGACTATCTGTGAGCAGACGGGCGGCAGAGGTATGTCCATGCCGTTTCTTTTCAGAAGACCGTTTCGCACATCGTATTCGAGATCCCCCCCCACTTGAATAATCTCATCGACAGGGGGATGTCCACGTCTTGCTATGGCATCGATACGAACCTTCAGTTCGGGCAGCTCGAAAGGTTTGGGGAGATAATCATCAGTCCCTGCCTGAAAACCTGCAAGCTTGTCGTCCAGATGGGTGCGGGCAGTGAGCATTATTATAGAGATATTAAGCTTAAGCTCCGTGCGTATCCTCTCGCAGACAGTAAAACCGTCTATCCCCGGCAGACCTATATCAAGGATAACAGCATCGTAGTGCCCAGATTGTAGAAAATTAAGGGCGGATTCTCCGTTCATGGCGTAATCCATGGTATAGCCTGCATCTTCAAGGTAGTCTATTATGTTTTCGGCGAGGTCTATATCATCTTCGACAAGTAAAATTTGCATACACAGCTCCGATGTCTCTTAATTTTGAAGATAATACACTTTGATCACTCTTGAAACAGAATATTTTATCTGTGCCGAGAATACTGCACCCATGCTTTTTATTTATTGTTAATTTTTGAGGATAATTTTAAGTATATGTTTTAAATAAGAATACTTACTTATTGGTACGATTCATTTTTTTTTTGACAGAAAATGCAAAATAATATGAAAGTTATCGACTTAGGTGCTAAACTTAAACTGTAGAAATAGTTTCATGTGGGGGGGGTAGAAGTTATGAGATTGTTGTTATTATCCATAGCTATTGTTTTTTCAATAGTTTCATGTGGCGGTGGAGGAGGGGGGGGCAGTTCTTCTGATTCTGCTGTAGACCCCGATGCTGTCAACCTTAAAATATCCAATATAGAACAGCCGTCAGGAACAGCAAATGCCGGGCATGGTGTTGCACTCACATACACTATCGAATCAGGCACCATTGTTGAAGGTGTCACAGTCAATTTCTATATAGTCAATAACGATCAGTTTAATGCTCTGGGTGAGACTGACGAATCAACAGAGATAGAGCAGTATTTTCTGGGGACTGATTCTATAGAAACGCTGGCTGTTGGGAATATCGTGCGGAGTGTCGAGTTTGCTCTGCCGCAGGATATACAGTCTGGCGGCGATTATTTTGTCGTGGGGCATATAGACCCTGATAATCTTATTGCAGAGGCGAATGAGGACGACAACGAATTTTCTACAGCGGCTCGTTCCAGAGCGACCAACATCGTTTTGAATGTCGACACGAGCAATGCCGATGTAACCAACATCATCATCAAGGAATTTGTACTGGAAGAGACAACTATTGTGCTTGATCTTGAAGATTATGATGCAACTGCGGCACATACTCTTGATTTGACTGCGGAGTTTCCACATCATGGGAATACTCATGTACATGGACATGCAGAGATTATAATCGAAGGACCTGTTCCGACACATGCGGTGCTCGATCAGATAAAGTTAAAGGCTCAGATAAATGTTAATGACACATGGATTGACCTGAATTACTGGGACAGCATATTGGGACAGTTTAAGGATGCCGTTACAATGAATCTGCTTGAGACGACTGCCCCGGAACTTGATGCAGATGAAGCTCTGGATCACTCAACACCAAGCCATACAATAGATTTTGATATAAATATACCTATGGCGACTGCACTTGAAATAGTCCGCAGTGTGGCGACTGAACTCACTGCTCCGAGTGTACCTTCTGTTCCTTCTGTTCCATCAGTAGGGGATACAGGGGTTCTGGGAGAGAGAGCCGCAACAGAATTGATAAATTCTTATAACAAGTTCGGTATGCGTTTGATTATAGATCCAGATAATATACTGGCTGAATTGGACGAAGATGATAATATTTATGAAGCATTTATAACTATTTATTCTCTTCCCGGTTCAAGGGCTGCCAGCGATTATATGATAGAAAAGGATTATCAGAAATCTAAGGGGAAGAAGAGCAAAGTCAAGGCTAAGCTGGATATGTACACCCGGACAGGCTTGCAGACCTCAACTCTTTACGGTGTTATCGAGAAGTCTGAAATAAGCATGCCCATCTATATATTTAAGAAATCTACTGACCTTTTCAGAGTGTCTGACCAGCATTCAGCATATGTGAATTCACCCGGAGATACTGGGTACAGCACAGAGATTGAGTTCATGGGGGATGTTCTGTACAGCGAAGAGATGTGGGCAGATAGTATAACCCGCAGTTACCCAAGGAGCTGGAATAAAGAGCAGTCATTGGCAAAATCCATGTTCTTTTTTAGGACCTGTGCCTGTGACTATGTCTTCAGGAGTTGAGGGGAACTTCGGCATATTACTTTCGGCGACGCTTAGTGTGAATCCTGATAATCCAATCCTTTCGACCAATAATAACCTGCCTGATATGAATTTTGATGTTTACGCGAATGCAGGGGTAGGAGGTTTCGGCTTTTCTGCAGGAGCAGTGGCGGCACTTGCACTTATAGACGATATATTGAATGTCTACGCCTCCGCCGATGTGGATTATAATAGTGATTCAGACAGACTGCTGACAGGGACTCTGACTACTAAAGTGACTAATGATATGAAAGTTATTTATGGTAAATTCGGGCTCTATGTTAAGTATAGAACAGTAAAATGGTGTAAAAAAATGGGGTGTCCCATACCCTTGCGGAACTAAAAAAGAAGAAGAAGTATAAGTGGTACTATAAAACAAAAGCACTTTATGATAAGAAAGCAACTCTGCTTAATAAATCGAAGAGCTGGAGTTTTTTTTAAAAGCATTATATGAAAAGGAAAGCACTTATAAAATTTGCCGCAATACTATGCATAGTGGTATCGGTGTTTGTGTTGTCGCTTAATCTGATACTAAGGCATGATATCGCCAAAGATGAAGTTGCGGAGAGTAAAAAAATTTACATGGACTAAGGGTGTAGCCTATTATCGGTATAAGATTTCTACTGCATCTGCGATAGATTTCGGCGATGCATTGGCAGATTCGAGAGTGCATGTTGATGCCGTACTACAGTTAACAATTTTTGATGTGAAGGATGATTTCATAGAGGCAGGGCTGTTTGTCGGTCCTGTCTCTGTTGTTAATGCCGAAGAGAAGGATACCTATCTGGAGAAGGCTTACTCCAGACCTGTGCTTACCCGTATAAGTTACAATGGTAAAATAGAAAAAAAACTTATATACCCGTCCGGACTGACAGAGAAAGAGCGGTTTATGCTCAAAGGTCTCTATATGCCTCTTGAGATGGTGCTGGAAGATGAAAAATCATATAACGTCATTCAGGAAGATTCCACTGGAGAGTATCTCGCAGAATATAACACTACAGGTGTAAATCTTTATAAGACAAAGCAAAAAATATCTAAGCTTGTTCTCCGATATGGGGTCTCTGGCATCTATCGTTGCCATTTCCAAATCTGAATTTTCTTTTAAACCGAGCAGTGATGTATGGGTAGATAGTATTTATGGTGACGAATCAATTAGTTATCTGGATGAGCAAGGGGACAGCGTCTTCAGTGCCGATATCAAGATAAGCCTGAAAAAAGCTCAACGGCAGACAGCACAATACTCAAGATCCTTTTAAGGGGATGAGTTTTGAGGAGTCATTGAATGAGTTAAAAAAAACAGGAGATACAGGTCTTGAAAAAAAGAAAGATTCTGTACAGCATCTGGGCAATAACGATCGTGATGAAAGAATGAAAGAGCTTCTGTCAGGGTTGGGTGACAGACGGGCAAGGGCTATATCCCTCGCAATGCGTGAGTACCTGCTGGCAAACAGAGATGCTATATATGGTGTTCCTGATGAGATACTGAGCGGAGAACTGAAAGACAGCCAGATCAGAGAACTGATCAATATTCTCGGGATAATAGGTGTTGATGAGGCTCAACAGGCATTGGTCAGGATAGCGTCATCCAGTGAATTCTCAGATGAGAACAGGCTCAGAGCGGTTATCTCTTTCACATCTGTCACAGAACCGCTGACGGACGATTCTCTGACTTTTCTTATTTCACATCTTAGTAATATAGTCAGAAACGATCCAAGGATGGATATATCCACCGCATCGGTACTTGCCATAGGCTCGATAAGTAAAAAAGCTCATGGATAAGTATCCTGAAAGAGCCGCGGAACTGGCTGATGCTCTGATATCCAGACTTAATACCGCCGACAGTCTTCAGAAGAGGTTTTTGATTAAATCTTTGGGTAATACCGCGTCCGCAGAGTATTCGGATGATATAGTAGAGTATCTGAACAGCAGTGACAGCGAGCTCAGACGTGCCGCCGCCGAAGCTCTCAAATTTATGGATGATAAGTATTCAGAAAAAGCCTTGTCTGAAGTTTTACCTGTTGAGAGTGATGAAAATGTTGTCGAGGCTGTGGTCAAATCCCTGTCAAAGAGGGAACTGAGCAAGGAAACAATAGGCACTATCAGAGAGATAGCACCCAAGCAGACCAATACCGACAGCAGAAGAATCATCATAGACATAATGGGTGAGACCATAAAGGACAACCCTAAAAAATAGAGAGACACTCACTCAGATGCTTGCAAACGAAACCTCAAGAGTCAACATGAAGCGTATCCTGAAAGCGGTCGGCAACTCAGTGGAGTGAATCAGTATTCCCCTTTGTTCGGCACTATGCATATAAACACAAAATCACCCTTTGTAGAGCTCTTGAACTGGTGCTCCACCTGACGGGACAAAAGCGACAGAACCCTCTTCGACAGGATGGTCTTTGCCGTCCATATGCAGCAGCCCTTCACCTTTTATAATGTAGTTGATGTGAGGCCAGTCGTGAGTGTGCTTAGGTGTGTTACCCATGTCGGATATGGTGAAAACACGCATAACGTGGTCTTCCCAGCCTTCTGCATTCCCCACGGGAACTTGTTTTATAACATTGACTGCACCGGGCATATCCATCGGCATGCGTTTTATAAACTTTAAATTATCAACAAACATAGCTGTCTCCTTTTCTATATGCTAGTATAAATCAAATTAATGATGTTGAAAACGTTCATATTACCTATTAGTTATAATAAAATAAAATCAGGAGACATAAATGAAAGCTGTAATTATCGAGAAATTTGGCGAGCCGAATGAACTGAAGCTCGTTGAGATAGAGAAACCGACGCCTAAATCTGATGAGATACTCATAAAAGTAGCAGGAGCAGGTGTTAACCCTGTGGATGCAAAGACCAGAAGAGGGCTGGGGTTCATCGCAGAATCTATTAAAAAATAGTATGCCTTGGATACCCGGGCTTGATATTGCAGGTGTGGTTGACAGCATAGGTGGTGATGTGACGAATTTTGAGGTGGGCGACAGGGTATACGGCAGGCTGGATTTCCTCGGGGATACCGGAGGCTATGCGGAATACACAACTGCCAAAGCCTCAAACATGGCGAAAGCACCTGAAAATATCGAGCTTTTATATGCGGCGGCTCTGCCCGTTGCAGGGCTGACAGCATGGCAGGGGCTGTTTACAGTAGGGAACGTGAAAGAGGGTGACAGGGTACTTATACATGCAGGTGCAGGCGGTGTCGGACACCTTGCCGTGCAGTTTGTGAAGATGAAAGGTGCGTATGTGATTTGTACGGCATCTGAGAGAAACCACTCATTCCTCCTTGAGCTTGGTGCAGATGAAGTGATCGATTATAATACATGTGATTTCGTTAATGCCGTTGAACCTGTGGATTTCGTATTAGATAATATGGGGTTTGAGGTAGGGGAGAGATCAGTGAATGTGGTTAAGCCCGACGGTATGATTGTCACTGTTCCAACCATTACAGCGGAGCGTGTCTGCAAAGCCGGTGAGGCGAAAGGGGTTAATGTTCAAGGGATTAAGGTGCAGATATCGCCTGAAAACCTTACAGAGATAGCAGGGCTTATAGATAAAGGGTTTGTGAGGGTTTTTGTCTCAGGGGTATACTCACTGGATCAGGCTGCGACGGCTCACGCCGATATAGAGTCGGGTAGCACAAGGGGTAAGATTGTTCTGGGGATAGCTTAACCGCTGAATTTCCCCTCGGGAACTTTCGATCTTTTACCGGATTTAAAGCTTACGGAGTCAGTAGGGCAGACCTCCACGCATATTCCGCATGAGAAGCAGTCGGGGATTACAGCCTTGTCCTGCTTCAAAATAGCGTCCATAACGGTGGACGGGCACTCTTTACTGCATTTATTGCATGCAATACATGAGTCGTAATCTACCTTTATGTTGAAGATGCTCACCTTTTCCACCAGCCATCCGACGAGCCCGAACGGACAGAAAAAAAACATGCACCACGGTCTGTAGGTGAAAAGACTCAGTATCAGGATAGCCCCTGTGAATACAGCTCCGTATACCCCCAGCATTTTAGGTTTAAAAAATCTTGAAAGGGTCTATAACTGCGAAAAAAAATCCAGTGCATACATTATCGCCGTATAAAACATAGCAACAAAAAAATAACAATGCGTATAGTGTTGGACAGAGCGAACGGTGGCTTGAATGTGGGTAATCTTTTTTCGGCATCTGAGTTTAGTCTGAAAACAAAATCCTGAAGCGTTCCGAACTGACAGCCCCATGAGCATATGAATTTATTAGCCAGCAGGACAGTCGCAAGGAATATTGTGAGAGCTATCATTCTGGGCGGAAATATTGCACCTGCTTTCCCGTAAAGATATGCGGCATCCTTCACAGTCCCCATTGGGCTGGGGTCTGCTCCAAGTATTATGCCGAATAATGCAAAGGCTGCGGCATATAGCCATTTTCGGTTTTTAGATGTGATTTTGCCCGATTTCAAAAGCACAAAACAAAAGATCATGAAAGCGAACCAGAGTGCAAATTTTAAAGGTATCTTAAACCAGTTTTTTCGTCTCATGCTCTACAGACAGGGCGAGATTCTTTTTTTTGTATTTTGCCAGTATTTGTTCTTTAGAACCGAACTCGGATATACTCTTTTCAAGATCATCAGGGGATTGCAGACCGAGCAGTTTTTTTTGCAAAAGGCTTCTCAAGGCTGTTTTGCTGAATAAACTCTCCGACTGTCATCTCGCCTGTTATGGTAAGATCGAAATTGTCAGGCAGAACCTCGGGCTTTCCGCCCCACATGGATGCAGAGAAGATAGACAGGATAACTACCACGGCAATAGCTGCTAAAAAAAATATACTGCCTGCTTCATATGACACCCCTCTTGCTATACACTTAGTTAAATCGGTAAACGTATTTTAAGCTCAAGTATCAAATTTTTTCAATCAACTTTAACAGGTATTTCGATTTTACCTGCTCGGCGGCCATGAGCTGTTTTACGGGTGGCATTTTCAAAACAGCACCCAGGATTGCAGCCATTGCTCTGTGTGAAAACAGTGCTCTGTTGTCGAATATCAGATGTTGAAGACAGCCCCTCTCAACGGCCATCAGAACGACTTTATGTACAGCGTTTTCCGGAGTGATAACACGCTTCTCTCTGGTTTTCAGTTTCAAAGCATCGGTTTTGCACCCTCTGAGGCAGACTCCACAACCTATGCATGTCTCCTCATCCACTTTAGCTTTTTTTACGTTTCAGTCTTTCAGGGTCGTTTGCGGATACGATTGTCATGGCTTCGATGGGGCAGAGTTCTGCACATCTGCCGCAGCCCGTGCAGGTCTCTTCGATAACTTCTGGCAGAAAATTAGAGGTGTGTACGGGATTCAGTATGCCGAATTTGCGTGCAGTTTTTAAGGCTTCACAACAGCAACCACAGCAGTTGCATATGAAGCTCACTTCATTTTTGATATTCTCACCGAACTGCACAAGGTTATATTCATATGCCTGATTCAGCAGATCCATGCATTCGCTCACATCTATCTGTCTGGCGTATCCGTTTCTGATCAGCGAACTGCCCACATTGTTGAATGTCATGCATATATCCATAGGTGCATCACAGGCTTTACCTGCATGCTGCATTTTGTGTCGGCAATAACACATGCTCACGCCTATGTGGCTGGCTGTTTTTTATAACTTCCGTAGCTCTTTCGTAATCATAGACATAGAGGCTGTTATCCTCCGAGAGTACCTGTTCGTTTACGAAAGTACGCCCAAGCTGAGTCTCTCCATTTACAAAGAGCTGTTTGATGAATTCCTCTTCCACGTCCATATACTGATAAAAGAGCTGTCCAAGGAGAGCCTGATCTATATCCCCTCTGGTTCGCATCATGGAGAATTCGAAAAAAACCTGCCATGGGCGGTGGAAGAACGTATTTTATTTCGCCATTTTCAGGGATATCTATTAAAAGAACCCTGTTGGCAAGAGCCTCCAGCTGTCTTGCTGCTTCGGTCTCGTTCATTTTCCATATTGAGGCGGCAGTTTTTTGCCGTAAAGGGTTTTATCGGGAGCTGTGCAATGAGTGCAGCCTCCTTTTCTGTCATAAGGATAGAGAGGATTTTGAATAGAGTTTCACTCTTCGGAGCACCCTGCGGAAACTTGTTGAGCCTGTCTGCAAGATCGTTATAGCCTTTTTTTTGCGGTAAGGTGTGCCATAAAAAAACCTCATTACTTTATATATATGATTAGTATAACAAATATTTGTGATTTTTTTCATATTTGTGATTATATTAAAATAATTCAATTCTAAATTAATAATGTGTTATACTTGGTACATATAAATGTATTGTGAGTTTATTTATGACAGTCAAATCAAGAACAATTTTTTTTTACTGTACTTATTACTGCACTTGCCATGACTTTTTTATATACTAGATGAGTGGCTTCAGTACTCTATGAATGTGGAACTCCTGCATAAAGAGAAAGTGACTGTTGTTGATAACTATTACAATAATTTCCCTAGAAGAACGGTTCAGCTACTCAAAGCAAATACGAAGTTTATACTAAGTGATAAAGAGATCAAATCCGCATTTATTAGAAGGGACAAAGAGACTTTATCTAAACTTGCCAACCGATATTATTCATATACGAATTCTTTATTTGCGAAATCAGGAGTCCTCCATAATTTTATCCTGCCTGACGGAACTATACTACACAGGTCCCATAAGCCATCGATGTCCGGACAGAATATCGCCGACAGAGGGATGGTCAAGCTCGCTTTAGCTACGAAAAATTCGGTCAACGGTATCGAAAAATGCAGGAACGGTCTTTTTTTTCAGACATGTCGAACCTGTTATAGTAGAGGGGAAGCTGATAGGTTTTCTCGAATCGGGTGTCAATGTCAGTTTTTTTTGCTAAGAGGCTCGAGAGTATCGCAGATATCAAGACCATGATTCTGATCAATTTTGATGAAGATGGCGAAGTATTGCACCATAGTCATGATAAGCCTCATGCAGAGGGGAGTCACATTGCTCTCTATAATAATACGGGGCTTGACTTCAATAAATTTCTTTCAGATTTCAAGCATAATAAAAAGATAAATTACGTGGATCTGGATAATAGAAAATTTGAAGTTATTAAAGAGTTTGACCTTAAAGATTTCAGAGGGGAAGTGATCGGTAATTATCTGTTTTTTTTCTCAGAAAGGAGTATCCTCCACAGCTGGTTTGGCAAACACATGATAATAATTTTCATACTTGCATCAGTGGGTACATTAGTGCTTATCTTTATGATACGTAACGGGTTTATTAAGTCTATTGCTGAACTGGAGATCAACCACAGCAAAGCGGTGAGTGAGCTTGTGCTTACAAATGCCAGCCTCGAAGACAGGGTACACGAAGAGCTGGAGCTAAACAGGCAGAAGGATCAGATTATTAATCAGCAGAAACAGGTTGCCGACATGGGAGAAATGCTTTCCGCTGTGTCGCACCACTGGCGTCAGCCGATTAATGCCATAGGTTTATATGTGCAGGATCTCATTGAGGCTTATAGGTCGGGTGAACTGGATGAAGAGTATATCAAGGACTTTGAAAAAAAATAATATGGGTCTGCTGAAAAATCTGTCTGAATCTATAGATATGTACAAATCATACTATCAGCCGTCAAAGGGCTCTGAAGAGTTTTTTGATGAGTGATGTTATTTGCAGTATCGGTGGTGTTTTGCAGTCTAAGCTTCAGGCTGAAGGGATAAAGATGATGTTCGCTGCCAACTGCGGATCTATAAACTTTGACTACATGGAACTCAACAGCATAGACCAGTGCCAATGCGAATCATCAAAAGTGAAAGGACCTCTGAATGAGTTTAAGCAATCCGTACTGAACATCTTTTTTTCAATGCTATAGATGCTATTAAAGATAAGTATCCCGAAGACAGAAAGAGCTCCTATATCAAAGGGTTCATGGGCGAAGAGGACGGGGTGTTGGTATTCAGGATAACCGATAACGGTATAGGTATACCTGACGATGTTATAGATGCCGTGTTTAATCCGTTTTTTACGACAAAAGATGTGGGGCACGGAACAGGGCTTGGGCTTTATATGGCTAAGACTATAATAGAGCGTTATATGGGCGGCATTCTCACCGCAAAGTGTGAAAATGGCGAGACAATTTTCGAAATACGACTCCCAAAAGCATAAATATAACAAATTTTCTTAAAATCCGTAAAAAAATCTCTTTCATTATTTCTTTTTATGGTGAATACTGTCTGGCTTCATACCAAACTTAGGAGACCAGAATATAAATGGGAAAAAATTCAAAACGACAAACTTAGGAACATTGCTATCATTGCCCACGTTGACCACGGCAAGACAACTCTAGTAGACGCTATGTTTAAGCAGAGCGGGATGTTTAGAGCAGAGCAGGAAGTGGACGACAGGCTTATGGACAGTATGGACTTAGAGCGTGAGCGTGGTATCACCATCTCTGCTAAGAACTGTTCGGTTATGTGGGGTGATACAAAGATTAATATTCTGGACACACCCGGGCACGCAGATTTCGGCGGAGAGGTTGAGAGGGCATTATCCATGGTTGATGGTGCGATACTGCTTGTGGACGCATCGGAAGGACCACTGCCTCAGACAAGATTTGTCCTTGGTAAAGCTTTCGAGGCCGGGCTTAAAATTATTGTATGTATCAATAAAATCGACAGACATGACGCACGTGTTGATGAGGTTCTGGACGAAGTCTATGACCTGTTTATCGACCTTGGTGCTGATGACGATCAGATAGAATTCCCTGTCTATTATGCTATAGGTAAAGAGGGGCTTTGTAAGAAAGAGCTAGACGATGACAATAAAGACCTGAAACCGCTCTTTGACGCTATCGTCGATGTGATCCCCGGACCTACATTCGATGAAGCCGAGCCTTTCCAGATGCTTGTGAGTGACCTCGGATATTCTGATTATCTCGGTAGACTCGCCATTGGTAAGGTTATCAATGGTACAGCCAAATCTAATGAAACTCTTGTCCGTTTAGGACCTGATGATATAAAGCAGACACTCCGTGTTTCTAAACTCCAGATATATGAGGGGATGGGGACGAAAGAGGTTACTGTTGCCGAAACAGGCGAAATTATTGTTCTGTCAGGTATAGAGGATATCCTCATAGGTGACACTATATGCACAAAGGATGCTCCAAAAGCACTCCCTAGGATCACTGTTGATGAACCGACCGTATCCATGCACTTTATGCCGAATACAGGACCACTCGCAGGTCAGGAAGGTAAGCTTGTTCAGTCTACCCGTATCAAGGAAAGGCTGATTAAAGAGACCATGCTGAACGTTGCCGTGAAGGTTGAGATGTCTGAAGACCGTGACAGCTTTATTGTTAAAGGTCGTGGTGAATTCCAGATGGCTATCATCCTGGAGACTATGAGACGTGAAGGCTTCGAGGTTTGTGTAGGCAGACCTGAAGTTATATATAAAGAGATAGACGGAGCACTGCACGAGCCTGTAGAGCAGCTTTTTTATAGACTGTGATGAGGCTTTTGTCGGTGTAATCACTGAAAAAACTCTCTATAAGAAAAGGGCGTATGACAAACCTTGTGAATAACGGAACAGGCAGAGCGAGGATAGAGTTTTCTATCCCTTCCCGTGGTCTTATCGGCTATAGGGACGAGTTTCTGTCTGACACAAAGGGTACAGGTATCATGAACTCACTCCTCGCAGGTTACGAGCCGCACAGGGGGGATATACCTTCAAGATTTACAGGTTCTATCGTTTCAGACAGGGCAGGAAAGGGTGTTACTTACGGTCTTTTCCACCTCGAGCCGAGAGGAGAGCTATTCATCAAAGCAGGTGACGTGGTTTACGAAGGTATGATTATCGGTGCTTATAACAAAGATAACGACCTTAATGCCAACCCATGCAAAGAGAAGAAGATGACAAACGTAAGAGCGTCAGGTAAAGACGATGCACTCACATTGACACCTGTTGCTCCTATGACACTTGAAAAGGCGATACACTTCATCGCTGACGACGAGCTTGTGGAAGTAACACCGAAGAATATACGTCTTCGTAAGAAAGTCCTCTCACAGACGGACAGACATGTTATGCGTAATAAGAAATTCACGGGAAAACTATAACAAAGCGAGTACCTTGAGCCTTACTTTTTTTGCCTTCCGTCGGTGGGCTTAAGAGTTTAGATAATTAATAATAAAAAACGCCCTTGTCGAAAGATGAGGGCTTTTTTTTTGTGCCTATTGCACATGCGAAAATATTTTTGACGGTTATAATAGAAGTATAACTTTTCGGAGGTAAGATATGCCGCATCTTCAATTTGATATCAATATGAGAGCAAAAGACGATGATAAAGTATTTTTCAGTGAGAAGATCAAAGCCTTATTCTCTGAGATAATGGGGACGGGGACAGAGCATATAAGCATATCCATAAGGGAACATGACACATTTAATCTGTTCATAGGCAGGGTTACGGATAACAAAGAGGGTATCGCTCTCGTTAACGCAGATATCCGTGAAGGGCGTGAGCTTATCAAACGCCGTAAGCTGGCACTCGGTTTCATGGGGATACTGGCAGATGTGTGGGGTATTCCGCATCAGAATATATATGTCACATTCACCGAGCATAAGGGTGAGGATTTTCATCTCCACGAAAGATATCTTTCATCTTGGCAGGATGGCGAAGATCCGCTCAATGATCCTCAGTAGATTTTAATATTATCAGTCCTTTCTGCTGACCAGTCTTGATATAAGTCTGTTGAATATCAGCTTATGAAACGGCAGCATAGAGTACCAGTATAGTCTGCCGAAAATCCCCTTAGTAGAAGAACGCAGTCACTATCAGGTATCCGTCAATTATCTGGAATTCCAGCCACGCTTTACCTGGGAGCTTCATCTGAGCTGAAAGGAGCAGACGTTTATCAGGTACGAGATCTGCGACTTTCCAGAAGTCGAGTGAATCGCCGATACGCAGAGCTAACTGATCGCGCCGTCCTCTGTTTATGCCGTATCCTCCTATAAGCTTGTCTATAAAACCCCTTACCTGCCACAGAAAGTTATACCCCATCCAGCCCTGTTCGCCCCCCCCAATGGAAGAGACATTTCGATAAATATCCGCAGGTGAATTATCGCCTATATCTCTAACGTATCTGTCTTTGAACACTGCGTGGGCGATATCGTGAACGAAGGGGAGATCGCACACCTGTCCACCGCTTGAGTCGCACCAGCTGCTTACAACCTGCCTGTTGTGTATATCTTCTATCGCCTGTTCGATGCTATCTTTATAGCCAACAGGTGTTATGTGTGGGAAAAGTCTTTCGGCATTGTCATTCAGTTTTATAGTTTCGCTTGTGAGTCCCGCCACAAGAGCTTTTGCCATGGAGAAATCAACAGGCGTGAAGAGTATAAGCCAGTAGGAAGACAGCTTAGGAGAGAGCACAGACGTTTTTTATCATGTGCCTTTTCAGCCCCATGACATCGGCACAGCTGAGCATCATCTCTTTGAAAGACATCTTTTCAGTGCCTATGTCTATTGTGACACTTCCGCAGTCCGGTTTAAGGGTGGATGCATCCTTCAGGTATGCAATGACATCATTTACGCCTATGGGCTCGGTCAGAGTATCCACATTTTGGGGTGACCATGACGGGGAGTTTCTGGCAAAGATTTCGGATAATCTCAAAGCTGGCACTGCCTGAACCGATTATCACTCCCGCTCTGAAGATGATTGTGTCGATCTTGTCGGGGTTAGCAGAGAGTATCTCCCCTGTCTCCATCCTGCTCGCCAGATGCTTGCTGGCAGAGCTGCTGTCACCGAGACCACCCAGATAGATGATCCTTTTTTACACCTTTTTTCGATACAGGCTTCACGGAAAGCCTCGGCACTCTTTCTGTCGATATCCTCGAAATCCGCACCTTTACCCATGGAGTGTATCAGATAATAAGCACAGTCCACCCCTTCTAAAGCATCATGCAGTGCTATGCTATCGAATGTTGAGCCTTCAACGACTTCGCAGTTTTCCTGCATGATTCTGTCGAGTTTCTGTTTGTTCCGTACAAGCAGCCTGACATCGGTATCTGAATTCATAAACTCGTAAACGAGTCGTCTGCCTATGTAGCCTGTTGAACCTGTGATTAATATTTTCATACTTTAATTGTATCAGTTTTACTGATAAAATCTCTGTAATATGAAAGATATTCACAGATTAATACCTACTGATAAGGGTGTCTATGTCCTATTTCTGGAGTGCAGACGAGAGACGACGATACGAGTCGGCAGTATAGGCGAGCTTCGGACTCAGGCAGGGATATACGCTTATGTGGGGAGTGCATATGGCGGAGGCGGTCTGAAAAGCAGGCTGGGCAGACACCTTAAAACTGCGAAAAAAAATGCCGTTGGCATATCGATTATATAAGACGGTTCATGTCATTCAAAACAGCATGGTATACCTTAGAAGCTGCCGACATAGAGCATAAAATCGCAGATGAGTTTATCAGGCTCGGTGTCGGAATCCCTATGAAGGGGTTCGGCTCAAGCGACTGCGGCTGTATCTCACATCTTTTCTATATGAAAGAACTGCCTGAAGCTTTTGATATTGCAATTATACGCCTGTGAGTTAAGATGACCCTACGGATTACTTAGGAATTATTTATGAAACTTAATATACGATTAGCCGAACGAACAGATATAGATTCTATGATTGCTTTGATGGATTACCTGCTTAGCCTTGAAGGAGATTTTCCTAATCTGCGTGAAAACCAGCAGCGTGGTTTTGAGATGGCAATGGACAGCGACAATACAAAATATTTCGTAGCTGAGCTTGACGGCAGGATAGTCGGTATGTGCTGTCTGCATAAATTCATCTCCACAGTACAGGGCGGTTATGCAGGAGTTGTCGAAGACGTGGTGGTGTTTAGTGAATACGGCGGAAAAGGGGTAGGGAAAAAAACTATTGAAATACCTCGAAGACTACGCAAAAAAAACTGGACTGACCCGTCTTGCACTTATGGTAGACAAGGGGAACAGTCCAGCTATTTCGTTGTATAAAAAAAAGCAAGGCTGGGAAGAGACCAAATACCTGGGCTTCCGTAAATACCTTTAAGCTTCTGACGGTTTCAGATCACTCAGGAGCTGCTCGATAACATCGGCAACACTGAGGCTGTCTGCACCTTCTTTCAGAAATTCTCTTACTTTTTTTAAGTGTATCGCCTGCCGTGATGAGAGTTTGCTCAACATAGCCATTCTTATAAACTTCCGGGAGTCCTATATTTGCGATCAGAGCGTTGCACAGACATTTGCGTCCTTCCAGCTCTTCAGGTGCTCCGCCTTTTGTAATATATGCCTTCTCAGGCTCTGCAGGGCATCTGTAGCCGAGTGTTCCGTCTGCCTTCTTATATATGTGACGAAGGTAGCCAAGGTTGCATATTCTAGGACGTTTCAGATAGGTTTCAAGGGCTGAGAGAGAGCCCTCAATATTAACAACCTTGAACGGGAAACCTGTCGGCGAAGCTTTCGGGTCTGTGAATACTTCTGGAAGCTTTTCAAGGATAGTCTTTTTAACACTGTCGATGAAACCAGATTCTTTGCACATAGCGAGCAGAGTTCTATCTGGATACCCTGTGCTCCTGCTGCGACAGCCTCTTTAAGCTTACACGCCTCGCCCCATGAACCTGCCAGCCAGAAAGGTACGTTGAGAGCCTTGATCTTAGCGAGATCGACTTCATCTTTATCACCGTATGTTGGCTCGCCTGTTTCGCCTAAATTCAGTCCGCCTCTTGGTGGTGCATTGTGTCCGCCGGCAGTATTATGCTCTATAACAAGCCCGTCAACAGGGGGCTTTGTCTTCTTGACCATTGTGGTGGCGAGAATGTTTGATGATACTATTGCATAAAATTTAGGTCTTGGTATCTCAGTGAGTTGCTCACCCATGATATCTTTCGGATCGAGATACATGCGGAACTCTTCGTCCTTTTCAGCACCTGATACATTAACCCTTATGCTTGCTTTTTCCCCTTTGGAGAAAGCATCTAAAACAGCAGGGATATCCCTTGGGATTCCTGCACCCATTATTACATAGTCCACACCTGCGAGCATCGCTCCGTATATTGATGGGAGGTTCGGCAGTGTCACTTTTTTCCATCAGATTTATGCCGATGGGGTTGTCATGTCCTTCCTTAGCGAGAAAAAACCTCGACAAAGTTAGCGGCAACAGTCAGCTCAAGCAGTTCGAGAGGTGGTGTCAGCGTATACATAGGTATCTTTTTATATGTAGCTTTCGGCTCTTTTCCGCCCTCTATAAAAAAATTCACTTACGATTTTTTCTGCTATAGACTTTACGGGGAAGGCAGCGAGAGCACGACGCATATTACCGTCCTTGTCCCCCTCCTGAAGCCTTCTTGTAAGGATGATATCCATTGCAGTACCTGAAACCACGCCTATCTGACCGTTTTCGCCGACAGCTCTTGCCAGCTCCCAGTTAGATACACCTGCTCCCATACCGCCTGTTAAAATTCTGTATTCCTTCATTGCGTCCTCGTTGATTGTAATACTAAGATAAATTTTTGATAGCTTATAATACTAAAGTATCTCATGCAACCCTCTATTTAACATTTTAGGATAAAAAAAACCATTTTTAAAACTAAAATTTATATTGCAGGTAAAAAATAGGTTTAACAAAACTGTAATTAATCACTTTGATTTGCAACGAAGGTACGATAAAATATCATACCAGACTATATTGAAGGTGTTTTTTTTATGCAAGTTAACCTAGATGATGACAGCAATATCAATGTGGAGAAGATTCATAATAAAGATGAATATGTTCTGAGTGTGGACGGACGCACAAAACTCTTTTTCTCTGAATCAGAGATGAAGTTTCTGCACGCCCTGATCGATTCCGCTCTGAAAGAGGATGAAGGGATGAGCAAAGACAGTATTAAACAGGCATTAAAAGACGCTGTTGCCAATCATAAGGCAAAACTGCAGATCACTCTGAGGGATATGAGAAGCAAGGACATAGGGTTCGCTCTCTGGTATGTGGGCGATGCATCCGTTCGTGCCGATGTGCTCGCGAATATGTCCAAGAGGTCGGCGGAAGATGTCGAAACGGTTATCAAGGAATCTATTGAACGTCGCATCAGAAAGGAACGCTCAGACGGCAATCTGGACATAGAAGAGGTTATGGCTGCTCAGGGGAAGAGTGCAGCTTCTGCACTGCTTAAAAAAGTCCTGCAATCCTAGTTGCTCATCTTTATTATATAAAGCAGTTCGTCTATCTCTTCGTTAGAGAAGCCGTCCGTGATCAGGAATTTACTATAACTATTTAATATTGTCAGGCATTTAACTCTGTCCTGTTTCTTCTTGTAATACATATAGGCGATCTTTACCATGTCTGTGTTGTGTATGTATATATCCAGCCATTTATTAAAATATGTGTCCAGTGCTATAAGGTTAGGTATGTAGTCATTTATTCTGTGGATCAGTGTAACTAAATCGATAAATGCCTGATCTGCATACTGTCTTCTGGCATCGATCTTTTCTATGTCTGTCAGGAACGGGAGGTATCTGTCGGTGTACATGTCTTTGGCTTCCAGTATGTATCTGATACTGTTTGTATAACTGCCCCTTTCATAGTTAACCCACGCCTGATTGCATGTTTGGATGAATATGTCTGCATTGCATTTTGTGTTTGTCAGTCTAACAATCCCGTTGTTTATAGTGATGTAATCCTTCGGATCGATATTTTCAAAGTTATCCTTCAGTAGTTTTCTGTATCTGGACATGAGATTGTCGAAGCTCTTTCTTGCATTCTCTTTATTGCTGGAGGGCCATATGTACGACTGTATGCTCTCCTGATTCGCACTGTAGTCTTTGCTGGATACAAGAATTCCGACCATCAGCCTGAAATTTCCCGATAGAGAATCCGTATCCAGAGTAATTCCGTTCAGAATGATTTTCATTTCACCGAAAGCATTGACATCCATAACAGGGATAATCTCTCCCTTTCGACTATATGATATATTAAGCTGCTCATAGGCGATCTCCTTAGCGTACTCTTTCACTATCTCACTGCTGCGTGCATACATAAGCAGATTCTGCATTACCTCAGGCAGAGCCAGTCTGAAGAAGTGGGAGTTAGCTTTCTTTAGGTACTTAATCGCAATGACAGAGTAATCGTCAGCTTTGCTTCTGTCACCTATGTTATGAGCCAGATAAGCGAGATATGCATGGGCAGCGGCGTTATACCTGTCACTATTCGATTCATCTGCCAGTTGTATAGATTTCCGCAGGTTTGTTTCAGCCTCTTTATAGTTCCCCAGAAATGTGTATACAACACCTGCAAAATAATAAAACTTACATAGAGTCGATTTAGAGAAGCCGCACTCCACACAAAGGCTAAGAGCCTTTAGAGCATTCTCCTCTGCACTGTCGTCAAATGTGAGGGCATCTATAACTGCCTTGTAGGCATATATGATAGAAGACATGGAGCTGGGCATATTATTCAGGTCGAAATTACTGTAAATTTCTATGTGTCGTTTTGCTTTATTAATCTTGCCGTGATACAGGGCGTTGTCGGCATCAAATATGTCAAGATTCACCTTGAAAAAGAGTGACATATCTATGTATAGTCGCGATTTTTTGCCTTATTTTTTGCCGATAAGACCTCCTGAGCTCTGAAAAAAACCATTTTTTACTATATGAATGATAAATGCTCATCATAGTGAACAGTGATTTGAAGCTGTTCGGTTTCGAGTTGTCATACCCTGTGACGATCAGATTTAGATACTTATCAGACAGTCCGATGTTCCTTTGCTGTTCGTAATGAACGGAGAATAGATGATTCAGTACAAATAAATGGTTGCCCGCCTGCAAAGTGTTTGCGAGAGATGCGGCTTTGTCCAGAATATTTTTTAGTGTCGCACTCCTCTTCGGTGAATATACAGCCGATAGCCAGGGCGGTGTATATTTCCAACAGCTTATATTGGGACAGTTCGTTGCCGTGAGCTTTGAACAGTTCGCCTGCTTTATGAAAATATTTGCGGCATTTTATGATATCACCGCCGATAAAGTGTTGGTAGGATATCAGTCCGCAACAGGAGAGGAGTACACCTATATGGTTATTGTGTTTCTCAAAATTCATGAGTGTATGAAGCAACATATGTTCTGTCTTTTCCAGAGAAACGCATTTAGTTACTAAACTATAGGCAAGGGGCATCCATAGGCTGTTTCTGAATATCGTCGGCGGTATATCCGATAGGATGGAGAATAAGGTGTGCTCGTGTTTGGTTATAATGAAAGAATCGATATTCTCTTTAATAACCTGCTCAAGTTTGGAGTAAGTCTTCGCTTTTATCAGATATTTCAAGGCATTCGGTAGGTAGTTTTGTTCCAGCTCATAGTCGGCAGCCTGTATAAGAAATAGCTCAATATCTATTTTTTCTGATTTGCCTGTAGCATATGTTTGAAAGCCATGCAGCATAGAGAGGGTGCATAGTTAATCCGGTGGAGCTTGACCTTCTGATAAACGTACTGGTGTCTAAAAGAGTAATTAAATATTTGGCAATATTAGTATTTCCGTGATGACGGATGGCAAAGTCAATCTTTATATCATTAAGCAGCGACAGGAGTGTGAGGGTATGGAATTCTTTTGCATCGTTGTTGTGCAGTTCGATAGCTCTGAAAAAGACATCCAGATGATCTGCAAGATCATTGATCTCAGGCAGTTTGCCATGATTGTTGATAAATGAGAATGCAGATACTATCCCATAGACCCAGCCTTCGGTGATGTTATATATTTTATCAAGTCCGGAGAATTCAGTCAGTTCATTCAGGTAGAGCAGTGACAGGCTTTTGTACTCATTCGGCGTAAAGGTAAAGAAATCGTTATTCAGAATGTATGTATAGCTCTCCTGCTTGTTGTTAAGAGTAGGGGTGTGGTTAATGTCTCTTGAGCAGACTATAAAATGAACCACGTATGAGCATAAGCTTGTAGCACTTAAGATTGCTTTATACGCCAGACCTATAGGCGGCAGTGTATCCACTTTATCAAAGATTATAACTATCCGTTTCTTTATGACTTTCTTAAGGCTTCTGATTATGCTTTTTTATATAGAATTCGTATTGAAGCGGATCTAATTTGTTTTCAGCCACCGGCTTTTCGAACTCTTCACATGAGTATCTCGGATAGAAGTCCGTAAATTTATTGTGGAGGGTCTGACATAGAAACAGCGGGTCTTTATCCGCTTCTGATACCTCGTACCATATATATTCGTAATATAGATTCTCTGCCACTTGTCTTGCGAAGACGCTTTTCCCTTGCCCCGGTGCACCATAAAAGAAATAAACGTACTTATTGTTGTTCAAAGATTCCAGCTCTTTGAGCTTGTTTGTACGGATGATAATCTGTTCAGATTTGCAATAGTTTTGTGTATATTCTGCAAGATCGGATTTCATAAATTACCTTGTTTATTATTCAGTTTATTTTTTTTAACTAAAATATTAATTTAATAATACCAAATGTTTGTTAGCTTGGTCAATATCAGTTTAAGGTTTTTTTTAAGATTACTCTGGTAACGTCTTATTACGACGTGGATGGCTCTCAACATGACCGCCAGTCATGCTGTCCATGTTTGTAATTAAATTTCTATCTTGTTTCCAGAAAAGTCTCCTAGCTCTACCCCAGTTAGGAGGCTTTTTTTACGTTATAACTCTATAAATAATTCAGTTTAACCCTTTTATGTGTTATACAGACTTTTGTACAAAAGAGAGGTTTCATGAAAATATTAATATTATCAGCATATAATGCTGTGAGTCATAACTGTTTAAGCTCCGGTCTGGTTAAGCATATACCTGATGCAGAGTTTACGGTATTATCCCTTCCTCCGAGGTTTTTCCCTTGGCGTGCCATGGGGAACAGTCTGAGCTTCGCTTTCGAAAACAGAGAGGAGCTGACGAAAGGGTATGATCTCATCTTTGCAACCTCCCTCACTGACATAGTATCTCTCAAGGGGTTAGTGCCGGAGCTGGCAAACATCCCTGTTATCGTATATTTTCATGAGAATCAGTTCGACTATCCTGACAGCAGATCGAAACACAGCAATAGCGAGATAATGCTGAAATCAATAATAAATGCATTTGCAGCGGATAAAGTGATATTCAATACCTCATTTAATATGAAGTCATTTATGACGGGTGCCAGAAAATTTCTTAAGAAAATGCCTGATTTCGCCCCATATAGACATATGGCGGATATCAAAGAGAAATCGAGTGTTTTAAGTGTACCCATAGAGCCTGTGGCGTATAAGAATAAGTCGGGTGACAAGCCCGTATTATTGTGGAATCACAGGTGGGAATATGATAAAGGTCCTGACAGGTTTTTAAATCTGCTCCGTGAGCTCAGAGAGCGTGACACTGACTTTGATCTGAATATTGTCGGACAGGTTTTTTCGTGATATGCCGAAATCATTTGCGACGATAGAAAAAGAGTTCGCCGGTAATATCCTCAACTGGGGGTTCGCAGAGAGTAGAGACAGGTATGAGGAGATACTTGCAGAGAGTAGTTTTATTATATCCACATCTATTCATGATTTTCAGGGGCTTTCGGTGATAGAGGCGGCTGATGCAGGCTGCACACCGATTCTGCCAGAAGGGTCGCTTATCCTGAGATTTTCGCTGATGAATTCCTCTACGAGACATCTGCTGATCTCTTGGCTGAAGCCAAGTTCGGTGCTGATCTTTTAATATCAAAGGTAGGTGAACGGAATACCTGTGATATGTCGGCATATTATTGGGAAAATCTGAAAAGCCGATATCGTGAATTGTTTCTGTCGTTTAAATAATATTGACTCAGATAGAATTTTCGGTTCAAATATAAAACTATATTTTATCAAGAGGTTTTTTATGGCTGGTTTCCTCACTCCGGATATTTTGTATAAAGAGTTCATAGGCATTGGCGAGAAGAAGGCGAACATGTCGGCAGGCAAGCTGCTGCTTCTGGGGATTCTGGCAGGTGCATATATCGGTTTTGCCGCCCACCTGTCTACAACAATATCCACAGGCACTTTTGAGTGGTATGGCGGAAAGAAATTTCTGACAGGTGCTGTCTTCAGTTTCGGTTTGATGCTGGTGATTATCCCCGGCTCGGAGCTATGGACAGGCAATAACCTTATGACAATCTCCCTTTTTTGAGAAACGTATAACTTTTGCGTCCATGATGCGTAACTGGTTTTATGTGTATATAGGTAATTTCGCAGGCTCTGTGCTTCTGGCACTTATAATTGCATGGGGGGTCGGGTCTGCTGGACGGTCCAGTGGGTGCGACAGCTATAAAGATTGCAGTGGCAAAGGTGAGTGTAGCTCCTGAAAATCTTGACCACAATGTTGCATATTTTTTCCGAGCTATAGGGTGCAACTGGCTGGTGTGTCTGGCTGTTGTGATGGCGATGGCATCCAGAGATATAGCAGGCAAGATACTGGCAATATTCTTCCCTATAATGGCATTTGTTGCGTCTGGATTCGAACACAGCATAGCAAATATGTATTTCCTGTCTGCAGGGATATTCGCTAAAGGGTTCACAAACGCAACCATACTGTCAGGTATCTCACCTGAACATTTGAACCTGTTAAACTGGACATCAATCTGGACTGAAAATCTTATTACGGTGACTCTGGCAATTTTGCCGGAGGGACACTTTTTTGTCGCAGTCGCATACTGGTGGCTTCAGGTGAAAGAGGATTAATCCTCTTTCTTAAGGTGTACATCCATTTGAGGGAACGGAATGTTGATACCTTCTTCGTCGAGCCTGATTTTGTATGTTTCCATGAGATTGAAGTAAACGCCCCAGTAATCCTCAGCCTTTACCCATGATCTTGTGACAAAATTAACACTGGAATCAGCCAGCTCTGCAACGGCTACAAGCGGCTCAGGGTCTTTCAATATCTTGTCGTTGCTGTTTATTATCTCTGTCAGAACACTCTTTGTCTTCTTGATATCAGAGTCGTAGCCAACGCCTACTGTAATGTCAACCCTGCGGGTAGGTTTTGTTGAATAGTTTGTGATATTACCGCCGATAACAGATGAGTTAGGTGCGATAATCTGTTTGTTGTCAGGTGTTTTCATCTTTACGGTGAATATACCTATCTCTTCTATGATACCTGAAGTTCCTGCTGTTTCGACAAAATCGCCGATAACAAAAGGCTTAAAGAGGATAATCATTACACCTGCTGCAAAGTTTGATAAAGAGTCTTTCAGTGCGAGACCGATCGCAAGACCTGCGGTGGCGAGTACTGCTACTATTGAAGTCGTCTCTATGCCTAGCTGGTTAAGTGATGCTATGATCACGGCCACTAAGAGAATGTAATATATTATTCCTGATAAAAAATTTCGAAAGTGTGATACTCATATTTGCCTTATTCATAGCTTTAACCGCTATCTTGGATAAGGTCTTAGCTATCATACGACCAATTATAAAGATGACGATAGCGTATAAAACATTGATACCGTACGTTGAAAACCATTCTGTGATGTAATTCTGGATATTTTCCATCAATAACTCCAAATAATATTTTTTATTAAATTATCATATGTTTTGTGTGCGAACCAGTGAAATTTCCCTATTTTGAGAGCATAGATTTCACTTGCTCGTAACTTGGCAGAGGTTTCCCTTCGTGTACAACGACTTCGTCAATCACAAGCCCCGGTGTTGCCATTATATATTGTGAGATTTCACCCATGTCCTGAATATATTCCACTGTGGCATCAGTAAGCTGTAGCTCTTCGATAGCTGCCAGAGTCATTTCATGAACATTTTTTGCAGTTTCTGCACCCAGGTCCTAATACTTTTATCCTCATAGTCTCCCTCCTTTGTATTTATATATTACCAAAAAATTAAGCCTGCCAGCGTAGACATTATTACAACGAGGCTGACATATACCATGGTTTTTTTGTACACCTATGACACTTTTTTATGACCAGCATATTCGGGAGGCTGAGTGCAGGACCTGCCAGAAGCAGTGCAAGTGCAGGGCCTTTGCCCATGCCTGCACCGATCAGACCTTGCAGAATAGGTATCTCTGTGAGAGTAGCGAAATACATCAGCGAACCGACTACCGAGGCGAAAAATACAGCTCCGATACCGTTGCCGCCAACCAGAGCCTCGATGTAGCGACCGGGGATTATCCCTTCGTGATCCGGTCTGCCAAGAAAAAAAACCTGCCACAAGCACGCCTATGAATAATAGCGGTATGATCTGCTTAGAGAATTCCCATGTCTCTATAACCCAGTCGGTACGCTCATCTTTTGACAGGATAGAAAATGCCATCATAAGTACAATAGCGAGAGACAGGGCAGACAACAGCCATTTAGCATTGAAAATCATAGCAAACAGCGTCCCTGATGTTTCGGGTTTTGTCCATGTAGCGAATATAAGGACTGCTGTCATGGAGACGAAAAAACATTATAACTTTTGACGGGGATCTGCCTTCCGAGGATACGGCAGTCTTCGGTGCAGGGGGTGCTTCTTTCTGCTCTTTACGATATATGAAAGCCATGAGTAACCCGATAATCACAGAGAAGAATATAGCTCCGAATGCTCTGGCAACACCGAGCTGCCAGCCGAGAACCTTAGATGTGAGTATAATGGCGAGGATATTAATCGCAGGCCCTGAGTAGACAAAAGCGGTTGCAGGTCCTATGCCTGCTCCCCTTCGGTATATACCTGCAAACAGCGGCAGGATGGTGCATGAGCAGACAGCAAGTATGCTCCCTGAGACAGATGCGACGGTATAAGCCACAAAACGGTTAGCATCCGCACCGAAGTACTTTATCACAGCCGCTTGAGAAATCATGATACTGATCGCACCCGCTATAAAAAAGTGCAGGTATAAGGCAGGTGAGTGTATGCTCTCTCACATAATCCTGAAGCAGATAAAAAACCTTCGAGGATAGAGGCACTCATCTTAGGTGTGTCGAAAGAGATGAAATATATCAAAACAAATATAGTCATCAGGTAAAAAAAACTTTTTTTAATTCACTCATAGTTTGTCACCTCAGGTAATGAATATATAAGATTTTGAATATTCGTCAATATATTTTTATATTTATCGAAATATAATAAATACTCTAATAAGAAAAGGCGGATTTTATGCCCAGCCGCTTAACAAAAGTGTTGTTTCAAGAAGATATTATCCTGTCATCCTGAGCGTCTGCGAAGGATCTTAACCCTTGGATTCTCTGAACAGTACCAGATTCTTCACTCACTTAGTTCACTCAGAATGACTCACTATACTATGCTTTAATATAACCGCCTGATTGATTTTCGCTTATTTGTCTTATAGTTGCGAAGCCAAGTCATTGGTTAGAACTTTGACCGCTTTTTTGCATTGCCTCTCTGATAAGTGTATCATCAGGGGCAATAGAGCCTGTTGTTGCACCGAAGGCCACCTTCTTCTTTTGGATCTCTTCCCCTTTTGCCGTGGATGAAGCTATCACAACCCCTTTTTTTTCTATGTCGATAATTCGACCGGACAGTGTTACCTCAAAGCCTTTTGTGTTTATGTATGCAACACCTATGGTTTTTTCTGTGTGCTATGGGATTGATGGAGGTGACAGAACCGAGGAAAACATATTCCGCTCCGGCGTGTTCACCAATTTTGAGGGCATGCTCCGTGCTGACAAGTCCGCTGGAATTGTATCTGAGCTCTTCGGCTATAGCTTTGAGCCTTGTCCTTTCCACCAGCAGAAGTCTCTGGGTGGAGAAGAAGTAGTTTATAGTGAGGTCCACAAGTCCGTTTTCAAGCCCTTCATACTTAAGGTCATGATCTTTGAAATCATAAGGAATGACAGCGAGTGTTTTTTCTCTGTGAGGCTTTCAGGGGTTCGATCTGTTTGAGTGTCTGCTGTTTCTCAGTGGAGGCACAGCCTGTAAACATAATCATTAAGACGGATATTAATAGTATCTGAAATATTCTTTTCATAGCACCAACCTATAATAATGTATTATTTAATATACCCAATGAAGCTTTTCAACTCAAATGAATTTAATAAAATATGTATTAATTAAAAAAACTAATCAAAGCTTGTAAAAAAAGAATGGCGAGGATTAAAATATAGTCATGTTTGAAGATATAACTAAAGCGTATTTCAGAATACGCAAACATATCAAGCATCTGCCGTTATATTATTCTAATAATTTTTTCGGAAAAGCTGGATGCTGATATATTTTTTTAAATTAGAAAACCTCCAGCGTACAGGCTCTTTTAAGATTAGAGGGGCGATGAACTGTATTTTGAAACATCAGGAAAAATGCAGGAATGGAGTCGTGGCTGCTTCCGCAGGTAATCATGCTCAGGGGGTTGCGTTCAGTGCGAAGACTCTCGGAGTGCGTGCCGTTATCGTAATGCCGGAGTTCACCCCCATGGTGAAGGTGAGCAGTACCAAAGAGCATGGAGCAGAGGTTATTCTGCACGGTTCATCCTTCGAGGATGCTTACCAGTATGCTGTCAGTATAGCCGAGGAGGAGGATCTCTTCTTTGTTCATCCATTTGATGATAATGACGTTATCGCAGGGCAGGGGAGTGTTGCATACGAGATATTGAATGAAAATCCTGATATCGACCAGATAGTCGTGCCTGTTGGCGGCGGCGGTCTGATTTCGGGGGGGGTAGCTGAGTATGTGAAGGGTTTTGATAATAGTATCAAGGTGATAGGTGTTCAGGCTCAGGAGGCTGCAGGTATGGTTAGCTCCCTTTCGGAAGGGCGTGTCGTCAACCTCAGTTCGTCGGCTACGTTTGCTGAAGGGATAGCTGTAAAGCAGGTTGGTGAGCTTACTTTAAAGCATTGTCAGGAATGTGTGGATGATATAATAACCGTCACCGAGAGTGAGATAGCTTTCGGGGTTCTGGAACATATTGAGCGTGCAAAGCTGGTTGTTGAAGGTGCAGGAGCTGCACCTCTGGCGGCTGTTCTTGCCGGCAAGATAGATGTGAAAGGGAAGACCACCGTCCTTGTAGTATCGGGTGGTAACATAGATGTGACTACTATTAACCGAGTGATCAACAGAGGTATGACCGCCACAGGCAGGTTTATGACAGTATCTATAATACTGCGTGACGTACCCGGTGCTCTTACGACTCTCAGCACGGTTATCAGTAATTTACAGGCGAATATACACGAGATCGTCCATGTTCGTAACGACCAGATGGTTCCTGTCGGACTATCCAGAGTCAATATATCTCTGGAGACCAGAGGGTATGACCATATAGACGAAGTGATGGAGACTCTCAGCAAAAAATATGACGTTGTGAGGCTTGTGTAATGGAGTTTTTCTTCGCTATAAGAGCAGTAATAAAAGAGATTCTTAAAGAGACCAAGGATATATGCATACCTCTTTTTTAAGATTTTAGTCCCTATGGTAATTTTCATCAAAATACTTAAGATGACAGGTCTGGTGACTATACTCGGCAAGATACTTGAGCCTCTGATGGTGTTGACCGGAGTTCCGGGCGAGATGGGGCTTGCGTGGGCCAGTGCCCTTGCCACAAACCTTTACGGCGGTGTGATAGTATTTGTGTCTCTTGCGGCAGATGTGGATATGACAGTGGCTCAGGCTACGGTTCTCGCATCTATAATGCTGATGGCACACGGGTTTCCTGTGGAACTGCAGATATCTAAGCAGGCAGGGACTAGGATTCGTGCCATGCTTCTTTTCAGGTTCGGTTCGGCACTCCTTTTCGGTATATTTCTCAATGTCTTTTATAAGGCTTTTAACATACTGCAAGAGCCTGTCAGCATCCTTTACACCCCAAAGGTGAGGGACGATTCTCTTTTCAGCTGGGCTTACAGCGAGGTGACTAACCTTGTCTATATAGCAATTATCATCATGTGCCTTGTTGCCCTTATGAAATTATTCAAAAAAGATCGGATTCATTAATCTGATTAATATGGCGTGCAAACCTATGCTGAAGATAATGGGGATAGGCGAGCAGGCGGCATATGTAACCATGGTCGGCTTCACACTTGGGCTCACATACGGCGGCGGACTTATCATCAAAGAGGCAAAATCCGGCACTATGTCGCATCGGGATGTCTTTTTCGGTCTAGGTTTCATGGGGATATGTCACTCGATGATAGAAGATACGATTCTTATGATGGCTATAGGTGCGGATATCACTGGGATTCTTATACTCCGTACGATATTCTCAATAATCATTGTAGGGATTATGATGCGGCTGTCGAAGGCTATCCCTGATAAAATCTTTTATCGCTGGCTGTTTGTAAACACATAACCTATATTACTGTATTATTATAGTATTTATGGGGGATTTCGATGCGTAAACTACTTGTACTATTCGTAGTGATACTACTTCCAACTCTCGGTGTGGCAAAAAGCTATGTGAATGCCGCCATCAAAATAAATCTACAACAGAATATTATACTAGGCATGGTAGAGGTGGACGGTAAGCAGAAACTGTTTAACTTCCCACTCGATAAAGCTGATTATAACGACGGTCACACCTTTGTTATCTATAAAAAATGGATGCCTGAACTGCCCGAGGGCTATGGGCTTCGCATGCATATTAATCACCCTGAAGACTTTATGGTCGTCACAGAGAACAACAGCTCAAAGAAGACATACACGGGCGTGCAGTATATCTTTGAAAACCCTTCAGACAGGATAGTCCTTGCTTTCTCCGACAGGTGGATGAAGGAGACAAAAAAGGTATAAGGGTATCGATATTTCGACATATTTTACAATAAAAAAAACAGAGTATACACTAACAGCTACTTTCTGAGGATAGAAGAGCTTCTCGATGTATATTTAAAGAAGCTTGGGGATTACCCTTATAGTTCGTTTAAGGTTGTTGAAGTCCCTTTTCCGGCAGGTCATGCACTGACAGGTATGACATTTATCTCTAGTAATATTATAGGTATGCCTTTTTTGACAGAGGTTTCTCTAGGGCATGAGCTTGTTCATCAATGGGCAGGTGTCGGGGTATCTGCCGATATTGAGACAGGAAACTGGGCAGAAGGTCTGACTACATATTATGCGGACAGGCTGTATGCCGACATGAAAGGGGAAGGGGCAGAGTATCGCAAAAAATGCCCTCAAAAGCTATATGGCTCACTCAAGGCAGAAAGAGGACGGCACATGCCTTATGGAGTTCAAGTATAAAACAGACAGAACCTCTCAGGCTATCGGCTACGCAAAGAGTATGATGATCTTTACTATGTTGGAATCGATGCTGGGGACAGAGGATTTTGATAAAGGCATCAAAATATTTCTGCAACGGAATATGCATAAGACGGCCGGCTGGGACGATATGATCGCTATTTTGGAAGATGTGAGCGGTATTCACCTGAAAGGCTTTATAGACGGCTGGCTTGCAGAGACAGCCATAGCGGATTTCGATATATCAGATATCAAGGTCAGCGGTACACTCGACGGCTACAACGTCAGTTTCAAGATTACAAACAGGTATGAATGGCTGGAGTATCCTCTTGAAGTGGTAATTGAAACGGAAGACGGTACTGTAAAGGATTATATATATTTTAAGGAAGAGAGCAGAGATATCATCGTCAAAACTAAGCACAAGCCGACCAGACTGATCATAGATCCGGAATACAAGGCTGGGCGTATGCTCACCGATTCTGAAATGACACCTGTTCTGCATCATCTGTTCAGCAAGTATGACAAGACGGTCTTTGTAGATCCCAACGAGAGGGATAAATACACCCCGTTTATCATGTCTTTGGACAGTGCCGAGGTCGTTAGCGATTCCGAGAGTCCATATCTGCACACTGACAGTATACTTATCTTCTTAGGTGAAACGAACAAAGCATACAAAAAAAACTCTACAGGAAGGATATAGATAGATTTGAGGGTGATTTTCTAATAAAAGGTGTTAAGCATCCGATGGGTAATGACAGAATGTCATACATAGTTATCAGTAAAGATATGGAAGTGACGAAAAAAAAATACTCGACGTATCAGTCACTATGGAAAATATTCGTCGCTCTCTCTTGATGGGGGGGAGAACATTCAATAAAGTTATAGATGATTCGGGCAAAGGGATAATCATCGATCTAAAAAAGCGAAAAACAGGGGGTTGCAGTGCAAAAGCCTCTCAGCATACAGGAGATAGTTCAGGCTAATACAGATAAACAGGTTTTTTTTACGTGGGCGAGACACATTCAGAATATACTCACCATGAGAATCAGTTGGAAACCATACGTCAACTGCATAATCAAGGAAAACAACCTGCAATCGGGCTGGAGATGATTCAAAGACCGTTTCAGCAATATCTGGATGCCTATATCGCAGGTGAATTGAGTCAGGCCGATATGCTGAAAAAAAGTGGAATATTACGACAGGTGGCGTTACGATTTCAGACTGTATAAAAGGATTTTCGACTATGCGAAGGATAATAAAATACCTCTCGTGGCACTGAATCTGGAAAAGGAACTGACTAAAAAAGGTTTCGGCGGGCGGGATTTTATCCCTCAGTGATGAAGAGTTTGCAAAACTGCCGACAGATATTGAATACACTGACGGCAAGTATAAATCGTTCCTGCAAAATATTTTTCAAATGCATAAGGGTGACAGGAAGTTTGAGCATTTCTATGAGGCACAGCTGCTCTGGGATGAAACTATGGCTGATTCAGCCGCTAAATATATGGAGCAGAATCCCGACAGAACCCTCGTTGTTATCGCCGGGAACGGTCATGTGAGGTTCGGTCACGGTATAGCAGACAGGCTCAAGAGACGCAACAGACTGGATTATACGCTAATTATTCAGGACGAAAAGAGTGAAGAGGGGATTGCAGATTACATCCTTTACCCAGAACCTATGGAGTTTGAGGCATCGCCGAAGATAGGCGTTATGGTTGACGAGACCGATGAAGGCTTACTTGTCAAAAAAGGTTATGCACGGCTCGCTTGCATCGAAATCAGGTGTCGAGGATGATGATTATATCATAGAGTTTAACGGTCGTAAGATATTTGACCTCACGGACATTAGGCTGAGTCTGTTATATGCTGAAAAAGGGAAAACATACCCCATGTCTGTCAGGCGGGTGATGATTGGAAAAAAACTCAGCGTGACTTTCGACGAGTAGCACAGCACTTTATCTTAGGTCTTGCTTTCGGCTTGGGTCGGTTATTCTTTTTTTGGTTTGGCTACTGCCTTTCCGGCTCTTCTGTCCGTTTGAGCTGTCAGAATCTCTTTCTGTTTGATCTTTGCGGTGGTGTCACGCTCCACAAAGATAGGCTGATCAGTGAAAGGGTCTCTACCTGTGTAGTACATGAGAGCTGAATATGTAGACGGCAGCGGAGTGTAAATCTGCACCTGTTCAGGGCTGATTTTGAGCTCTTTTGATGCGAATCTTTTCAGGTCTTCCATATGTTTCAGTTCGCACCCCGGGTGGGCGGCGATCATATAATATGTGAGGAACTGTTTCTTACCGTGTTTTTTTTGTCTCTTTATTGAATTCCGCCACGAACTCTTTCAGTACGTTTTCATGGGGTTTCCCCATTGCGTCCAAGACCTGCTGACTGCAATGCTCGGGAGCTATTTTTAACTGACCCGATATAAAGAATCTGACGAGGTTTTCGAGGTACTGCTTACCGAATTTCTTATCTTCCATGATCAGATCGTATCTGATGCCTGACGCTATAAATACACGCCTTATCCCATCCATTTTTCGGATACGGGAGAGGAGTGAATTATTGAATTTATGGTTCACGTTCAGGGATGGGCAGATGGTTGGGTAGATGCAGCGTTTGTCTGCACAACGCCCTTTGTCCTTCTTTTTACGGCACTCAATACCGTACATATTGGCAGTCGGTCCGCCGACATCGTTTATTATGCCGTTGAACCCCGGCTTATCTATATACCGCTGAACCTCCAGCTCCACGGAAGCTTCGGTTCGCTCCACAATCCTTGTCCCCTGATGCACAGCTATGGCACAAAAGTTACACTCTCCGTAGCAGCCTCGATGTGTGGTGACTGAGTTTTTTTATGGTCTCCATAGCTTTGACATGCCCCATCTCGGCATAATACGGGTGCAGTTCGTATGTATATGGCAGTTCGTAGTAGCTGTTTAGTTCCACCCTTGTGGGATCTTCTGCGGGGGGATTTTGTATCAGGTATCTGGTGTCCTGTTTTTTTTGTGCCAGACCTTTGGCTGTGATGTAGTCGTTATTCTGATAGAACTCGTGGAACATTTTAGTGAAAACTGCTTTATCTGCAACACATTCGCCGTGGTCAGGCAGTTCTATATAGTCTGTCGGTTTCTCTGATGAGATGTAACATAGACCTTTTATATCATGAGGCTTTTTTGCCTGATGCGAAGTCAAGAACGGCTTTTTTCACCCATGCCGTATATCAGATAGTCCGCCTTGGAGTCGAAAAGGATCGACCTGCGGAGTTTATCCGACCAGAAGTCGTAGTGGGTCAGCCTTCGCAGTGATGCTTCCACACCTGCTATAATGATAGGCGAAGTGTTTTTTGAAGTTTTTTACGGATGAGGTTCGTATATGCGATGATAGCCCTGTCGGGACGTTTATTATTCTGACCGCCGGGGGTGAAATCATCATTCCTTCTTGCTTTTTCGATGCCGTATAGTTGGCAACCATTGAATCCACACACCCTGAGCTTACGCCCCAGAAGAGTTTCGGTTCACCGAGTCTGGCGATATCGTCAGTCTCCATGTCCGGCTGTGCTATTATAGCTGTTTTGTAGCCATGTGACTGCAGCAGCCTGCCTATGAGTGCCGCTCCGTTATATGGGCTGTCCAGATATGCGTCCCCTGACACAATGATAATGTCCGGTCTGTCCCAGCCTAGCTCTTTTATCTCTTCTGTGGTGGTTGGTAAAAAGTTATTCATATCAGTATAGAAGTTAAACGACTTCCAAAATTACGCAAGGTATTTTATTTGAAAAGAGCAGAAATAATCTCCTTATACTTCTTTTCAATAATGTGTCTGCGTTTTTTTCAGAGTGTTAGTCAGCTCTTCACCAAGCTTGAAGTCTTTCTCTAAAAATGAGAGGTTCGAAAGTTTTTTCGTGCGACTTAAAGCCTTTTTTTATTGCTGAGCAGTTTGTTGATATCCTTTTTTACGTGATCCATAACATGTTTGGAGGTCAGTTCGTGCTTAAATTCATCGAACTTCTTTTCCATGTGTTCTTTCAGTTTTTTCGAAGTCAGGGATAATAAGTGCCCCTAGGCTCTTTTGATCCTGCCCCACGAGACTGCGTCTTTTACAAACGGGAGCATGGTGATGGCTGATTCTATCCTGCTAGGGTCTATATTCTCCCCGTTGGCAAGTACGATGATATCTTTGATACGTCCGGTTATTTTCAGCTCGCCTGTGAGAGTGAGCATTCCTAGGTCTCCGGTTTTAAAATAGCCGTCTTTATTGAATGATTTTTTTGTTCTCTTCAGGCAGGTTGTAATACCCGGGGAATACCTGCGGACCTTTGACAAGTATCTCACCTTCCGTTCCTGCGGGTAAAATATTGTCATTCTCGTCTGTTATTATTATTTCTGTTTCGGGGACGGCAGGTCCGAGAGTGCCGAAGATTTCGCAGTTCAAAGCTCTGCCTGCAATTGCAGGAGCACACTCTGTCATACCGTATGCATTGACTATCCTGAGACCTATGGCATCTAGCCAGTCTTCCAGATAGGCAGGGAGGCTTCCGCCGCCACTGACCGCCAGCCTGAGCTGACCGCCGAATTTCTCCTGTACGGCAACAAACTTTTTTCATTGCCAACATTTTCAGCGGAACGAGTGCGACCAACTTCAACAATGCCCCGACCTTGAGGGTAAGTTTCTTAAAAACAGGAGTCTTTTCAAACTCAGGGAGCTGCCCTTTGAGCCTTCTGAGTTGTCTATTGTATGATGCAGATGCCCTTGTGAGTATCATAAATATCTTTAGTTTTTTTCTCGGATTGTTTCTCCAGTGCACTTATAACCTTAGAGTAGAGTGATTCCCATACCCTAGGGACTGTGGCAACGATAGTCGCTTATACTCTTCGAGGTCTGCACCGAATGTTTTGACAGTGGAATACACAAGTGTACAACCGTTTGCCATCGCAACCAGCTCCACGGCCCGTTCGAAGATGTGCCATGCAGGAGGATAGAGAGCCAGTGATCCTTGTCGGTCAGGCGGATGAGACCCGGGATAACATCAAGGTTGTGTATCAGGTTCTTATTAGTGAGGATCACCTTTCGGGTAACCTGTCGTTCCTGAAGTATATATGATAGTGAAGATGTCTTCACTTGAGCCTGTGTCGCTTATTTTGAAATCGTCAAGTTCCGCTTGGGTGTAAGTTCTGTCACCCATTATCTCATTATATGTATGTATCTTGCTGAACAGCTTCTTTTTTGTCCTCGCCCTCTACAAGAAATATCTCTTTGAATTTCAGACTTTTAATGACAGGGTTCGCATCTTCCAGAACCTGCTCAGTTTCAAAGATAGCATAGTCGCTGCCCGAGTGTTCGGCGATGTACTGCATCTCATCGATTGGAGTATCACTCCCTCTGGGGACTAAGATAGCACCGAGTGAGGCGATAGCCATATCAGTGACTATCCATGCATATCTGTTATCAGAAATGAAAAGGACTTTTGTCCCTTTTTTTTATTCCATGTTTTTTTTAAATGTTTTCGAGAGGATGAACACGTCTTCTAAAAATTTTTTTTATAGGTGACCTGAAATTCCTGTGCACCGACTTTGTATTTATAAGCCGTGTTGTCTATATATTTCTCGCATGCTTCGAGAAAAACGCTAAATACTGTTCTTGTATCGTTATTGCTCATATGTTTTACCACCAATAAGAAATATAGTTTAAAAAATTATACTATTTGCAAGATAATAATTAAGAGGGCTCAGGTTTGGGTCATAACAGGGGGATAAAATGATTTTTTTTTTCTAGACAAAAAATTTGATTAAAAAAATGTACAAATGCGGTAAGTTAATAAAAAAGCTTCTATTTTTTTTCGTATGTCACAAAATTAATTTAAACAATCTTTCAACATATTTGTGGAGAAAAAAAGTTCTTGACACGTCTATCCCTTGCTAAACAAGGGTTGCGTGTAAAGTATTAATAATAATGAAATAAATACAAGAACCTGTGAAAAAAAACATAATATTTAGATGGAAAACAGGCATTTTTATTAACAATTTATCCACAAAGAAAAGCTACTGGCCGTTTTATTTTTTCTTAAAGTAGTATTTGATAAAGAATATCAAATAAAAGCACCTGCTCATTATCGAACAGGTGCTCATAATTTGGACGGTAATCGTTAATCTAGGCCGAATTCAGACAAAAGCTTATCTATATCATCCTGCGATGCATCGTCGACAGCTTCCGGATTTTGCTCCTGACGAAGCTTGATAAATCCCATCAGAGCACCGATTCTTGCACCGATGTCGCTGATCGCTTCTATTACTTTACGCAGCTTCTGCTCTGTAATATCCTGAAACTCTAATGCTTGGAGCACATTGAATCCCAAATTATCGGCATTTTCAATACCTTTATTTAGTTTTTCCAGTTTTTTTCAATATTGCGGAGGCATCTTTCTTATATACCAAATCTTCGAGGTCGTTTATCTCTTCCACAAATTCCTGATAGTAATTGTTGAGTCCGTCGGCACTCTCCATCAGATCAAGAGTTGCATCTTCAGTTGTTTCAGATACAGACTCAAGTGTAGAGAGGACATTAGGCAGATGCTCGTTAGATGTTGCGAGTGTAGGTTCAATCTCGTTGACCCTGTCCCTTGTGGATATGATCAGTTTCAGCAGTTCAGCTATCTCTGTCCTGACATCTACGCCTATGTCGACAGTCTCTCCATCTATAATTTTCTTAGAGAGTGTTTTCAGTTTATCGAATGAATCATTTTCGTTACCGGCACTCGCTTCCGACATGGATTTGAGCTCAGCCATAGGGTTATCGGCAGGTTCTTCCGTCAGCTCATCTTCCACTTCTTCTATCTCATCAGGTAGTTCAATTTGCTCTTCGATGTCTTCGTTTATTTCTTCAGTCAGCTCGTCTTCTACATCTTCTATATCGTCAGGCAGTTCAACCTGCTCTTCGATGTCTTCGTTTATTTCTTCAGTCAGCTCGTCTTCTACATCTTCTATCTCATCAGGAAGTTCAACCTGCTCCTCGATGTCTTCGAGTATCTCTTCGGCCAGTTCGTCTTCTACTTCTTCTACTTCATCGGGAAGTACAATCTGCTCCTCGATATCTTCGAGTATCTCTTCCGTCAGTTCGTCTTCCACTTCTTCTACTTCATCAGGCAGTTCAATTTGCTCCTCGATGTCTTCGAGTATATCTTCTGCCAGTTCGTCTTCTATGTCCTCTATCTCATCAGGCAGTTCAATCTGCTCTTCGATATCTTCGAGTATCTCTTCCGTCAGCTCGTCTTCTACTTCTTCTATCTCATCAGGTAGCTCAATTTGCTCTTCGATATCTTCGAAAGAGTCTTCCAGTGGAATCTCGTCTATATCGTCGATATCTTCGAGGGACGCACTTATGTCGTCAGGCAGCTCTATATCCTCTATTTCATCATATGAAGATTCTTCTGATAATTCGTCGGCGTCGGTTTCTTGGATTGGTTCTTCTTTGGCAGGTTCAGGCTGAGGTTTCTGAGCAGATTCCTCAGCCGTGTTTATTTCATTTACTTTTTTTTTTTGTTTCTCTCTTCTGTTTCAGCTTCTCGTTTTTTCGAGTTCCATCTGGATGAGGCTGTCAAGTTCATCCTGAACTACATGACCGTCTTCCGAATCCATATTACTGCCGCTCTGGTTGAGTGCATCATTCAGGATATCGTCGAGATCCCCTGCGGATTCATCTACTTGTTCAGGTTTTTTTTTTGGAGCCTCTTCTTCCTGCTTTTTTTTGGTTCAGTTCGTCAGTTTCAGCTTCTCTTTTCGCCAGCTCAAGAGCGATGAGGTCATCTATCGATGCTCCCACTTCGTCGTCGGCTGATCCTTCCTCTATGCCCATGTCTTCATCTGCTGATTCTATAGCGGCAGGCTCGGACTCTGCTTCAGGCTCGGCATATTCCTGCTCAACAGCAGAAGCAACCTGCTGATAGTTCTGCTCGGCAGAAGGGAGAGCCATTTGACCAAGGATGGTCTTTTTTGAGGTCACTCTCTATAGTTTTGTCATCACTGACTATGCTGTCTATGTCGAGGAGTATGATAAGTCGTTCCTGATATTTGCAGATACCAAGGATATATTCCTGACCGACAGAACCTACAAGTGGAGGTGTCGGCTCAACCATGCTTTTATTTATACGGATAACCTCGGTAACTTCGTCGACAACAAAACCGATATTTTCAGTTTCAAATCTGACAACGATGATACGGGTCTCTTTATCAAAGTCCATTTTATCTAATGAAAAAAAACGTACACGTAAATCTATGACAGGTATAACCTTGCCACGGAGGTTCATAACACCGAGTATGAAGGATTCTGTTCTCGGAACAGAAGTGATCTCCACGGTTCTGATGATCTCCTGAATTTTTAGTACGTCGATGGCGTATTCTTCTTCCCCGAGTTTCAGCCCGACAAGCTGGATAACGTCCAGTCCTTGTGCCTGACCGTCTTCATCATAATCAAGTTCGCCGATTGGTTGTAGATTGCTCATTGAGCACCCCTTCTTAAAGCTTTGTTAATATATGGCTGCGAATATCATCCAAGCATTTGGAGACATCGCTCTTTAAATTATTCAAGTAAAAAAGGCTTCATAAGCTTAATACTTTCGCTTACGCTTATATCATATGGCATAAAACCTAATTTTTCAATATTAATACCAAGATATTTTTTGCGTAACACTCTCAAAACCGTAAAAAAAACATTCAGTTCTTTTCTTGTGCGTATCAGATTGAGGACAATTCCGACTTTATAGCCGTTTACTATTTCTCTGATCTCTTCCAGTATATCTGCACTTACAGTGCCAACCTCTTTATAAATAGCACTTATATTTGGAAATTGCATGCTTTTACTGTGCAGTTTTTTTGCAGACGTCGCTCATCTCTCTGAATTTTCTCAGGTGGAGCTCTATTTTGCGATAGAGTGCGACCTTTAAAAAACCGTAGGAATTCTCCAGAGAAGTCGGTTCTGCATTCATCAGCATTATCTTTTTTTTGTCCGCAAAATTAAAAAAAGTCTACAGTATTAAAGCTTGTGCCTGCTCCTAGATCCAGAAAGACATATTTATATTCTAGTTTTTTTCAGTTTGTTTAATACTTTCAGCTTTTCGAAATTCGTGATGTGTGCCATGCCTAAGACATCACTGGAGCCGCCTATGAAATCTATCCCTGCGGGTGATTTTGTTATGACCTTATTAATATCGACTTTATCCTTGAGGAATTCATACAGCCCGAGCCCCGGAACTTTCAGTCCGACGAAATCGTGAGTATTGGCACCGCCAAGGTCGGCGTCCACCAAGAGGATGTCGTTCCCTGCAAATTTGAGCGACATTGATATGTTAGATGAGAAAAAAACTTTTTCCTACTCCGCCTTTTCCACTGGCTACTGCTAGAATTTCAGCCATAAATTAAACACTATCCTTATACTTTTTAACTAGGTAATAAGTCAGAATATATGTTATTGCACCAAGAATCAAGCCAAGGGAGTGAGCACCCACAAAAAAAAGGTACAATAAACGTCTTGGCGGTGGTGAAAATGGTGCTGAAAGTCAGGTCTGAAAAAATCGACCGTGAGCTCTGCGTGCTGTCCTGTGATAAGCTCTCCGAATTTGTAGCACAATGTGTATAAAGGTATGAATGTTAACGGGTTGGTTATGTATGCACCCACTATCAGAGGGTATAGGGGCAGATTAAAAATAAAAGATATACCTATAGCTAATACTGTATGGAATCCCATATAGGGAGAAAAGCCAATGATGACACCCACTGCAGAAGATGCTGCGATTCGGCTTGGCGTACTATCCAGTTGAAGTATTTTCTGTATTTTAATTCTTAATCTGGAAATCATGATTTTTTAATAACATTAAAAATAGAAAATGTCTTTATAATATATTATGCAAGAATAAAATTTATCCTTTACGCCCTGCTGTTTACATATATATGTAATAAACGAATGGTAAAAAAAAACATTGTGAAAAGTATTTAACATAATATTATAGATTTACAAACAATTGGCTTTGTATTGTGAGATTTGATTCATTTTGGATCATAACGCTTCATAATTTTAGTTTTAAGGTAGCCTGTTTATCATGCTTTTTTGACTAACGGTTATGCACGATTTGTTTATGGCATGTGTTGGTTTTGCAAATAGTTGATTTACTGGCTAAAAAATAATGAGGTACTATGAACTATGTTGGGAAACAAGATTAGAAAATTGATTAAACGTAAGGGGATTAAGCAGGTCGATGTATGTCGGGCTGTGGGGTTGTCTCCTTCGAGGCTTTCAAATTACCTTAGTGGCAGTAGAGAACCTGATCTCGAGACACTTTCAAGGATTGCCAGATTCCTGGAAGTAAAGTTGGATTATTTCGCCTATGGCGATAAAATCGAAAACACGAAAGAGACTGGTGAAAACATCAAAAAAAACATGAGAGAGAAAAGAGGATTTTCTAAAAGCGATCTGGCTGCTGTTGCTAAAGTTGATATTCAGGCTCTGACAAGACTGGAGCTCGGATATGGTGAATTTGAAAGAGATTTAATCGAGAATCTCGCATTATGTCTTACATGTAGTGTATCTGATTTGATTGGCACTGAAGAGGGCTATTCCTTTGAGCAGACGACAGGTGTTGCAGCTGAGAAAGAAGCTGTAGTATACGAACCGTCTGTGCCGACAATCGAAAATACACTCAATGATGTAGAAGATGGCAGATGTGAGATGGAAAAGGGTGCATTTTGGGTTTCTGTTAACGATGGGCGGTTTGCTCCTAAGGTGAATGAGACTGATATCTTATTTGTTGAAAAGGTGCAAGTCGAGTCTGTGGAAGACAGAGATGTCACCCTGTACTTTGACGGTGAGTCATTAAAGTTTATGAGAGCATTTTTTGTTGGGCGATAGTGTCCTTTTAGCTCCTGAAGTAGGAGCGGGGGGAACCAGTCACGTATAAGCAGGACTCAGAGCTTGCAACGGGCTGTCGTTTGTACAAGATTAACTGGCACGCTGTTCAATATTAAATTTACATTTAAGTTTGACAGACATTAAAAAAAGGTCCACTCCAAAAGGGTGGGCCTTTTTTGTTTATTTGTCGTCTTTTCAATGAGTGATCTTTTAATTAAATGTGTCAATTTTGAATAATAATTTAATTAGTTATCTATATCTTTTTTTTGTCTGGTTAAATAATTGGGAATAAGGATAAATAGTAAAATAATAGACATTTGCTGATTATTAATTCACCTATCTAAATCTTTTTTTTAAAAAAAATGTGGTATATTTGTTTTGCGGGAAACGATGGGAGCATATGTTGATTGATAGATATAATGCGTTTAATTTTATTTCCAGCCCTGTATCTGTATTCGACCGTAAAGGTGACTCTTTATTCACGAACGATGCCTATGACAAGCGGATCAAAGGTATTCAGCGTCTTGAATCCGGCTGTAAAGAGGGGATACTGTTCACTACTGAAAAAGGGCTTGTCAGCTGTTATCAGGTATCTTCGGATATTGATGACATAGGGAATAAAATATGCGTTTTTAAAGAGATAACACCTTTTGTCAGCAGAAAGAGTATGACTGAAATCATCGCATCAGAAGATGGTAATCAGGACTATGCTTTACGCAAAATAATCGAAAAGAACCTGAGAATGTCCAGCCTTATAGATACTCTGGAATCCGGAGTTTTCGTTGAAGGCTCTTCCGGCAGTCTCATACAGGTTAATAACAGTTTTCTTAAAATCATATCAAATACAGTATTCTCAGAGCTTCCCACTGACGAGTATAACGCCGAATTCTATCATAACTTATTATCAAATCTTGTGGCTGCTGACGACTATATGCAGAAAATGGATGCGATAGTCAATGACAAGAGTATAGAGACATATATAGACGAAGTGAAATTTAAAGACGGGCGTGTTTACACCAGAACTTTTAAACAGCTTTATGTCGGTGACGAGCCGAAAGGGTATCTGTGGAAGTTTAAAGACATAACCATCAGGAAAGAGCTGGAAAGTTTCAATATAGAGCTTGAAGCAAACCTGCAGGCACTGGAATCGAATGAGAGTGTCGGGATATATATGGAGTATCGTGGGTATAAGTTCGTTAACAAAGGGCTGGAGCAGTTGTTGGAGACTGACAGGGATAGCCTTATGTGCGAAGGGATAAATAAATATATCGGTGATGATATTTATGTCGCTTCCGGCAAGGATGGACTAAAGAAGACCGTCGAGTTCAAACGAAAAGATAAATCAGTCATATATATTGACGTCGTTGCGGATTGCATCTCCGTTGGAGGGAGTCACGCCCACGTTGTCACTCTGAAAGACAACACGGAGACAATAATCCTGCAAAAAAAACCTCGAAAGGAACGAAAGCAGATTCAGAAACATCTTTGAGAAGAACCTTGCAGTTATGCTCATTTTCGATTCAGCGACAATGAATATTATCAATGCAAATAAGAGTGCGTTGGAGTTTTACGGTAAGAATATCGATGAACTTCAGGGTTACGAAATGTGTGATATCACAATCGTAGAGAATATGAAGGAATGTTCCGACAAATTGAGCGAGATAGTCATGACCGGTATAGGTAAAAGGATTTCTGCACATCAAAAAGTCGCCGACGGCAGTATACGGGATGTCGAGCTTCTCATATCGCCGCTTTGTGGAGATGAAGATAACCTTTTATTCGTCATTGTTGACGATGTGCATGACAGGCTCAGATATGAAAAAAGAGTTGGAAAGCCTGAATACGAACCTCATAAAGCTGGTGGAAAAAAGAAGCCGTGAAACGCAGAAGACAGGAAGAGCTTCTGATGGAGAAAAGCAGGCTTGCAGACATGGGGGGGGAGATGATAGGTAATATCGCCCATCAGTGGAGACAGCCACTCAGTTCACTCGGTTTTCTCATACAGGACCTCACCGATGCATCCTACCACGGGGAGCTGAATGATGAATATATTCAGGATGTCGTGAATAAAGGGATGAAGCAGATTGACTATATGTCTAAGACGATTGATGATTTCAGAGATTTCTTCAAGCCTTGCACAAAGGAGACTGTCTTTGACGTTAAGCAGAATATAGGGCAGGTACTCTCAATCTTTGTACCTCAGATAAGAAACAGTGAAATAGCTTTAAACGTGAACTGCTGCTGTGAAAACAATTCCCTTATCGACAGAAATACCGATAGTTTATCATTCTGCAGTAATCATAATATCTCTATCATGGGGTATGCCAATCAGTTTAAGCAGGTACTTCTCAATTTACTCTCTAACTCAAGACATGCCGTCATGAGGTCGGGGGGTTAAACATATAGATGTCAGAATGGATGCCAACGATAAAAAAAAGTCTTTATTATTGTGGAGGATAGCGGCGGAGGAATCCCTGATGATGTTATGAAGAATATATTCGACCCTTATTTCACGACAAAGCACGATGAGGGTGGGACAGGTATAGGTCTTTATATGTCTAAGGCTATTGTGGAAGACAACCTCGGAGGCACCCTCACAGCCGAGAATATCGACGGAGGATGCCGTTTTACTATCGAGGTCGACAGGGTCGTTAAGGTTTAATTTCTGATAAATGCTCCATAGTTTCCGAATGTGTTAATCGCCGGGCTGGTTGTTGAGTATGTAGTGCCTATTGCTTGGATGAAACCAGCATTAGCCGCATACATGTTAAAAGATCCTTGATTATTTAATAGGTTAGCATAATTGACGCTGGCAAAGCCGTTATTGATACATGTTATTCCTGAATTGCTATTGTTTTGTAGAATCATCGCATTTTGAGGAGTTGGTCCAGGTTCATCAGCAAGAAAAGTTGAGTTCGCCCCTATATAAACTCCATCTACATTTCCAGAAATATTACAGGTTTGTACCACGTATAACATAGAATTTAAGTTGATTAAAATACCACTACCTGCACAGTCTTTTATGCCAAGGTTATTAACGACAAATTCTGAGTTATAAGCAACCTCAATCCCACAATAGCATTTAGATATTTCAATATTACCAGCTTTAACTACTGAACCGGAATGAACCCCTAAGCCTCTTCTGTATACTGTCGATGAAGGTGTATCATTAGACTGAGGGTCAACCCCGGAAATATAAAAAACCACTAATGAACCCAAGTTGCCCCCCTGTCTATTCTGAAGATATAATCGCTAGTAGAGTTCCATATAATGCACTGATTGTGGTTAACAACGTTACCAATAATATTTATATTCTTTGCATCTGGGTGGTTGATTAATATTTCCGAGCTGTATTGATAAACGCCGTCAGCCACTTGAATAGTAACTATTGCATTATCCTTAATGCGGAAGGCAGATAGAAAGTCGAGTGCTTCGTTTATATCCGCATAATCAGCCGGAACATTCAGTGTCATATCTTCAGTGATGAATGCTGAGTCTGTGATCAGGATTCCGCCTACTGTTACCCCATCACCGATGTATAGTTTCTTTTCATCTGTGGTGAATAGGAATTCCGCCATATCCGGTGTAACACTCATTCTATCTGCTTCGAGTTCTCTTCTGTTTTTGATAGTTGCTAACATAATCGTTCTCCTTATTTTGGTTTTTTGTTCCTCGTAGCCGAGAATATCGACTGAGGATGCCGTTTTATTATCGAGGTTGGGGGGGCATTGAAGTTTAGTTTCTGATAAATGCTCCATAGTTTCCGAATGTGTTAATCGCTGGGCTGGTTGTATTGAAGCTAGAGCCCACAGCTTGTATAGTTCCACCATTGGAAGCGTATAAGTCATTTGTATTATTTGATGTTATAGTCATGTGGTTTGTTAGTGCACGCCCTGAATCACAATAAATGCCAAAGTTATTATTTTGAACAGACGTGCCATTTATTCCGCCGGACGTAAATATGCCATTATAAATTACAGTTATTCCATATCCATTATTTGACACTACAGATGACGCCAAAAGCACGGCTGTTGAAGTATTACCTACTAATAAACCAGAATTACTGTTGTATCTGGCATTCAAAGAATCAATTCTAAATACTGAGTTATCCAATACTTCAATCCCGATATAACCGTTATGTACGTGAAGGTTACCTGCCGTTACACTGGCATTCCTAATCACTAAGCCTATTCTGTTGATGTCAGCTCCATTTGGATAATTTGTGGTATCATTAATAGAATTTAGGAAAAAAAACCACTAATATAGTTTAGCGTTATATTTTTAATTGTGATTATTGAAGAACTAACAGGGTTTAGCAGTGTACATGCTGAAGGGTCTGTTTCATTTCCTATTAGTCTAATAAAGGCACTATCAGGATGGTTTATCACAATCTCTTCAGTATAAGTATATGTACCGTCAGCCACTTGTATGGTAACAATTGCATTATCCTTTATGCGGAAGGCAGACAAGAAATCAAGTGCCTCGTTTATATCTGCATAATCTGTAGGTACATTCAGTGTCATATCTTCAGTGATGAATGCTGAGTCTGTGATCAGGATTCCGCCTACTGTTACCCCATCACCGATGTATAGCTTTTTTTTCATCTGTGGTAAATAGGAATTCCGCCATATCCGGTGTGATGTTCATTCTGTCTGATTCCGGGAGGTTTCTGTTTTGAATTTTTGCGTACATATTATTTCTCCTTTAGTTATTAAGGCTCGATGCCTCGGTTTCTTATACTATTAATCTTGGGGTTACTTGTCAGAGAGTTCATCTATCCTTTCATGGATTCTGTTAATATCTGAATGAAGCAGCTCATGCTTATGCTTGCACTCACTTTTGGCAACATAATCACGGGCAAGAATCACATTTGTCCTTTCCTGTCCTTTACGCAGATCATTCATAGATTTCCAGATTGGGATGAGGATGATGCTTGCCAGACTGCCGATAGTTTGGATGATATCTGCCAATTCGATACTCATTTATGCTCCCTCTGGCTTCGGGTATTTATCTTTAACAGCCTGAATAGTGTCAGCCCATACAGTCGTTCCGTTCATGGAGTCCCAATACTGCATGTCTAGCTGTTCAGCAAGTGAGGGGTATTCCGCCTGTCTGAGCTCTTGATATGTCGGCTCAGGTTCAATATACTGCTCAGGGATGTTCCCTGCCGTTATCCAATTTAAAATATCTAAATAGTCTGTATTGGACTCATCAAAAGCGACAAAAAAACGAACCGTTTACTATGTAGCCATGTTCACATTGTCTGACACTCACAATATTATTCTTAATCATTTTATAACTCCGCATTAAAGGTGATTTTTTTTGTTCCTGCACTAGCGTATATTCCAGAGCTTTGACCTGCTGTTAGGGCTATAACTGATCTTATCGTAAATGTTTTTTTTACCGTTGTCTCATAAAGTTCCACTGAACCTCCTAAAGCACAAAGCAGTACCCCATTTGATACATCCATGGACGGAGATGCTCTCATTTCTCTTTGAAGGTCATATGTTCCCCTTGTTTGTGCTGCTGTTCGGTATGTTTGAGGCAAAAAATGTGTAAGTACCAAAAATAAATTCCTGATAGTATTTCTTACAGCCAAAAAAGTTCGGTTTTAGAGACTCCTACCCAGATACCATTGTGTCCCAGTTTGGTGTTTGTGACTAACAAGTCGCCTGTATGGTTACAAGTGTCGGTTATCAACGAAGAGGCAGTAGAACCCATCTGCTTGATAATACAGACTTCTATGTACGCACCGGAGCCTATGGTTTTGGTAGAGAAATCAGGGAGGGCTATATTCATACTCTGTCGGCTTTTACCGTTAGGTATGGTGAGTTTTTCTTTATTAACTAATTCATCAGGCGAGCCTCCGGAACCGTAATAGCACCAGACCATTGCTGTAATCTCACCGCCTCCTGTCGAGTCCACGTCGAAACTTAAAGCATTGAAATCCTCTTTGCCTGTCATTTCTACCCTTTGATGAATCCATATCCCTTCAGAATTATCACCTCCGGTGATTTGTCCGGACATCTTTCCATATGTTTTTTTTATCTGAAGCTTCATTTTTGCTAATCTCAGCATTACTAGAACCTCCGCCAAAATTCAGATAGCCGAGCCATCTGTCTGCGACGAATGCACTCCCTTCGCTTGTATGAACAGGCGAATTCCTTTGATCTATAGCGAAATCGGGATTTATCAGGCGTTATAGCCGGATTTGGCTAACTCGATCTTTTCAGCTTCAGTTAGTCCTGCTCCCCCCCCTGCCATGCTGACCTTTAGTGCCGGTTCTTCTGTCTCATCCAGAACCATGTTCAGCACTTCTCCGTCAGTTTTAAAAATAGTTTTCAGTGAATTATCATCACTGTTGAAAACTGCATTGAGAATTTCTCTTACGCTTTTATAACTCATAGTTTTCCTCCATTTATTTATCTGCTTTTTTTTACGTATATTTCGTTGTAAAAGTCGGCCGGTGTTCCATCGGGCAATAACGGCTGTCCGAATGAATTAGTTTGCAGAGTTATAGATTTATCTACTGCGTTATCAGTCCCTTGTGTGGTTGTCATGATTATCATGTCTGTCTTCATGCCTGAGCCTATATAGTTTGTCGAACCATCAGAAAAGAAGACACCTGCTTCCGCAACCTCTATGTTGGCGAGCGACATATGCCCGAGATGTTCGTCGCTCCCTGAAAGGACTATCTGGTTATTTACGATTTTGCCTGTTGCCTGATCATTAGCTGACGTAACATCCACTTCTGCTGATGCAATCTTTTCGTGTGTTCCTGTCGAGGTATAAAGATAGAAATCGAATTCTACTCTTCCCGACTTTTGAGGCAGCCAGTCGTGGAATGTATTCACCTGATAGATCATGCTCCCCCCCCAGCCTGTTTCAGAGTGTATGCAGAGGGATATAATATTTGATCTTGTGCCGTTGAAAACGTGGCTGTACGTCTCTGAGTTGAGTGTGGTATAGATCAAGTCACCGTTGAAATATACTTTTGTGTCTCTGTTCCACGTTCCGTCTGTCCAGTGAACCTGATTAGAGACGAAACCGCTTGATATGTCGGCATTTGGGTCGTTAATGTATGTAGTGATACTCACTCTGTCGTATCTGAGCGGCATAGTTTTATATCTGGTCTGAAAGAGTGGGCTGTCTATTTTAGTGAATGTCGTTTCGTCAATATCCAGAGCATAATCCGCCCCTTCGGCAGTGAATAGGAGGGCAGGTGTCTTGATGCATGCCCATAGTTCATCTTTAAAGCCTATTATGTGCGAAGGCGTCCCCTTATACATCCTGACGACAACCTCATCCCCTCTGGAAAAAGCTTTTGATGAGCCGCTTATAGAACCGTTGCTCAGTATTGCTCCTGCCGCAGGGCAATTGTAATAAATCGGTATTCCATACAGTTTGACTCCGCAGTTAACGTCCGCAGTGCCTGATGAGTGGTCAACCTCTGTGATGATGCCGACTTTGTAGCCTATGTTGTCCACGGGGTCGAGTGTGTTTTCGCTGTATATCTTATGTGACATTTTAAATCCTTATGAATAGAAAAAAATCCTGGGTTATACGGTCGTTGGTTTCAGAGAGCTTGTCTGTAACGCATGTCTGGTCTATATCCTGATCGGGGGGTTATAGGTGCTTCGTGGATAGACCTGACAATTGTTACTTTCGAGTCCGGTTCATACCGAGAAAAATCCACCGACTTCAGCCAGTAAACCTCACCCCTGTATTCCACGGCGAACCTCAGTCTGGTGTCGTAAATCCATACATCTTCAAGAGCCTTGCCTATACCGCCTTCGACGGGACGATATTCATAGGAGTACCCGAGTTCAGGTTTTGCAGGGTTGTTGTAAACTTTGATTTTTTCCACCAGCCCATGACCCACAAGTTTGGCTCTGGTGAAAATGTTTGTCTGAAAATCGATAACTCCCAGCAGGTGATATTCACTGAAACCGTTCAGCTTGTATGAGACAGAAACCAGCTCGCCGGGGATCAGTCTTTTTTTTATCCAGTGGCATTTTGTGCAGTATGTGGCCGCCGTCATCGAATGTGAGTGCCAGCGACTCACCGTCAGTTTCCCCGATGTGTGCAGGGTGGTATAGCTTTGCGTATTATCAGGGTATATGGTGAGGAATTTCTCCACGGCACAGTGCTCAGGGAGAGGGAGAACCGCTAAAATATTATCATCGGATCTGGACCATTTAACATCCGCCTCCAGAGGGTCAAACTCCGAACAGCTTGGTGTAGAGAGTAAACAAGCCTCGTCAGCTCCGTTCGGGAGTATATACGCCGCTATATTCAGATTATCAAAACCGACCAAGGCTATATATGCATCCACCTGTATGTGCCTTGCCGTTATGTGTTCATATTCCGATACCAATACGCCGTTCACGTATGTTTTTACGGTTTTGCTGAGGGTCTCTTCTGTTTCTGATATGCTTTTAGGTTTGCATGTCTTGCCGTAGCAAATCCCTTTCGGCTCATAAGTCTCTTTGCATATATAGATGTCAAGTGTTTGGTATCTATCTTGTGTAGAAGCCATTATTCCACCGTGAAGGAATCATTTTTTTATATTGTCTTCGTCTGTGCTCTGATAGCCGTCTTTAGTTATTTTGAGGTTGTAGCTCCCTTTTTTTCATACTCCCCAGCCTGATTATTCCGCTTGAGTCAGTTTTGCCTGTGTAGCGGTCATTTATGTATACGTTTGCATCAGGGAGGATATATTTTGTGCAGGCGTCACGGACTGTCATGACCACATCTTTTTCATAAGTGTCGGTCAGGTAGCCATCGGTGAAATCCACAAGGAAGTCACCCTCAAGACCTGACCCCTTTGCAGTCACGAGGATATATGTCGGATTTGAAGAAATGATATCTACAAGGTCGTAGCTTGTTTCATACCTGAGCTTCATAACCCCGCTTGTTTTACTTGGCAGCACAAGTCTGTTTCCGTAAATCTTGGGCGAGCCTGCTCCCGTCCCTTCCCATACGGCAGAGATGAGCCTTTTTATGTAGTATGTTGCCTTGGCTTCGTCTGAATCCCTGAAAACCAGATATTCGGTATAAGTCTGAGTGAGACCTGTCAGATATATCTTAGCTGTCCCGTTAGTGGTGGATATCCGCGGCTTCATGCTCCCAGGGTATAGCTTCAGCCTTGCTCTTTCGTTGGGGGCGAAGATTGTTTTACCTGCATTTTCGGCAGGCTCTAGGACAAAGCGGAAATTATTCAGACCTATATCCCGATCGGTAAACGTTATTTTGGTATTAGACATTGATGCTGCTCACATATACTACTACGGGGTATTCGCTCAGCTCTCTTTTACCGAGTGTCAACCCGAAAAGCCTGTAGCTTGTCAGGTAGCTGATTGATGAAATTGCTATGCTCCCGTCAGAGGCGGAAGGTGTTTCTGCCGATTTGACGGAATATGGGTCATTTACGGAGAGTTCACCCAGCGAATTTCCGAGCCACTTGTAGCTTTTGATACTCTTGACGGGCTTATCCATGGATGCAGTATTTTCTGTGAGGAATGAGGCTATCTCATCTGTGACGGTGTCACTGAATATCCCAAAATCTCTTATATCTCCGTCGGTGGAGACTGCCTGAACAGTATCTGGAGCACTGGAATAAACCCGAAAATAAGCCGTGTCGCCGTATCTGAATTTAGTCTTCATTTTGCCCGTATAATCTTTGTTCCGCTCCTGATCACTCTCTATTTTTTATTTGGTTGTCGTTATCATCAGTTACAAAACTGACTGTCACTTTTGCCACTGCAGCACCTCCAGTTTATTAGTTATTTGGATTGGATTATTCCTGATATTTATACTTCCGCCTATGAGAGGACCTGAACCGTATTTGGATCTGATATTCAGTCCGGAAGTTGTGTTTATGATATTATTGTGAGTGGTCAGGAGTGTTGTCCTTTCCGCTTCTGTGTGCAGGAATGCCTCCCCCCGTCTGACTGCCGTTACATGGTCGCATATGTTTGGCTCGTGGAGTCGTTTCACTCCCCCCTTCAATGCCTGTGATAATATATGCAGTGTTCTCCATGTAGACGCAGAATGTCATTTCGGATGCGGTTTTTTTTGACGTGATTTCGTATAGATCGTATGCTGTCTGGTATCTGACTGTCATCATTTGGCAATTGGAACTACTTATCACTTTTTTTGCCGTCAGCTTTTATGTCATCTGTGTAGATAGATATGGCAGGTTTTGTCAGTCTGCCTGTTCCGTTTTCAAAAAATACCTCTTCCGTTATCTCTTCAGATATATTCTTTTGCACCAGCTGCAGGGATGTCGTGTTTGTGCTCAGTTTTTTACCGCTTCCGCCGTAAACCTTGAGGGTTACTTTTTTTGTCAGTCGGACTTTTCCTCATTGACGGCTCGATAGTAATGAAGTTGTCGCCGCTCTTGCCGTAGACGACCTCTATACACGAATAGCTCTTTTTTTGGTTTTGATCTAACCCAGCTTAAGATATCCGCAGGGGTATAGACAGGGTTGGATTCTGACGTATTGAATATCAGGCTTCCGCCTGAGGGGAGTTCCCTTGCGTGGTTTCCTGAGGATTCTGCCAACTTTGCCGCAAACCGGAAAGGTGAGAAACTGCCGTTCATATCAGCAGTGATGAACTGGTCTCCGGAGAATATGATATCGCCGAACTCGGCAGCGGCATCCGTAGCTTTTTTGTAGTCGTATGACACCCATCTTCTGATAACACTGTCTGATGACTGAGCTTCGATCGATACCCCTTTATCGGATGTGACCGCACTGATAGTCATAAAAGAGTAGCTTATAGCATTTATCTTAAAGACGATTTTATCAGGGATATTGCATAAAGAGCCGAAAACTGCATTCAGACTCATCGGGCTGTTGTTGCCGAATAGAGATATCTTGCCGTCTTTGAGTTTAGAAGTGATGTCGATTCCGTCTCCTATGACGGTAAGTGAGTCTTTGACAAGCTTAGCAGTGGAATGGGGTATGGCTATTACTAGTGAGCTGTTTAGGGCTGATACACTGAAAGGAGTGAGTATATTAATTGTGGCAGAGACCGCAGAATCGCCCAGAGTATTCAGGACGGTTATGCTGTTTTGCACCTTGTCTGATATCTCTCCGTATATATTCGTATAGCTGTTTATCCCGCTTGCAGTGCTGATTATATGTGTTTCGGTTATCTCGTTCATTCCCGAAAGTGAGGAGAGGCAGGCAACAGAGTCGCGTGTCGATTCAAGGTGAGGTATAGCTATGGTTATCACCCCGTCAGATGAAAGGACGGACGAAACTATCAAGCTATTTGTTGTAGAGAGACTGCTCATGGTTTCTATTCCTCCGAAAAAGACAAATGGTGCATATATTTTTTTTAGTTCACCACTGAGTTTTGTTTTATTTATGAAAGGTGCAGCGAGTGGTGAGTTTGAGCATATAGAGATCATCTAGCCCACCTTGTGCCAGTTTGTCCCGTCGCTTACCAGTGTTACTTGTTGTTGAGTCGGATTAAGGTAATATGCAGATTCACCGTCGATTAATTCATTATTAGGTATGATCATTACATTGCCTACGTCGCTGTCCAGTTTTTTGAAATAGATGCTGAGACCTGCCATAACACTGGCTTTTGTCAGCCTGACGGCAACCTGTGTCGCTCCTGTGGTGGCGAAGATATATCTTTCGTAACCTCGGAGGTTGATACTTGAGTCTATTGTAAGTGCGTTCTTAGCCGTCGGTAGGTGGCTGTTTATAATCCTTTTCGTTCCGTCGGATTCTGTGACGAAGGTTATAGACTGATACTGACACGCCAGATTTACATACATGTTCGGACCTGTAAACGGCTGAACATAGACATTATTTTCCGAGTCGTCATACCTGATGATAGTGACGGGAATGCCCGTGATACCGTCCGGTTCGTGCAGGTTAATCGCCAAATCTCCGTCCGAGGCATCCGCATATACTATCCCGTCGCCCGACGCAACGTATGGGTTTGAAGAATCGACTATCTTCATATTGAACGGTATGTTGTTATCGTACCCGAGGATTTCCCATTTATTATTGATGCTGGTGAGGGTTACACGAGTTCCGAAAGCCAGCTTAATATACTGATTATCGGTTTTGCTGAAACTGTCCCCCTCCTGCGGATACAGACGTATGCACTGTGATGATTTTACGCCGTAACATAAAAGGTGATAAGTCAGACCGTCGGCGAGTGCCGCCTCAGGGAGATTGACGGTCTTATCCATTTCATCAGATCCGAACGTGAAAACAGAGTTGGTATCAGCCCTTTTCATGTCGTAGGTGTTGTCTGGTATGACGGAATACGACGCATTGACCATAGCGGAATCGTGTATAAACCCCATAGTTTCGGCGGTTATAACATGTGCTATATTATTATTAGCTTTCCAGTCTTTTGCTGACGTTGCCTCTTTCCCTCTGACCGCCGTGAACCCGTTATCTGCCGTATGTGTCAGGTGTACTATTTCGCTGTCTGCATCCTCCAGAGGGGAGCTTTTCAAGCCGCTCCATATGACGGCAGTGAAGAGTCCCACGGGGAAATTTGTATGATCATTTATATTAATAAGCGTGTCGCCTGTACTTATGTCGGACATCAGTGTCGACTTCGCCAGATTAGAAAAAGTTAAATTATCAGCCATGTTTGCACCTGTTGTTTGAGTCTATCAGTCGATCTGCCAGTCGAGGTTAAAGCTGTTATTGGGTTCGTGAGCACAGCCTGCGGGGACTACCTCTTTAATCCAGAATCCTGCGGAAGCCGGAGAGGTGCTGAGTGTGATTGTATTGCCTGCTTCAAACAGCCCTGACCAGCATGAAGTCGGTATAGTGAAATACGGCTGTCCCGTCTTGCTGTTAACAGGTGAATAGTCTGAACCCGTTGTGCCTGAAGCCAGTTCGCCTGAGTTGACACCTGCTGCGTGAAAGCTGAACGAGCTGTCGAAAGTGATTGAATAGGTGTCCTCTTCCGCCCCTGCGTTGTAGAGTGTGATCAGGTTCTCGTCGAATCCGCCTTCCGCACTGCTTATGTCAGCCGACAGGATGGATGGAGTAAGGTCGCCTGCTTCAATCATCACGCCTATACTTGTCGTCAGTGCCGTAAAGTTATCAGGGAGCTGACTTGCCAGCTGGAGAGTTGCTATGTTGCCGTTCCATGCTACGCACGGAGCTGTTTGAGAGGTTCTGATATTGTAGGTATTGCCGAACTCATCCTTGATAATGAGCAGAGCGTCTTCTGCAATAGTGTAATCGTTATTTTTTTTAAAGGTGACCTGCACGGATGTATCGCCTGATGTTACATCGAATGCCAGCAGACCGCAGCCTGTCCAGTCGTCTTCAGATAAGTCTGCTTTGGTATCACTGTGCGTACCTTTTTTTTAGGTAGAATCTGTCTTCACCGTTTCCAGGTGAGCTGATGGCTACAGATGCACCGTAAGCCGTTTCCCCTGTCTGATTCATGTTAGAGATGAAAGCTTTTCGGTATCTGCTCACTCCATCGGCTCTTTCGGACGATGTGACCCTCGGCAGGAGATTGAACTTTATCCCTGATACGACTTCCCTTGAGAAATCGACTCTCCCGCCATTCGTATCCGTCTCTGATATATTTTCGGATTTAAGTATTTTGATATCTGTCTGGTTCATTTTATACCTCCAGTAGCCTTATCGTTCCGTAATAACTGTCGTTAGAGTTTTGTGTCTGCTTTGCATTTATAGGTTTTAGGTCAATTGGGTTATCTTCGTTTCTGAAGACAGCCTGCATCTGACGATCATTTATTATGATGTGGATTACACCTCCGCCTTCTGCTATGGCTTTTAGCTCCTCCACTGTCTGTCGTGCGAGCTCCCCTGCTGCTTTCGGGGTGTATATATCTATCCGCCTGTCGTAACCGCCTGAGTATACGAGTATGTTCCCGTCGGCACAGGTTTCAGTGATTGATATCGGCAGTCCGTATTCCATTTCGTTCTGCCAGATGGATGATTCAGGCATGTTTATACCTGCTATGGTTATCATGATCTGCACCCCACGAAACTGACATTCAGCTCATAGGCAGAGGAGCGTTTATTCTCTCTTTTTGCATACGGCTGTGTAATGGAGACGGGTTCAAGCTCTGCTAAGGCATTTGTAACTATCTGAATATCTTCCGTTGGGTCGTTCAGCCCTATCGACAGGAATTTCATGAGTATCTGAAAGCTGAATTCTGTGAGCTTAACCCCTTTATCATCAATTGTTTTTTTTGTGCTGTGGACATAGATTGCTGCCGCAGGCTCTCTCATTATGAGATTGTCTCTCCTGTCATCAGAGGGGACAAGAACCGCGTCAAAGACTCCGCATGACTGGAGGGCTGTTTTTTATCTGCTGCAATATCTGCTGGGCGGTTTTCATCTAGTAACCCTTCCAGCTTGTGCTTCCGGTTGTTATCTCGGAAAAGGCTCTGCCCGATACCTGCTCACTCTCTTTGACAGGAGCCAGCGGCGAAAGGATTTCATTGCACTCATTTTTATAGTTTTCCGCTGTTTCCCACTCGGCGGCGAAGATATACATCTGTGCGAGTGTCCATTTTTTTACAGCCAGCCTCAGGACAGGATCGTCTTCGTCATATTCAATGCCGAACTTCTCTGCCACCAGACCGACATATGCCCTTGCGGACTCCAGAGATTCTTCAGCTATCGAATCGTCCCCTCTGCATATAGCGTCGTAGTCTTCAGCCTGAAAGCTGTCCTGTATTTCATAAATATCTATTAGCATTAGTTACCTCTATATATTTGGGGCACATGATCATGTGCCCGACTTAATGAGGGAGTGGTATATGCCTATACGGCAGTTGTCCAGCAGATTCCCTTTGTGAAAGGGACAGGGAGCGGTTTGCTCTCTGCGATGATTTCGATGCTGGATGATCTCGGGTCTCTTACGTGTTTAACGAAAAACGGCATAGCGGTGAGATTACTGTCCAGATCATCTATAACCGCATAAACCATTTCGAATGGTGCATCGGATGCGAAAGCCATGATCTTATCTGAGTCCACAACCTTCACCTGTGAGCCTGTGGCTAGGTCTGTGTATGAGCTGTTCATAAGCTGAACGCTGAAACCTGCGATATTGATAGTCTTCGCGTCGATGATACCTGATATAGAACTGTTGCTGATATCCTGAACAACCTTGGCAAGAGCATGAAAGCATCCTGCCCTGCCCAGAATTTGATCTCAGAACCATAGTGGGTCTCTGCCTGAATAGCCGCCTCCATAGAGATGAGGTCGGAGAGGATGGAATCGAGAGTGATACCCGAATCTGTCCATGCGGTATCAACAGAGTGAGAGAGTGTAGAGCCGAAATCGACACTATATGTGGCAAAGCTCCGTCCATAGCCATAGGATAGGCTATAGAACCTTTCAGAGATTGTGCCGCCATGGCTTCCGTGGATGCTCGGACGATGCGTCTGAGCCTGTCGATTTTGTTGTTTACGAGCAGTTCGACACCTGTGTCGTCAAGCAGTTTAAGGTTGTTGACATCAACTCCGTTAAGCCTCTCTGACGGTCTGAATGGCTGAGGTTCAATATGCGTGATATTAAAAGAATCCTCGTAGACAGGGATAGGCTCTCCGCCCCTCTTTGTGATTGCGATGTTTTTTAACTGCCTGCTGGAGATCACTCACAGATACGGTGGGAAGAGGGTGGTTTCTTCTCTTATCCTCTGTGTATATCGAGTCCATGACAGGCGATTTGAGCTCAGGCATAGATGTGAGAGCTTTGATTAATGAATCTGTTGTGAAAAAAATTGCTAAGATCGAGCTGTATCATTTATATCCTCCTAAAATGACCATATAAGTGTGTTGGTTTCGAGAGCGGATATCTCGCCTGTAGATGCAGAAGCACCTTTGGTGAGCAGGCTTTTACCGATCACTGTTCCATGGACAATGATGCCGCCGATGGAATCTTTTGCCGTGTCGACGTCTGCCGTACACACGCCGACAGGTGTAGCTTCCGAAGTCCCAGATGCAGGGTCGTAAGAGACTATGTCGCCGTTTGCATCGAGTGCTACGATCTCTCCGCCGGGGATAATGCCGTTATCCGCTTTAAACTGTTTCATGCGTACTACTGCGGGATGCCTGTCGTCGATTACCGATTTGTCAGTGATGGTCTGCTGACCAACCACTCCGTTAAGTGTTGCCATTAAATCCTCCTATATTTTGCGGAAAATAGAATTCTGCATTTCCGCCCTTTTCGTTTTCAATCTTTCTGATAATCCTTCTCTGACGGGTGTTTTGACTGATGAGAACAACTGCGTGAGAAACTCGACAGTCTCCGCCCCATTTTTTGTCTGCCATGAGTCCGTCTGCAAACTCCAGAAGCTCTTCCCTCTTGCCGAACGGGAGCTTACCCGATGTAGCGTCGGAAAGTTTTTTTGACAGCCAGATTCTTCTTTTCGATGCGGAGGCTTGTGTATTCCACCAGATCTGTGTCAGACAGCAGAAAACTGCATGTGCCGCTGGGGATTGCATAGGTGATGATGTCAGACTTGTCACCCATGTGGATTATCTGAAGGTCTTTGATCATAGGCGGTACTGCACCGAGGAAAGCTACATGGTGAAGATACATCCTGTCGTCCGTATCTCTGCCTGCACCTATGCTCCAGTTTTTTTTGTACCTGCCGTCGGAAATCGCCTTCTCAAGCTCTTCGCCAAGCTCGATTTCGCCTATGAGCGTAGCTCCGTCTTCGGACAGGTTGAGTGATTTTACCCAGCCGTATGCAGGCATAGTGTCGTCAAGCTCGTGACCTATGGTTACGGGGATGTCGCCAGAGAATGTCTCTGCCATGTCTGCGATATCATCGATTGTTATGGTGATGCCGTTGTGGTTACCAGCCTTTGCCAGTTCGAGTTTCATCTATTCCTCCAAGCCTTTCTTCTTTGCTTGGTAAGAATACACAAATCTTCTGTGAAATATGTTTAAGCTTGAGTATGTCTACAGGTTAATTGCGTGCAGTTTTTTTACTCTTCCAATGGGAACTAATAAGAGTTATTCTTTCTTATATATATGAATCGATTGAGGTATGTCAGATGAAGAGATTTATTTTATTAGTTATTGCAATGATGTTTATAGCAGGCTGCGGAATGATCAAGGGCGAGGTCTATGTCTCAGGTTCGGAAGCGGCTATGAAGAGTGTAACCCACGAAGAAGCTGTCAGGCAATACCACGAAAGTGTAAAGAAGAATGTCCACTCCCACCATTATTACAACGGCTTGGGGGATATACACGCATATTACGGCTATTTCGGCGAGGCGGTGAATGCGTATACAAGAGCAATAAGAAACAGTGACAAGCCCGTATATCACCTCAAAAGAGGGCGTGCATATATGAGGCTGCACATATATAGGGATGCGATAATAGATTTTTCATATGTGGTGCAGGTGAAGGGTAATTCTCTCCCTGTTGCCTATGTATACAGAGCCAAAGCCCATGTGGAATCGGGTGATTTTAAGTCCGCCGTCAGTGACCTTAATAAGGCCAAAAGAAGAGGGGGGGGAAGACACCGCCTTTCTAGTGGGATGGGGGGAGCTGTATTTCAAAATGGGGAAGTATTCCGAAGCGAAAAGATATATCCAGAAAGCGATACTCGCAGATACAAACAATCCCGAGCTGTATTACCTCCGTGCAAAAGTTTTTTTATAAAGAGAAGGATGCACATCAGGCGATATCTGATTTGCAGAAGGCAGTCTCTCTCGACAGGGGATATCTTGACGCTAAGAGGATGCTGGCATGGGTATACGCCACAAATCCCATCTCAACATACAGAGACGGGGAAAAAGCGGTGAAGCTCGCTGAAGAGCTTTATGGGATGAATGAAGACCTCGAATTCGTGGAAGTTCTCGCCGCAGCTTATGCTGAAACAGATCAGTTTCCGAAAGCGGTGGAGATTCTGAAAGAGGGGATAAGGCTGTCCACTGACCTTGTTCAGAAAGAGGATTTCAGATTTGATATTAAGACATACGAAAAGATGGAGAAAGTCAGAGTCTGGTAAAAAAATAAACTACTATTTTTTGGACTTTTTTTTGCTGGTCAAAAAATGATCATTTTTTGTAAAAAAGTATGAATGTATAGGGTTTAGCGGATTTTTTTTATTAACATGTTTTCAAGAATTATGTTGAAAAGAAAAAAGCTTGACACGGCAAAGCCAGTAATAATAGGGCTTATGATTAACTCTTTGTCAGATAAAGATAAAATGTAAAAGCCTCCAAAAAAAATGATAATGTCACTAATTACGGTATTTTTTATCCACAGGTTTTCCACAAGTTTGAGGCTGGTTCTAGTATATAATCAAAATCATTGAACCTTTTTCTTAAACACTGATAGAGGTTTTTGTCATTTCTACTAAAAGATATGACAATTGAGTATGGAATATCCTCATTTTCGTTATAAAAATCCCTTTTAGCAGGTATTATCCTTAGTGATAGCATTGATGGGATTTTTTTTATTCCTGATCTGCTTTTTTTTATCACTTTTGTCGGCTGCCATTTGAATCTCTCCTGCTTACTTTTATAGTCGGAATCAAAAGAATCCGGCATGCCTAATGTATGTTTTGGTGTCAGTACAGCCGTCCATTTATCATTCTTGTAATATCCCAGTGATGCTTCGAGGTTACACATGCAGTAATAGTGCGGATAGTTGATATCTACGGGTGTTTTATAGACCAATGTCAGCTGAATCACACCGTTCATCATTCCGTCATCAAACATATCCTCAGGGACAGGTATTTCTGGCAGTTCGACTATCTTGCCGTGGACGGCAATCCCTTCGTGAAGGTAAGTGGCGTTTGTGTATGAGATATCCTTTGTGGGGACTACTCCATAACCAGAAAACTCATCTATATTCTTTGTGTCATTGCTCAGGCAGGTGTTGTGTATCAGTAGTGCTTTTGTCATGTCAGGGCTTTTGAACGCATGGCTGTACCTGTGATATATTTTTTGCCGCTATCGCTGTCACAAGAGGGGCTGCGTGAGATGTGCCTGAGTCTTCCGCCAGTTCGTTTCTGATACCGATGGAGAAGACCCCTATAGGTCGAAGTTTGCCGAACTGTTTTTCGTGCTTCCGCCGTAACTTGCCAGATCAGGCTTGATAAATGATGCCGCACCCGGTCCATGCCTTGTGAAAAGCGATGGGGAGTGCAGTCGGTGAAGATTGGTTTCAAGATGACTAACCGAGCCGACCGTAACTGAATGAACGCTTTCGGCAGGGGATGTTATTCTGGCATCGGTGGTTTGTTGGGACTGGCTGTTCCCTGCGGAGATGATGAAAAGAACGTCATACTCCTTCTGTAGCGTGTCAAGGATGTATGCAGGGATGGAAAACTGATCAGTTACCAATAAGTTAGTTCCGAGAGAGATGTTGTAAATCTTGATAGTTTTATGGTGTTTTCTCAGAAGTGCTTTCATGTTTTTTGTGGAATACATCTATGGTAAGCGGTTTATTCGCAGGGATAATCTCTATATTAAGGTAGGTTATCTTGCCGAATTTGTCGTTATCCGACAAAAGCCTGCCGCACACAAATGTTCCGTGCCTCGGGTTCTTATCCGTAGGTTCTATGAAGGTTTCAGTCCCTATCTCCCACTCTTTCAGGTATGACGATTCTGAAATGCCTGAGTCCACTATGCCCGCTTTCGGGTAGTCCGCAGAATAATCCCTCGGTATCACACAATCCAGCGGCAGGTCTGTGTGTCTCACATACTGCTCGTGGAGTATTATTTCGGGCTCAGGGGATACTGACTTGATGAGACTGTGTGTGAGCAGTCTGTTGAAAACAGTTTTTTATGTTTCCTGTGACTATTTTTAAAAAAAAGATATAATCCGATATCGAACACAGCTCGGAATTTTTTTTATATTAAGCAGATATTTTACAAAATTCTGAACACTGTCATAGCTGTCGTGAGCTTGAAAAAAGGCATATATAGAATGTGTCGCCATTGTTATTCCGCAGATCGAATGGTGTAGACCTGAATTTGTCCTGCGGCAGAATAGAGTCCATATCTCTTATGTGAGAAAAAAAAGAGGCATGAAATGCTTTGTTTCTGCTGAACTGCATGATGTTTTCTATACGGCTCAGCTCTTTTTTCGTCATCCAGCTTAAAAAAAATGAGCTGTTCAGGGGAGAGGCTTCCGAGAGTTTTTTAGCTGAGTGCTCTTCAGGAACTGATATCTGAGAGATTTAGAAAGCGACCCTTGTTTGAGAATAATTTTATTGAAAACGGGTAAATCTTTGTTGTATTCAAACGATTTATAAAAGCTGAAGCCCTTGCTTATATTATTAACGAAATGATAGGGGTTTGGTTTTTTCTCCAATAGCTATCCGAGTTTTTTTTCCCCCCCCTCTGCCCACTTTCGGATTTGGCTTATACATAGATTTTGAGAATCTAAGGATGAATGGGCAGCTTTCACTGCTACTTGCCATCAGCCTGATTGCCCCCATGCGAATATCGATTAGATTATTTCGACAGCTCTTTAATCAGTGTTTTTTAATACTTTTTTCTATGATTTGTATCTTATCATAATCAAGCTCTGCTATGTCGTCCAGTATATCATCCCATCCCACGGGGATAATAGGCGAATCAATAGAATTAGTAATCAAGACACTCCCTCTGTAACTCTCCAGAGGTTTATCTTCGAAGAAAAACCTGATATCAATGCCATACTTATTAGAAATTATTAATAATTTAGATGCGTCAATGTTGCCGCTCTTTTCGTAATAGCTTATCACTTGCTGTGCTACATTAAGGAGCGAACCAAGTTCTTTTTTGGCTTATTTTCAGCTCTTTACGTAGTTCTTTTAATCTTTGTCCTACAGTCATATGTAATATATACAGATATATTCTGTTAAAAAACAAACAGAAAATATGTGTTGAAATAAACATACATATTGTGTATTTAAGTACATATTATTTCTGTTGCAAGGAGGGTGAAAATGGCTGCACCGTGTAAAGTATGGAACGAAGACAGTATCACAAAAGAGGTGGAAGGCTTGCCCGGAAGCAATCTGACAATATATCAGGTTGCAAAGGTTTTACAGGTTAGTCACATAACAGTACGCAGATGGATAAAGAGTGCGAAACTCATAGCGTGGAATACAAGCTCAGAAGGGACAGGCAGATGGAGAGTACCCAAAAAGAGTCTGGAAGAATTTTTTTTGCAGGAACGGAGCTGTATGAATATTGACTGATTATTTTATTTTGCAGTAACAGCGGTTTTTTGTCTTCTAAATATTCAACGATTAGGGTTTCGCCGCTGTCTATTATCTTCCACTCACAGCAGTCGATAGGGAAGCTGGAGGTTATAAGCTGGGCACTGAGAGTAAAATTGCTGAATTTAGTATCAATATGTGCTCTGGAGTTTGGTTCGAATATATGGTGATATTCAACCCTTTTGCGGCGGTTAATAAGACGTACGCCAAGAAGGTGCGGAGACTTATTATCAAAGAATATGCCGCGTATATCCTCTTGTGCGAAGGCATCTATGGGTGATAAAGCCGTGAGCAGCAGCAGGCATATAACAAACCGCATTTATGCCTGACCGTCCTTCTCTTCATTGGTATCAAACAGGGCATCAACAAAGTCTCCGGCGTTAAAAGGTTTGAGATCGTCGATCCCTTCACCGAATCCGATAAACTTAACAGGTATATTCAGCTCATCCACTATTCCAATCACGGCACCCCCCTTGGCAGTTCCGTCCAGTTTTGTGAGAACAAGCCCTGTGATTCCTATATCCTCGTTGAACTTCTGTGCCTGACTGAGTGCATTCTGTCCACTTGTGGCATCGAGAACCAGAAGCACCTCGTGCGGAGCATCCGGGAGTTCTTTCTTGGCAACTCTGACTATCTTCTCAAGCTCTTTCATCAGATTGACTTTATTCTGGAGTCTGCCTGCCGTATCAGCGATTAAGACATCCATCCCTTTCGATTTACAGGATTGTATAGCGTCGAAGATCACTGCGGCACTGTCGCTCCCTTCCGACTGTTTTACTATCGGAACGCCGACCCTGTCAGCCCATACGCAGAGCTGGTCAATGGCGGCGGCTCTGAATGTGTCACCTGCAGCCAGACAGGTGGAGAGCCCTTGTTCTTTGAACATCTTTGCCATTTTTTGCAATACTGGTTGTCTTCCCTGCACCGTTAACGCCGAGTACCATAATAACGTACGGCTTGTCCTCAGTCGTGTTCAGGTGGTTAGGTATATTTAAGATTTCAAAGATTTGTTTTTTAAGTGAGGCCTTTAGCTCGTCAGGATTTTTCAGAGCTTTTCTTGAGAGCTCGTCACGCACCTTATCAATGATTTTCATTGTGGTGTTCACGCCTATGTCGGAGGTTATAAACAGCTCTTCCAGCTCTTCCAGCAGGTCTTCGTCTATGGTCTTTTTGCCTGTGAAAATGCTCTCCATTCCGCCGACGAGTTTGCCTGATGTTTTCGAAAGCCCCTTTCTCAGCCTTTTGAAAAAACCAAGCTTAACTGCAGGCTTGTCGGCATAGTCCTGCTTCACAGCCTTTGCGTGTTCGTCCTCTTCAGGCTCTTGGATAGTTGCCTGTTCCTGCGTCGGTTCTTCTGTCTGTTCCTCAGCCTGTTGTTCAACCTCATCAGACAGTTCAATCTGCTCTTCTATGTTTTGTTCGTTGTCACTATTCTTCTTTTTAAATATACTGAAAAAACCCATTATTCCTCCTGAGAAGCGGGCTCATTATAAGCAGATTCAACGATTAATACAAAGAAAATCTTTAAATCTCGCTTTTAGAGTTATGTTTGATCTGGCAAGGGAAGAATTTTTTTTCGAAATCCTCACGCTCTTTCGGGTCAAAACCCATTATCTTTTTCCACACGGATTCGTGTTCCATGCAGAAGTATATAAAAACATCCTTCCAGTGTTTTCTGACCTCTTTTACGAAGAAATCGAGCATTTGCACCCGCATAGGCTTAAAGTATCTCATCTTGCCGTCCAGCGTCTTCACATAGTCACTCTGGAGCAAAAGTGACCTGTCAAATTTGCCTCTTACTATGTTGAGCAGTTCGGGGATAAAACGGAAAGTTGATACGCTGATATATTCCACAGATGTTTCAGGGACTGATGATACCATCTTTTCTATCACGTCGGCATAACCCTTTTCAAAATCTGCATAATGTATGAGTGGATCAAAGTGAAAACCGATTTTATACCCGTGCTGAGCACACATTGTGGCGGCTCTCAGTCTGTTTTCAAGCTTGGCTGTGCCGTGCTCCTCTTTCTCTATGACATCGGACGGGTTAAGACTCCACGAAACCATCATGTTTTTTTTCGGATTCAGGTTTAAAAGGTTTTTTTTGATATTGGCTGATTTAGTCTTGAACTCGAAAAGGATATTTTCGGCTTCATTAACAGTTTCGGCAATATAGCCGCTAAAGTTAAAGATGTGGTCGAGAGCGAGACTGTCGGAAAGCTCCCCCCCCGTTCCAAGCCTGTAAAGCCTGTCTTTAGGCAGAGCAAGTATGTCGTTTCTGACCCCTTCGAAGTCCGAGTAAACCTTTATGTATTCATGGTTCAGGTATGACTGGAGGATACAGTATGTACAGTCGAACGGGCATCCCTCCATAACGTCAGCCACATAATAATCACAGCATCTGTATGTCTTGGTTGCAGGGCATCTGTGGACAAAACTGTTAGGACCTGAGGTAATATGAATGTTGTTTTTGTTGTCGGGTATCTTTGTGTCAGAGTCTATGAAGTCGACATCAGAGCAGTTTTTTTATGGCATTTTTTCGCCGCCCAGCTTTCAGCGGCGTCTCTGTCAAGAAATATCCTGCTCATCCATAAACCTGTATATTTTTTTTATCATTTCCGTGTCATTCTTTAGGCTGTCGGCTTTTTTGCAGAATTCGTCAATATCAGAAGCCTTGAAGCTGAAAGTAAGCTCGGTTGTTTCAAAGTTATTCTCTGATACGGCGTTGACTGATAGACCTTTAGTCAGGTTTTGTATCTGCTTCATGAAGCTGATTCTGGTCATATCCTTCTTTTCGGCAAGTCTTTTCATGAGGTCGGGACCCATATCTTCAGGACTGGCTGCCGCCTGCATATCAAATAGCAGGTTAACCATTTTACGAAACTCCTGCACGGAGATTTCTTTGTCAGCCACGGTGTTTTTTGACAAACCGCCTGAAGTCCGTCTCCAGCTTATCAAAGACGGCTATAGTTTTGAGGGGTATGGTTTTAATGGACAGGTATCTTTGCAGTACCGGGCAGAAATATGTAATGCTCTTAAGGGTTTCAAAGTTTTTATCGCCCTTTATGCCATGGTGCTCGTATGCCTCGATCTTGGCTTTATTTATTCCCAGCCTGTCGCATATCACGGTTAAATTTGCCAGCTCGATGGTGTTCAGAGTGGATACGCCAAAGATGGATACCGACTTGTTCAGAGCATCGGCAAGTGTTTCCGCTTGGGTTGAATAGTATTCCTTTGAATATTTGTCGAAGCTGTTTAATTGATAAAACTCACCGTCAACCTCTGCCACGGCAGGAGGGTATATGGGGTTTTCGTCCAGCTTGCGATACATCCAGTTCAGACTTTTTTGAAGGTGTTATACCGATAATAAGTTTATTGTTCACTGCGTCCCTCGTATGCGAATATATAGCGTTCATAAAGAGGTGTAAAGGGCTTTTGTGAGAAGATTATAGACCCAGTTTGGTTTTACAGAGGGCACTGCATCCGTAGAGCCCTGCCGAATTTTTCAGACCGGAAGCCTCTATCTGGACTCTGCTTTTGTATGCAGGATAAATATTACGGGAGAATATTTTGATCGTATGCGGGAGGAAAGCATCGGAAAGCTCGGATATTCCGCCGCCTATCTTTATCTTTTTTTTCGGCACTAGAATATTAGCCAGGCTCGCCATCCCTATGCCTAAAGTTCCGCCGAAAACCTCGAATGTAAGTGTTGCTATCTTGTCACCCGATTTCATTGCATTATAGATAGTATTGACGTTTTCGACCTTTTTACCGTTGGACAGAGATTCGTATGTTTTGATTATACCGCCTATACTTGTGTAGGTCTCAAGGCAGCCTCTCTTGCCGCATCCGCATTGTCTGCCGTCAGGGTCGATGTTTATATGACCAGCTTCAAAGAGGGAGATGTCCGAGGAGAGCAGCTCACCGTTAAGTATAGCTCCGCCGCCAAGCCCTGTCCCTATGGTCAGGAATATCATATTGTTGATGTTATCTTTTTCGATATAGTAGTATTCACCGAGAGCCGCCAGATTTGCATCGTTTTCAATAAATACAGGTCGATGCAGCAGGTCTTCAAGATCGTCCCTTATGTTGCGGTTGTTGAGGCATGTGAGGTTAGGGCAGAAGAGTATCTCGCCGGAATCAGGCGAACAAGTTCCGGGTACTGCCACGGCACAGGCGTCAAAATCTCCTGTTGTTGCGGCAATGGTTTTAATAACCTGCAATATCTCCTCATAGGTCTCAGGAGTCCGCACAGAGGTATTGTCCAGACATTTGCCGTCTATACCCGTGAGACAGGATTTGATATTAGTTCCGCCGATATCAAAACAGAGAAACATTCCGTTAGCCCAGCACAAATCTGTTAAAAATGTAGTCAGCACCTTCAGCTACTATAAGGTTAAGCTCTTTGAGGCGCTTCATGTCGTTACGTGCGGTATTCTCCGTGACATTTCTGTAAAGCCCTGCAAACACTGGGTTAGTCAGAAGCTCGTTAAGGTTGAACGGTTTGTCGTATCTGTAAATGATCTCCAGCAGGTCTTTCTGTCTTTCGGTAATTCGCTTCTGCTGGCGTAGTCTGCGTATATGTTCCCTGACGCTGATGGCTCTGAGTCCTGTCACCGCCATATCTGTTATTAGTTTATAGGCTCGTGATGCCCCGTCGAGACAGAAGCTCAGAAACGGAGTCATGTCAAAGCCGCCTGTCTTTTCATTTTTTAATGAATGCTTTTATATAATCCTTGCGGTTGCGTTTATAGTATTGAGATAACACATGCGGGAGGTACGGCATCTTTGCCTGTGTGAATACCATAGCCTCTACGGCACGTGCCACACGACCGTTCCCGTTAGAAAAAAGGCTGAAGCATCCCTATATGATAGTGTGCGAGGAAAGCTCTCACCGCAGGGTGGTGCTGTTTCATATCTCTTGATGAATACCAATCGCAGAACTCCTTAGTCAGTTCATCCAGCGAGCCTCTGGGCGGTTTATAATCATTATTGACCTCTGCCCTGTCCTTCGTGCGGAAAACACCGGGAAGCCCTTCCGAGGTGTCCATTGTGTACATCACATGCAGTCTGCGGATATTCTCCGGTGTCATCTCGAAAGTATTGCTGTGTTTGGAAACAAACTCAAAAGTACGGCGGATATTATTCACAATTCTGCTTTTGGTAGTGTCGAGGTTATGCTCTTTCCCTGCCAGAAAATTGCGAACATCCTCTTCCTCTATGTCAGGTTTGCCTATGGCGGATGTTGAATAGATAGATGATATGAGAAGCTCTCCGTTGAGAAAATCGCGAACATCTGAGACTATCGGCAGATTGATAAAGTGTGAGTGCCTGACATCGAGCTCACGCACCAGCAGTCCTATCTGTTCGTGATCGTATTTGTCGCTGAAGTGTACATCTTCATATACGTCTGTGATTACCTTTCTGATCATACGCCTACTCCGGAATTGTTATCGTATTTCATTATATCCTACAAGCGGTCTTTTGAAAACAGAGTATTAATTTTCATTGGTCAGTTTTTTCTAAACCTATCGTAATTAAACATATTAAACTCCATATTTTCGTAAAATCCCTTTTAAAAAAAACGGAGTTGCTGATGGGCAGAATTTCCAGAGAAATCTGGCTTCTTATGCGAAAAGACTATGAGGAAGGCATCTATGATTTAGGCGAGCTTGCTGTCTCACAAGGGTTGCGGATCGACACACTGAAAAGAAGAGCAAAGGAGGAGGGCTGGAAACGTCCTGAATCCGACAGAACTCTCCGCAGATTAAAAAAACCACAGGGTGCAGATGCTGGAGGCTATATGCAATAGCACCATGGAAGGGCTGAAACGTGCAGACGATCTTCTGCTCGAGTGTGAATGTATCAGAGACGTGGAGGTACATTCCAAAACGGTGAAAAAAAACTATAAAGATATCTGCATAGGCAAGTCACCCGACGAGATGCTTAAGGAAGAGCAGGCAGCCAGACCGGGGCTTGCAGAGCTTCAGGCTGAGCTGGAAAACCTGAGCGAAGAGGATATCAACGCAGTTCTTTATGAATCTGAACAGTAGCGAACTAAAAAAAACTTTATGCACTGAAACTCGCCAGAAGAGGGCTTATCCCCTTTACTGTGATGACATACCGCAATTATAAAGCGAGCTGGCATCATAGGATACTCGCTGAGAGGCTTATGGCACTGGAATCAGGCGAAATAGACCGCCTTATGGTTTTAATGCCGCCGAGACACGGGAAGAGTGAGCTTGCGTCTGTCCGTTTCCCTGCATGGTTTCTGGGGCGGCATCCGGAAAACAGGGTGATAGCCACATCATACAGTGCACGCCTCGCTGAAAATTTCGGACGGAAGGTGCGTGATCTGGTCGCCGATCCTAAGTTTTCTCTGGTATTCGACGGTGTAGGTCTGAGCGGTAAATCAAAGGCCGCCGACAGGTGGGAGACAACAAGAGGCGGCGGATATGTCGCAGCAGGCGTGGGCGGTTCTATCACAGGGATGGGGGGGGTGATCTGCTCATTGTGGATGACCCTTTTAAGAATCAGGAGGATGCCGATTCCAAGAATTATCGTGACAAGGTGTGGGACTGGTATCAGTCGACCCTATATACCGTATCGAAAAAAAAGGGAGGATCGTCGTTATCCTCACCAGATGGCACGAGGACGACCTTGCAGGCAGGCTACTCTCCTCCGGTTCGGAAAAATGGGAGGTTGTCAGCTTCCCTGCCATCGCCGAACAGAATGAGAAATTCAGACAGACGGGCGAGCCTCTATGGCAGGACAAATACGGTACAGAAGCACTGTCACGTATAAAGTGTGCAGTGGGGACGAGGGTATGGAATGCCCTCTATCAGCAGAGACCTGCTCCTGACGATGGTTCGGTTTTCAGGAAGGGGTGGTTCAGGCTGTATGACACTGCACCGTCTTTTGATTATATGGTGCAGTCATGGGACATGACCTTTTCAGGCGGTGCGGCCTCTGATTATGTTGTCGGACAGGTGTGGGGGGGGTGAAAGGAGCTGAGAGATACCTTGTGGATCAGGTGCGTGGGCGGATGGACTTTATGACCGCCGTCAAGGCACTCAGAGAGATGAGCGTAAAATACCCTCAGGCAAGAGCCAAATACATAGAAGATAAGGCAAACGGTCCTGCGGTTATCTCCGCACTAAAGAGCGAAGTGCAGGGCTTATACCCGTTAACCCGAGAGGAGCAAGGTATCCAGAGCTCTCGCAGTCACACCTATGCTGGAGGCTGGTAATGTATATCTGAAAAGGAGTGAATTCGCGGATGAGCTCATAGAAGAGGCGGCTCTATTTCCTGCAGGCAAGCATGACGATATGGTGGATGCCATGACTCAGGCTCTCAGTTCCACAGAAAAACGCCAGACCCCTTCGGCATCTTTTGCAGGGGCAGGTAGGCAATCAGGAAAGATATTTAAACAATATTAAGGAGTTATAAATGGAGAGACTGACAAGCGTTTTAACAAGAAATCTGGATGTAAAAAAGCAGTGACACATTAAGCAATCCTGATGTTCTGTTCGGCAAAACAGGGGCAAATATGAGCATCTTTGACGAGATGCTTCAGGACGCACATATTTATGCGAAACTCGAACAGCTGAAAGACAGAGTTTACGGGATGCAGTGGGATGTACGTCAGGTTGACTTGGACGACCACTCCGCAGGTGTCGCATCTTTTGTAAAGGACTGCCTAAATGGTATAGGTATAAAACAGCTCATGCAGGATATGATGATGGCTGTCGAATACGGCTTCAGTGTGGTGGAGATCATCTGGAAGGAGAAAGATGGGGTCTGGCTGCCTGAAAGGGGACTAGGCCGCAGGTCGGATAGGTTCAGCTTTACGGGTGACGGCAGGCTGGCGATAAAAGACGGAATGAAGAGCATACCTCTGGATGAAGAGTATAAGTTCATTGTCCACAGGAACAGCCCAAAGAACGAAAATCCTTACGGAACACCTGTCCTTTCAAAATGCTATTGGCCTTGGATGTTTAAAAAAAAGGCAGGTTTCAGGTATTGGCTGACAGTTGCGGAGAAATACGGCGTACCGACCGTCCTTGCCCTGTTTGATTCTATAGACGATGCAGACAGCAGAGCCAGAGCTAAAGAATTGGCAGATAATCTTTATAATATTCAGTCGGATGCGGCTGTGGCTCTTGCAAATGTGGATAGTGTGCAGGTGCTTGAGACCAAAGGGACTTCCAAAGATTTTTCCGAGCTGATTCAGATATGCAATACGGAGATGTCAAAGGCGATTACGGGTGAGATACTCACTAGTGATACATCGTCAAACGGATCGTATTCGCTGGCTAAGCAGCACCTTGAGACTCTGGAGGTTAAGAGTGCAAAGATAGCGAAATCCATAGCGGATACTCTCACGCAGACCCTTGTCAGATGGATAGTGGATTTGAATTTCGGCGATGCGGCTATACCTGCTTTTGTGCTGGATACCAAGGCTGAAGCAGGATGGGACATCATAAAAGATGCCATAGAACTCGGTTTCGACATTGATAAGAGTGAGGTTGCAAAACGTTTCGGGATACCTGTTGCGTAAGTTTACGACAGCTTGCTTTATGTGGTTATATAAAAAACTAAGCCCGCCAGTGCTCGGCTTACATAGTGACGGAGAGGATACGTGATACACCGGGCTCCTGCATGGTTATACCGTACAGTGAGTCCGCCTCTGCCATGGTTTTCTGGTTATGGCTGATGATGACAAACTGAGTGTCGGCAGACAGGGTTTTCACTATTCTAGTGAATCTGTCGATGTTGTTGTCGTCGAGAGGAGCGTCTATCTCATCGAGGAAACAGAAAGGTGTCGGGCGGTAAAGGAATAGTGCGAAAAGCAGAGTACAGGCACTCATAGCTTTTTCTCCACCGGACAGCAGATTCATGTTTTGCAGTTTCTTCCCCGGCGGCTGAACAAAGATTTCGACACCGCTGCTGAGTATATCGTTAGGGTCTGTAAGTTTGAGGTCACAGTTTCCGTTACCGAAAAGCATTCCGAAAACTCGGGAGAAGTTCTTTTTTAACACCCTCGAAGGTTTCAAGGAAGAGTGCGGAGGTGTTTTCATCCATTTCACGGATGAGTTCATATATCGAGCTGACTGCTTCCTCAAGGTCGTCTTTTTTTTGTTCCGTCAGGAACTCATTACGTTCCATGATCTCTTTGTATTCAGTCTCTGCCGCCATATTAAGCGGTCCGAGAGCATCTATATCCCTTTCGATTATGCTTAGTTCATTTTTTTGCTTTGTTCGGCTGAAAATCAGATAAATCCATTTCGAAATCCTGAATCTCGATATTGAACTTTTCAAAAAAATGCTTCGGACTGAACATCTACTTCTATCTGATAGCGTTCCATCTTCTTCTCAGCGTCAAAGACATCATCCTCTATGCCTTTGATATGAAGGTTCATCTTGTCGATGTCGTGCCCCAGCTCTTCGATCTCCTTTTCCATCTGAGTGATCAGAGAGTCCAGCTTTTGTTTTTTTTCGTCGTTGAGTGAGTGGCGTTTTTTTAATGATATCCTGCAGGTCGGATTTTCTCTTATCAAGGTTGTCCTTGAGTGTGACTATGTCGGATGTGACCAATTGAGACAATCTGTTTTTTTTCGCCGCTGTCAGTTTTGTGGATGATTCGTCTAAGTCTTTGTCGATAAACTGGAGTTCACGTGTGATTGCGTTGACGTTCTCCTGCACTCCACGAAGCTCGACCCTGTATGAAGAGAGCTCATCACGGACATCTTCATACATATTGTCTATATCTTCGAGCTTACTCTGCATCGCCTCTTTCTCTTCTTCTTTATCGGCTATCTGTACAGAGAGCTCTTTATTCTGTTCTTTGAGGTAGTCAATCTTTTCTATAGCTCTTTCTATCTCGCTGTCGATATTCTGTATTTCGCTGTCGATGATGGACGACCTCTTTGAGAGTCTTTCGTGTTTGCTGATCAGGTCTTCGAGACTGCGTTCTTTATCCTTCAGATCGAGTGTGGCCGACTGTTTCTGATCCAGAAGTTCGTCCTTCTTTTCTGAAAGGAATTCCAGTTTTTTCCACAAGCTCAGGCAGCTTTTCTTCCAGCTCACGGCTTGATTCCTGAGCGGTTTTCAGATCATCTTCGTAACCGTCGATCTGCTTTTGCAGTCTTAGGACCGTCTCTCTTTTATCGTCTGCACCCGGTTTTCTGTGGATAAAGCCGTTTCTGACAATCTCACCTGATGCGTCTATATTCTGCTTAGCAAAATCCAGAAGGTTATCGACATCATCATCAAAGACGAATCTGACCGACTGCTTAACCTCTGACAGTATCTCTTTTACCCTGTCGGCAGTTGATCTAGGAACAATAATAATGTCCCCGAGTTCACGTGTAAGCTCTTTTGAAAGGCTCGGCAGGAGCAGTTTACCGTCGAGTTTTTTCAAGAACCATTTTAATGTCGTCACTTGCCGATTCTGCTTCGAGAGCCTGTCGGAGCATATCCATTCTGCTTGAGATGCTTTTCACTTCAAGCCGTTTTTTTTCACTCAGCTGAGTTTCAAGGATGGATATCTCATCCCTCAGCTCATCATACTCGTCCGTGTAGTGTTCGAGAGTGTCAGCTATGGTTTCGAGTTCACGTTCAAGCCTTTCGACATCTTTGGTTTGTTCTTCTATATTGTTTTTTAGCGAAGTTGCTGTCTTTGATCGATTCTTCTTTTTCGAGGATGAGCCGCTCTTTATCCTTTTCTGATCTGGTGAGCAGGGTTTCATTCTGAAAGATTGCGTTGCGTGTGTCTGATGCTCTCTGAGCCAACTCAAGATACTGATCATCAACGGCGAACATCTCTTCTTTTATGTCTTCACGCATACTTTCGTAGTCTGATATCTTTTCATTAAACTCTTCTATTTTGTCTTCTATCTGAGTGAGTTTATCGGACATCTCCGTTTTGCTCTCCAGCACGTTTACACGTCTGTCGGTGAGTTCGCTCAGTTTCTTTTGCAGGAATTCTATATCGCCGTGGAGTGAGTCTTTACTCTTTTCAGCCGCCAGTATTTCGTTTTCGAGCAGTCTGACATCTGCCTCAGCTTTACCTGATTCTGTTTCGGCTGTGAGTATCGCCTCGTTTCTAGTGTTGAATTCTCTTCTGGTTGATGTAAGTCTGCCTGCTATCTCTGTCTCTTGGTTTGTCAGCTTAGCAAACTTGTCTGTATACCCAGAGAGGTCGATTTTAAGTTTATTTACAGTCTCTCTTACTTCTTTCAGGTCGCTGAAAGACTTTGTATATTTATGAAAAAATGATTGCTTTAGACAGTTTGGACTGTTTGTCTGCCAGTTCACGATATCTGATAACCCTCTCCGTCTGGACAGATAAGGTTTCCATCTGGCTTCTTATTTCGGCTATGATGTCGGTGACGCGGCTAAGGTTGTCTTTTGTCTGGTAGAGTCTGCGTTCTGCCTCTTTTTTACGCTCTTTAAAACGCATGACCCCTGCCGTCTCTTCAAAAAAAAGCACGCAGATCCTCGGGTGAGGACTGGATTATCTTTTCGACCTTCCCCTGCTCAATGATAGAGATGCTGCGTGCACCTATACCTGAATCGTAGAAAATCTCTTTAATATCTTTAAGTCTGCATTTCTTATTGTTTATGCGGTATTCTCTATCGCCCGTGCGGTAGTGTTTTCTGGAGACGGTAATCTCGCTGAAAGAGCCCCATTTCGCTGTAAGTGATTCTGGGAGTTCGGAGAGAGTGAGCGATACTTCGGCGAAACCTGTCGGCTTACGATGCTGTGATCCTGAGAAGATTACATCATCCATATCTGCACCACGAAGCTCTTTTGCACTCTGTTCACCGAATATCCAGCGGATAGCGTCGAGTATATTACTCTTGCCTGAACCGTTAGGCCCGACTACACATGTAATACCACCGGGGAATTCAATGACTGTTTTGTCTACAAAAGATTTGAAGCCCTGAACGACTAAAGATTTAAATTTCATTAGATATTGTTATTTCAAAATAGATAAAAAAAATACAAGTGAAATTGATGTGTGATTTAGAGTGTGAAATAAGATATCCTTAATGTATATTTACATAAAAGGTGTAAAAGATGAAAAAAAGTATACGATAAACAATCCACGATAGATAAGCTTCAAAAAAAAGCTATAGATTATGTTTCAAAGGGCGGAGAAAACGAGAGTGTTTCGGGACTATTGCTGGAGGTGCTGGGGAGCAGCGGATGCAACTTCAACTGTATTGCAGCTGACACCACGTTCTTTCAGAACATTCTGGATATCCTTCCCGTGCCCGTATATTACAAAGATATATACGGTGTTTATGTCGGCTGCAACGAGGCTCTTGCAAAGCTTTATAACAGAACTAAGAACGATATCATAGGGCAGACGGTATTTGATATATTTACACAGGCCGAGGCTCAGGTATTTTCGTATAGTGATATGGTTCTGATGAATGAAGACAGTCACGAGATGGTGGAGCATAAGGGTAGATATTCTGCCATGGGCGGCTCTTATCACATCATACACAAAAAAAGTACTTCTCGATTCAGACAATACGATTATAGGCGTGTTAGGGATTATCAATGACATCACAGAGCATAAGCAGAGCGAGGAGAGAGCGTGGCAGGGGGGAAGCATTTTATAAATCATTATATGAAAGATCACCAAGACCCTGTGTCATATTCGACAGTCTGAACCATATAGAAGATATGAATAACTCCGCATTCGAATTGCTGGGCGGAGAGTCAAACTTCATAGGTTCGGATATATCCATGATATTTAAAAAAGAGTGCAGACTACGAAAAGATGCTTGCATCGGGCGGTGAGCCTGTGAAGGTCTCTCTGACAGGTTCGGACGGTGAAGAGATAGAAGCTATCGCAAGCCTTACAGTGAGCGGAGTGAGTCAGGTTGAGCGGTATGCTGTTTCGTTTATTATCATGGAAGATGTTAAATGAGCGAAAACACAGATAAGTTCGATCTGCCTATGGAAGAGAGCAGTCTGAAAAGAGTCAAGCCGCACATAGAGATATCTTCGGACAAAATCAGTGCAGAGATCGTTATCCCCGAACACCCTCTTGCCGTGGATATTGAGGATTTGCTTGCGGAAGCCGATGTGGTTTACGGCATAGACAAAGAGCTTGTGACGACTATCAATAAAAAATCTGTATGACAGAGTCAAGCTGGAGAAACGATATCAGGTGGCAAGGGGTAAAAAACCTGTATTCGGTCAGCATGGGGAATTGATACTCCGCACAAAGAAACCTGAGGACGTCATTTTGTCTTCTGAAAACCTGACTCAGGTTGATTATCGTATTTATAAACAGAAACTGCTGACTCTGGCAGAAGCTGAAACACCTGTCGCTATGGTTATCGCACCCACAAAAGGGCACGACGGTATGAATGTATACGGAGATAAGATACCCGGTGCCGACGGTGAAGAGGTGAAGCTTGTTCTGGGATCTAATGCCTATCTAAAAGGCAGAAAGGTGATAAGTAAAATCGACGGTCTTGTTGAATATAAAAAAAAGAGCGGGATGGGACGATACATTTTGATGTATCAGAAATTTATCTTGTTAAAGAGGACGTGGACTACTCCACGGGCAATATAGATTTCCCCGGTTCAGTTATGATAAAAGGGATAGTGAAAGCAGGGTTTGAAGTAAGGGCAAAGAATGAAGTTATAGCCGATACTATACAGGGGAAGGTCATAGCCGGCGGCTCAGTAGTTGCGAAACAGGGGATAATCGGCGGAAACAAACAGGCTGTGGTGGAGACAGGGGGCTCTGTTTATGCCAAGTTTGTGGAGAGAGCAAAGATTGTGTCCGGCGACAGTGTTGTCATAAAAAAGTCTATTTTTTTTAATTCCGAAATCTATGCAGAAGATTCTGTCAGAGTGGAGGGGTCTCCGGGGACAGTGATAGGCGGCAGTCTCTTTGCTGTGAAATTCATCGAAGCTAAAATATTCGGTTCTGAGAGTTTCCCTAAAACGGAATTGGCATTATACTCGTCTGCAAAAGGTGTTATCAAACTTAGAGAGCTGATAGGGAAAAGATTTAATATCTCTAAGAATCTAATGAGAATAGACACATATCTAGGGAGCAACCGAGACCTGCTGTTCGACGGCGTGGCAGAAGAGAAGCGTGAGCTGATAAGCAACCTGATCGGGAAAAGGGACACGCTCAGAAAGGATTTGCTGGAGATCAACAGCGAACTCAAACAGCTTCAGACAAAACTGACTGTGCCTATTTCGGGGCGTATAATAGTTAATAAAGAGGCTTGGCCGGAGGTTCGTGCCGCAATCTCAGGGAAGTTTGTGGTGGTCAGGGATGTCACTAAAAAAGGTTTCTTCTTTTTTCAATAAGGATGAAGGTGTAATCGACTATAAAAGCTAAACTATACCTTAATCATATTGTGGTTGAAGGTGTACCCGTCTTCTGTGCTCAAGATTAATCCGAGGTCTTCGAATTTCTTAATATCTCTCGCTACAGTAGTTCTGCTGACTCTTCCGTACAGCTTTGTGTAAGGTTTCTTGAGCTGGAGGTCTTCCTGTGTGAAGGTAAGCTTTTCATCTTTAATGAGGGATAAAAAAGTCAAACTGTCTTTTTATCAGGGCTTTCTCTGTGAGAAGCTTTTGAAGGTAATGTGACGAGATGATATTACCCATTATACCGTAGTTTTTATCACGTATCCCTGTGATGACAGGTTTAAGCTTTTCTGAGATAAACTCCAGCATAGGGTTAGGGTTTCCCGTGGAGTAAAATTCAGAGATGCATTTATAGTATTCTTCACTGTTTTCGTTATAAATAGCAGGAAGAAGATACGGCAGAAGTTTAATATTATTCTTTTTCAAGTACCAAGCTTCAATCAGTCTGGCAGTGAAGCCGTTTGCATTGTTGTACGGCTGAATCTTTTTTATGTGCATGTGTAACAGGGATGCAGTCACGATGGGGTTAAGGTCTGAGGCTTCGTTGTTCAGCCACTCTATGAGGTTCTTTATGAGGAAATTAATATCCAGCGGAGAACCCGGAGGGGCGTACGGAACAGTAATCCATTTTTCATCGGCTTTTGAACCGCCTTTTCTGTAGTTCCCTTCTGTGTCGAGTATATTGGGGAGTCCGGTCACAAGCTCTTTGTGCAGGACTGATATCAGCTCTGAATCGAGACTACGGGTTAGGTTTTCTCTGATCAGAGTGTGTGCAATAAAGAGATTTATAGTGGTTACTGCGTTGGAGTCCTGAGAGAAGTTACTTCTGTCGTGCCGGATAATCTGTTTCACCTGCTGAAGGGTTACAGGGATATTTTCTAAAGAAGCCTCGTTGAAGATAGCTTTTTTCAATAAGCTCGTTATTGTATTCGGCTATGATTTCAGGGAAGAGGGGCATCAGGCTCAAAACATTGACAGCCTCATTGAGAACAGACATATCTATTGTTATATCAGAGCTGAACAGGTATCTCCCCGAGTGAAACGTGTTGACTTCTTTGATCATAAAAAATTTACCCATGTGAAAGACTTACGAAATTAAATAATAATAATTATCATACCAAGCATGATGATGGAATATAGTATGCGATCAGGTTATTTGCAAGTGTTATTCCATCTTTTTTTTGCTTCCTGCCACAGCTCTTCCATCTGTTCCAGACTTGCATCCTCCGAGGAGAGCCCTTTTTCGAGAAGCTGCTGCTCAATATATGTAAACCTGCTCTGAAATCTCCTATTAGCTTTTCTGAGAGCTTCGTCGGGATTGATCTTTAAAAATCTGGAAATATTTATCAGAGCGAATAAAACATCACCCAGTTCGTGTTCGATGTCGGGCGTATTCCCTGTTTTGATTGCATCTTTGAATTCATCTATCTCTTCATTAACTTTTCCCATGCAGTCTTCCATGTCGGCCCAGTCGAAACCGACCTTGCGAACACGCTCCTGCATCTTAATGCTTCTTTGTATGGACGGAAAGCTGTTTGGGATATCGTCCAGAATAGACTTGTTACGTTTCTTCTTTTTTTTCTTCGTCTTTGATTTTTTTCCCAGTTAACAATCACTTCTTCGGTGTTTATCTTACCCATATCGCCAAAAAACATGCGGATGCCTGCGGACTAGTTTTTTCGTTGATTTCATCAAGAACGGCTGACAGGTCGAATTTGCCTTCGTCCTCTGCCATTACAGCGTGAAACACAACGTGAAATATAACATCTCCGAGTTCTTCACGTATGTTCGGTATATCCTCATTGTCCAGAGCATCGACCAGCTCGAAAGCCTCTTCCAGAAAGTGATTCTTTATTGAGAATAGGTTTTGTTCTCTGTCCCAAGGACAGCCTTCAGGACTTCTGAGAGTTTTAACTATTTCAACAAGTTGTATAAATTTTTGAACCATAATATTTGTTATGTTTTTTGTAAAATAATAGTGCTAAAATAACACTTAAATGTTAATTTATTAGTATAACAAAGCAAAGTAAAGTTAAAATTTGATTTGAGGTTTATTATGAAATTAAGTATTAAGCAAGTTGTCTCCATAGGAGTGTATATTGGTATACTTCTGCTGACAATTATCCTTGCAGGTTATGATTATTTTTTCCTACAGGATAAGCCTTTATGAAAACGCCCAGAAAGAGATGGATAACATCTCACGTTCACTTGAAGACACTCTGAACGAGAAACTCAAAGATTTATCACTCTCCATTCACACGGTCGCTAATGATCAGGAAGCTTCCCGTATGCTTGCTGAAGGCGACAGACAGGCTCTTGAGAAAAAAAATTTCTAGGTTTTTACAAAGGGGTTAAAGAAACACACGGAATAGCTCAGTTCCAGTTCCATACCCCGCCTGCAATTAGTTTTCTGAGACTGCCAAAAGCCGGGGAAATTCGGTGATGACCTGTCTGCATTCAGGCAGACTGTCGTTGATACAAATAATCAGCAGAAACCTATGGTCGGGCTTGAGGTTGGTCGGGGCGGCCCTGGGCTCAGAGCAGTATATCCGATGTTTTACGAAGGTAAGCATCTGGGGTCTGTTGAATACGGCGGTTCGATAAACAACAGTCTTGCAAACATAAAAAACACTTTCGATTTGGATTTCGTTATCGGGATCAAAGATTCCGTCTTCAAAAAAAGCGAGACGTTTTGATACGAAAGACACTGATATAGTAAGGGACGGAATAGTTTATTATAAATATACTAACGAACACTCACGGGAACTGATGGAGAGCTTTAAAGAGGGAGAGCCTCTCAAGTTTGATGATCATACTTTTATGGGGAAGAGAACCAGCCTGAAGGATTTCAAAGGGGATGTCATAGGAGAGGTTATTTTCTTTAAAGATATTACGGAAAAACTTGCTCTTTCAACTATGTTCGGTTTGAAAAAAACTGTTCCTCGGCTTTGTTCTGGCATCCATGTTTGCCGTGATGCTTTATTACTTTATACAGTTTTACCTTAAACTGCTTGTGCAGATGTCAGATATTACCGATGCAGTCACTTCGGGTGAGGGTGATCTTTCCAAGAGACTGCCGGTTTATAAAGAGGGGAATGAGCTTGAGACAGTTTCATTCAAAATGAATAATTTCCTTGAAACCATGGATAACAACATTGCCCGTACGACCTATTCACTGGGTAACCTGCTCACGAAAATCATGCCGATATATTATTCGCTCCTTGATGTTAGGCGATCATCCAACGAGAATGTGGACCTTGCCGCATCGGTAGCCGCCGCAGGCGAGGAGATGAGCATTACCGTAGAAGAAATTTCGAGGAACACGGCAGATGTAGCATCTAAAGGTGAAGAGACTCTCAGTCTGGCTCAGGAAGGCTCTGACATGGTCAAAGAGGCGACAGACAAGGCTGAGCATGTGAAAGCAATAGTAATTAACCTGACAGGAGACATTAAGTCGCTGACGGAGAATGCCAAGAACATAGGCAGTGTCGTTGAAGTGATTAATGACATATCTGAACAGACTAACCTGCTGGCACTTAATGCAGCTATAGAGGCCGCCAGAGCCGGAGAGGCAGGTCGGGGCTTCGCCGTTGTCGCTGATGAAGTTAGGAAACTGGCTGAAAAGACACTAGATTCCACTAATGAGATAGAGAAGATGGTGAAGGTTATTCAGGATAACGTCGCTAAAGCAGAGTCAAATGCTAATGAGGTTTCAGGAAATATAGAGATACAGGTGCAGGCGAGTGACAATGCAAATAACAGGTTTCAGGAGATCCTTAGAGCCGTGCAGGAGCTTAACGGTCTTCTTCTGAATACTTCCTCCGCCGCTGAACAGCAGACAAATGCAACTGCTGAAGTAGCAGGGAGCATCGAAAAGGTTGCAAGTGCGTCCACAGCCTCCAGAGACAATGTTGTCGGGCTTATGGAGCAGATAGACTATCTGATGGATGATTTGTCTGTTCTTGAAAAAAGACCTTATCAAGTACAAGCTCACCTGCGGAGGTATAGTCTTTGTTAAAGCCAAGATGGCACATATAAAATATCTTAAAAAAAATATATACACTTCATATATCAGAGGGGCTGTTCCTAAGGGGCTCAAAACTGACCACGAGTGTGATTTCGGGAAGTTGTACTTTTCGAAAGAGCTTCAAGAGCTTTATGGCAGTGACTCTGATTTCAGAGCTATTGAAAAGCCGCATAAAGAGGTTCACGCTCTTTCTCACCATATCGCGGATATGATACAGCGTGGAGATCACGAAAACGCATATACGGACATAGAGAAAATGCGGGAGAAGGTGATACATCTTATTGAGATACTCGACAAGATGTTTGATAAAGCAAGATGCAGCACTTAAGCTGATAAAAAAACAACTATACTAAAATCCCCGATCCTGGAAACAAGGTCGGGGATTTTTTTTATATAAGATTTAGGATTGACAATCTCAGAGTATATGTACTAAACTCTGGCCATATGAATGAAGCCAATAAACAAACCATCAAAAAGATTGAAATGCATATTAACAAGATCTTGTTTCTGAAGAAGAAGAATTTCTTGAAATATGACAATATAGAATTCTTTCCCACCGAAATTCATACAGTGCTTGTAATTAAGAATAAACAGGCAACTAATGCAACAAAGATAGCCTCTGAACTGGGTGTTACGAAAGGGGCTGTTTCGCAGACCATTTCAAGGCTGGAAAAGAAAGGGGTACTGATAAAAAACTAAAGACCCTTACCAGAAAAATGAACTCACGCTGACCTTTACAAAATTCGGTGAAGGTATGATGAAACACTATAATGAGCATGCGGAACGTATAATAGAACTGCACAACAGATATCTGGAAAAAATTCAGTGATGCTGAGCAAGAAGTTATACAGAAGTTTTTTAAGCGAACTGGATGATGTTATAGATGAAATAAGTTAAAAAAAATTTCCCATCAGTGTTTAGTATGTAAACACTGAATGAGGCAAAAAGGAGGTTCAAAATGAACACAGAAAGATCGGATAATTTTGTTAGATTATGGAAAGAGGATGGAACGAAATTAAAAAAAAGGGTGGGTTTACTGCTGTGAGGAAGTTTAATGCATCTCCCGAGAAGTTATTCCCATTGTTTTGCCCCACAACTGAGTATGATTGGCTGCCGGGCTGGAAGTGCGAACTGCTTCATTCCGAATCAGGTTATATGGAGAGCAATGCCATTTTTAGAACCGACTATTTTGGGTTTGACGAGGTGTGGTTTTGTGCGGATTATCAACCGAGCAGAAGGATAGAATGCATACGTGTATCACAGGATATCACGATACGATTTGAAATCAATGTGGCTGACCATTTCGATGAGACCTGTACCGCTGTCTGGATTATAACTTTTTTTTGCTCTGAATAAAAAAGGGGAAGATATGTTGTCGGGTTTGGATTCTGCGGCTGTGGAATTTAAGCAGGCCTTAAACGCTCTGGAGAGGTATGTTGAAACAGGAGTACCGGCAGCTTTGTAGACCTGAGATGTATATATGTACAATACGCAGGTGAGCCTCACGAAAAGTGGGGCTTTTTTGGTGTTTAAAATATGACCACTCTTAGATAATCTTGGTGATTTTTACCCAAATCGATATTTTTTTTCAACAAAATTAATTAATTTTTTTTTAGTTAACCTGAGACCATAGTGCAATAAAGCACTTATAATAGAGCCTAAATCCTCTTAAACCCTTATCCATAGCTTAATTAGACCCTTTCGATATCCCTTGACCATGCGAATATTTTTTGTTAACTTTGGAATGATCTGTACGATATTGGTTATATAAGGTATAAATTGGTATAAAAAAAATGGCAGGAAGTTTTAGAGGGCATCACCAACATAAAATTAGTGACACCGGACGAATCTCTATACCATCAAAGTTTAGAGAGATTCTGAAGGTCAAGTATGGCAGCGATGAGCTTACGCTGTTGTCCATGGGTGACCACCTGAGGCTTTATCCAACTGCCGAATGGGACAGAGAGGAAGCCAGGCTAGAAGAGCAGTCTAGCGACGACGAAGAGTTTCAGGAGTTTTTGAGACTCCTCTACGCTGATATGGATGAGCTATCCATTGACAAAAACGGTAGAGCGATGATCACTTCGGAAATTCGTGAAAGGTGCGGTATTAAAGGTGAATGTATCGTAAATGGTTTGCGTAACCATTTCGAGATCTGGCCTGCCGCTGTCTGGGGGCAAAAAAGCCACGGACGACCGAAAGGCGGAACTTTATCAGAAGTTCGCCGGAAAGATTAGATGATAAGGCAGGTCGCAAGTAAATAACACAGGAGACTATTATGTCAGTGTTTTCTTGGCTGACCGGTAAGGTAAATTCAGGTTGTGATCTGTCGGTGTTCGACATGACTAACCTGAGGAGAGAGACTCTTGCACAGGAATGTTACAGGTTTATGGAAAAAGGCAGCTTTGTTCAGCTAGAATTTGGCAAGGCTTCCGAGGCGGTTGTTAAGAATGAAGCACGTACCGGTAATGATAAGGGAGGTGCTCAAGTATCTGCCGGCTGATCCTGACGGCATTACGCTGGACATGACAGGCGGTGGTGGCGGACATTCGGCGGCAATGCTGGAGAAGATGTCTGAGAAGGGGAGACTGATTATCCTCGACAGAGATCTCGATGCGGTTGCACGGCTAAATGAAAAATTCGCGGAGTACACCAACGTTACGGTTGTGCATTCAAACTTTTCAGACTTCGATCAGGCTTTAGATAAGCTTGGTATCCATTCAGTAACATCTATTCTCGCAGACTTTGGAGTATCTCTTTACCATCTGAAAGTTGCAGAGAGGGTTTTTCCTTTCGCAACGAAGGACCTTTGGATATGAGGATGAACAGGGACGAAAGCCTGTCAGCCTCCGATGTGGTAAACAGCTATTCCAGAGAAGAGCTGAGCAGCATTATAAAAAAAATACGGCGAAGAGAATTTCGCATGGAAGATAGCAGGGGCTATAGTCAGAGAACGTGAGGAATCTCCCATTGAGACAACCCTCCGTCTGGCTGAGGTTGTCGCTTCCGCTGTTCCCAGAGCAGCACAGAAACAGGGGATAAACCCGGCGACTAAGACATTTCAGGCTCTGCGTATATATGTGAACAGTGAACTTGATTCTATAGAAGAGATGCTTGGCAAACTGGAAGATTACGTTGATGTGGGGGGGGAAGGTAGCTTTCATCTCCTTTCATTCGTTGGAAGACAGGATTGTTAAAGAGGCTCTCAAGGGTTACGAGAAAGAGTGTGTCTGTCCGCCGGAGCTTCCCGTCTGCTCATGCAGTAAGAAGCGTACTTTCAGGCAGATCACCAGAAAACCTTTAGAACCGAAGAAGGATGAGATAGATCAGAATCCGCTTTCCAGAAGTGCAAAGATGAGGGTGGCGGAAAGGGTTTAGCGTTTGGTCTTAATGGATAAGGCTTAGGATAATTTTTTTATCCAAAACAGCTTATGATACAGGATGTGTCACACGCAGCGAACTGTAGCAGAGAATTCTGCGAAAGTTCCAGCGGAGTGAGAGATAGGCAGATATTTATATTGCCAATCTCGAGGGATAAGAATTTAGGACAAATTTTTTATCCAAAACCAATAAGGAGCGTAGCATGAGAGTACATACACTGGAACAGGCAGCAACAAGAGAAACAGCAAGAGTGAAGATGCGTACACTGCTTTTTTGCATCTCTGACAGTCGTGCTCCTTTTCTCTCTTGTTTATGTGAGACACCTTTGTATCAAAACAGGCTACGAAATAAGCAACCTGTCTGAAAAGGTGGAGAAAACAGAGATAGCGTATCTTTCTCTTCTGGATAAAAGATCAAAAGAGTACGACACGGAAAACCTGTATAAAAAAGCAAAAGCTTTAGGGTTGGAACTGCCCGATGTGAAAAGGACATTTTATGTCAAATGACAAAAGCCGAATAAACTTTTTTTAGTCTGCTTGCTTTTATCGCATTAGGTGCTCTGGTTGTCCGGGTCGCCTATTTGCAGTTATTGAATGGCGAGTTCTACACTGAATACGCCGGCAAACAGGCGAAAGGGGTTGTCGAAAGCACAAGGGGACGGGGATTTATTCTCGATGTTAAAGGCGAGCCGCTCGCACTTAATAAAAAGTCCGCATCCCTTTATGTTTTCGCAGGCGAGATAAACGACAGAAAAAATGTTCGTTCATAAGCTTAAAAAAAACAGGTCTGAAACTTTCAAAAGGGACAGTGGCGAGACTGCTTAAGAATGATGGTTTTGTGTGGCTTGAGCGTAACATAGACATAGACCGTGCAGAGGATATCAAGAAGAAGGTACCGAATATCGAATATCTGCTTGAGGAACAGCGTCTGTATCCCGAGAGAAAACTGGCGGCATCCGTTGTCGGTTTTACAGGTATGGATAACAAGGGGCTGGGCGGACTTGAGCACAGATATGAAAATATTCTGCAGGGTAGAAAGTTACAGCTTCTCAGCCTGAAAGATAATAAAGGGCAGAGGATCGTTTTTGAAGATACGAGAAAAGAGAAAGAGATAGATACATATTTGTATCTTACGATAGATAAACACCTACAGGGACTTAGCGAAGAGATACTCCGTGAGGATACTGCCAAATATATGGCAAATCGCGGGATAGCGGTTGCTATGGATGCATACACTGGGGATATACTTTTTGCGGCATCCTCCGGAGGCTTCGATCCGAACTCTTACAGCAAGTACCCTAGAGCAGAGTGGAAAAACTATCCCGCAGGTTATCTCTATGAGCCGGGCTCAATATTTAAGCCTGTGCTCTTTTCGCTGTTGTTAGATAAGAAGAATCTGAACATCAGAGAGATGATCAACTGTGAAAATGGTAAGTATAAAATATATAACCACGTGATCAAAGATGTGCACCCTAATAAGATACTGACTGCAAGACAAGTGCTTATAAAGTCCAGTAACATCGGTATGGTGAAGCTCTCGGACAAGGTAAGCAGAAAAGAGTTTCATGATTATCTTTCAAAGAGCGGCTTCGGCAGAAAGACGGGTGTATCAGGGCTTGGGGAAGAGGACGGGATTCTGCACGATGTAAAAAAAGTGGTCAGGCCTGAGCAAGCCTTCTCTGTCAATAGGGCAGGAAGTGATGGTTACACCACTTCAGATGGTTCAGTTTTATAGTGCTATCGCCAACGGCGGCAGACTTATAAAACCTAAAATAGTGAGCAAAGTCGAAAACGGCGGTAATACATACAGGCCGAAATTCGAGCAAGATAGAATATTCTCTGAAGAGACAGCCAAACAGCTTCAGAAACTTCTGAGAGAGGTGGTTGAGCTGGGCACAGGGGTAAAGGCTGACTCAGACTATATCCAGATTGGCGGTAAGACCGGAACGGGACAGAGAATAGATAACAAAACAGGTACATATAGTGAGAGAGACTATGTGGCAAGTTTCGCAGGTATATTCCCTGCGGATAACCCAAGAGTAGCGATGGTTGTGGTTTACGAAGCACCGAGAAAATCTATATACGGTGGTTCAACAGCGGCTCATACCTTTAAGGTTTTAGCAGAGCAACTTTCAATGCATCTGGGGCTTAAAAGGAGCTATGTTTATGAAAGTCTCCCAGCTTCTTGATGGACTTAACATTAAGAGCTTCGATCTAGAGATAGATTTCGAAGAGAATGTTAAGGATATTAACATTGACAGCAGAAACTTAAAAAAGAGAGCACCGTTTTTTTGCATTTAAAGGTGCAGCAGTTGACTCACATGACTTCATCTCAAAGGTGTACGAAAGCGGCATTGTCCCTTTTGTAGTGGCGGAGAGAAAGGTTGACGGAGTACCGACTGTTATCGTAGACGACGGACGTAAAGCTCTGGCAAACGCCTGCAGAAACTTCTTCGGAAAACCTGATGAGGAGCTCCAGAAGATAGCCGTGACAGGTACGAATGGTAAAACTACAGTTTCATATATTATAGATGCGATATTACGAGAGGCAGGTTTTAAGCCTGTGCTCGTAGGCACCACAGGGGTGGTTTTCGGTGATACTCTGGTTGATCTGGATTCCACCACTCCGTCTACTTATGAGTTTTTCAAAGTTCTCAGACAGGCGGTGGACGCTGGAGTTGATTCTCTGGTGATGGAGGTGTCGTCTCATGCCCTTCATCAGCACAGGATTAACGGTGTTGTTTTTGATGTGGGTATTTTCACAAACTTGTCGGGTGATCACCTCGACTATCATAAATCGATGGAAGAATACTTTGAGGCGAAGAAGATTCTTTTCACGAGTGAGTATACGAATGTCGGTGTCATCGGAATAGATAATGATTATGGTCTTCAGCTTTTCAAAGAGGCTGAGATAGATAAAATCTCTTACGGACTCACACCGAAGGCTGAGCTCACGGCAAAAGAGATATGGTTCGGGCTAGACGGGCTAAAAGCGATGCTGGTTTGTCCGGCAGGTGTCATAGAGGCGAAATCCCCTCTGGTCGGTCTGCACAACTTTCAGAACATTATGGCAGCAACGGCAGGCTGCATAATGCTGGGTGTGGATAACGAACATATAAAGCAAGGTATTGCAAATCTTAAAAAATATCCCGGGACGTCTGGAAAAATTCGAGCGTTCAAACGGGGCATATATATTTGTCGACTACGCACACACGGACGATGCACTGCAGAATGTGCTTGAAGCACTCGGAAGCTTCAAGGAGCAGAGGCTTATCACTGTATTCGGATGCGGAGGAGACAGGGACAGAACCAAGAGACCAAGGATGGCAAGGGTTGCAGAGATTGACTCTGATGTGGTGATAGTGACAAGCGATAACCCTAGGACGGAAGACCCTCAGCAGATTATTGAGGATATCCTGACAGGTTTCGAGAATGCAGAGAATGTCATTATCACTCCTGACCGCAGTATGGCTATACGTCAGGCGGTCACAATGGCTAAGGAGAAGGATATAGTTCTGATAGCCGGTAAGGGGCATGAGGACTATATGATTCTTGGTACAGAAAAAGTTCACTTCGACGACCGCGAAGAAGTGAAGAAGTATCTGGAGGTAGATGAATGCTAGTCACACAGGCGATCAACGCCATGGGTGGTGTTCTAAAGTCCCATGTGCAAAGTGATCTGGAGATCAGAAAATTTGTAATCGACAGCAGGCAGGTGCGTAAAGGGTGCTGTTTCATCGCCTTCAAGGGCGAAAATGCAGACGGCAATATCTATGCCGAGAGAGCTCTCAGAGCAGGGGCTTCCTTGGTGATCCTCTGCGATGCGGAAGCTTATGAAAAGACCAAAGGGAACAAGGTCTTAGTCAGAGACAGTCTGTCGGCACTTAAAGATTTAGGTAAATATAACCTGAGCAGATATAAAGGGAGAAAGATAGCCCTGACAGGGAGCGTGGGGAAAACGACTACTAAAGAGCTTATCTCTGAGGTACTCCGCACCAGAAAGCGTGTTTATACTGCTTACGGTAATTATAATAATGAACTGGGAGTCGCAATATGTGCGGCAAATATGAAGATGGGGACAAGCTATTCCATCTTTGAAATGGGATCAAACAGCAGCGGCGAGATAGCTGCTTTATCGAAATATATAAAGCCTGATATTTGTGTGGTTACGGGTATAGGTCATGCTCATATAGGTCGTTTTGACGGCATAGAAGGGCTGGCGGCTGAGAAACTTTCCATCGTGGATGGGATGAGAGACAGAGGAATCCTGTATATAGCCGATACATGCCGCAGGTTTATGACATCTGAGGTGCTTGAGAAGGCTGATGTCAGATATTTCGGTTCTGATATGGCATCGCACATTATTCTGGCGGATGCAAACAGGACTGCTGAGGGGGATTTCTATTTCACGGCAGTGACTAGAAACACTCCTTACTGTTTTAAACTGAATCATATTTACAGCCATTTCGTAGAGAACAGCCTCCCTGCAATAGCCATAGGTATGGCGGCAGGGCTTTCATACACTGACGTGATGAAAGGGGTGCGTAATTTCCAGCCTAAGGACGGTCGTGGACGCATAAAGGATGTGGACGGTCTTAAGGTGATAGATGATACATACAACGCAGGATTTGAATCTGTTATGTCCGCTATGAAAAAACCTTGCGGAGATTCCTGCGGATAAGAAGATGGCTTTCATCGGTGAAATGGGTGAGATAGAGGGTTATGAGGAGATGCTGTATTTCAAGCTTATGAAGCTTGCGGCTGAACTCAAAAGTATAGATTTCGTATTCGTAGGCAAAGGGTTCTCAAGATATGAGAAACCGAAGAATATAAAGGTCGTCCAGACACGTGAAGACGCTATGGAACTTATCTCTGAGGTGAAGGAAGGGGTTGTTCTCTTCAAGGCATCCAGAGGTCAGAGGTTCGAAGAGTTCGTGTCACGTCTGGAAAAGGAGAAGATGAAGAGTGCTGTATAACCTGCTTGTTCCGCTGTCGGAATATTTGAGCATACTTAATGTTTTTCGTTATATCACTTTCCGTACAGCGTATGCGGCGGTTACCGCTATGATCATCACTCTTATTATAGGGCCGTACATCATTCGCAAACTGCAGGAGATGTCGTTTAATATGAAGTCGAAAGGCTATGAGCCTGACAGACACAAGCAGAAAGAGGGGACTCCGACTATGGGCGGAGTTATCATCGTCGGTGCTGCCGTGTTTTCGACTGTTCTCTGGGCAGACCTTAAAAACAGCTATGTGTGGATAGTCCTTTTTTGTCTTTACTGCATACGGTTTCCTAGGGTTCGTGGATGATTACAAAAAAAACGATTTTAAAGAACCCGGACGGTATATCGGCTAAAACAAAATTTATGGGGCAGCTTCTTGTAGCTGTTGCGGCAACTGCCATGATAATGCAAGTCGATAATGACGGGCATGCTACTAAACTTGCTATGCCTTTCTTCAAAGATTTCGTTATGGATCTTTCGTTCTTCTATTTTGCATTTGCTCTGTTTGTAATCATAGGCACGTCGAATGCGGTGAACCTGACCGACGGGCTTGACGGGCTGGCGATAATGCCTTCCGTGATAGCGTTTGCCACGATAGGTCTTTTTTGTGTATCTGACAGGTCACGTAAAGTTTGCAGATTATCTGCATATTATATATGTACGCGATGCAGGAGAGCTGAGTATCTTTTGCGGTGCGATGGTGGGTGCAGGGCTTGGTTTCCTATGGTTTAACGCATATCCTGCGAGTGTCTTCATGGGTGACGTAGGCAGTCTTTCGATAGGCGGAGCTCTGGCGACTGTTGCGTGATAGCAAAACACGAGATAGTCCTCGCTATAGTGGGCGGTATATTTGTTGTCGAGACCCTCTCCGTAATATTTCAGGTGGGGTATTTTAAGATGAGCGGCGGTAAGAGGCTGTTCCGCATGGCTCCCATACATCATCACTTTGAGCTGGCAGGCTGGAGTGAAACGAAAGTTACGGTCAGGTTTTGGATCATATCAATAATATTGGCTCTTGTGGCACTCTCCACATTGAAGCTGAGATAAGTGGGAAGGGATGAAAGCAGCGATAATAGGCTACGGCAAAAGTGGTAAAGCCGCAGAAAACATTCTGAAAGCTGACGGATACACCGACATAGATATATTCGATGACGGCAATCCCGATGCGAAAAAAAATCGCTGATTTTAAAGATGAATATGAGTGTGTTGTTGTCAGCCCGGGGATAGACCTGAGAAAGATGGCAAACTCTCCGAAAGTATACACCAGCGAAATAGAGCTGGCTCACGGTAAAAAAAACCTGAGAACGCTTCTGTTATCGCCGTAACAGGGACAAACGGCAAATCGACAGTTACTGCTCTCACCTCGCAGATACTAAAAAAAATGCGGTGTGGAAGCAGTCGCTTGCGGAAATATAGGTCTTACTTACGCTGAGGCTGTCACAGGCTGGGCGTTTGGATGCTATGTAGTTGAGCTTTCAAGTTTTCAGACAGGTATGCTTAAGAGTTTTTTTTCGGCAGATTGCGTGATCGTGACTAATCTGGCGGAAGACCATATGGACAGATATGCGGATATGGATGAGTACGCAGATGATAAAATGAATTTGCTCCGTTTCCTTGATAAGGGCGGAAGGCTCATTATTGAGGATGATGATTATCTCAGAAAAAAAAGTTTCATCCTTTAAGGGTGAGATAGTTAATGTAGATACCTGCGTTGCAGAAGAGAGACTGGATTTCGGGACTTTTTTATGTGGATACAAAGAGATTTCCGCTTAAAGGGAAGCATAATCTGGTAAATCTGTCGTTTGCTCTTCTGGCGGTTGATAAACTGTGCGGGCTTAAGGGTGATGTTACTCATCTGATAGAAGACCTGCATGGGCTTGAGCACAGATGTGAACATGTAGCCGACATAAATGGTGTTGAATATATAAACGATTCCAAAGGGACTAACATACACAGCACACTGACCGCCCTGAAAGGGTTTGATGATGAGGTTGTGGTTATACTCGGCGGTAAGGATAAGAATGGCGACTTCTCCGAGCTGGTGGATGTTATCAACGAAAAGGTCGTCGGTGTCATAGCTTATGGCGGTGCAGGCGAGAAGATATATAAGACTTTGTACGGAGCTGTGAGAGTTCCTTTATATAAAGCGGCAAAGCTTGAAGATGCAGTGGAAAAAAGCTTTCAGTATTGCCGAAGCCGGACAGAAGGTTGTTTTGTCACCCGGATGTGCGAGCTTCGACCAGCATAAGAGCTTCGAACACAGAGGAGCACACTTCAAGGAACTGGTAAATGAAATAAGGAAGAGGGAAGATGAACGAGCTTAGAGATAACAGATTACTGATACTTGTAATCATATCAATGCTTGTTATGGGTGGATTGATTTTCATACTTTCAGCCGGAAGTATGCAGGCAATATCCCTCGGCCGTCAGGAGCTGTACTTCTTCCAGAAGCAGATGGTGAGTATCATCGTCGGTTTCTTCGCTATGTATACGGCTTATAAAGTGCCACTTGCTTCATGGCGTAAGTATGTCATACCTCTTTATTTCATAACTTTGATACTCCTTGTTATGGTGTTCTTTTACCGCCCGATTAACGGTGCACACAGATGGCTTTTACTGCCCGGATTCAGCTTCCAGCCGTCAGAATTAGCCAAGTTTACGCTGGTTCTTTATCTGGCACACTATCTGGAGAAGAAGGAAGATATGCTTAAGGATTTCTCTAAAGGATTCCTGCCTGCATCTATCCTGCTTGGTTTGATAGGAGCTTTGATACTGTCCGAGCCTGACTTTGGTACGACGTTTCTTATGATAGCGATACTTCTTGCAATGTTCCTCATAGGCGGAGCAAGCATTAAACATATAGGCGGCATGCTGGGATTCATATCTCCGATACTTATAGCCGGTATGATGATGGGCTACAGAAAGGCAAGACTTCTCAGTTTCCTCGACCCGTGGGCTGATCAGTACCGTACAGGTTATCAGCTTATACAGTCGCTTGCGGCTGTGGGCAGTGGAAAGGTTTTCGGCAAAGGGATAGGTAACTCATCTCAGAAACTGCACTTTCTCCCTGAAGCTCATACTGACTTCATTTATGCAATCATAGCAGAGGAGACAGGCTTTTTTTGGTGCAGTGTTTGTGATAGCACTTTTTTGCGGTACTTTTCTATGTTTGTGTGCAAGTTGCGAAGATGCATAAAAAATAAATTTAAGTCTATTTTTTACATTCGGCATAGCATACTGTCTGATAATTCAGGCAGGGCTTCATATAGGCGTTGTGACAGGTGCACTCCCTACCAAGGGTATAGGTCTTCCGTTTGTTAGTTACGGCGGATCAAGCATGATCATATCGCTGTTTATGGTTGGAGTTCTCATCCGAAGTGCTGAGGAAGCACAGGAGGAAGCAGATGTCTGAGAGGCTTGTGATCGCCGGCGGCGGTACGGGCGGGCATCTTTACCCCGGTATCGCAGTGGCGGATTATGTGAAGCAGTTTGGGGTTGAGACTTATTTTATAGTCTCGAAGCGTGGTCTTGAGCGTAAAGTTCTTGAACCGCTTGGGTATCCTTTTTATGAGCAGTCAGAGACACCTATCAACGGAGTGAGCATTTTCCGTAAGATGAAGTCGACTCTCCTGCTGATGAAGGAGATAACCAAGGTTTACACACGCATCAGAAAAGGGGACAAGCTCCTTCTGACAGGCGGATTCGTTTCAGCAGCAGCTGCTCTTGTCGGTTCTATGAAAGGTGTGGAGATGTACCTGCACGAACAAAATAGTGTGATGGGGCTGACGAACAGAAAGTTTGCCGGCGGTTGTGAAAAGGTCTTTTTTATCTTTTCCGGACACTAAAAAAAAGGCGGCAGGTAAAACAATAGTCACGGGAAATCCCGTGAGAGAGAACTTCCGAGGTATAGAGCCGAAAGCTGAGATGGAGAAAAAAAATATACTCGTTCTCGGCGGTTCACAGGGGAGCAGGTTTATAAACAATCAGGTGGCAGAGTCTGCAAAGCATCTAATTGAGGCGGGTTTTACTATCCGTCATCAGACAGGCGGCAAACTCATAGATGAAACACTTGATAAATATAAAGAACTAGGTATCGAGATGTCGGACAGACTGGACAGTCTCAGGATATATAGATGATGTAGCGGAAAACCTTAAATGGGCAGATATAGTTATAGCCCGTGCAGGGTCCGGTACAGTTTTCGAGGTGATAAACTCTAAAAGGCTGGCACTTTATATCCCTTTCGCAGAGGCGGCTGACAACCATCAGCTATACAATGCAAAGTATGCAGAGGATAAGGGGATAGCAAAAGTTTTGGAAGAGAAAGATGTTAAACCGGAATCAATTACCGGGATGATGAAAAGTTTTTTCGCTGAATTACGGCGTTTACAAGAGTGCACTCGAAAAAAAAGCAGAAACTTACGATAGCGTGAAGCTGATAGCAGGGGGGAATGAACATTGGATAAAGCATTTGGGAAAGTAAAAAAACATTCACTTTGTAGGTATTGGCGGTATAGGGATGAGCGGTATCGCTGAAGTTCTGCATACGATGGGCTTTGGAGTAAGCGGTTCTGACCTGTTGGAAGGTGCGAACGTTAAGCGTTTGCAGACAATGGGTATCAATGTGAATACAGGGCATAAATACGAGTATGCTGAGGGTGCAGACGTTGTCGTATATTCCTCAGCGGTGAAAGAGACAAACCCTGAGCTTGTATGTGCCAGAGATAATTTTGTCCCTGTCATTAAAAGGGGTGAGATGCTTGCCGAGCTTATGCGTTTGAAACATTCTGTTGCTATCTCAGGCTCACACGGCAAGACCACGACTACGTCAATGGTGGCGGAGATACTGAACAGTGCAAAACTAGACCCGACTATTATTGTAGGCGGAATACTTAATACGAAAGATACCAACGCAACACTCGGCAGCGGAAACGTTATCGTGGCTGAGGCGGACGAATCAGACAGAAGTTTTCTTCTGATGTCCCCTTCCGTTGCTCTGGTTACGAATATAGATTTTGAGCATCCTGACACATATAAGGATCTTGCAGATGTTAAACAGACATTTGTGGACTTTGTTTCAAAAGTTCCGTTTTTCGGTTCTGTTGTCCTGTGTCTGGAGGATGATAATACTGCCGACCTTATACCTCTTATCGACAGAAGGTTTGTCACCTACGGTTTCAGAGCTCAGGCAGATGTGCATGCGGTTAATGTCGAGCAGAAGGGCTTTGCTATGCAGTTCGATGTTATCATCAGAGGGAAGAAAGAGGGGCGTATTAAACTCGGTTTCCCTGGTGAGCATAATGTTATGAACGCACTCGGTGCTATAGCTGTTGCGAAAGAGTTTGATATACCTTTCCGCACGATTAAGCGTGCTCTTGAGCAGTTTAAGGGTGTCCAGCGTAGGCTCACCACAAGATATACCGATGGTAGCTGTATCGTTATGGACGACTACGGACATCACCCGACAGAGATTAAGACTACACTTAAGGCTGTCAGAGGTGCTTACAATGATAAAAAAAAGATACTCGCTATCTTTCAGCCGCACAGATATACACGTACGGCGGCACTGATGAAGGAGTTTGCAACTGCATTCTTTGATGCGGACATGCTTTTTATCACTGATATATACGCGGCCAGCGAAGATAAGATAGAGGGTGTCGATTCTGAGGCTTTGGTCAAAGAGATAAAGACCAGAGGCTTCAAAAACGTTAAATACATCCCATCATTTGACGGGGTATTCGAATATCTCGAAAAAGAGGGGTGTGAAGATACGGTTATGCTGACACTCGGTGCAGGCACTATCACAAAATTCTCTCATGAGCTGGGTGAAGCCGTGAAGGGGAAACGTGGTGAAAAAATAAAAAGGTAGCCGTCCTTTACGGCGGCATGTCATCAGAACGTGAGGTCTCTTTGAGGAGCGGACAGGCGGCGTATGATTCGCTTGTGCGTCTCGGTTATGAGACAGAGCTGATAGATATGGGGCGTGATGTTGCCGAGAAGCTGACCGAGGCGAAGGCTGATGTCTGTTTTATCGCACTCCACGGCACATACGGCGAAGACGGTCGTATTCAGGGTCTGCTGGATATTATGGGGATACCTTATACAGGGTCTTCTTATCAGTCGAACCTGATAGCTTTTGATAAGCTCCTGTCCAAAGAGCAGTTTGTTAAATACAGCGTGCCGACACCCGAGTATATAACTCTGGATATGTTTAAGATAGGCAAGCCTTTCGATAAAAGCGTGGTGAAGCCTGCGAGGCAAGGCTCAAGTGTAGGGATACATATAGTCGATACCGAAGAGGGTTACAGAGAAAAACTTGAGGATGCATTCAAGTATGACACTAAGGTTCTCGTGGAGGAATGCATAGAAGGGATGGAGCTGACTATCAGTATACTGGACGGACAGGCTCTACCTATTATATGGATCAGACCCAAGAAGGTGTATACGACTATGAGTCGAAATACACCAAAGGTATGACAGAGTACGTTTTTTGATACCGGGTTGTCCAAGTCTGAATATGAAATGGTTCAGCAGACGGCAATGAAGGCTTATGATGTTCTTGAGTGCGGCGGTTACGGCAGAGTGGACATTATGTACGACGGAAAAAAAACTCCGTATGTTCTTGAGGTTAACACTCTTCCGGGGATGACAGAGACAAGCCTGTTCCCTCAGGCCGCTGAAAAAGCAGGAATGAATTTCGATCAGATGGTAGAAAAAAATGCTTCTAGGGGCATTTTCTAAATAAAAAAAAGATAGTCGCTTATGAGCTAGGCGATATGGATTTTGAATAACAGGGTAATAAAGGACTTATGCCTGCAAACCTTATCTTGTCTGGGCAGGAGCAGGATGCTACTCACGGAGTGAACCGAAGCAGATGAATCTGCGAAGGTTTCAACGTAGTGGAAGCGAAGCCTGTACTTGTTCGGGCGGAGCGTAAGACAAAAAAGCTAGGACAGCTTTTTTTGACTTACTTATAAGGTATTACTTAAATGGAGTTAGGTAATGGCAAAAGGGAAAGGGATTTTCAGATTTCTGGCAGTGACGATCTTTTCGCTGGTTACCGTATGTCTGTTCTCCGCCGGAGTTTTCGCCGGAGCGATGTATTTATCAGATAGCGGTTATTTCCAGGTTAAGAGCGTGCTTGTCAAAGGTGTCATAAAGGCTGACGGGACTAAAGTTGAGAATATGGTCAAGTCGCTGGTAGGCAAGAGCATCTTTGATATTAAAAAAAATACGAATGTAGTTAGTGTGGACGACACATGGGTAGAGAGGATGGAGATCAGGAAGGTTTTTCCTGATAAGCTGGAGGTTGTTGTTTTTGAAAAAACTCCGGTCTTCAAGCTGACCAACACCAAAGGGTGCTTTACGGCTACATCAAGCGGTCTTTTAATAAAAGAGAACTGCAAAGAAGCGAGTATCCATATGGAGCAGGGTGTTCAGGATGTAGACTTTAAAGAGTTTATCAAAATCTATGAGGACACCGTCTATCTGGAGAAGACAAAGATAGAGCTGAAACCATTTTATTTCTCCGTAACCGACGGCGACATAAAGATACTCGGAAACTATAATAGAGAAGAGTTTGCCAAGCTCTTCGATGTTTACAAAAATAAGGTAAAAAACAGGTATAAGACCATAGATTATGTTGATATGCGTATACCTGATAAAATATACGTGAAAGGGGTGATGTAATGGCTACTGACAACATCTTTGTCGGTCTTGATTTCGGGACAACCAAAATATGTGCTGTTGTCGCAAGCAAGAACGAGGACGGAAGTCTGGATATTATCGGTCTGGGTAAAGCTCCCAGTGAAGGTATCCGCAGAGGTGTGGTTGTGAACATAGACTCCACTGTCGCCAGCATAAGACAGGCTGTAACCGAGGCGGAGCGTATGTCTGGCGTACAGATAAAAAAGGGCTACCGCAGGTATAGCCGGCGGTCATATAAAGAGCTTCAACCAGAGAGGGACAATCGCTGTTAAAGGCGGTCGTGAGATAACTGCAAAAGATGTAGAAAGAGTTATCGAAACAGCAGCAGCAACAAACATTACAGTTGGTAATGAGGTGCTGGCTATCCTGCCTCAGCAGTTCATTCTGGATGGTCAGAGCGAGATAAAAGACCCGATTGGTATGACTGGTGTCAGACTTGAGGCTGATGTTCATATAATCACCGGTGCGGTGTCAAGTGCACAGAATATAGTGAAAAGCTGTGAAAAAGCTGGAATTATCGTTGATGACATAGTTTTAGAGCAATTGGCGTCTTCAGAATCCGTACTCTCAGACGATGAGAAAGAGATAGGAGTGTGCATTATAGACGGCGGCGGAGGAACTTCCGATCTGGCTGTTTATAAGCAGGGTGCAGTATTTCATACGGCGGCACTTCTGATAGGCGGCAGAAACTTCACCAAGGATCTCGCAATCGGGTTAAATACACCTGAATCTGAGGCAGAGAAGCTTAAGATAAAGCATGGATGTGTCTGGATGCCTCTGACTGAAGAGGATGATGTTATTGAAGTTCCGACTGTAGGCGGAAGACCTCCGAGAGAAGTCGGAAAACCTGTGGTAACACAGATACTTCAGGCGAGAGCCGAAGAGGTATTTCAGATATTTAAAGGGGAACTTCAGTATAAAGGGTTAATGGATCATCTCGGTGCAGGGGTTGTTATAACCGGAGGTTTTGCAAACCACGAAGGTATAGAGCATCTGGCATCTGAGATTCTGGGTGTGCCAGTCAGACTGGGCAGACCGTGTAAGGTTGGCGGACTCGCGACTATGTTACAGACCCTAAGTATGCAACTGTTGTGGGACTCGCCATGACCGCCGCTAAGAAAGGCGTTCAGCAGGGGAATCTGCTTTCCGGGACTGACGAGAAGGCATTTGGTAATGTGCTCGGCAGGATGAAAAGCTGGTTCGGAGAGTTTTTCTAAGGTTGCCGAAAATACGTCACTATGACTTTGGTCTGTGTGACAGATAAAAAACTATGGAGGACTGTGAAAACAGCCTTTATATAAATGAGCTAAGAAACGGGACAATATGTAAGAAATCCAGGGACGGGTTTTAGAGCTTACAGGAGGAAAACATGTTTGAATTCGGAGAAATCGCTAGCAACGCGATTATAAAGGTTGTTGGAGTTGGCGGAGCCGGCGGCAACGCAGTAAACAACATGATAAGGTCAGGCATCGAAGAGGTTGAGTTCATAGCAGCCAACACTGATGCTCAGGCACTTAAAGAAAATCTTGCACCTGTAAAGATTCAGCTTGGGACAACTATAACAAGAGGTCTTGGTGCAGGCGGTAATCCAGAGGTGGGTAAAAAAATCTGCCGTGGAAGACATGGAAGCTATAGCAGAGCATCTCAAAGGTGCTGATTTAGTATTTGTTACAGCAGGTATGGGCGGCGGAACAGGAACAGGTGCAGCTCCGGTTATTGCAAGTATTGCAAAAGACCTTGGTGCTCTCACTGTTGCAGTTGTTTCCAAACCTTTCTCTTTCGAAGGGAAGAAGAGGAATACAGCCGCTGATATGGGGCTTAAATTTCTTAAAGATCACGTAGATACATTCATCACAGTACATAACGATAAGGTTATGGATCAGTGTGGTGACAATACTCTTTTTGATGAGGCTTTTAAAATGGCTGACGATGTACTTCGTCAGGGTGTGCAGGGTATTTCCGATGCTATCAACGCAAGCGGTGTTGTTAACGTTGACTTTGCAGACATCAGAACAATCATGGGGTCTAAAGGTATGGCTCTCATGGGTATCGGTGAGGCAGAAGGCGAAAACAGAGCAGAAGCGGCGGCTGACAAGGCTCTTAATTCACCTCTTATCACTGATGCGTCAATAGCAGGTGCAGAAGCAATCCTCCTGAATATCACATGTGGTATGGATTTCCGTATGAGAGAGATGGAGTCGATTGCTCTTAAAATATATGAAGCCGCAGGCGATGAAGCGAACATCTTTAAGGGTGTTGTGCTTGACGCTAATATGAGCGGACAGATCAGAGTTACGGTTGTAGCTACAGGTCTGGGAAGGTCACGTGAAAAAAAAGGGCGTAGACCTTGAAAGCTTTGCCGAGAAAGCAACCTCAGGGAAGGATATCAAAAGAAGTCTCGGCAGTATAAGAAAACAGGATCACAGGTTAAAAAACTCTGTCTGATTTTAATGAGGAAGAGTCCGAACTCCCGGCTTACCTCAGAAATCAGGCGGATTAGAAGAGTACGAGGTGCGTATCCTGAACGTAATAAACGTCAGGTGGTTTAACGCAACTGCCTGGTATGCCGTGAATCTTTCATCAGTCCTCAAACGCAGAGGGCACGATGTCGTTGTGTGCGGTCTACCTGGTACACCTCCTGTCCTTAAAGCTCACGATATCGGCCTCGACACTGTCGAGGCCAGTATCAATAGGTCAAACCCGTTCAGCGTTATAGCTGCCATGGGGGGCGATGGATAAATTGTTCATGAGTTTCCAGCCGGATATCGTTATCTGCAACAGAGGCGAGTTCTACTGGTATTTTGCCTACCGAAGAATAACCAAACAAAAATTCAAACTTATTCGTGTGAGGGGTGACATCAGACCCCCGAAAGCCGGCAGACTTAATAAAATATTTCATAACAAATGCACTGATGCCATAGTGACTTCGGGTGAATTTATAAAGCGTCAGTACAGAGAAATATTTGATACTCCTGAGATAGGTCTGAATGTGATTTACGGTGGAGTGGATACAGATGTATTCAAACCGAGTGCATTTGCAAAGATCAAGCTGAGGGATGAGTTCGGGTTTAGTGAAGAGGATTTTGTCGTTGGGATTGTCGGTCGGTTCGACCCTGTCAAAGGGCACGAAAACCTTATAAAAGCAGTGGCTAAAAGATATAACGAAGGTCAGAAGAATATTCGTCTTCTTATAGCCGGTTTTGATGCCGTGACAATTCAGGCTGATATTGAAAGATTATTAGCAGAGCATGGTATCGCTGAGATAAGTGTTATCACAGGTAAGAGGGATGATATTGCAGATATATACAACTGTCTGGATGTATGTGTTGTCTCATCACTCGGTTCGGAGGCTATCTGCCGTGTGGGTATGGAGTCTATGGCTTGCGGAGTACCGATAATAACTTCAGACACTGGCGTGCTCCCTGAAATATCCAAAAAACGTTTACCCCAAGGACGACTGGGAAGCTCTGGCCGAATTACTCGGAGACTATGACGATTCCGTTACTGTCTATAGCCTCGATTCATTCGCTGATCAGTTCAATAAATTTCTTAAATAACGATTAAAACATAAGTGTGTCAAAACATAGCTTGTGGTTTTTTGCCGTCTTCACTCTTCAGCAGGTTCATGTCGGACAGTTTTTTTTATGTCACGTCTTGCAGTTTGTTCCGTAACTCCCTTATACAGGTAAACAAAAGGCTTTTCTATATGAAGACCTTGAAGTGATATTTCGATGTTTTCATCCATCATCAGCATTATAAGATCGTATTGCCTGTCGTTCAGGTCTCCGTCATTTTTTCATGATATTCAAAAATTCTCTCATGGTCAGATCATAAAGATAACCGTATACCCTGTCCTTTAATTCGTCCAGACATGCGTTGACAGCTTCAAGGACAAAAAAGCAGAAAAGGTGTAGTGTCTTTGCTTTTGCGTTTGGTAGAGCTGAATGCGAGGAAATATTTATCCAGATTGCGGTAGTAATAATTAGAGAGCATCTTCGATACGTGGCGTATATTTGCGGCGTGCAGGATATAAGCCTCCAGAAGACGTGCCGTTCGTCCGTTCCCTGAGAAGAAAGGGTGAATCAGCGAAAGATGGTAGTGTGCGAGAGCCGCTCGTATAAACGGGGAGGTGTTAAGAAGCTCTTCGCTGTTTATCCAGTCGATGAAAGATGTCATAAGTTGTTCTATGTCGTTGAGGTTCGATGGTGGTCTGTAAATGCCGCCGTGCTCCTCAGAGCCTACTTTTACCAGTTTATCTCTGTATTGTCCGGGTGTGTTCCCTTTGTGGGTGAGGTCTTTGGTGATTGAGAGGTGTAGTTTTTTTTATAAAGTCTTCGGTTATTATGAAGTTTTCTGTTGTGTGTTCGAATTTATCTAGTGTTTTATAAGCCTTGGCAAGATTTTCTATTTCAATTTTGTGGTTATCTGAGTAACTTTTAGTCTTTTTTATTGTCCAGCACCATGCGGATATCGTCTTCTGTGATGGGATTTCCTTCGATGGCGGCAGTCCCTGAGATGGATGATGCCATGATATCTGCGTCCATATCCGATGCCTGCTGAGGCAGCATAGGTATGTCACTTATAGTTGTGTTAAGTATTGCAGCTCTGGAAATCTGATCCCCTAAAATCTTCCTGTCAAAGACATCACTGAACATAAAAACTTTGGTTGTTGCCGTAACTTTTTTTGCTTACCATTTTGTAACCTCACATAACACACATAATGTAATGCTCTTTATTAAAACTCTCAAGTATTTATATACCATTGCTGGATATTAATGTAAAGAGAATTTACATGTTAAATGTAAAGTAATTTGTAAAATAGCCGATAAGTAATATAAGCATAACAACAAGGCTTTAGCTAAAACCTGATTTAAAACTCGACTCAAAATGAGAAAGAAAATGTAAAGCGAGGTGTAAAAAAAATAAGAAAAAAACGACAGATTAACAGATCGCCATTAATAAAACTCCATAACCTGTGCGGCCGCAAAAGGATTTAGCTCACCTTTTGCGGTTTGTGCGTCTTGTGATGCTTAATGATATTCTTTATAATTATTAATACGAGGTTGATGTATGCCATATTGCGAAATCCTTGCATCAAGAGTCAGAGATGAACTGATTGATCATGATTACTATTCTGAAAGACGCATGTTTGGCAGTATTGCATTTATGCTGCATAGAAAGATGGCTTGCGGAGTGACGAACGGCAATCTGATTGTGCGGATTAGTGCTGAAGATTTTGAAGAATGCATCGCAAAAGACTATGTTCGGGTTTTTAACGAAATAGGAAAATTAAATAAAAACTGGATTCTTGTGGACGGTGATATGCTTGGCAGACGTGAAGACCTTTTGGAGTGGATAAACAGGGGTGTCAGCTTCTGTTTAAGTCTATCTGACTAGATACCGGTAAATAGATATTGATTATCTTGAATTTTTTTTAAATATAATGTCAATTCGTTTGGGGGGTATAGCTCAGCTGGGAGAGCGCAACACTGGCAGTGTTGAGGTCTGCGGTTCGATCCCGCATATCTCCATGTAAACTAAAAGAGTCAGTCCGTAAGGTCTGGCTCTTTTTTTTGTTTTGGGATTTGATACGCCACTTATTAAAAAAACACTTTTGAAATTAAGTCACCGTGGTAATATAGACTATCGTTTTTTTTGATAAGAGGTGAGCGTGAAAGTAGTATTCGTGGAAGATGATCTGCGATTGGCTGATCTTACAAAAGGCTATCTTGAGAGGAACGGATTTGATGTGGAGCTTGTTCATGACGGGCTGGATGGTGTGGATGCCATATTACAGCTTCAGCCGGATATAGCTATACTCGATTTGAACCTTCCGGGGATAGACGGCATGGAAATCTGCCGCAGGGTTCGCCATCAGTTCAAAGGTCCTATACTGTTTCTCACTGCTCAGGATGATAATATCGATGAAGTCGCCGCACTGGAACTGGGGGCTGACGATTATGTGGTCAAGCCTGTAGAGCCTAGGGTGTTGCTGGCGAGACTCAGAGCTGTCTCAAGGAGGGTGACTATGACTGCATCCTCAAACGAGCTCATCTTTGGCTCGCTTCGTATAAATGAATCCTCAAGGGGTGTTTTCATCGACGACAGTTCGGTCGAGCTCTCTTCGAATGAATATGACTTGCTTTTGCTCCTTGCTAAGAATGCAGGGAATACCATGGACAGGGACGAAATATCCGAGAATCTGCGTGGCATTAGCTATGATGGGCTTGACAGGGCTATAGACATTACCGTGTCGAGATTGCGGAAAAAAGCTTGGTGACTGCACCTCAAAGCCTGAGAAGATAAAAAACCGTTTGGGGCAAAGGGTATCTTTTTTGTAAAGGATGCCTGGGGTTCGAAATGAAAAAAGCTTTTTTATCTTCTTTACGGTTTATATCATTGCGATGGTTTTCGCTCTGGATTTTGGCTACGATGCTTTTATGTCGAGTGCTTTCGAAAAGGAGCTGGCTCAGGCAGGTCGCTATATAGCAGAAACCCCTATGACGATAATAAGTGAAGAGCTGTCAAAAATGCCGCCGGAGGATATCCCGTCATATATAGCCGGCTACAGTAAAAAGTACGACTATCCCATAGAGATCAAAAAACTCAGTGAAATGGATAAGTATGAGCGTCCGAGCCTCCTTGCAGGGGAGGTTATCTCAAACCTGAAACCTGAGGTCTTTAAGAAGCACATACCGAACACTAACTATGTATTAACCCTCGGACCTGTTGAGGAACGTTTCAGCACTTTTGTTAACGTTGTCGCCTATGGAATATTTATTCTGTTTGTTATGTTTTTTTACTTTTATACAGGTTCTGTTCTTATGGTTCAGCCTGCGTAAATTGAGTGATGCGTCTATCAAGTTTGGCTTTGGTGATTTTTCCTACAGGATTAAATACGGAAAACTCTCTTTACTGGGGAACATTAGTGCCGCATTTAATGATATGGCAGACAGGATAGAGAAGCTCATCAGCTCAAATAAAGAGCTGACAGACGCTGTTGCACACGAACTTCGGACACCGCTTTCCAGAATAAGATTCGAGCTGGAGAACCTGCGTGACAGCAAGGCAGACGAAACCTACATTAAAGGTATCGAGAGTGACCTTAATGAGCTGGACGAGCTTATCGGCAGGTTATTGACGTATTCCAGACTCAGCCGTGAAGAGGATTTCTATAATCTGGAATCCTATGATGCATACGAATTTCTGGAAGGCTATCTTAGCTGTGTCAAAACAGTCGAAGGGAAGGATTTTAGCTGGAGACTATCCGATAAATGCAGAGGGAAGCAGGTCAGGATAGATGCAAAATTGATTGAGATAGCTTTGAATAATATTATAAATAACGGATTTCGGTATTGTAAATCGTCCGTAAAGGCGGACGTGGAGTGTTCAGGGTCTGAAGTGACGGTGAAGATTCAGGATGACGGGAAAGGGATTAACGAAAAAAATTTATAAGTAGTGTTTTTAAGCCTTTTCAGAGGGACGGGGCACTGCACGGAAAAGGTGCAGCCGGGTTCGGGCTGGGGCTGTCGGTGGCTCATATGATTGCCAAGGTTCATAAGGGTATGGTATCAGTGGAGAATTCAAAGGATTCAGGTGCGATTTTTTCGGTTCACTTTAAAGGCTGACTGATACACTTTGTTACATTTTAATACAATTTCTAAACAGATTTTACTTTCAATATAGCCTACCTTTTTTATCATGAAAAGGAGGCATTCATGTCTAAATTAAAAATAATTATACTTATGATTGCATTAACTATCTCTTCAGGACTTTATGCCGAAGAGCCGAAAGGCGGTTTTTATGGAAATATTGAGCTGGGTGCGGGTGTTTCCGGCGGAAAACCATCAGGTACGGATGTCACGGACGACAGCAAGAAGATAAAAAAATCTTTCAGAAAAACAGGACAACGAAACAGAACTATTCCCTTATGCCGAGGTTCAGCTCGGGTATCTGTTTCTGAATACGGGGACGGATATCTCTGTCGGCGGCGGAGTGGATGGTTTTCAGTTTGCAGTCTATCAACAGCTCTGGGATATCGCTGCTGTGGGGATAACGCTCGGGTATGAGAAGGGCGAGGTGTGGAAAGATCCGTATATGGGGCTTCCGATAAGCGGCGGTTCGTCTTATCAGAGCAGGAGCAAAACAGATTCTACGATTACTTCCGTGACTTTCGAACTGGTGGAGATACTCGGAACAGGCGGATACATCGGCTTTGAAGCCGGGAACATTGATGTTGATTCAGATCAGGTCGCACACGACAGTCTCAGAAGGATGGAGATTTCAGCAGTTTATTATTCGGTTACGATTTTCAAATATCCGAAAAACATTCCATATTTCCGATTGTAACATTAACTAACTACGACCTTAAAGGTGACAGCAGTTCTAAAGACGAAGCTGCGGTTGCTCTAGTCCATAATATTGCATTTGGCAGATTCGGTTTTGAAACAACCCTTGAAGTGGCAGGTTCTGAGCATGATAAATCCCATCCGATCTTTGGCAAAGTCAGGAAAGACACAGGGCTTACGCTCATGGAAACTCTCTCTTACAGCGAGCCTTTCAAACTAAAAGGCACATACCTCTTTCTCACAGGCGGATATACAGAGGTGGATTCAAATATAACATTTTATGATTCAGAAGGTGTCTTTGTGATCACTGGTGCAGGGGTAGCGTTCTGAGGTTAGTAATGAGGAAAATAGTAATGATAATGTCAATATTACTGGTTGGAATATTAGCAGATGCAGAGGGCAGAAGCGAACTCGAAAAGAGGTCTGACGAGATTATCATGAACAATGGCGATTGGTTTCCGTCAGAAGCTTTTGTGAACAACAGCCTTGCTGATATGGACGGAGATAACGAGTATGAGCTGAAGCTGTCTCTAATATCGAAAGGGAGATCATTTGTCGCAGTGAAGGCCGCAGAGAATGGCAGGGAGACAGACTTGGAACATCCTGATATCGATAAGATTGTCAGAGAAGAGATGGAGTTTTTCAATAGCGTCTACTATCTGACCAGCTGCAAAGACTTAAAAGGTGTTTCTGTTTCCGAGGAATTTAAGTGTTCTGAGAATGACACCTGTATGATCATAAAGGGCGGATGCGGGTATGAGTCGCTTGATCTGAGGTTTGAGATGGAAGTACGCAGTTCGGATGGAGTGATCCTATCGTATATAGTGACCACTGCCAAGCCCTTCAAGGATGAGGGGGGTCGATATCATAAATTTCAAAAGTGTTGTGACGTTTAATGCGGATAAGGACAACTGGTATCCTGTCAAGCGTGTGGATGAATCGGTTATCGAAGTGTCGAGATTTCTGCTGGGTAAATGGCGCGGTATCAACAAAGTCGAGACAGAGTACAAAAAACTATAAAAAAGCAGCGGTGCAATAATGATTGTTAGTGTTCTATTTAAAAGGATTAGTTTGCTTAATTTGCTGATACTGCTGTTGATTGTGCAGGGGTGTGCAACTACTGCAACTGCCGTCAAGAAAGAGGAATTTCATCTGCCGGAGAATTTCAGCTCGGCACAATACCTGTCAGAACTTGAGGTGACGGGGAGTCTGCTGGAATTGATTGAAGATGAAGAGGCGAGGCTTTTGGTTCACGAGTCTATCAAAAACAACAGAGATATAAGAGCTGCCGCCGTGAGATTAAAGGCAAACGGCTTGCTTCTGGCAAGAACCTCATCGGCAAAACTCCCTGAGATAGATGCAGGCTATTCATTTGGTCGAAGTAATCAAACTGCTGACAGGAGCACTGAGGATAACCATAAGATATCAATGAACTTGAAATGGGAGCTTGATATATGGGGCAGGCTGGCTGATGAGCACAGAAGTGCCACATCTGAATATGAAGCGACTGCTCACGACTATAAACATGCCGTCGACTCCTTGGCATCGAGAGTTATTCAAAGCTATGTATCCATCAAGTCGAAGAGGAATTTAGTAGAGCTACAACAGGAAAAAAGTGAAGCTATACCAAAAGCTTGAAGAGACCATGAGAAGGTCTTTCAGAAACGGGCAGGGTGGGTTGGAAGAGCTGTCTTCTGCGAAAGCCAGAATAGAAAGTGCAAACATGGAGCTCTCTTTGGCGGAGCAGAGTTATAAAGAAGCCGTGAGAGAGCTTGAGATTTTACTCGGTCGATATCCTGAAGGGGTGGTTAATTTCAGCAGTGGACTGCCGCAGATGAAAACACCCACCGCCACCGTACCTGCTGTCGTCTTGGAAAAAAGACCTGATATAAAAGCCGCCAAGAAAAGATTTGAAGCGGCGGACAAGAGTGCCTCTGCAGCAGGTAAGGCTCGTCTGCCTAACATCGTGCTGTCGGCAGAGGTATTCAGGAGCAATTCTCAGTTGAACAGGCTGCCGTCGGTAGGGTCATCTTGGGGGGCTTGCCGCAGGTATCCTTTATCCTCTTTTTTTTAACGGGAACAGGTTGAAGAGCGAGGCGAAAGCATCGTCGGCAGAGGCAGAAGCCGCCTATTTTGATTTTATATCTGTAGTGATGAAAGCTATGCAGGAAGTAGAAGTTACATTCGACAGGGAAAAAATATCTTACCAAGCAGATACAGCACTTGTCAGAGGCTTTAATCAATTATCAGACCGGCAGTAATTATTACGAAAAAAAGCTATCGTCAGGGGCTCAGGAGTATTACTGAACTGTATTACGCCAAAGATAGCGAGCTGGATACTATGACAGAAATATTAAAAATGAAGACAGAGAGAATAATAAACAGAGTGGAGATGGCAATGGCACTAGGCACAGGATATGGACATGGAGAGTAAGATGAAACAGTCAAAAGTTGTCGTTAAAAAAGATCGTAATATTTGTACTTGTTACAGTTTTGTGTTCATTTGCAGTGTTTGGGTTGTATTCTATGGAGCCTGTCAAAGAGGTGAAACCGAAAGAATCCGCCGTGCTTAAGACAGTGACTTTTCAGATGCTAAAGCCTGTGTCGGACAGTTTCAACGTTACGGTTTACGGTGAGAGTTATCCGAGATGGTCGACAGTGGTTCGTACTCAGGTTGACGGAGAGATAAAGTATATATCAGATAAATTACAGTCGGGGTCTGTCGTGAAAGCAGGCGAAAGGCTGATAGAGATAGAAAAGAGTCTGTATGAAGTAGCTGCAAATGAAGCGGAGCTGAGGTTAAAGAATGCCGAGCTTCGGCTTCTGGAAGAAGAGCAGAGAGCAAAACAGGCTAAGGCTGACTGGGCTGACTCCGGTTTGGACGGAGAGCCATCCTCAGAGCTTGTTTTTTTCATGAACCGCAGCTTCTCGTGGCGAAGGCGGAGATGAAAGCCGCTAAGGCAGCTCTGGATAAGGCTAGGCTTGATCTGCAGAAGACTGTTATAAGAGCACCTTTTAACGGCAGGATATCCGAAAGGTCTGCAGCATAGGCGGAACAGTTTTTTGCAGGTGACGAGGTTTTTTTTAAAATAATAAGCGATGACGATGTTGAGGTCGGCGTGAGTATAAACTCCATGCAGGAAGCGTCGCTTGGCGGTGTTGAAAACAGTCTGGTTAGAATAGTTAACCCGTCAACAGGGGACGAATGGTCAGGGAGTATTGTCAGGTCCGACGGAGCGTTCGACAGCCGTACAAGGATGAAAAAAATACTATATCAAACCTGATTTAGCGTCTAAGAGACTGGAATCAGGAATTTTTACCGAGGTTACGATAAACGGTAAGAGTGTGGATAACCTTTTCGCTGTACCTGAATCAGCCATGACCAGAAGCGGACATGTCTGGATGATAGATGCATCTGATAAATTAAAGAGCATAAAGGCTGATGTAGCATTCCACAAGAATCGCAGAATATACATTAAAAAAAACAGTGAGAATATTAGTGAGGCTAGGGTAGTCCTGCAGCCTGCACAGAGTTTTATATCGGGTGAGACGGTAAGCCCTTCGCTGAGTAAGGATGGTGAGATATGAACGGACTTACCGCTTGGTTTACCAAAAACCCTGTAGCCGCCAACCTGCTTATGATGCTCGTTATATGCGGCGGTTTATTTACGGTTATGAATATCAGGATAGAAGGTTTTCCAAAAAATTCCTCCGAAATTTATCGTGGTGGATGTCACATACCCAAGTGCCAATGCCGAGCAGACCGACAGCGGCGTATCGAATAAAATTGAGAAGGCACTGGAGGGTACACCCGGGATAAAGAAGGTTATATCAGTATCTGTCGAAGGGAGTTCGAAGGTTTTGATAGAGAAAGAGACCAGTTATGACATGATGCGTCTGCTCAATGACGTGAAGGTAAAAGTGGAGGGGATCAGCAGTTTTCCTAAAAAAAGCTGAGAAACCCGTGATCAGTGTCGATGAGTTTAAAGATTTTGTACTGATAGTGCAGATATATGGCGATGTGAGCGAAGAGGTGCTCCAAAAAATCTGCCAGACTTGTTCAGCATGAACTTCAGTCCGACCCGAAGATCTCCAAGATGGATGTATTCGGAAAGAAACGGACAGAACTGCGTGTAGAGATAGACATGGAGAAACTGCATGCATACGGTATGTCGCTCGAGAATGTCAGCAAGGTTCTGAGCGAGAATAATATCGAGTTTGGTTTCGGTAAGCTGAAAAATGATAACGGATATATAAGTTTACGTGCTGATAATCAGCTTAAAGAGCATGAAGATTTCAGAGATATTACGTTGATTTCTGAAGCAGGCGGAGCAAAGGTTCTCCTTAGGGATGTGGCAAAGATTGTGGACGGCTATGAAGACGATGATCTGAAGGCTGTCTATCAGGGGCATAACTCCGTAGGTATTATTTTATACACTAGTAATAAGGGTCATTTGATAGAGGTGAGTGACGCTGCTAAAAAGATAGTGGATAAGCTGCAAAAACAATCCCCCCCCGAAGGCGTATATATAGATATATGGGCAGATGCCAGTGCATATATGATAAACAGGCTTATGCTTTTGCAATCAAATGCGTGGCAGGGGCTTCTGATTGTTTTCGTTATCTTGGCTGTTTTCCTCAATTTCAAACTTGCTTTTTGGGTGGCGGCAGGGATTCCGTTTTCCATCGCCGGTGCTTTGGCTTTGATGGGTGAAAGCTTTCTGAACTATTCTCTAAATGACGTGACGACATTCGGTTTTATCATAGTCCTCGGGATATTGGTGGATGATGCCGTTGTGGTCGGAGAGAGTGTTTTTGAAGAGCGGCAGAAGAATACCGACCCCGTAGAAGGGACTATAATGGGTGTCCATAAAGTAGCTGTGGCGACCGTCTTCGGTGTTCTTACCACCATTGCGGCTTTCTTTCCTATAACCTTGATAAAAAAATGATCTGGGAAGGATACTTGCGAGTTTTTTCAGGTGTGGTTATCGTTGCACTGATTTTTTTCTCTGATAGAGAGCAAACTGGTGCTCCCTGCACATCTGGCAGGTATATCCATAAACACAGGCAAAGGGAAGAATATCATAACCAGAGGTTTCGGCAAAGTGCAGGAGTTCGCCTCGGGGATACTGAATTTTATCAATTATAAATTGTATGCTCCACTGCTTAAAGTCACTCTCAGGCACAGATATGCCGCTCTGGTGATCTTTGTCGCTGTCGCCCTGACAGGGGGCTGGCTGATAAAGATGAATTACGTCAGAGTCGTTTTCTTCCCTGATATCCCCAGTGACGTGATAACCGTGAAGCTTGAAATGGAGAGCGGCAGTTCCGTGAGGATGACTCAGAAGAATGCCGAGATTCTGGAATCGGCCGCCAAAGAGGCTAACGCAGCATTGATGAAACGATTCGCTACAGATAATCCACCCATAAGGAAAGTTATGACCGTGGTTGATGATGCTGAAGCGGTTGAAATATATGCGGAGCTACAGCCCCAGCAGGAGAGGGTTATTGCAACCAAAGAACTTCTGAAAGAGTGGCGTAAGCTGTCTACGGGTCTGGAGAGTATTGCCAATATTAAGTTCCATGGCAACACAGAGACAGGGGGGGGCGGGTTCGTTATGAAGGTGGAATCGAGAAATGGCGATTCCATGGAGGCTGCCGTTAAAGAGCTCAGAGCCGCCTTGAAAAAAGATAGACGGAGTGAGCGATGTCAGAGACGATTTGTCCGCAGGCGAACCTGAATTCAGGATGAAGCTGAAACCTGCCGCGAGACACCTTGGACTTACACCTGAGATGCTCAGCTCATATATAGAAACTGCATTCGGTGAGCTGGAACTGAGTCGTTTTCAGCGTGGAACGGATGAAGCGAGGCTTATGCTTGTTTCCGAGAAGCAGGACAGGGAGTTCATATATCAGTTGCTGGATGCAAATATTCCGCTTGCCGACGGCACGCTTGTCCCTCTTGTATCCGTTGCAGAGATAGATTCAGTTTATACGGCAGGATATATACATAGAGAAAATAGTAAAAGGAACATAGAGGTGAAAGCAGCACTGGATAAAGATATCATAAGTGCAGGGAAGGTGATGGAGGTGCTGGAGAGCAACTTCATAAAGGATATCGAACACAGGATGCCTGATGTTAAGATCAGTGCAGGCGGAGAATTCGAAGAAGAGGGGGAGATGGTTAAAGGGCTGAAACAGGCTCTTGTGATGATCGTCCTGCTGATTTACACACTGCTTGCTATCCCGTTGAAATCTTACTGGAAACCGCTTGTGATCATATCTGTTATCCCGTTCGGTTTCACAGGTGCAGTTGCAGGGCACCTTATCGCAGATGTTCCACTGAGTCTTTTATCGTTTTTTTTCGGTATGCTTGCACTGGCAGGCATTGTCGTGAATGACAGCCTTGTCCTGCTGACTCGGTTCAATAGTATGCTGGATGAAGGGCATACGGTGAACGAGGCTCTCAATATGGCAGGAGTGAGCAGGTTCAGAGCTATAATCCTGACGACAGCGACAACCGTGTGCGGTCTGATGCCGCTATTGGCGGAGACATCGGAGCAGGCTCAGTATCTTATCCCTGCGGCATTATCTCTGGCATATGGAGAGATATTCGGTACATTCATTACTTTGCTGCTAATCCCGCTTTTGATGAATATAGCATTCGATATCAAGGGGTTAGTCAAAGGTTTATTCAGTTTTGCTAAAGCTGAGAAGATACAAGCCAATTAACGAGAGAGAGTGATTTATGATAGGTAATGTATATAACGGCTTCGAGTTCGGACCTGTGAGACCACCGAGTGAGTCAGGGAGTATGATGTTCAGGGTGACAAGAAACTGCCCATGGAACAAATGTAAATTCTGCACTCTGTATCAGGGTGATAGATTCAGCTTACGCTCTGTAGAACATATTAAGGCGGATATAGATAGGGTTAAGGAGTTCGTCTTGCTCATTCAGGGGAGGCTGGACGAGCCGTCGAGTACGAGGCGTGAAGAGCTGGTTTCAATCCATAAGAGGCTGTCGGTGAATGACCGCATGGCTTTCCACTCCGCACTCAACTGGTGCAGAAGCACACATAAATCGATCTTTTTGCAGGATGCGAATTCATTGTATATGAAACCTGTGGACCTGATCGAGATACTTCAGTATTTATCCGAATCATTCCCCAATGTCCACAGGATAACCTCCTATGCCCGTTCCAATACTGTCGCAGGGATAAGTGACGAACACCTTGCTATGATGGCTGCGGCAGGTCTCAGAAGGATACACATAGGGATGGAGTCAGGGTCGGACAATGTCCTGAGTTTTATGAATAAAGGATCGGATAAAGAGACACACATTCTGGCCGGCAAAAAAGGTTAAAAAAGGCCGGTATCGAGTTGTCTGAATACATCATGCCGGGGCTTGGCGGGGTTGAGTTTTCCGAAGAGAACGCACTCGAAACTGCACAGGCTATAAATCAGATTAATCCCGACTTTATAAGGATCAGGACTCTTGCAGTTCTGCGTGATTCTTTGCTGCAAGGGGAGGTGTTTTCAGATAAATTCAAGCCGTTGAATGATATTGGGATAGCTGAAGAACTATTGTTGTTTATAGAAAATCTGAAAGGGGTGACAAGCACTATATTGAGTGACCATATGCTGAATCTTTTTTCAGGAGGCTGAAGGCAGGCTGCCTCTGGATAAAGAGAGAATTACAGCCCCTATTAAGAAATTTCTCAGCATGGACAAGCCTTCTCGGACATTATATGTGGTGGGTAAGCGTGCAGGGATTTTTAATCGGTTTTCAGATTTAGACAATGAGATACTGAGAATGCATGCGGAGCAGACGATTAGTGACAATGGTATCAACGAGGCTAATATCGATGAGTGGGCGGCGGAGATGATCAGACGATTCTTTTAGCCTGATAGTCTTTTATGAATTCGATCAGGTCGGCTTTTTTTCATCGGTTTGGCAAACAGATATCCTTGATATGCATCACAGCCGTATTCTTTCAGGATTTTCTGCTGAGCCTCAGTTTCGACCCCTTCTGCAATTACCTGAAGGTTTTGGTTTGTCCCTATGTCGATGATGTTGCGTATCATCTTTTGGGCGGAAAGGTCGGTAAGTATGTCATCTATGAAGCTCTTATCGATTTTCAGTTCATTTATAGGGAGAAACCTGAGTATGTTAAGGGATGAATAACCTGTTCCGAAATCATCCAGAGATATTTTCATGCCCAGTTCGTTGATTTTATTAAGGATCGGAACTATAGAGTCAAAATCTTCTATAAAGAGATTTTCCGTGATCTCAAGTTTTACATTTGACTCACTTATACCCGAACCTCGTATGGATATCATCAATCTGTTCAGAAATTCTTTATATATAAACTGCTTGAGAGAGATGTTGATTGATATGATCAAATTACTGTCTGTTTCATTCAGCACTTCTTTTATCTCTCGGAGGGATGCATTTATGATAAATTCTCCAAGCGTAGGCATCATACCTGATGATTCTGCGACTGATATAAACTTGTCTGGGCTGACAAAGCCAAGGCTTGGATTTATCCATCTGATTAGAGCTTCAACACCTATTATTTCGCCGTTACGCAACTGAGGCTGATATACCATGTGCAGTTCTTTGTTGGCTATAGCATTCTTTAGCTCCTGCTCTATGTGGACTCTGTATAGGTAAGATTCCTTCATGTCGCTCTGGAAGATGCTGGCTGTGTTTTTTATGTTTTTTGGACTGGTGCATTGCTATGTCTGCCGACCTGAGCAGATCATCGAGGTTATCCCCGTCCGTAGGATATCTGGAGATGCCGATACTGGCGGAGAGGTTAAATGATATATCCTCTATTTCGAAAGGTGTCGCAAGTTCCTGTATAAGCTGAGTCCCTCTGTCTGTGAGTTCATGGTCGATTATTTCCTTGCTGAGTATAATGAATTCATCGCCGCCTATGTGTACGACCAGACACTCTTTATAAACGAAGTTACTTATCCTTTTTTTTGCAACTTCCTTCATAAGAATGTCGCCTATGTGATGTCCGAAGCTGTCGTTTACGTTTTTTGAAATTGTCTATGTCTATGTATAAAATACTGAATGGTTTACTTTTTTTTGTTTATCCATTTGTGGATATTGTTTACCATATAATTTCTATTGGGCAAGCCGGTTAAAGTGTCGTGATTAGCCTGATAAAGGAGTTCCTGTCGTTTCCTTTCTTCTGCGTTTGCAATGTATTTGAAAAGGAGAAACAAGACAATTAAGAAGATGATGAGAGTCGTTGCATAAGCCTCAACAACATCCAAAAAATGTATCTATGACGGCATGTTTGCTGGTGTGAGATATAATCCATAGCTCAAACTTTTTTGTCATGTTTAATTGTGGTTATTACATTTTCATTGTTATGAATCGTGTTGATGGTGTAAAACTCACTGCAGTTTCTTATATCTTCCAAGGTTAAATTGTATACCTTCTTGAGTTCGTTCTCTATCTCCTGAAAGACTTCATCGGGAACTTTTTTTGGTATATCGTGATTTAAGATCGGCATTTTCGGCAGAGACGTGCAAAGGGTATTTGTCAAAGTCTCTTATGATCTCAACATGGTTATAATCGCCTAAGTGTAGGCTGTTATTAAAAAGATCGGAGGTGACCGTCAGCCTTAATCCGCTGGTTAATACGGCCTCGACCTCGCCTTTTTTCGTTGGCAAAGGCTTTTCTGATGGGTATAACCCACTCTTTTATAGGTTTGAAATAGTAAGTTCTGCCAAGAACCATTTTGTGTTTATTATCAAGTGTATGCTTAAAAGACGGGCCACTTACTTCCTGTTCGAGCAGGTTTGGCAGCTTAGATATGTCTGCATTGCTGCTTATGTATATGAAGTTGCCGTCAGGTTTAAGAAGGGCAAGCCCGGGTATGGAGGGGTTATTTTTTCAGCAGATTGTCGAATATAGGGATGTTCTTGATCTCTTCGCTATTTTCTATATTTTGGATAACCTGATTTCCAAGGATATTCAGAAGAACTTCTTGTGAAATCATCTGAGCGTGCAGAGCCTCAGAGATAATCTTGACCAGGTGCTCCTGCTTGATTTCATAATCGAGAACAGTGTTTTTTTTCCATGCCTTGAAGGATATTGCAAAGGTGAATAGAACACTTGATATAAGCAGTGCATAAAAGAGTGTCCATATGTTCTTCTTAATCAACGACATCGATACTCCGGAAACGTGTATATATTAAGCAATTATAACAATAATTTTGCAATTTGTAAAATATTATCGGAGTGGTGTCAGTTGTGTTCTTTAGCAGATTTGTCGTTGATCAGTGACTCTTCCAGCTCATATAATGTCTTTACGGCAATTTCGTAAAGGTTTGGTTCTCCGCTGTTTTTTCTTTGTAAGAGGAGTAAGGTTTCTTTCTCTTCTGGATTTGAGGATGTGTAGCCGCTCGATCCTTGATTTCAAATCTGAGCTTATAATCCCTTCACCGCACAGCTTAAATGTTGAGAGAGCGAAACTGGATTCCTTGGAGACATACCCTTCCTGAATGGCATATTCTGTGGATAGGACATCTATGATGCCAATGATCGGCATAGTGTGAAAGTCCTCTATAAATCCGCCATTTGAGGTTTTGACGTCCCACGCGTTAAAAGCAAACCTTCTGATTATCCTGTTCATAAGCAGAGCCAAAGCTTTTTTTGCGTCTTTTTTTTCTCCAGAAAAGACCATCTTCTGTTCCCTGTCATGTAGACCTTTGCCAGACCGTATGGGAGTATGAACTCAATCAGCTGAGAGAAGTCCTGCACCTCTTTCAGATTGTTTATTCTGCCGGCATATTCGGCAGTAGCTTGTATATTTTTTCATATATGCACCGCACTTAAACACTGTTCTATAATAAAGATAATATAGAAAATGCAAAAAAACAAGTCAAAATCATGGAAGTGATTGAGTTAATTTATAATTATAAATATTAGTGAAAAAATATTGAATAATAACAGAAATAGAGTTAACTGAATCAGGAAAATTGTTCAGTATTTGGTTATCTGGAATAGAACAATGTAATTATTTTCTGTATGCTTGTCTTAGGATACTGTCAGGGACTTTTAAGCCTATTTCGTTAATTGCATCAAAATTAATAAAGAAATAGTCTTCAGCTGTTTCTACAGGGATATTTCCGGGAGCAACTCCATTCAGTATGATTCCTGCCATTCTTGCTGCCTGCTCACCTACGAGAGACCCTATGAATCCGTACCCTGTTGTTGCACCCGCTTGCACGAGTTCGTATATAGGAGCAGATAGGATCAATCCTCTTTGGCGGGAGATAAAGACAAAATCACTATTTCGGGACATCACACTGCTGTCTCTGGGGATGTATATAGCCTGAACATCGTCAGGAATGTTACTTATTAGCTGATCGATAGCTGTTTGGGAACTGACAGGTATTGTGACCAGCTCTATGTCTAGAACCACTGCTGCGTTAATTATGGCTTCAAGTGAGATTACGGCACTCTGATCTTCAGGATTGTATGGGATAAGGACTCTTGATATGTCGCTTCTCAGCAGTGTGAGCCACTCCAGCCTTTTGTCGTCGCTTGGTCCCAGTCTCACGCCTGTAATATTCTCCCCCGGCAAGATAAGGTTGGAGACGATTCCCGCCTTCACAGGGTCGTTTACAGGTGCGAATACTACGGGGATATTGTTACTTCTGGTCATTTCATATGCGGCTATGGTTGCAGGTGTTGTGGAAGAGAATATCAAATCCGGTTTTTTCTGCGAGGATTTTAGTAAGCTTTGGTCTGATGTCTTCGATGGTTTCTGCATAGCCTAAATCCAGATAGGTAACATTCTTACCTTCTATGAAGCCGAGAGAGTGAAGTTTATCTTTGAAACCGAGGAGAGTTTGTGCGTTTGTGCTGGCGTACTGGATGACACCTATTTTGAAATGTTTCTCTTTCTCTTTGTGCTTTATGCATCCTGCAGGGAGCATCGCACTCAGCACAAGTGATAAAACTATCAACAAACGCATATATGAGTACCTCTAACTCAATGTTGCTTTAATGATACCATTCAGGTTTACAATAGGAAAGCCGTATTGAGATTAGATAATTTGAGCTGAATCAAAGAGAAAAAATATTCTATTCGGCTTTATTAATGAAAGAGGTGCAGTATGCAGTTTTATAAAATGCTTTCGAAATACTATGACGAGATTTTTTTTCCGTTAAACAATAAAACATTAGAGATGGTTAAAAGTATAACTCGCGATAATGGCGATGTACTGGATGTCGGTTGTGCTACAGGTCAGCTCATCAGGTCACTTGAGAAAGACAGCTACAGGGTCACAGGATTAGAGTATGAGCCGATGCTTATCGGATATCCTGAAAGAACAGTGACGGGGGATATGCATGAGCTCCCTTTTGACGACAGCTCATACGATACCCTTGTGTGTACAGGCAACACCCTTGCACACGGGCGTGATATGGATGATATATCAGGTATCTTAGGAGAGTTTGCCAGAGTCCTCCGAAGCGGAGGCAAGGCTGTTATACAGGTGTTGAATTATCACCGTATCCTGGACAAAAGACCCGAACAGCTCCCTGCGATTGAGACGGAACATGTCACCTTTGAAAGACATTATGAGTATCAGGGGGGATAATATAAAATTTATTGGCAAATTAATTTGTGCCAATGACATAGAGGAATCGAGTGTGCAGCTATACCCTGTTACAGCCGAAGAGCTTGTCGGATGTGCTAAAGGATTGGGTTTCACAGTTGACGATATGTATGGCGGGTTCGACAAATCAAAGTTTGCCGTAGATAATAATTTTCCATTTATCGTAATTCTGAATAAAAAATTGACATAACCATGACTGAATAGCTTTACCATTGCCATGCAATCTTTATTTATTCAGGAGGTCGAAATGTTTAAGATCAGGATACGTACCCAGATTATAGGCGGTTTCCTTTCAATCTCTCTGCTAATCGTGATGCTGAGTCTCTTTAGCATTCTCAGTACAAAGCAATCCTTGAACGCACTGGAGACTCTAAAGGATGAGGTGCTGCTGCATACAATGCGTTTTATAGAGCTGGACAGAAACATTATACAGATTCAGCAGTGGTTGACGGATGTATCTGCGACAAGAGGTGCAGAAGGTTTTGATGATGGGTATAGTGAGGCATATAATTACTATAAAGAAGCAGCTAGTGTTATTAATGTACTTATAAAAGATCATACCGATGAGCCGGCAATGCTTGAAAGTCTGAAAAAAACTAAGCTCTCAGCTGGATGGTTTTTACAAGGTCGGTAAAGAGATGGCGGATGTCTATGTGGCAGAAGGTCCTGCTGCAGGAAATATATATATGGGAAAGTTTGATCCGTATGCGGCTCAGCTTGGAGAAACCATAGGCAGTATAGTGGATGAACATAAACAGGAGCTGAACGGCGTTTTGACTTCGATCACTGTTAAGCAGAGCTCAATATTGAATATCTCTGTTATATTGGGAGCATCTGCACTCGGTCTGGCCATAGGGCTCTCGTATGTTGTATCCCGATCAGTCCTTCGCCCTCTGCTTATGTTTAAAGATAAATTTGCACAAGGATCATCTGGCGACCTGACCGTTCAGGTTGGGTACAGTAAACCAAACGAGATAGGTGAGCTCTCACAAAGTTTCAATAAATTTGCAAGTTCGCTGAAAGTGCTCATAGAGGAGCTTCAGCTGACTATCACCGACATAAACGAAAATAGTGTGACCCTCTCTTCTGCCTCAGAGGAGTTTTCTGTTACATTCAGTCAGCAGTCGGCAGAGATATCCAATATCGCCACATCGGTCGATTATCTGTCAGATTCTGCCGGAGATATCATCGCCAGACTGGAGCAGATGACAGAGCTTGTCAATGGGACTAATAAAGAGACAGAAGAGGCTTTCAGCCACCTGAAGAACGTTATCAAAAAAAACGAAGAGATCAGCGAAGATACGAACAGACTTTCGTCGGTTATGATAAGCCTTGTGGAATCCTCAGGCGAGATAGAGAATGTTTTAAAAGTGATAAACGATATCGCAGACCAAACCAATCTGCTGGCACTGAATGCAGCGATTGAAGCAGCAAGGGCAGGAGAAGCAGGACGCGGCTTTGCTGTTGTCGCCGATGAAGTTAGGAAGCTTGCTGAGAGAACTCAGGCGGCTACAGGCGAGGTAGAGGGTATCGTGAGCCAGCTCATGAACGACACGAAAAAAAGCGAAAGACAGTATGGATACATCCACAGAGAAGATAGAGGAGGGGATGGAGCTGATTCGCGGTCTGGAAAGTTCGTACAGGCACGTATCTACGAATGTTCAGACTATCAACGAGGAGCAGAGAATAATAGCCGAAAGCATGAGTACATCGGCTGATAATATAGAGAGAGTAAACGAGTCCATACAAGGGATATCGGCAAGTATACATGAGGCATCCGAAGCTGTCAGCCAGATAGCAGGTGCTGCTGCAAATCTACAGAATAATGCAGGGACACTGGCAAACAGAGCATCAGGATTCAAGGTATAAGAAAGACTAAATACTTAAGGCTTGTCTGCTAGTTAGCTTATTCAGACAGTTCCTCAAGCACACGGAGTACCTCTGGGAGAAGCTGTTTTTTTTCTGGACAGAACTCCCGGGAGATAGAAACGTCTGTCTCCTGACTGCTTGTAGCTGAGGAGCTTTTCACCTAGCTGGTATCCGCTTGATAAAAGAACGGATTCTTCACGTATGATGTCTGTTACCAGCAGCATGCTCCAGATGAGCCCTTTTTTCCTCTTTAACCTTGTCCAGACCTTCAAGAAGGGTCTGTTTAACATCATCCAGCTCTTCGAGGTTTACCACCTCCACCTGACCTATGCCGACTGTTCTGCCATATTCGGAGAAGACTTTAAAGTCTGTACCGATGATATCTTCAGGTGTTCTGGATTTAAGGTTGTCCGTGGAGGAGAACATCTCTACTCCGTATTTTTTTTCAAAATCAAGTCCGGCTATACCTGCAAGCTCGTGAACAGCTTCCACGTCCTGCTTTGTCGTGGTCGGTGATTTCAGTATGACTGTATCGGAAAGTATCCCTGAGAGCAGGACTGCCGCTGTTTTAGGGTCAGGCTCAAGCCCGTTGATTTTATACAACTGGCTTACAAGTGTACATGTACTGCCGACAGGTTTAGCGTAGAAGTGTATAGGTGTTTTTGTCTTTATAGTCCCCAGTCTGTGGTGATCGATAATCTCGGTTATTCTCGCAGTCTCTGCACCGTCGACAGCCTGAGACAACTCATTGTGGTCAACGAGTATAAGCTCTTTCTGCACTTTCTTTATAATGTCTGACCTTGTAAAGATTCCGATAAGTCTTCCGTCGTTGGTAACAGGGAGTCCTTTGTGGTCTACGCTCATTAAGGTTTCGCCAGCTGCATCGAGATAGTCGTCCTCTGTTAGGTGAGGCACGTCTGTTTTCATAAATGATTTAGCAGGGATGCTAAGCTGAAGGTTTCTGAGTGTTTCTGCGGTATCAAGATCAGAAAGATAGACCCAGCCTTTGTAACCGGTGAAATCTATATCCATATCCGCATCCCCTTTAATACCCGTGAGGAGTATCGCCGGGAGTTGATTCTCTATGGCATATTCGATAATGTCGCGTCTTTTACCCACAACAAGTATCACCTTTTTTTTCAGCTCCATGGTGTTAATCCGTTCTTTGAAGCGTTCATAAGGCATAGCACCGATAATGAAAGTGGCTTCGAACTCATCTTTTTTCACCACGCATGTATGTATAGCCTTTGATAGACTTTTCGAAGTTTGAGCCTCTGAAAAGATAGACCGGCCGTCCGTCTTCATCCTTCGGTGTGAAGAATTTTGCCAGCTCCAGTATGCTTATGACACCTTCCAGCTTAGTTCCGCCTGAGATGACGGGGGTTATCCTGATTTTTTTTAGTTCTTCGATATTTTTTTTAATGACCCCTTTGATCGGGTCGTTTTCATCGATCGCCACCACCTTGTGAGTCATTACATCACGGACTTTAGGGTAGACATCGCTGATGAATTTAGGCGGTGTGAGTCCGAGCTTTTCGAATATGAAACGGGTTTGTTTATTCAGGTTACCGCATCTTCCTGCGGTGTATCTCTTTTCGTCGTCTATGCTGTTTTTTAAGATTTGCGTATCCATATGCTGAACAGACAGAGTCACTGTCTGGATTTTTTATGACCTAGTATGATTACTTCTGACATGATTGCTCCTCCGAGGGTCTAAATATATATGAAATAGAAATAGAATCAAACGAAAAATGTCTGATTTTGCATTGTTTGTGTCAATTATATTTTATTGGGGTATAGATGGTTATTCAACAGGAATTTCAGTTAATGGCTTGTATGTACTCTTTATTTAGCTTAGTGTCTACCGCTCCGTCCGTGCCAAGATCCAGGTATGCTGTCTTCTCAGGGCTTGCTTTTGCCTCTTTTTTTTAGAATTGCCAGTATGTTGCTCAGCTCATCGGATGTAGTAGTACGCTCTCCGGCTGGAATCCTGATAATAGCAGAACTGACTGTGAGCAGAGGGAAGTCTCTGGTTTGTCCTGTTCTGTCTTTTGCTGAGTACAGACCGTTTTCCACCTCTTCTTCATTATAAAATGATGCGGCAGTGCCTGTGAAGGTGTCGGTTATCTGCTTGATTCTGGCAAGTACATTTATACAGCAGTCGTCCCCTCCGTCTGAACAGCCCGCGGCACAGAAGAAATCGTCTCCGCCTATGTGTCCGACGAAAGCACCGTCTATATGCATATGCTCTTTCATAATGTCAGCGAACAGGACTATAGCTCTGTCCCCCCTGACGGAAGCCGAACCTGTCGTTGAAGGGTTTAAAGTTGTCAAAATCGAAATATACAAAAAATGTATGATGAGTCTTCGTTTTTAAATGCTTTGTTGAGGTAGCTGTTTATAAGGTTGTTCCCCGGGAGTTTGGTCAGAGTTCATGTCTCTGGCATAGGCGAGGTTTTTTCTCATTCAGTGTGCTGAGCAGCGACTGTGCCGTCATGAAACCGTGATACTTGAGGTCTTTAGTGATGATAATCCCTTCCGCTTCGGGGTTTGCCACATATATTTCCAGCATTTGCTCAAGCGGTATAGTGATCTCCACCGTCGGGCATTTGTTTATAAATTTCTTTATGGAAGGTGTATGACTCTTATTGAAGAGCAGATCCTTGCCATATGGTTTATAGAGATATTTTTTTTAGGTTTGATTCACTGATGATGCCGATTGGTATATTTCCGACATCTACAACGGGGACAAATGGGCAATCCGTATTTTCGCCTATTTTATTCAAAAGTTCCTCAATGCTGCCGTTCTGGCTTATGGGCTGGAGTTTGGTCATCTGTCCGCTTACGAGATAAGAATCCTGTGTTATCTTACGTTTGTTCTTTCTAAAAAAGCTCTTCTATGACAGTGTAAACAGGTCTGATGTGCTTGGTCTTCATTTTGGGTTTTTGTATAAAATAACCCTGAACAAGGTCAACACCCATATCTCTACAGGCCAGAAACTCATTCTCTGTTTCTATCCCTTCTGCAATAACGGAGATGCCGAAGAAGTGTGCCAGATTTATAATATGAGAACAGAATTTACGTTTTTTTGACCTCTTTATCTATATTAGTGATAAGAAACCTGTCGATCTTAAGGTAGTTCGGTTCACTGAAATAAAAGAGTTCAAAGTTCGCAAACCCTGAACCGAAGTCGTCTATCGCTATCTGACACCCTGAAGCCTTGGCATTATTCAGCAGACAGTCGATCTTTCCGCCTCTGGTCTGGTGTCTTTCGCTAATTTCGAAACAGAATACGCCCGGATCAAGCCCGTAGCTTTCGAGGATGGTTTTGCTCATCCCGGGTGTGTAATTGCACATGTTTGTTATGCGGACATCAAAGTTGTAAAAGAGTTTGATCTTTTGAGAACCATGGAGCTGAACGAATTTTTTAATAGCCTTTTTACGCAGTTCCAGATCAACAGACAGGAGCAGACCATCATCGTATGCACTGTCGAATACTTCAAAGATATCGTTAAAGCCTGCCTGATCATAGTTTCTCAGCAGACATTCCACAGCGAACAGAGCCCCACTGAGAGGATTCACGATGGGTTGGAAGGCATGCTCGATAATGTCGATTCGTTTTTGCCATTTTTCAGGCAATACAATATCATTCATAACCCTTCTCATTATAAACTTGTATGTTAGGGAAATGTTATGGATATTTTATGTTTTATATGATTCGATAGAATTGAAAATATTATCCAGAACCTTATATCTATAGTCGAATATAGCGTTGAGTCTCCCCTGTATGATCTTGCCGATCAAAAGCTGACTGAATGGCTCGAGATGAAGTATGTAATGCACAATGTCCGTCATCTCTATCCCTTCTTCGGTCTGTTTAAAATGATGCTGATGATGCCATAATTTATAAGGACCTGAACGCTGCTCATCCACAAAATAGTATGGTTCTTCTGCGTGTGTTATTTCTGTAACCCAGCTTATAGGTATCCCGAGGAAAGGGTGAACATGATACTGGAGTATCAGTCCGTCATACATTTTATCGGGGACATCCGAAACAACTTCGAAATTAAGCCAGTCGGGAGTTATCTTGGCAAGATTCAGAGGGGACGAGAAGAAATCCCACGCAGTCGCAATATCCGTCTTTAATAGCTGTGTTCTTTTGATCTGTTTCGCTTTCATATTTCCCCCGTATAATAATATATATATTATCCTTTTATAAAAAAAGCTTAAAGGATAAATAACAACAACCGTTGATTAAATTCACTATCGTAGTAGAATTACATAAAACAGATACTAAAGGAGCTTATTATGGATAGGACACATTTCAGAAGTCATTTCGAATTCGGCGGGAATATATATGCGTATTACGATTTAAAAAAAAGGTTCAGGCGGCAGGTATCGCAGATATACAGAAACTGCCTTATTCCATAAGGGTTTTACTTGAAAACGTAGTTAGAAATTTCGACGGCAAGGTTATCACTGAGGCTGATGTCAGAGAACTGGGGGGGGCTGGAAAAAAAATCTTACGATTCCCCTTATGAGATAGCTCATCACCCTGCCAGAGTCGTGATGCAGGACTTTACGGGCGTTCCGGGTGTTGTGGATCTTGCTGCTATGCGTGATGCACTGGCAGAAAAAAAAGGGAAGGATGCGGCTCTGATAAATCCCGTTGTGCCTGTCGACCTTATAATAGACCATTCCGTGCAGGTAGATTACTACGGTACGTCTGACAGTCTGGATAAGAATGTTGCGAAAGAGTACGAAAGGAATATGGAGAGATACTCACTCCTGAAGTGGGCTCAGGCGAGCTTTGATAATATGAGAATAGTTCCGCCGAGGTCAGGTATATGCCATCAGGTAAACCTTGAATACCTCGGTCAGATAGTACTGAAGAGTGATGTCGGCGGCGAGGTTACAGCTATTTGCGACACGCTTGTGGGTACGGATTCGCACACCACTATGATCAACGCTATCGGTGTTATGGGCTGGGGTGTCGGCGGTATCGAAGCTGAAGCAGTAATGCTTGGACAGCCTTATTATATGCCTATCCCTGAGGTGGTCGGTCTGAGACTGACGGGTAAGATAGCAGAGGGGATAACAGGAACGGACGTGGTTCTCACTATTACGGAACTGCTCCGCAGGCATAAGGTTGTTGAGAAGTTTGTGGAAGTTTTCGGACCGGGGATGAAGTCACTGACATTGACCGACAGAGGTACGATATCGAATATGTCTCCTGAGTTTGGTTCTACTATGGGATTCTTCCCTGTGGACGACGAAACTATCAGATACATGAAGATGACAAACAGAGAGGAGCAGGCTCAGTTCGTAGAGAATTATACAAAGATGAATATGCTCTATTACGACTATGACAACGAGCCTGAATACACCACGGTGATCGAACTCGATCTTTCCACTGTGCGTCCTTGTGTTGCAGGTCCTAAAAAACCTCAGCAGCACCTACCGCTTGAAAACCTGAAAGACGCTGTTAAGGCTGAATCAAAATCCGTTGTTACGCAGATAGAACTGGACGGAAAGAAGATCGACTTTAAAGACAGTGATATTGTCGTAGCTGCTATAACTTCATGTACGAATACATCCAACCCTTACGTTATGATCGGTGCAGGACTAGTTGCGAAGAAAGCAGTTGAGAAGGGACTGACTATTAAGCCTTTCGTGAAGACAAGTCTTGCCCCGGGATCAAAAGTAGTGACTGACTACCTAGAGAAATCTGGGGTCGATAAGTATCTTGACGAACTCGGTTTTAATCTGGCGGCATATGGGTGTACCACATGTATAGGTAACTCAGGACCGCTCAGACCTGAGATAGATAAGGCTATTAAGGATAATAAAATGTCTGTTGCTTCTGTGCTTTCAGGTAACAGAAACTTCGAGGCGAGGATACACCCTGCTATCAGACAGAATTATCTGGCGTCACCTATGCTTGTGGTTGTTTACGCACTCGCAGGCACAATGGATATCGATCTGTACAAAGACCCTATAGGTACAGGGAAAGACGGTAAACCTGTATTTATGAAAGATATATGGCCTGAAAATGACGAAGTTTGGGAGCTGGTTAATACCTGCGTAACAAAAGAGCAGTATGCAAAGAGATATGCGGAGATTCTTGACGGTGATGAACTGTGGCAGAAACTGCCTGTAGCCAAATCCAGCATATACGGCTGGGAAGCGGATTCGACATACATCAGAAGACCGCCATTCTTTGAGGGATTTTCACTCACTCCTGAACCTGTCGTGGATATATTGAATGCGAGACCACTTGCGATGCTTGGGGATACTGTTACCACCGACCACATATCACCTGCCGGTTCTATACCTGCGGAATATCCTGCAGGGCAGTACTTGCAGAGTAACGGCGTGAAGCCGTAGACTTCAACTCTTACGGTTCAAGACGCGGCAATCACGAAGTGATGATGAGAGGGACTTTTGCAAACGTCAGGATCAAGAATAAACTGGTCGAGCCTAAAGAGGGCGGACTCACAAAGCAGATGCCTCAAGGCAAAGAGAAATACATATATGATGCTGCGATGGAGTACATAAAAAAAATGACGTGCCTACTATCATTCTAGGTGGAAAGGAGTATGGTACGGGCTCTTCTAGAGACTGGGCAGCTAAAGGGACACTGCTTCTGGGAGTGAAGGCTGTTATTGCGAGAGTTTCGAGCGTATACACAGGAGTAATCTTGCAGGTATGGGTATATTGCCTCTGCAGTTTACAGGTGGAGACGGCTGGGCGTCACTCGGTCTTGACGGTACAGAAACATTCGATATTAAAAAATGTGAGTGAAGTAACACCTAGATGTATAATAAACGTCAGTGCCAAAAAAGAAAAAACGGTAAGAATGTCACCTTTGACGTTCTTTGCCGACTGGACACGGATGTAGAGATAGAATACTTCAAGCATGGCGGAATTCTGGCCTATGTACTGAGGGGGGGGATGGCGAAAGGGTAAAGTAAATGTTGGTATTGAAAGTAATTCTGTATCCTATATACTTGCGTCATGCAAATATATAGTTGATCGGATTATTTACATATGAAGAAAGTTTTGTTTTTTACTTTTAACCATCATTGTTGTTGAGAGTGTTTTCTATCTGGTGCTTTCTGATATCAGAGAGCGGAGGATAGGTGAGTATTATATTGCTCAGTCTAATATCCATAGGAGTAATTTTAATTCTTCTATTGCGGCATATGAGCAGATACTTAGTAACATTTTCAAAAAACAGGCTTGATGTCGAAGAAGTAAAAGTGCTGATGAAAAAATGCACAGGACGAGCCTGAGCTCACTGACAAATATAGAAACTGGCTCAGGATGTACTGTCTCCCTATTTATGAGAGTATGAAATCTGTCGGTGTTACTCATATGCATTTCCACTTACCTGACGGGGTCAGTTTCCTGAGGCTGCATAAACCATTCTTCTATGGCGATGATACCAGCGAGTTCAGACCATCTGTCGTGATGGTAAATACGAAGCATGAGCTGTAACCGGATTTGAAAACGGCAGGCATCTGCTGGCTTATAGATATGTCTATCCTATTATTCACAAAGATGTTTATCTCGGTGCTGTTGAATTGTCCGTGGGGCTTAAAGAGCTTACCTCATGGATGAACAGGCTTTATGGGATAGGCTATTCTTATCTGCTGGAAAAGGATAAATTGATAAAGAATTACACAGGTCTGACAATGAACGAGTACGAATCATTGTCTATCTCTGATGACTATTATATGGGGACATGTGATTCCTGTTCCAGTGGTCAGGACAGCACTTGTTCTTCGTCTGTGGATATAAGGGAAGAGCTGATAAAATCCATCAACGGAGAGCATCGAGGAAAGATAAAAGAGCTTAAAGAGTTTGCTGTCATAGATAATGATCACAGTAATATTCTATTGTCCTTTATGCCTATTATAGACATCTCCGGTGAAGGGTTCGGACATCTAATAAGCCACTCTTATGTGGACGGATACGACGAGATCATCGAAACATACAGAATATTGTTTGTGTTCATCAGCTTCGGTCTGATATCCATCATCTTTATATTTTACGGATTTTACAATACTCACTCCAGAACAAAAGAGGCTAATTCAAAGCTCGCTTTGAAGGTGCAGGAGAAGGTAAAAGAGCTTAATGATAAAGAGCAGTTTTTCGCTCAGCAGTCCAAAATGGTGACTATGGGCGAAATGATGACATCTATCCTGCACCAGTGGAAACAGCCTCTCAGCTCTATTTCTCTATTGGCAGATTTGAGCATATTCGATGCGGAGCAGGCTAAAACTCAGTCGGACATACTTGACAATCTCAGACACATCAAAGAGCAGACAACTTTTATGAGCCAGACGGGGCAGGACTTTGCTAATTTTCTCAAGCCGAGTAAAGAGAAATCCGTTTTTTGCGTCGTGGATTCTGTGGAAGAGGTTCTCAGGCTTTTTGAATTCAGTTTTACACGCTATAACATAGGCTTTGATAAAGTATGGTCGGACAAGATGAAAGAGGACGCAAAAGTCTCAGGATACCCTAACGAATTTAAACACGTGCTTTTGAACCTGTTTAATAACTCCAGAGATGCAATCGTGAAGCTTCGTGAAGAGTGTGTTGAAAGGGGGGGAAGACGTTTCCGATTTCCTCGGTGTGATAAATCTCAGTATCAGCGTTTCCGAAAAGAGTGTTTTCGTGAAAGTTTCGGACACCGGAGGCGGTATACCTACTGAAGTTATCGGACGTATCTTTGAGAAGTATTACAGCACTAAGAATGAGCAGGGGAGCGGAATAGGTCTATATATGAGCAAAGAGATGATAAAAAACAGCATGAACGGCGACATCTCCGTGCAGAATATACTCGGTGGAGCTATGTTTACTATTACCCTGCCAAAAGCTTGACAATACTCTGTTATTTTATTGTAGATAATTTTTTGAATCATCGTTTACTATTTTACCTATGAAAACAAAAGTAATATTTATATGTATCCACAACAGTGCAAGAAGCCAGATGGCCGAAATGTTTCTGAACGAACTTGCAGGTGACAGGTTTGAGGCAAAATCGGCAGGTCTCGAAGCAGGTAAGCTTAACCCGTTCGTCGTTAAAGCTATGGGCGAGATAGGCATAGATATGTCGGCTAATAAAACCAAAACCGTGCAGGATATTCTTGAGACGGGTGAAAGTTTCGATTACGTCATTACCGTCTGCGACAAAGAGGCGGCGGAGCGTTGCCTATATTCCCGGGCAGAGGGGAGAAACTCCACTGGGGATTTGAAGACCCTTCATCATTTCAGGGGACAGACGAAGAGAAACTCGCTTTTGCCAAGAAGGTACGTGATCAGATAAAGGCACAGCTGGAATCCTTCCTTTCGGATAAATAATCACAGAGCCCTTTATATTTGCGGATATTATGAGGGTTTTTAGCTTTTTTTCAGAGGTTCGCAGCGACTTAATAAAAGTTTTTTTTGACAATTGTCAATTTAATTAATACTTTTATTGTCTATATTTCATATCATAAGATAACAAATAACGGAGACAGATTATGATAAACGGAAATATGACAGTTCTTGAGCTTTCACAAAAACACCCTGAGGCATTCAGCCTTTTTTTTATCAGTAAAGGGTTCGACAATTTCAAACAGGCAACTGTGCTGAACACGGCAGGTAAATTCCTTAAACTCGAAACAGCTATCAAGCAGAAAAACTATGACATAGAGACATTTATAAACAGTCTTAATGAGATAGATTCAAATAACGATGCAAAGGTAGATATCACGCTCAGAGATAAACAGACAGAAGGGGATATCACTGTAAAGGGACTGCTCCCTTGTCCTGTGCGTCTTCCGCTCCTTGAGGCTATTGATGCTTTCGCTGAAGGGGTCACTGCTGATACAGGTTTATCCGTAGCAACAGACCTGATAGCGGCTTCCGCAGGTCAGTCATGGCTGGAGGAGAATGTGGAAGGGATTACGGCAGAAGAAGTTCCTGATGTTTTCGTATCGGCAGGATTTGACGTGTTTTTTGATGAAAGATCATTCGGTAATCATGTAAAGAACGGCATGTTCGCCGATCTGACAGGCGAGACTCACGATTATTTCAAGGCTATGAAAGACCCTAAAGGTAACTACGGCATGGTCGCAGTTGTTCCTGCGGTATTTTTAGTTAATAAAGACGCACTCGACGGAAGAGAAGTTCCGAGAAGCTGGGCAGATCTGCTGTCACCTCAGTTCGAAAAATCCGTATCACTCCCTGTGGGCGATTTCGACCTGTTTAACGCACTCCTTGTTCATATAGACCATATGTTTGGTGAAGACGGAGTTAAAAAAACTTGCCGACAGTATGATAGAATCCATGCATCCGGCACAGATGGTAAAGAATGCAGGGCGTAAGAATGATGTGAAACCTGCGGTGACTATAATGCCTTACTTCTTCACAAAGATGCTCTTCGGCAGCAGCACAGCAGAGGTTGTGTGGCCTTCTGAGGGGAGTATCATCAGCCCGATCTTTATGCTGACCAGAAAAGACAGAGCGGACGTTACAAAAGCCGTCGCTGATTTCCTGTATAGTAAAGAGGTCGGTGAGATCCTTGCACACAGAGGACTTTTCCCTGCCCTCAACCCTGAGGTGGATAACAAACTGCCTGAGAATGCGAAATTCTACTGGGCTGGCTGGGATTATATATACAACACAGACATGGGTAAGCTCCTTGAAGAGCTTAACGAAAAATTTAATTCATCACTGGAGTCTTAAAATGAGATTTGTAACTGTAAGCGGCCCCCCCTTCATCGGGGAAAACTTCCGTAATATTAAAGACTGTCGAGTCTTTAAGCCAGCGTGGGATGAAGTCGGGTGTGGTCAAATTCGACTGTCTATACACCGACGACGATAAACTTTACGAGTCGAAGGGTATCCCTGTAAAGAAGGGTTTATCCGGTGCTCTTTGCCCTGACCATTATTTCGTCAGTAACGTTTCAGAGTCCTTTGAATGGGGGCAGAAACAGGGCGTAGACATACTTATAAGTGAGTCTGCTGGGCTTTGTAACAGGTGTTCACCGCATATCAAAGAGATCCTTGCGGTATGTGTTATTGATAACCTTTCAGGTATAAATACACCGAAAAAAAATAGGTCCGATGCTGAAATCTGCGGATATCGTCATTATAACGAAAGGGGACATCGTATCTCAGGCTGAGCGGGAAGTTTTTTTGCGGCGAGAGTTGCGGCGGTCAACCCTAAAGCGAGCATTATGCATGTTAACGGGATAACAGGTCAGGGGGCTTTTGAGCTTTCTACACTTTTTTTGCAGATGAAAAGACCGAGACAGATACTTTGAATGGTAAAAGTCTGCGTTTTTTCAATGCCATCAGCACTTTGTTCTTATTGTCTGGGCGAAAAAACGTATCGGTGCGGAATATCAGATGGGTAACGTTAGAAAGATGGATGTGGATAATGGATAGAGAAACACTGCTTAAAATAGATTTCCGGTTGTTATGTGATGAATTCCCCTTTGCTAAAGATTTTTTTTGAGTCGCAGGGGCTTGATATACCCGAAGGGAATGTGACAGATTTCGTTAACAGTCTTTCGGAAGATAAGCTAGAAGACCTCGGGATAGAGCCCGATGAGTTCATAGAGAGTTTTGTCTCCTTCGTGGTTGCTGTCGGCAATCTGTCTGAGAAGACTTCCAAGATAGACAGCCTGAGAATAATCGGCGGTCAGAACAAGTTTGGTGAGGCTGAGGATTTCGATATCGAGATCAAAGCCGGAGAGATCATCTGTATCGTAGGCCCGACAGGGTCTGGAAAGAGCCGCCTTCTGGCTGATATAGAGTGGATGGCAATGGGTGATACACCGACAAAAAGACACATAAAGATAAACGGTGCGGATGCGGATAAATCATGGAGATTTTCTCCCGAGCATAAGCCTGTTGCACAGCTTTCTCAGAATATGAACTTTGTAATGGACCTGTCCGCCAGAGAGTTTGTTATGATACACGCAGAGAGCCGTTTCGTCCCTAACCCTGAGGAGAAGGTCAATCTTATTATAGAGAAGGCTAACGAGCTCGCAGGGGAAAAGTTTGATGGTGATACACCCGTGACAGCCCTTTCAGGTGGTCAGTCAAGGGCTTTGATGATAGCTGATACAGCCTTTTTGAGTAAGTCGCCTATCGTCCTTATCGACGAGATAGAGAACGCAGGTATCGACAGGAAAAAAAAGCTCTCGAACTGCTTGTGGGTGAAGAGAAGATAGTATTGATGTCAACTCATGACCCTATACTCGCCCTTATGGGTGACAAGAGGCTTGTTATCAAAAAAAACGGCGGAGTTTCAAAAAAAATCATCGAAACATCAGAGGCAGAGCAGGCTAATCTGCAAGGTCTTCAGGAACTGGATATGAAGCTCAATGACCTGCGTAACAGAATCAGGCACGGTGAGATTCTTGATAACATATGAAAAAAAGAGAAACGCATAAAGAAGGATGCAAAAGTTCTGCATGCTTTCATAGGAATATACTGTAGGGAAAACCACATTAAAAAGGGTATAGAGGCAGTTGATAACTGTCTCTGTGCTTCTTGTTCGGAGCTTCTGGAATACGCTCTGAAACGTAATGATAAATGCCCGCTCGACCCGAAACCTCAATGTAAAAAAATGTCACGTTCACTGCTATAAACCTGAGATGCGGGCTAAAATCCGTCAGGTTATGAAATTCAGCGGTATGTATGCAATGAAACGCGGCCGCCTTGATCTCATCTTCCACTATTTCTTTTAATCACTCCCTTGTTTAGGTTGTCATCATGAGGAGCACAGAATGCCGTCATTTTGATACTCGCATTTTTCAGCCCTGAATGTTATATTGATTTCAATGACAACTTACACGGAAACCAAAGCAAAGTTTGACGCTCTGGGCGAAGAACTGCGTGGCGTTCTGATAATGTTTTGTGCCGCTTTTCTGTTCTCTCTTATGGGTTTTTTTTATCAAAATGTTGAGTGCTCATCATACAACTTTTGAAATTGTCTTTTTTTTCAGAAACATTGTCAGTTTTGCTATCCTCGCAGGCTCAATGCTCTTTTATAAATCCAGCAGTATCGGCGGAAAACCGTTCCTGCTTGTTATGCGTGGTGTATTCGGATTCTCTGCGATGTTTTGTTTCTTTTATTCTATAAGCGTGTTGCCACTTGCGACTGCTTCCACGTTTGTTAAAACTGCCCCCATATTTACGGCTCTTTTCGCAGGATATATCCTAAAAGAGAAGGCAGGTCCAAAAGTCTGGACTGCATTATAGTCGGTTTCATTGGGGTGCTGCTCATATTGAAACCTGCACAGGCTGTTGCCCCTATGGGTGCTGTTGCAGGGCTTTGCGGCGGTGTGATTGCCGCCATGGCTTACACTTCCGTAAAGGGGCTTGCTAACCATTATGACGCAAGAACCATAGTTTTATCATTTTCGACAGCAGGGCTTGTCGGTTCATCTATATATTTCATATTTCGCATTATTGTGGGTGATCAGAGATATCTTTCGCTGGATTTCGTCCCTGTTGGTTCAGATATATTTTATGTTGCGATGGTGGGTCTGCTTGCATCCGCCGCACAGTGGCTTATGTCTGTGGCGTATAAATACGGCAGAGCATCGGTTATCAGTACGGTTAGTTATGTGGGGCTGGTCTTTTCGACTATCTTCGGTTTTTTTTGCAGGTGACGGCTGGCCGGGGATGTTGTCACTGTTCGGTATATGTCTGGTTGGGTTCAGTGGTATTCTCGTAGGTCTGGCAAAGAAATAACTCGTTTCTTTACATCTCTTCAACTTGACATAATACACTTATGGTTTACACTTAATAAGAGTATTTATTAAGTGATATCCTGAGTGAAATGTGTATTTTATATTACTCGGGGAGCTTTTATTTAGAAACCTTTTGGAGGGGAAATGACGCTAATCAGAATCAGGAAGGGGCTTAGTCTTCCTGTCAGAGGTACGCCAAGTGCCGATATAGATGTAATCGACGGCATAACTCAGTCTGCGATACTTGGCGACGACTATCCATCATTAAAACCATCTATGCTTGTGAAAGAGGGGGATAGTGTTTCGAAGGGTCAGCCTGTCTTTACTGACAGAAAGAACCCTGAGATAATCTATACCGCACCCGTCACAGGTAAGGTGAAGGAAGTAAAAAAGGGGCGATAAGAGAAAATTTCTCTCTATGGTCTTTGAGAAGGGCGAAGGTGAAGTTGTCAAGTTTGACACGAATGCATCGACAGGTGAAGCCGTTTACGACCTTCTGAAATGTTCAGGTCTGCTCTCTTCGTTCAGAGAGAGACCGTTTGCAAAATGTCCGTCAGCCGAGCGTAAACCTAAGGCTGTACTTATCAACTGCATGGACACACGTCCGCTCGCTCCTGATATGTCCGTACTTTTAAAAGGTAACGAAGATTATTTTGCAAAAGGTGTTCAGGCAATTTCAAAACTATCAGACAAAACATATGTTTGTGCAGGGATTGATATTCAGCTCTCTGAATTGTCTGATGCAGAGATAAAGATTTTCGACGGTCCACACCCTGCAGGTCTGTCAGGCACTCATGTGCACCTGATAGCTCCCGTTTCTCTGGGGCGTACGGTTTGGACGATAGATATGTCTGCGGTAATAGATATAGGCTATCTGCTGACCCATGGCGAGCTGAACGAGACCACTCGTGTTGCTCTCTCCGGTGAGTTTGAGAAGCCCTGCCACATACAGACTCTCAAAGGTGCTCCAATCAAGGAGCTTGTTAAAGGGCGTATGAAGAGCGGAGAACACAGGCTTATCATCGGTTCTGCATTATACGGATATACGGTGGAGGACGGGGTTGAATACCTTTCATCATGTTTCGCTCAGGTGACTGCACTGGCGGAGCTGACCGACAGATATCTGCTCGGCTGGACAACACCTCGTAATGACCTGTTTTCAGTTAAGAATATATTTGCTTCAAGATTCACAGGTCAGAAGAGCCTGCATTTCGATACATCATTAAACGGAGCGGAGAGACCTATGGTTCCTGTGGGAACATACGAAAAGGTGATGCCGCTTGATATACTCCCCACGCATCTGCTTAGGTCGCTGATTGTAGGTGATCTGGAAACGGCGGAGAAGCTGGGATGTCTGGAGCTTTCAGAGGAGGACTTATCCCTTTGTACTTACGTCTGCCCCGGCAAGATAGATTATGCACCCTTACTTCGGGACGCATTAGATGCCATAGAGAAGGAAGGCTGATATGAAAGCTTTTCTTAACAAACAAGCAAAACACTTCAAAAAAGGGCGGAAAGCTGGAACGCTGGTATCCTGCTTTCGAGATGGTGGATACATTCATCTATACCCCGCTTGAAAAGACTCATGGACGTACACACGTTCGTGACGGGATAGAGCTGAAGAGGATAATGACTACGGTTGTTATAGCTCTTCTGCCGTGCCTCATAATGGCACTTTATAATACGGGTCTTCAGGCTAATAATGCTATCGCATCGTCCGGTGCGGAGCTTTCAGGCTGGAGACACACGGTTATTGCGATGCTCGGTGCAGGTTATGATCCGACCAGCATAGGTGATAATTTTCTGCACGGTTCTTTGTATTTCCTTCCGCTGTATATTGCGACGATGATAGTCGGCGGTACATGGGAAGTCCTCTTTGCCGTGGTGCGTAAGCATGAAATAGGTGAAGCCTTCCTCGTTACGTCGCTCCTTTATCCTATGATACTCCCTCCGACTGTCCCTATATGGCAGGCTATGGTGGCTCTGTCGATAGGTCTGGTTTTCGGCAAGGAGCTTTTCGGCGGTACAGGGCGAAACCTTGTGAACCCTGCACTCTTTTCGAGAGCTATTTTGTTCTTCTCTTATCCTGCCGCCGCCACAGGCGACACCATATGGGTGGCTCTTGACGGTTATTCCGCTGCCACACCGCTTGGTGGACAGGCACTTGGCTGGAGATGAATATTACTTTTATGGATGCATTTTTTAGGTTTTATCCCAGGTTCTATGGGGGAAACGTCGGCACTGGCATGTCTTTTCGGTGCGGCGGTGCTCATCATCACAGGGATAGCTCATGGCGGATTATCCTTTCAGCGGTTGTCGGATTAGTAGTTTTTTACAGGATTATTCTATATCGTTGGTTCTGATACTAACCCGATGTTCGGGCTTTCTCCTCATATGCATCTTGTTCTCGGCGGATTCGCCTTTGCGGCGGTTTTTTATGGCTACAGACCCTGTCTCTGCCACATTCACCGACAAGGGTAAATTCTATTACGGTTTTATGATAGGTGCTCTGACTGCACTTGTCAGAGTAGTTAACCCTGCTTATCCCGAAGGGGCTATGCTGGCGGTTCTGTTTGCGAATATTATGGCACCGCTGATCGATTATCTGGTTGTGCGGGCAAATATAAAAAGAAGGGAGGCTAGAAGTGCAGCGTGAAAGTAATCTTCGTACATTCGTCATAGCCTTAATACTGGCTGTGGTGTGCTCCTTTCTGGTGTCTGGTGCTGCTGTTGTTCTTAAGCCTTTGCAGGATAAGAATAAAGAGCTGGAGCGTAAGAAGAATGTTCTTATCGCCGGCGGACTTTTAAATGCAGATACGGACATTGAAAAGACGTTTGAGGCGATTGATATCGTCTTTGTGGATATGAAAACAGGTGAGAGTGTGCAAGGGAATATTGATACTTATTTCAATAATTTCAAGAAGCTTTCCACCGGCTCTACATCTATAAAACTTAGCAAAGATAAAGACTTAGCCGGGATAAAAAGTATCCCTGCAAACGTCCCTGTCTTTATGCTGAAAGGGGCTGACGGGGCACTGAGTAAGGTGATTGTCCCTATTTACGGTTCGGGGCTGTGGTCTACTATGTATGGTTTCCTCGCACTCGAATCAGATATGAATACCGTCAGCGGTATTACATTTTATGAGCATGCTGAGACACCGGGTCTCGGTGGTGAAATCGACAACCCTATATGGAAAGACAGCTGGGTCGGTAAAAAAAAGATATATCGCGGCGAAGGGGTTGCTCTCTCCATAGTGAAAGGCGGAGCTAAAGGGGATCATCAGATTGACTCACTTAGCGGAGCATCGCTCACTAGTCGTGGTGTTGAAGGTGTCGTGAAGTTCTGGCTGGGTGCTGATGGTTTTGCAAAATTCTTTGAAAAAAAATGAAGAAGGGGGGGTGCTTAATGGCTGGATACGGCAAGGTGCTCTTCGATCCTATATTTAAAAATAATCCGATAGCCATACAGATTCTCGGGATATGTTCCGCACTGGCGGTTACATCCAAGCTGGAGACTACACTTGTTATGTCTCTGTCTGTGATATGCATATTGGGATTATCGAATTTCTTTATCTCTCTTCTGCGTAAGATGATGCCGTCCAGTATCAGACTTATCATAGAGATGACCATTATTGCGACGCTCGTTATAATAGCTGATCAGGTTATAAAGGCGTATATGTTTGAGGTGAGTAAACAGCTCTCAGTGTTTGTAGGGCTTATCATTACCAACTGTATTCTGCTGGGCAGGGCGGAAGCCTTCGCCGTGAATAACACTCCGTTCAGGTCTCTGCTTGACGGGGTGGGGAATGCCGCAGGTTACAGTATCGTTTTGATACAGGTTGCCTTCGCCAGAGAGCTTATAGGCTCGGGTAAACTTATGGGATATACAATTATGAAGCCGATTACTGAGGGGGGCTGGTATACACCAAACGGTCTCTTTCTGCTTGCTCCCAGTGCTTTCTTCCTCATCGGAGTTATCATCTGGGCGGCTAAGCTGACAGTAGCGAAGGAGGAGGCGTAATATGCTTGAATCTTACCTTGCACTGTTTATAAAGGCAGTATTTATAGAGAATATGGCTCTCTCGTTCTTCCTAGGCATGTGTACCTTCCTCGCTGTGTCGAAGAAGGTGGAAACAGCTTTCGGGCTCGGGGTTGCCGTTGTTGTTGTGCAGACTATCACTGTCCCTGTGAACAACATAATATACACATATCTGCTGAAAGAGGGTGCTCTTAGCTGGGCAGGTCTTTCAGGGGTTGATCTTACATTTATCGGGCTGGTGACATACATCGGTGTTATAGCCGCCATAGTGCAGATTCTGGAGATGGCACTGGATAAGTATGTTCCGTCGCTATATAACGCACTCGGTATCTTCCTGCCGCTCATCACGGTAAACTGTGCGATCCTCGGAGGGTCGCTGTTTATGGTTCAGCGTGATTACAATTTCGGTGAGTCCGTGGTCTTCGGTATGGGTTCAGGGGTAGGCTGGGCTTTGGCTATTGTTGCATGGCAGGTCTGCGTGAGAAACTCAAATATGCGTCTGTGCCCAAAGGGCTGGACGGAGCAGGGATCACATTCATTGTGGCAGGTATAATGGCTATATCGTTTATGCTGTTTTCGGGGATACAGTTATGAAAATACTCTTACTCGGAATCGGAGCATTCACGGTTATCATTCTGCTTCTGGTGGGGATTATCATCAATGCCAGAAAGATGCTGGTAGCCAGCGGTATTATCAAAATTAATATTAACGAAGAGAAGGATATAGAGACAGGTGCAGGCGGAAAGCTTCTGAATGTGCTTGCCGATAATGAGATATTCGTATCCTCTGCCTGCGGTGGCGGCGGTTCTTGCGGTCAGTGCCGTGTGAAGGTACTTGAAGGGGGGGGTGACATACTCCCGACCGAAAAATCCCACATAAACCGAAAAGAGGAGCGTGAGGGGTACAGGCTCTCATGCCAGTGTGCCGTTAAGCAGGATATGAAGATCGAGCTTGAACCTGAGGTATTCTCTGCGAAGCGGTTCGAATGTGAAGTGGTATCCAACGACAATGTTGCCACATTCATTAAAGAGTTTGAACTGAAAGTTCCTGAGAAGGTAGACTTCAGAGCAGGAGGATATATTCAGGTTGTTGTCCCTCCATATCATGTTGATTTCAAAGATATGGCAATAGGGAACGAGTATATACCCGACTGGGAGCAGTACGGGGTTTTCAGATATAGTGCAGGGACTAGCGAAGAGATTCAGCGTGCTTATTCCATGGCAAACTACCCAGAGGAAGAGGGGATTGTTAAACTGAATGTAAGGATAGCCACTCCGCCTCCGAATAAGAAAGTTCCGGCAGGGCTGGGGTCTTCATATGTCTGGTCGAGAAAACCAGGCGATAAGGTTACTATTGCAGGTCCTTTCGGTGAGTTTTTTCGCACAGGATACAGAAAATGAGATGGTATTTATAGGCGGCGGTGCAGGTATGGCACCTCTCAGATCCATCATCTTTGATCAGTTAAAGAGACTGAACACTAGCCGTAAGATAAGCTACTGGTATGGCGGTCGCAGCCTGAAAGAGCTGTTTTATCTGGATGATTTTGAGCAGCTTGAGAAAGAATACGATAATTTCAGCTGGAATATTGCCTTGTCCGATCCTCTGCCGGAGGATAAATGGGAAGGCTATACAGGTTTTATACATAAGGTTGTTTACGAGAACTACCTTAAAAATCACGATGCTCCTGAAGAGATTGAATATTACCTGTGCGGTCCGCCTATGATGATAGAGGCTGTTAAGGTGATGCTGGATAACCTCGGCGTTGAACCCGACAATATATATCTCGATGATTTTGGCGGTTGATATGCAGTATTTAATTATTTTCAGCGTATGTCTGTTCTTTGTGGCTCTATTTATGTTCGTGTTGAGTAAAAAACAGACCGGCGGTTCATGCGGTTGCGGACAGGGTAAGTGCCAGACAGGCGAGACCTGTGAAAAAACGGAAATATAAAATATGCAGTTTAATACAGATACGATCCTTTTATTCCTTGCTGGGATGATTTTTTTTGGCGGTTATGTCTATGTCAGAGTAGAATCATACGCCATGAACAAATATTTCCCGAATGTACAAGGTGACGAGCGTGTCGAGGCACTTAAAAAAAACAGGCTTCAAGTTAACATTCGTAGGTGTTTTCCTGTTTGTGATAGTATTCTTTTTTAACTAAGAATGCTTTACTGTCAGGAGCATGTGCGGGGTTTGCAGTTTTTTGGCTTTAAACCATGACATAACTGTTGCCGAAATACACACAATTGATATAGTGATTCATTATGAATAACAGCCATGAGAACAACAGCCTGATACTTGCCATGAAAGATGTGGAGAGGAGTCGCGAAAGACTGCTCCATACTCAGAAGATTGCGGGTATCGGCGGCTTCGAATATCTTCCTGATGAGAAACTCCTTATCCTTTCCGGTGAGGCCTGTCACGTGCTCGGTCTGACTGAGAATAAAACCATGTACACAATGGACGAGTTTTGTAAAAAGATCAAAAAGGGCAGGTATGATAAGTTTTGTATGCTTATGGAGCATACTACCATAGATCCGAGCGAAACTCTGGATTTCATCATCAAAGATGATAATAAGGATCTCAGATATATTGAGATATATTTAGAGCCGCCCTCGGGGACTATAAAAGGGAATATCTCAGGTGTTTTTCACAATATAACCAAGAGAAAAGAGGCTGAAAATGCCAGAAACTCCAAAGCGGAAGCTTTCGATGCCATTTTTTTCTCATGCTAAACTGGCTATAATCGTTCTGAACCTGAAAGGGCATGTGATCGATTGTAATACAAGTGCTATTAATCTGCTTGGGTATACCAAGAGGGAACTGCTGGCAAACCACAGCTCTAAGCTTCTTCACCCTGATGACGTGATGGGAGCGAGTAAAATATTCGCTAGGTTTATCAATAATTCCGGCAAAAGGAGCTTCATCGAATACAGGCTCAGGAAAAAAGAGCGGCGAAGTGTTCGATGTTTTAGTCAATTTTGAAATAACTATCGGGTCGGAAGGCGAGCGTATTTACGTTTTCGTAAATGACCTGACAGAGATAAAAGAGATGGAACGCAAACATCTCGATCAGGAACGGATGCTTATCCAGCAGTCCAAAATGGCGACACTCGGTGAGATGGTTGCACTTATCGCCCATCAGTGGCAGCAGCCTATAAATGCCATAGCTATGATCGTTCAGATGCTTGAAGAGCTTATTGAAGTGGATGAAGAGAACAAAACTATGCTCAGCAAAAGTGTTGCGAGTGTTATGGATCAGGTTTCATTCATGGCAAATACCATGGACGACTTCAGAAATTTTCTGAAACCTGCCAATGTGAAGCAGAGTTTCAGCATTCAGCGGATAGTAAAAGAGGTGGTCAGTCTGTACCGTCCTCAGTTGAAGCACTCTGATATAGACTGCAATGTATATATTCTCGAAGATGCCGCACGGAAAGCGAATGTCAGCGGTTATGAAAATGAACTCAAAAAATGTTTTATTGAATTTCCTTACAAATTCTCGGGACGCAATAGTCGCCTCAGGGATCAAGAAGGGGAATGTCGAAATAATCGTTTCAGACCTTGAAGATCGTGTGCAGGTTTGTGTCGAGGATAACGGCGGCGGTATAAACGAAGAAATGCTGAGCAACATCTTTGATCCTTACGTCAGTACAAAAGGGGAAAACGGCACAGGGCTCGGCTTATATATGTCCAAATTGATTATCAAAGACCGTATGGGCGGCGATATTACAATTGAGAATACTGCGGAAGGTCTGCGTGTCTGCGTCATACTCGACAAATGCGACCCCGAGGCCGTACAGAACAAGGATTAAGTTCTTTTGTCTTTTGAGTTATTATAAAATTTATTAAATCGTTCATAAAACTAAAAAATCCCCAATCTTGCTGACAAAATTGAGGATTTTAGTATTCTGCTTCTATCCTGATACGGGGCTTTTAAACCCTTTCGAGATTATTATACGTAACTGCTTTGCAACGAGTTGTTTATATTCTGGATATGCTGATCAAACTTATTCATTGTAGAGTCATAAGTGTCGTAGCTGATATCGGGCAGTTTTCCGCCGAACATCTGCTCAGCCTGCTTAAACCCTCTCGTAACGGCTTCTCTTGCTTTCTCCAGCTCATTAAGGTCGTCACCTGCGTACGCAACAGCGAAATCAAACATACGCTGAGAGGTCTGCTCCACGCCCCAGTAGCCGTCTTCCGACAACAACTGGTCTATCTCTGCCTTAGCGTCTTCCAGTGATTCACCTTCATCCATCTCTATGGTGATACTGATACTCGTGACACTGACAGAGTATTCCCCTGCCTGTCCTGAAAGTACCTTGGATGCATGCTCTGCGATCTGATCTAATACTTTATTAACAGAATCCTGAACATAAGCTTCGATGTTTTCGATGGGACGAGTGCCCTTTTGAGCGAGCGAAAGCACATCGGAAAAAACTCGATGATGTTTTTGCTGGCTCAGTGACTTCAGTCGCTCTGGCCGTCCTTGCCGCCGGCGTCTGCTGGTCGTAATAACTCATCCGTACGCTTACGGATTGAGCGTTGAGATTCGTATACATAATTTTCTCCTCTTCACCCGGAAGAGAGTGGGTGAATAATTCTTCGTCGTACCGTCCGTTGTTTTGAAGAATGCTTTTAAAGTTGCGTCGAAAAAAGCATAATCTCCGGCTGAATTGTCAGCCTGATATTCAACCTATCGTCATTTCGTATTGAACCTTAAGGCTTAAAATCGTATGCTTTAGTCTAGAAATGGTAGGTGGAGGCGTAACTTGTTGAAGTCTATAGATTACAAAACTCTGATTCTTTTTTTTCTGTCGTTTTGGGGTTAGCTCCATTTGTGCCTGAGCCGCATCTGTTTCAGAAGGTTAATATGCTGATTGCAGGGACACTTAAGAAACCTATTGATATTTTTTGATCTTTTTTTTTCACTCAGCTCCGATAATTTTGCTTCTGGCTAAGTTGACTTCGGATATTTTGCAGAAATATAAATGATTTGAGAAGAATTATCTTTTAAAACAAGACTAATGTGGTATAGTTAATAGGTGAGGCATGCTATGGATATTACAAGATTAATGAATAACCTTATGGTCGAAAGTGTCAGGACTTCCACGGATTTTTTACATCACACACCTTGGATTTGAGCTTGTTATGGCAGTGCCCGAAGGGACAGAGGATGTAGTTTATAGTCTTGTAGACGGGCAGGAATACGGGTTTGCTGTTTTACGCAATGGTGATATCGAGCTTATGTTTCAGTCATTGGATAGTATTCGTACCGAGTTCACCGGTATAGATGTAGACCATCAAGGGTGTCGGGTTATATTCTATATGCAGGTCAAAGGGATAGATAAGCTTTTTTTTGAGGACCTTGAAGGGAAAGTGACAATCATTAAGGGGCTGCACGAAGCCTTTTACGGGATGAAGGAATTCTATATACATGATTCCGACGGATATCTGTTGGGCTTTGCCGAGAAGGCTTAGATTATAAGTATTTTCGATTTACTTAGTCTTCCGTTTTTTTTCAGATCCTTGATGGCTTGGTTTGCGTCACTCAGCTTATAAGTTTCGGGTTCTATACCGAGTTTAATATCTTCAGCCATTTTCAGAACACCGACAACATCGGCTTTTGTTATATTTGCAACTGTCTTAATCTTCTTTTCCATCCGCAGATGCTTTTTTTTATATGATATTTTCAGCAGTTTTTTCCTGATCGTATTCTTCTTTACGCAAAGCATTGATGACCAGTACCCCGCCATTTTTCAGGTTAGTCAGAGCCGAAACAACAGGAGTCCATACAGGTGTGGTATCGATGATTGCATCCAGTTTCTCAGGTGACTCGCCGTCAATTTCACCTGTCCAGAATGCACCCGCATTTTTTAGCGGCTTCACGTTCGTTTTCGTCTCTGGAAAAAACATAGACCTGTGTTTCAGGCATCTTCGCAAGCACAAGCTTTAAGATCAGTAACGATGTCATGCCGAAACCTGCTAAACCGAGCTTTTGCCCACAGTCAAGGTTAGAAAATCTCAGAGCTCTATAGCCTATTGCACCTGCAAAAAAGGAAAGGTATAATCTCTTCATCTGATAAATCGTTAGGTACAGGGTATGCAAAATCTTCACCGATAACCATAAACTCAGCATATCCGCCGTCGGCATCTTTGCCTGTTGCTTTGAATTCCGCACATAGGTTTTCATCCCCTCTCAGGCAGAATTCACATGTTTTGCATGACGAGAATATCCATGATACAGCCACTCTGTCGCCTATTTCAAGCTTAGTGACGTTTTCGCCGATCTCTTCCACAACGCCGACTATCTGGTGTCCGGGTATGATAGGGAAGAAGGAGGGGGGTGTTCTTGCCTTCGATCTCTTCCAGCTCTGTATGGGAGACTCCGCAGGCTGTTATTCTGATAAGGATTTGATCTTTTGCAGGGGTTGGGGTGGTGATATCACCTTCGGAGAGAGGTTCGCTATTGATCAGAAGGTCTGTTACGCCTGACAGTATCATCGCTTTCATATATAGCCCCTCCTAATAGGTTACCGTGTTTTATCTGAAAATCAATCCTTGTTCAGCTCCGCAGGTGTCGGCTCAGGTTTACCCAGATGGTATCCCTGCAGAAAATCTATCCCCATTTCTGTGGCTGTTTTTGCCAGCGTCTCATTGGAAATAAATTCCGCAACTGTCTGCATATGCAGTTTCTTTGTGTAGGATACGATGGAGCGGACAACATCCTGTGCTCTTTCATCTTTGGCTATCAGCTTGATTATACTACCGTCTATCTTCACATAGTCTGCCTTTATCTTCAGCAGATAATCAAAGTTTGAATAACCTGTGCCAAAGTCGTCGATTGCAATTTTTTGCTCCTGCGGATTTGAACTTCTGCAGGAGGTCGACAATATCATCAGACGAAGAGATGCTTTCAGATTCGACTATCTCTATGGTGAGTCTGTTAATAACATTCTTCTGTACGGCATAATCGTAAACGAAGTTCATGGTATCTTCATTCAGGATATCCTCTGATGAGATGTTTATACTGAACTCGATATCTGTATTCTCAAAGATATCTATGGATTTTTTTTGGTGATGATTTTTTTTGTCAGATACGGATAGAAACGGGTTTGTTTACTTATATCAAGGAAGACAAATGGGGATATTACGTTATTATCCTTGTCTATGATACGCATGAGACATTCGTATTTAGTAACATTTTCCGAAACACCTACAATCGGCTGGAAGAAAGGGACAACTCTGTCCTGCTCGATAGCCCAGCTGATAAGCTTGAGGGTTTGGGTATTCTTTTCATACATTTCGGTTTTATCCAGTTTCAGAGGGTCGTAAATGTATTTGCTTATGTTGTTGGTTTTAGCGAACTGCAAGGCCGCATCCGCGTGAGCCAATATATTATACGAGCCGTGTGCATAACCTGTAAATGTGCGTATGAGGATATCCGAGTCGCCGAGCGTTATTGTATTCTTCGATATCTTTGCTATCGATTCCTCAACATTAGCTATGAAAGTGTCCTTGTCGCTCTGGTTAGAGAGGATAGCAAATACGTCGGAGTGGAGTCTGAATATTTCATAAGTTCTGATGCTGTTGCATGAGGTGAGTCTTTTGCTGAACTTAATCAAAAGCTCGTCACCCGCTTTCATTCCGTAGTTTTCATTAATTGTGTGGAAGCCGTCTATATCGATGATTGCGAGATCGGCTGATTTAGCTGTGCTGATCTCCTGCATGAGACTAGTTCTGTTGCCGAGCCCTGTTAATGAGTCGATACTAAGGTATTGCTGTAGCTTGGTTTTGTTTTCGAAAACCTCAGTGACATCGTGGCTGATGGCTATATATCTGACGGTGTTTCCGTGCTTGTCTTTAAACGGTGTGATTGTGGACTTCTGGTAAAAATAGTTACCGTCAGCCGTGAGGTTTTTTGATAATCCCTCGCCAGACGTTTCCGCTGCATATTGTTTGCCATAGCTCGTCATAGACCTCTCTCGGCGTGTCGGGATGGCTTATGATGCTGTGTTTCTTCCCTATAAAATCATTGAATGAATAGCCTGTGAGCTTGCATAGCTGCTGGTTGACATGGGTAATGATGCCGTTGATATCTGTGATGCTCACAAGAGCACTCTTATCTATTACTGCTTTGTATTGCAGAAGGTCATTTGTATAGACCTCCTGTGCGTCTTCCATGCCACGGATACGCTTGTATAAGAAGAATGATATTAATGTGACAAGTAAAAACAGAATAAAAATAATAATACTGGTAATTCGGAGGTTATTGTTCAATACCCTGTTAATAATCCCCTGCTCAAGCAGCATCTGCTCTTCGAGGTTTTCGAAATAAAAGCCTGTGGCTACTATCCAGTCCCATTCGGGGATATATCTGATATGGGTGATTTTTTTTCTGGAGCTTTTTTGTTGCACCCGGCAAGTACCAGTGATACTCGGAGAAGCCTATGCCGTGATTTGTCGCAATATCGACAAAATCTCTGACGAGGTATTTCCCTTCCGTGTCTTGCAGATTGTAATGGTCAAGTTTATAAACCAGAGGGTCTATGTGAAAGATCATTTCGTATTTGGTATTAATAATAAAGAAGTAGCCGTAGTTGTTATAGCCGAATCGTTCGTGCTGGAGCGTTTTTTATAATCTGTTCCTGAACGGTTTTATCGACAGCATCCTGATACACACTTGCGGAGATGAGTAGCCCCAGTTCTTTATTATATTTGGCGTACGCAATCTTTTGACGTTTTGCTTTTGTGGGACCTGGTTTGTAATATGTGTATGTGCTGAAGTTTTCACTGTTTTCATAGGCATTCTGAAAGTATCGATGCAGTTTAGGGAAATCTTTTTTTGAGGTAGCTTATGTTCTTCCCTTCTTCATTCTTGTCCGTGCCATGAAATAAGACTGTTCCGTCGGCTGACAGGATAACGAAATAGCCTGACTTATTATCCCAGCTGTAGTTTTTTTGTGATGGAGTCCAGAAAGGCTTTTCTGTCACCTGTTTTATAGTGTTGTGAAACATATTTGGCAACACCTTCGAAGGATTCGACCTGATCTTTCAGTTTAGTATATGTGTTTTGCAGTGCTGCCGCATTGGCTGTATCGATCCGCTGGATAAGCCGTCCGGTCTCCTGCTGTATCAGCTGTTTCTGCTGCTGGATATAGAAAGCTTTCAGCTCTTTAGCATTTATTTCGTTAAGATCTTCAAATCCAGAATCTAAAGTCCATATTGTAACGAGTGAGAAGACTAGAGCTATGGAAATTGCATAAATAATTGTGATATTCGATATTCTTTTTTTTCATTTAAGGCCCGCCAAGTTATTTAAACCTGTAATTCATAATATTATCGAGCTTAACTTATTTTGTGTTTAAAGTATAAGCTATGTTTTCAACGGTAATTGTATTGTGAAAATTGCTCCATTTGGTAAAGGGGATGCATGAAGTTTACCTTTCATGTGCTGTTCGATGATGATTTGCGACATATAAAGCCCTATACCTGACCCTGATTCTTTTGTGGAATAGTAGGGTTCGAATATTTTAGAGATAGCGTCATGTGATATTCCGATTCCGTTGTCACGTATATAGATGTTCACTTCATTTTCGCGTTTGTCTATCTCCAGAGAGATATGCCCCTGCACATATTCGTTAGAAGCTTTTTTTCTTTTCAAGTATAGCATCTATTGCATTATTAAGAATATTGATGATAACCTGCTTGAATTCGGCAGGCACACCTTCGGTTTTGAAGTCGTGTATCCTTTTGATAAAACTGAGCACTTCTTTGTCGTGGGCTTCTGCGGTCGAGTCCCCTTTTGTATATAAGATATGGAATGATATGTCGCTGTTGAAGAGTCTGGCGAGTATCAGCCCGTAGACTTCACTTAGCATAGCAGGGATAGAGAATATCTGCTCATTCTGGCTGGTTCTGAAGAAGCTGTTCAGGTCTTCCATTGTTTTTTGATATGGTTTTTATCAGTACCATAGAGTCGCTGGTGAGGTCGTGTATATAGTCGCTGTCGAGATCGCCTGATATATACGCGTCTTCGAGGTCTTCGATGTTTATCCCGAGAGCACTCAAAGGCTGTCTCCACTGGTGTTCAATAGCACTGATCATCTGCCCCATTGCCAGAAAGCGTGACTGCTCAAAGAGAACCTGCTCGTTCTTCTTTCTTTTATCCGTCTCTTCCACAATGGTTTTAGCCAGCTCGACATTCAGCATTTCAAGCTCTTTCTGCTTGTTTTTTCAGCTCTTTTTTCCGCTTCAAGCTGTTCTGTTATATCGTGGAAGATGTGAACTATCTCGCCTGTCGGGAGTTTATACATGTGGCTGTTAAACCAGCCGTTAAAATTGTCATCCTCGTAATAGTGGGCTTTCATGGTTTCGGGAGCGTCGTTGTCCTGAACTCTTTTTATGGTGTCCTGCAGTCCGTATTGAACAGCATTGAGAAAAACATGTGTCAGAGGCTTCGAAAGGAGGTTATCCCTTGTTCTGCCTATGAGTTGTTCTGCAACAACATTTATGTCCACAAGCACATGCCGGCTGCCGAAATCCTGTAGTTCGTATATCGCCACACCGCTGGTCATATTGTTGAATAGTTCTTTATATTTGAATTCACTTTCACGTACGGAAACATCATTTTTGTGTTTATGCAGAGCGAGCTCTATTGTTGTTTGCAGAGTGCTTTCGTCATATGGAGTATATATATAGCCGTAGTGATCCGTCTTCATCGTCTGATACAGAGTGCGGCTGTTTATAGCTTCCGTGAAATATATGACAGGTATAGATAGCTCGTACTGAGCTTTTGATGCCTTTGCAATTATATTTTTTTTATCTGCGTGTACCGACATGTCCACTATCATGATATGAGGAGAATACTTTTTTTTAGCGACATCTGCAAGCTCTTCAAGTTTGAAGCTGGTTTTTTTTTACATTATACCTTAGAGCTTTAAGGGCACTATCAAGGTTTCCGGTTGAATCAGTTTTATATTCTACAATTAATACTTTTCTATTTTTTCATAGCCTCTTCTGTGGGTCATGATATCAGAAACACTTACAAAAAAAACAATATTTTTTAGTGAGCTTCGGTCAGTAATTTTATTTTTTACTTACATTAAATATAGTAATGAGATTCAAGTCTTCTAAAAGGTTATAAAGTCTATCGCTATGGACAAGCAGTTTGATCTTCAGCCCGTCACCGTGAACAGTTTTAGTAAAGAGTCCTATGATCGATGATGTTATGGTCATTGAGTCCTGAATAACTATTGTTACAGCTTCTAAGCCTTCACTTAAGACACCGCCAAGAGCATTTTTTTATGGCTGTGTAGTCCTCAATAGTTTTCATTTCTCCGTTAATAACAAGAACACCTTTATCTTCTTGAGTTATTTTCATCTTCATCCCCCCCCGGATGTATTAATAGTTTTGCAATTCCGTTTATATTATTATAAACTTAATTTTGAAATATTTAAATACAATGTCACCAGAAAGGATTATATGAGCGATAAAAAAAATATTAAAAGAGATAACTAAAGAGCTCACTGTGCTTTGTGTGGATGATGAACCTCTTGCTCGAGAATATCTTTCATTAAAGCTAAAGCGTATATTTAAAGAAGTATATACGGCGGATGACGGTACAACCGGGCTTAATGCATTCCGCAGCAAAAAATCCTGATTTAATCATAACCGATAATCGCATGGCGTATATGGACGGGATAGAGATGATAATGCAGATCCGTGAGGAGGATGCGGAGATTCCTATCATTTTAAACACAGCTTACACTGAGAAAGACGCTTTGGTTGATGCTATCAATTGCAACGTTTCACAGTTTTTTATCAAAACCTATAGATTCTAAAAAGCTTGATATAGCGATAGAAAGATCGATACAGCCTTTGCTCACCTCTAGGCTCGCCGAGAAGGCTCTGAAACAAGAGCTTGAGCTCCTGAAATATCGTGAGAAATATCACGCTCATCAGGAGAATAATGCATTTAAAAAAGAACTCAGCCTTATTCTTAATGATTATTTTTTTACAGAAATTTGAAGTAACTAATAAATATGACGAGTTTTACGGCGTATTTATGAATATTTTATATAAACCGCTGGATGTCCTCAGTGGTGATATCTATTCCATAAGAAGACTCGAAGACGGTACTGTTTTTATATTCCTTGCCGATTCAATGGGGAAGGGGCTGTCTGCGTCTGTTACATCCATTCTGACAACCGCCTATATGAACCATATTATCGACACCGACGGAAAAGACGTTACGTCAAAACTCTCCAGAATAATAGATGTTTTCTGTAAATACATTAACGGTATACTGCTGGACGACGAGATACTCTCCATCTGTTTTATGAAGATAGATTTTGTAAATGAAACATTGGAATATTCATCTTTCAGTTCGCCCCCCTATCCTTATGAGGGACAAAGAGGGGAAGGTTATCTCCTTCAAATGCAATAATCCTCCGCTTACTAAATATCACTCCGATTACGTTATTGATCAGCAGGATATATCCGACATACAGGGTATTCTACTCATGACAGACGGTCTTTACGAGTGCTCGACCAAAGATGGTGATACACTCATGGATAAGGCTAAAGATGCGTACGAAAAGAATATAATGAAGACGGATTTTCATAAATATATAGAAAATATCGTGGTCGAACCGGAAGACGACGTGTCCTGCATTCATATACTTAAGATGAACAACTGTGATGATAATTGCGAAAGTATCACTCTCCCTTCTTCTCTTAAGAATGTGGGGAAATCCATAGAATGGCTTGAAGAGTATTTCAGAAAGCATGAGCTGGATATCGAAGACGCAAGTATGCTCACTCTGGCTTTTACCGAGCTGACTATGAATGCTTTTGAGCACTCTGTTTTGGAACTGGATAACAGACGTAAGTACAAGATGATAAATGACGGTAAATATGATGAATATATAGCTTCCGCCGCCAGTGAAAAAAAACAGATCCATTTCACTGTAGGGATTAAAAAAATTATTTAATAAAAGGTACGTCTTTATAAGGATTTTGGATGAAGGGACAGGTTTTGACCCGCATATCCTGAAAACATGGATGTACGACAGAGACCAGAACGACGGCAAAGGGGTAAAGATATCCAGACGTATAATCGATGAGATATACTACTCGCAGGACGGCAGAGAGGCTATCATCATCAGAGTTCTGGAATACTGATTGTCTTATGAATCTATTACTCATCCGTCAGGAGGAGCTGCAAGATAATTCGGCAGTTATCAGCGACGGCAGAGCGAAACATATAATATCAAACCTTAAATCAGAAGTCGGAGATACTCTCAGAGCAGGTGTCGTCGGCGGTATGATAGGTTTTGCCGACATATCTGCAATATCTGATGCAGGTGTGTCAGTCAGCTTCAGACCGGAGAGAAAACCTCCGATCCCCCCCCTGATATATCTTTGATCATTGCCCTTCCGAGACCTAAAGCGTTCAGACGTATCCTTTTTTTTGGAGCGGTGAGCTGCGGCGTTAAGGATATCCATGTGATTAATTCATGGCGGGTGGAGAAGAGCTATTGGGACAGTCCTTATCTATCAGCAGATAACATCAATGCATACTGCCTTGATGCTCTGTCTCAGTCGAAAGACACCATTATGCCGAAGGTGCAGTTTCATCGTTTTTTTTACGGGTTTTGTTGAGGGTGCTCTGCAGGATATCCCAGGCCACAGGAAGAGATATCTGGCTCATCCCTACGGAGGGAGTGCAGACAATCCTTCAGAGCCTGCGGTGATAGCAGTTGGGCCTGAGGGCGGCTTCATCGAAAGAGAGGTTGAGACCTTTATAAATTTAGGCTTTAATTGTTTTTTCAATAGGCGAAAGGACTCTTACTACAGAACATTTTGTCCCTTTTATACTCGGCAGATTAATTAAATAAAAAAAATTGTGTTGTGAATTATATTAAAACGAGTATCTTATCCAGTTGTTAAAGCAGATATATAAGGAGATACACAATGATATTAGAAATGACCGCAACCTGTGTCAGTGAGAAGATAAAAAACGAAAAGCATTGAGTTAGGGCAGAGGATGTCGTATCTCCCATCCACTTTTTTTGCTGGGCGAAAACCAGTGGGTAGTTGCATTCCGTTATGGTGTGATCGTAACTATAGGCATGCACGAAAAAAGAACTGCAGGATCTGTTCAGAGAGATGAGCCCATATCTTGAATCACCCCTCTCTGCTAATATATCGGAGACTTTTAAGATAAAACTGGATTCAGAAGAAGACAAGGTGGATATAGATTTCATCCATCTTCAGAAGCTCACCAGAGAGCATGTACTGGTAATGGCGGATATTCTGGCAAAGACTATTATGCTGGAAAGGTACGAAGCGGCTATGTCTGAGGTTTTCACTGAAATAGAACCCCTTGCCCGTCAGCTCATGAAGGGTTACAGACAAAAGATCAAATCGAAAGAGCTCACGCATAGGATAGGGGCAACGCTCCTTATGAAGCAGATAATGGTGGGCAGAGTTGAGGTTCATGAGAAGCCTGAAATCCTGTGGGAACACCCTTATCTTGAGAAGTTTTATATAAGGTTAGAGGATGAGTTTGAGATTGTGGAGCGGAATTCGGCACTGCAGAAGAAGCTGGAGCTTATAACCACCACAGCGGAAACTCAGCTTGATCTTATTAATAACTCGCACTCACTCAGAGTCGAGTGGTATATTGTAATCCTGATCGTTTTCGAAATTTTACTGACCCTTTATGAATTGTTTATCAGGCATTAAGTTAAACTTAGCACTATTACAGGCGTATATATGTATTACTCATTCGACAGAGAAACCGACATTGCAGACTACAACGGAAAAGGTGAACTCCGCATAGACAGTATCCTGAAGATTTTTCAGGAGGCAGCCATAAACCACTCTGGCAGCATAGGTTTCACCACCGAAAGCTATATGGGTGCAGGCAATATCTGGATGCATAACAAGAACCTTTTTAAGATCGATGCCATGCCCGATTTTAAACAGAAGATACATGTAAAGACATGGTCGAGGGGTATAGATAAATTCAAAGGTTTCAGAAACTATGAAATCTATGCCGACGGTCAGAAATGCATAGCAGGGAGCAGTATCTGGATATATCTGAATATTGCAAAGAGGCGGCCTGTTCGCCCGTCTGATGAGATGATAGCTACATATGACAGCGAGAATGTCCCTGTATTCGACGATATGATCAAGACCTTAAAGCATATTGAGCCTGAAAACATCACCGGCGAGAACGAAATAACCTTGCGGCCATCCGATATAGATGTTAATGGACATGTGAGTAACGTTATGTACGGTCAGTTTATAGAGACTGCATTGCAGGAGTACAGTGTGGATATCCTAGGCAGATTTATTAGCCTTTCTTATCAGCATGAGATCAAACCGGATGTTAAACTGGTTAATGTAAAGACTGAAAAGACGGCTGACGGCTATAGACTGGGTATATATTCGGGTGAAGAGTGTGCATGTTTAGCAGAGGTGTCGGATGTCTATTAAAATATTGATCACAGGCGTGTCAAAAGGGCTGGGCTTTAACCTGTGCGAGCGGTTTATTGAGATGGGGCACAGTGTTGCAGGATGCAGTAGAAGCGGTTCAGGACCTGACGGACTGGCTGTCTGTGAGGCTGTAGACGTGTCGGACATGAAGTCGGTGCAGACTTTTGCAAAGAGGGTGCTGGCGGATTTCGGTACTCCTGATTTAGTTATAAATAATGCTGCCGTGATGAATGACAGTTCTACTTTATGGGACACAGATCCCACAGATTTCAAACAGCTTATGGACATAAACGTATGCGGTACGGCAAATATAATACACGCTTTTTTTCCCTTCAATGCTGCATAATAACGGCGGTATAGTCGTGAATATGAGCTCAGGCTGGGGGCGATCCACCTCGCCGAATGTTGCTCCATATTGTGCATCAAAATATGCTGTTGAAGGACTTAGTCTGGCTATGTCTCAGGAAGTCCCTAGCGGTTTCGCCGTGGTCAGCCTGAATCCGGGGTTTATCAAAACGGAGATGGTTACAGGTTTGTTCGGTGACGGAGCATCTGCGGCAGAAGACCCTGTGAGCTGGTCTCGCAGAGCCGCTAAATATATATTAAATATAAGTGTGTCAGATAATGGCAAACAGATGACGGTTATTTGATGAGATCAGAAAGCACTATAGGTTTCCAGTCCGCAACCCTCAGTTTTGTATTGTGGGGATTGTTGCCGATATACTGGAAATTAATGAAGATTGTCCCTTCCGAAGAAGTTTTATCCCATCGTATCATTTGGTCTGTACTGTTCGTATATCTTATCCTCTTCTTTCAACGCCGAACATCAGAGCTTGTTGAAGCATTGCGTGACAAAAGGACGGTAAAGCTCATGACCGGTTCGGGGCTTTTGATAGGTGCTAACTGGTTTATTTACATATGGGCAGTTAATCACGACATGGTTCTTGAGACAAGTTTAGGTTACTATATCTGCCCGATGATAAGTGTGCTGCTTGGTTTTTTTCTTTCTGAAAGAGAAGATACGCGGACTGATGATACCTGCACTTATACTGGTATTTACGGCTATCATAATAATGACTGTCAGCTACGGGAAGTTTCCTTTTGTCGGCGTTTTTTCTGGCTGTAAGTTTCGGTTTCTATGGTCTTTTTTCGCAAGAAGGTGCAGGTTAAGCCTCTGCCCGGTCTATTTCTCGAAACCCTTACCCTTACCCCAATGGCACTGGGATACCTCGCCTATATTCATATAAAAGGTGAGGGGGCTTTCATGACACTCATGCCTGAAACCTATTATCTTGTGGGTGCAGGGGTAGCGACATCTTTACCGCTTCTTTTATATGTAGCAGGTGCAAACCGAATCCGTCTGGGTACGCTCGGCACTTTGCAGTATATCGGACCTACACTAGGCTTCTTCATCGGAGCATTTATGTATAACGAGCCCCTAGGTGCAACTAAACTGTTCAGTTTTGTACTGATATGGCTGGGGGGTTGCTTTGTATCTTGGTCAGCTCTACAGAGATACCAAATCCGCCTAATCTCCTGCCCCTCTGTATATATGAAATGCGTTCCATGACTGATTTACCGACATTAATTCCAGCGTATTTACGTTAACATGCTCAGGGAGTGTGGAAACCCAGTAAACTGTCTCTGCCAAATCCTCCGCCGTGAGAGCTTGCGTACCTTCATAAACCTTGTCTGCTTTCGCCTTATCCCCTTTGAACCTGATTGTGGAAAACTCCGTGTCTGCCATGCCCGGTTCTATATTTGTGGAACGTACCTTAGTTCCGAATAGGTCGTTTCGTATATTTCTGGCAAACTGCTGAACAAATGCTTTAGTGCTTCCGTATACATTTCCACCCGGATAAGGCCAGTTGCCTGCGGCAGAGCCTATTGTGATGATGTGCCCCTTATTCCTCTTTACCATGTTCGGCAGAGCCGCCCTTGTGCAGTACATGACACCTTTTATGTTTGTGTCCACCATCCGTTCCCAGTCCTCTATGTCTGTCTCCTGAGCAGGTTCAAGCCCGAGAGCAAGCCCTGCATTATTCACGAGTACATCGATATCCGTATGTCTGGAGAAGACTTCAAAGACTGCTTCTTTATCGGTAACGTCCAGAGTTTCAGTCAAACACCCTATTTCAGCTTTAAGCTTCTCTAGTCTGTCTGTGCGTCTGCCTGATGCTATCACTTCATGCCCTTCATTTATGTATCTTCTGGCGATAGCTCGCCGAAACCTGCTGTTGCTCCCGTTATAAATACTTTCATGAAAATCTCCTTTTTTTATCTTCCATGCTTATTTTATCATATAATGTCGAAAGACCGCCACGTCACTCTGCACTTATAATGTGGGTAACAAAAAGAATTGACGAGTCATTCTGGGTGAACGGAGCGAGTGACGAATCTGATACTACCAGAGCATTCAAGAGTTCAGATCCTTCGCATAGGCTCAGGATGACAGGAAAATATCTTCTTGAAACGAAAAAAATCCCCAATCTTGTTACCAAAATTGGGGATTATGTTATTTAAGTTTTCTATGCCGATGCAAAAAAAACGAGAAACTATTTAGTACCGAAGAGTCTGTCTCCGGCATCTCCGAGACCCGGGAGAATATATCCAAGCTCGTTAAGTTTTTCGTCAAGCCCTGCGGCATAAACATGAATGTCAGGGTGAGCCTCACAGAAGGCTTTCACACCTTCAGGGGCAGCTATCAGACACATGAACTTGATATTTTTTGATCCCTTCTTCTTTCAGCCTGTTTGCAGCCGCTATAGCAGAACCGCCTGTTGCAAGCATAGGGTCTATCAGTATGAAATCCCTGTCTTCAGATTGTGGCGGAACTTTGAAATAATAAGATACCGGCTGGAGTGTTTCGTGGTCTCTGTAAAGACCTATGTGCCCCACACGGGCTGAGGGCATAAGGCGTAAAAAAGCCGTCTATCATACCAAGTCCTGCACGGAGTATCGGCACAAGTGCTACCTTTTTTGCCTGAGACCATCCTCGCTTTTGTTTTGCATAGCGGGGTTTCTATCTCAACTTCCTCAAGGGGAAAATCTTTAGTTATTTCGTATGCCATTAGCATAGCGACTTCATCAACCAGCTCTTTAAACTCCTTTTTAGAGGTGTTTTTGTCTCTGATGATAGTCAGTTTGTGCTCTATGAGCGGATGACTTACAACGCTGAAATTAGAATACATTACTTCTCCTTTGGAAGAATCAGATTAAGTACGATACCAACTATACCTGCAAGACCGATACCGCCGAGTGTAATCTTACCGAAGGTGAAGGAGAGGTCTCCGATACCCACAACAAGTATTATAGAAGCTATGATAAGGTTTCTTGACTTTGAAAAAATCCACCTTGTCACGCACAAGTGTGCTCACACCGATAGCCGCGATCATACCGAAAAGGAGGATCATAATTCCGCCCATTACAGGAACAGGAATAGTCTTGAGAACTGCTCCGAGTTTACCGACAAAGGCGAGTATCATAGCTGTGATGGCAGCTATTGTCATATACATAGGGTTGAATGCTTTTGTGAGTGCAACAGCACCTGTAACCTCTGAGTATGTTGTATTTGGAGGTCCGCCGACCACTGATGCGAATGTTGTAGCGAGACCGTCACCAAGTAGTGTTCTGTGGAGACCGGGCTCTTTTATGTAGTTTTTGCCTGTAGCACTGGAGATGGCGAGAACGTCGCCGACATGCTCAATGGCAGGAGCTATTGCAACAGGGACTATGTATAAGATAGCCGCGATGTCGAAAACAGGAACAGCGTATGAACCTGCTTCTATAGCTGCAACCCATGGGATAACGAACCATGCCGCGTTTGTGATAGGCTCGAAGTTAACCACACCGAGTATCATAGAGAGAACATAACCAACGACGATACCCATTAATATAGGGATGAGACTGAATATTTTTTTTACCGTAGGTAACCGTAAGGATAGCTGTGAGGAGAGAAACGAAAGCGATCAGTGTCGCCTTGCCGTCGTAGTTGCCCGAAGCATCGAAGCTTTTTTGCCATGTTGACGGCAATAGGAGCGAGCTTAAGACCGATAACCATAATTACCGGACCTGTAACGATAGCCGGCAGGTATTTTTTCTATGGCTTCAACACCACCCACTTTAACTACCGCAGAGAAAACGATGTAGGCGAGACCTGCACAGGCAAGACCACCGAGAGTAGCTCCCATACCGAACTCCTTAACTCCGAAAGAGATAGGGGCGATGAAAGCGAATGAGCTGGCGAGAAAAACAGGAACCATCCTTTTTGTTACTATCTGAAAAATAAGTGTACCAGCTCCGGCACTGAAAAGAGCGATAGACGGGTCGAGACCTGTGAGCAGCGGAACGAGAACCAAAGCTCCAAACGCTACGAAGAGCATCTGAACACCAAGGATCAGCGTTTTAAAAAAAACCTTCTTGCATTTCTTAGTATCCTCCTATTGTAATAAAACCGAACAAAACAATCAATCATAGTCATTTTTAGCAGTGTTGTAAAGGTAAATGCCGTTTTAAATTATTCTTTACTGACAATGGTTAATAAGAAGATTTCTTTGGTGGACTTTACAAGTTATTGATAACTTTGATGCATGTTGATATTATTGTTTTTTTAACATCTTTGAGGTAGAAAATGAATAAAGCGTTTATGAGTGATAATACTGCTCCTGTCGATATCAGAATACTTAAAGCTATAGAGGATGCGAATCACGGGTTTGCAAAATCATACGGAAATGATGAATGGACTCAGAAGGCTGACACACTTATAAAGAAAGAGTTTGGTGATGCGGCAGAGTTTTTTCCCGTCCTGACGGGGACAGGGGCGAATGTTATCTCGCTTGCGTCCGTTTTGTCGCCGTTTCAGGCGGTGGTGTGTGCCGAGACCGCACATATAAATGTTGATGAATGCGGAGCACCGGAAAGGTTTCTAGGTTCGAAGATCATAGGCATAAAGACCGAACGGGGGGAAGCTGAGCCCTGAGGATATTGTGCCGACGCTCCATTCTGTGGGTTTCGAGCACCACAGTCAGCCGCATGTAATTTCCATATCTCAGGTGACAGAGACCGGAGTTGTCTATACTCAGTCAGAGCTGGCTGAGCTGTCAGACTTCGCCAAGGCTAATAATATGCTGCTGCATATAGACGGGGCAAGGCTTGCGAACGGAGCTGCCCACCTTGGGGTATCACTCGGAGATGCCGTGGCAGGTGCCGACATCGTCTCTTTCGGCGGTACTAAGAATGGTATGCTCATGGGTGAGGCTGTCATATTCCTCAATCCTGATTTGGCTGAGAACTGCAAATACTTTCGTAAACAGGGGATGCAGTTATTCTCCAAGATGAGATACATCTCCGCACAGTTTGTCCCTTATCTTGAAGATAAAATATGGCTGGATAATGCCAAACACGCCAATGAGATGGCACGTCTGCTGGCAGATGGCTTCACGAATAAAGGGTTCAGACTGACTTATCCTGTGAACGGCAACGGGGTTTTTTTTGTTGAACTGCCTGAGGATATTACCAAGAAAATGTTAGAAGAATTTGAATTTTATGTATGGGACGAGGCTACAGGGATGGTTCGTCTTGTGTGTTCTTTTGCAACAACCAAAGCTGATGTTGAAGGGCTTCTGAAGCATCTTTAGTGCTTTGAACTTTTAGTTTGCGAAGGAAATTTAATAAAGATTATTAAAAAATATTAATTAATAGGCTAATAATATTAAATCTCTGATAATAATATTAAATAAAGATTTCTCTTTATTTTTTAGTCGTGTTGTTTTTTATAATGATTCTTTGTCAAAAAAAAGAGGGGGTTCTTTATGTCATCAGAAAAAAGAAGAAGTCACTATGGTTGAGGTTAAGTGTCCCCAATGTGATCACACGCAGATCGTGTATATCCCTAAAGAAGAGATTCCTTTGTGTCCTGTACACAGGATAAAAATGAATATCCACGAAATACTTGAAGAAGGCAAATCATGCTAAGGAGGCATTTTGATATGAAAAAACTGATTGTTACCCTTATGATGTTGGTAATGGCTTGTACAGCTTTTGCTAACGACAACTCTCTCTGGGAGAAGTCCACTCTGAACAAAATCCTTAAAAGAGGCGAACTCAGAGTCGGAATGGAAGCAGGCTATATGCCTTTCGAGCTTAAGAACAAAAGAGGCGAGATTGTTGGCTTCGATGTTGATATGGCTAAAGAACTTGCAAAAGAGATGGGTGTTAAGCTTACTCTTGTGAACACAGCTTGGGATGGTATCATCTCTTCACTCCTCACAGACAAGTATGACATCATCATGTCAGGTATGACTGTTACACCACAGAGAAACCTTCAGGTCAACTTTGCAGATCCATACATCGTTGTTGGACAGACAATCCTTATTAAGAAGGAACTCGTTGGTAAAGTTAAGTCTTACAAAGACCTTAATAACCCTAAATATACAGTAGCTACAAAACTTGGTGTTACAGGTGATTTCGCTACTAAAAAAATATATCGGCAAAGCGAAGATAAACCTCTTCGAGACAGAGCAGGAAGGTGCTATGGAAGTTGTTAACGGTAAAGCTGATGCTTTCGTTTATGACCTCCCATACAACGCTCTCTACTTTGCTCAGAATGGTAAAAAACCTTGCGTTCCTCGATACACCTTTCACATATGAGCCGCTCGCATGGGCGATCAGAAAGGGCGATCCTGACTTCATGAACTTCCTGAATAACCTTCTCAAGCAGATGAGAGGGGACGGAAGATATGAGAAAATCTACCAAAAGTGGTTCGGTACAGACGAATGGCTTAAAGATATCCAGAGCTAAATCAGAGGTTTAAGACGTTGAATTCAAAACACAAGAATCTACTCTGGAATATCCTGCTGGTTGTGTTCCTGCTTTCGATAGCGGGGGGAATATACGGAGCTAGCAAGAAGATCGATTACATCTGGCGTTGGGAGAGACTCCCTCAGTATGTCGTATACAGCGATTTTACGGAAGTCTTAGCCCCTTCTGACGGGCGAGTTAGTGTCAGTGGCTCTACAGTTACGATAACACCGCCGGGCAAAAGGTCGAAACCCAGCGTGCTGAAAGATGTAGAAGGTATCATTATCCATGACGGGGATACAGTTTTTTGAAGGCGACGTTTTAGCCAAGACTAAATATTATAAGATGGGCCCGCTTGTGACGGGCCTTCTTATAACCCTTGAAATATCCATATATTCGATATTTTTTGCTATCATAATCGGTGTCTTCACAGGTTTGGCAAGAATATCTAAAAAACCCGTTCCTCAAGAAACTGGCAGTTTTTTATATCGAGATAATCAGAGGCACTCCTCTGCTTGTTCAGATATTTATATTCTATTTCTTCATAGGGACAGTGTTTAATCTGGATAGAATGACGGCAGGAGTTGCGGCTCTGTCGTGTTTTACCGGAGCATATATTGCAGAGATTGTCCGTGCGGGTATCCAGTCTGTCCACAGGGGGGCAGATGGAAGCAGCGAGAAGCCTTGGTATGAGCTACCCGAAAGCAATGGTACTCGTTATACTTCCGCAGGCGTTCAGAAGGACTCTTCCTCCTATGGCAGGGCAGTTCATCTCGCTTATAAAGGATTCATCTCTGGTTTCTGTTATCTCTATTACCGACCTGACAAAGGCTGGTCGTGAGGTTGTTGCCTCTACATTCAGCCCGTTTGAGGTTTGGTTCACAGTTGCGGCACTTTATCTTGTTCTGACCTCTGCACTCTCTTACCTTGTGCAGTTGCTGGAGAAGAGAATGTCGGCACAAGACAGGTAATAGGGGGAATTGAAATGATAAAAGCTAATAATGTAGAAAAAATCTACCCTAACGGTGTGCATGCTCTAAAGGGTGTTTCTCTGGAAGTTGCCAAGAGTGAAGTGCTTGTTATAATAGGACCATCAGGTTCGGGCAAGTCTACAATCCTTCGTTCTCTCAATCTTCTGGAAGAGATTCAGAGCGGCGAGATCCTTATTGAAGGAGTGTCGCTTACATCGAAAAAAAAGGCAAATATTAACAAGATAAGAGCAGAGGTTGGGATGGTTTTCCAGTCCTTTAATCTCTTTCCGCATAAAACCGTACTGCAGAATATCACTATGGCACCAATTCATGTCAAAAGGATGAAAAAAGACCGAAGCTGAAAAGGTTGCCGTGGAACTTCTCGCAAAAGTTGGACTTTCCGACAAGAGGGATTCATACCCCGGACAGCTTTCAGGTGGTCAGCAGCAGCGTGTTGCTATTGCCAGAGCTCTCGCTATGAGTCCGAAAGTTATGCTCTTTGATGAGCCTACATCGGCTCTTGACCCTGAAATGATCGGTGAGGTGCTTGATGTTATGAAGACCCTCGCTAAAGAGGGGATGACGATGGTTGTCGTTACCCACGAGATGGGGTTTGCCAGAGAGGTGGCAGACAGGATCATCTTTATGGATGAGGGGATGAAGATAGAGGAGAATACTCCGGAGGAGATATACAGCAATCCTCAGAGTGACCGACTCAAACTCTTCCTCAGTCAAATACTGTAAAAGTTCAAGGCTCTGTTTCGGCAGAGCCTTTTTTTTATCAATAATATGTAGTATTACAGGATTGTGCGTGAGTGTTTATTACTGATATAAAGTTTTCAAAAAAAATACTGTCCAGTTGGGGAAGTCCTTATTCATCCTGGTTTTGTTAAAGGTTGTTATCTTCTTCTCGTATAACTCTTTGTTTTTTGGCAGGAATAGCGTAGGACCGCTTATAGTCTTGTTGGATGAATATGAACTTATGATAACTGCCTCAAGTCTTTTGTAAATGGCTTTATTTATTACCTTTAATGCATTTGTCAGGTCTGTGTATGCCCCTGATACTGCTTTTATCTTTTCAAATCTGTCGATCTTTTTCGGGAAGCATTCAGCCCTTTTATCAAAGAGTGTCATGTAGCCTTCGAGTTTTTTCGCCAGTTTCCACAGCAAAGACCGATATCTCAGATTTAGACTGTTCAGCCTGAGTTTTGATAGTATTTATAGCGTTTGATACAAGCGAAATGGGTGCAGTGTCTGATATATTATTTATGAAGTTGGCATAGTCAACTGAGTTCACCATGGATTTGGTGCTGAAAGTTATAATCCTGTCGGCACTCATATTCAGTTCCCACAGCTGGTCTATACTGCCCGTCTCGTCTGCATCAATCAGCAGAATGTTGGGCTTGTTTCCTGTTAATTCGACTGAGAGTTTCGATACATCGAGATGATTTGCAGAGGATACTGCATAAAAGTAATTCCACGAATTTCCGACAGACCGCACACCTGAAAAGAATTTTCCTGCGGATGCTTGTCCTGCGATTTTTTTCCCCGTTAGCACAATATGTCGTTTGTTTATTCTGGTAAATTAATACTTTCATATTACTGAGCTTTTTTGGCAGATTGGCAGATATTTTTTTACATCTACTCCTTTGCCGTCAGCATATATGGCGAATATCCAGTCGAGCTTTTCAGCAAGCACTGTTTGGCCGGTTAAAAGAATAAAAAAAAGGGCAAATACTATATGTTTCATCATGAGAGATTATACAACGATACTTAGGCAAGAATCAAATGAAATACTAGGCATATAAAGGGATGATAATTGGCACGAGGGTAGAGAGGATAACACCGTTGATAAAACCGACTATTGCCGCCCGTTTTCCGCAGTATTTCTCTATTATGGGGAGGGTTACGTCCATTGTGGTAGCTCCGCCCGGGGCTATTGCGGCATAAGGACCTACGATCTTGACCAGAAAAGGGATAGAGAGCATGGTGAGGGACTCTCTGAAAACATTAGACAGGAAAGCGATAGCACCTATGTCGCTCCCTTTCATCTCTGCCAGTAGGACTGCAGAGAGGGAGTGCCAGCCGAAACCTGAAGCGATAGCCATCCCTTCATTGGCAGAAAGCTCTGTAACAAGCGACACGAGATATCCGCCGAATATCGTCCCTATGATAGTCCCTGTGGGGATGATGAGGGCATACCTGTCGGCTTTGAGTAGAGTTTTTAGGGATTCTCTGTTATTGCCTATATCGAAACCGATAAGAAAAAAGAAGTATTATAAGTGATATATGAGTTATCTGCAGGCAGGCATTGATAAGCGGTTCGCTCAGTATGTGAGTGAAAGATGCGACCGTACCGAAAAAAAACGGCAAGGAGCATTGATAATATCATCATTTCTGTTTTTTCACCGAATATTTTGATCAGTATAACCACGGCAACAAGACTGAAGAAGATTACTGAAAGGCTCATCACGCCAGAAACTATACCGAATCTTGAAATTTTTTGACAAAAGATCCTGATCTCTCCCCAGATTTACCCCCCATAAAGAAGAGCAGTCCGATCAGAGAAACATTAAAAAGGAGTGATTTAGGTTTACTCATAAAACCGCTGGGCAGAAAAAAAACCTGCCAGAACTCCTGCACCGAGAGCCAAGACGTAATTCAGCATCTTATATTATTGCTCCAGTGCGGATTTCAATTCTTTCAGCGTAAGTATACTGTGGATGTCGTCTGCATCCATCTTGTCTATAATGACGGCACAGCCACAAGAGTTGCTTCAGCCTGTTCTATGATCTTTTTTTTGATGGCTTTCAGCGTATTCCCTCTTGCGTAAAAATCGTCTACAAAAAGGATACGATCCCCCCTTTTGCAGAACCTCTTTAGAAACGTATAGGGTTGTGTGTTCGTTTTTTAGTATAGGAGAAACTCTCGGCGGAGAAGAACCGCTTCATGGTGATAGGATTCTTCTTTTTTTGCGAAGATGTAGTCCACATCAAGTATAAAAGCGGCGGCCTGAGCACCGGGTATTCCACTCGCCTCAACAGTGAGGATTTTATCCACTTCGGCATCTTTAAACTTTTCGGCGATCTCCTCGCCTATAGCCTTTATCACCTTGATATCGACCATATGGTTTAGAGTTTTATCCACCTTTACAATCTCGCCACTCACTTCCCCATCATTTATTATGGCATTAATGAGTATCTCTTTTGCTTTGGTCATTTTCTATCCTCTCTGTCATATGGCAGTCCCAAGCTTTCCGGCTCAGGAGACGATCCTTTTTTCAAGTCTTATGGTCGCTATAACAAGTACGATTATTGTAAAAACATAAGGCAGTGTCTGTAGGAAATGCGGAGAAATGTTTGTCCCCATCGCCTGCATCCTGAGCTGTATGGCATTAATACCTCCGAAAAGGTAAGCACCTGCAAGAGCCCTTGTACTGTTCCACTGAGCAAATATAACGAGAGCCACAGCTATCCAGCCGCGTCCTGCCGTCATATTCTCCACCCAGAAAGGTGTGTATGCCAGTGATATATAACCGCCGCCGATACCTGCTATACCTGAGCCTATCAGTACTGCCCACATGCGGTATGCATTGACGTTTACACCTGAAGTGTCTGCTGCGGCAGGATTTTCACCGACCGAGCGGAGATACAGCCCCCATTTGGTTTTATAAAAAAAACAGGCTGATCAAAACAACAAACAGTACACTCAGATAGACCAGAAAATCGTGGTTGAATATTGCAGATCCGATTATCGGTATCTTAGACAGGACAGGGATATCAAGCTTGTTAAAGCCTTCGATTGTGATACCCACAAGCGAACGCCCGAAGAGAGCTGTCAGCCCTATGCCGAACATAGTCAGTGACAGACCGCTAACTATCTGGTTGCCTCGCAGATAAACTGTTATAAACCCATGTATAGAACCGACGATCATAGAGGAGAAGAATGAAGCCAGAACTGCCAGAGTGAGGCTTCCTGTAACGTGTGCTGTGGCAAAACCCGTGAGAGCACCCACAAGCATCAAACCCTCTATACCAAGATTTATTATACCTGAGCGTTCCATTATTATCGCACCAAGTGTTGCGAAGAGGATAGGCGTACCTGCCTTTATAGTTGCGAAGAGGAGTATCTCAATCATTTCTCCCCCCCTCATGAATACCATTTTGTTGTTAATAAAGAAATCTGATGCCAGAATGAAAAACAGTATAAGCCCCTGAAACAAATTCACAAAAGCAACAGGCAGCTGCATGATTATCTGGAGACTGTCGCCGCCCACAAGTATTACACTCATGATAACGGATACCACAAAAAAACGCCAATGGCACTCCGTCCTGCCAGCCACGCAACTATGATTGCAGTATATCCATAGCCTGTGGACATACCCTCCTGAAGCCTGAACTGAACACCTGCCACTTCGGAGAAGCCTGCTATACCTGCCAGAGCTCCACTCATAAAGAGAACCCCTATGATGGATCGGTCGATCTTGATACCTGCGTATTTTGCGGCATTCTTGTTGTTTCCGATAACACGAATCTCGTAGCCCCAGACTGTCTTTTCCATCAGGATGTACATGATGAAGACCAGCACTAGAGCGAGTATGAATCCGTAATGGAGTCTTGTGTCAAACAGTGATCCTAGTCTGGCGAATTCCGAAAACTGAGCCGTCAGTGGAAAATTGAAACCTTTAGGGTCTTTCCACGGTCCATAGATAAGATAGGAAACGATTGCTATGGCTATATAGTTCATCAGCAGAGTAATGATGATCTCATTCACTCTGAATTTTGCTTTTAAAATACCTGCGACACCTGCCCACAAACCTCCGCATAAGGCGGCGGCAATGAACATGACAGGGAGTATAAGGTATCCTTCAATACCTGAAAACAGTGCAACCCCTGTAGCCCCTATTGCCCCCAGATGGAGCTGACCTTCAGCACCGATGTTCCAGAGCTGCATCCTGAAAGCGAGTGAGACGGCAAGACCTGCCAGAATAAGAGGTGTGGCTTTCAGCAGGGTTTCGCTAAGCCCGTAAAATGAGCCAAGGGACTCCTGTATCATCCCTGAATATGCCTGATAGGGTTCACATCGGCAAAAAAGCATGATGATCCCTGCTGTTATCAGAGCGAGTATGACCGATAAAAACGGAGCTGACAGGACGAACAGTTTAGATGCGTCTTTACGCTTTTCAAACTTTATCATATGTCACAACTCCCGCTCATGAGCAGTCCAATCTCTTCTCTGGTAGTATTTTCAGGGTCGACTATGCCAGTGATCCTTCCGCAGAACATGACAGCGATTCTGTCGGATAGCTTTAGAAGTTCGTCAAGGTCTTCCGATATTACTATGGTGCTCATATCTTTGTCTCTAGCGTCTATGATCACCTTATGGACGTATTCTGCCGACCCTATATCAAGTCCTCTGGTGGGGTAGAGTGCTATAAGCACTTTCGGATTTAATGACATCTCACGGGCGATGATAACCTTCTGGATATTACCCCCCTGAGAGAAGCCTGACTGGATTGCCCGGAGGACCTGCTTTTATGTCGTAACAGTCGATCAGTTCCTCGGCGTTCTGCTTGATGGCTTTTTTTATCCTGCAGAAAGTTCTTTATGAATTTGTTATCTCTGTAGCTTTTTTTTAATATGAGATTGTCGTCCACCGACATATCAGGTGCGATACCGACACTCTTTCTATCTTCGGGGACGTGGGCTATGCCAGAAAGCTGGGAGTTGCGGCAGCCTTCGCAGGTGATATCCACTCCGTCTAAAACGATAGAACCTGATTTTGGTTCTTTCAGACCTGTGATAACTTCTGCCAAAGCTTTTTGTCCGTTTCCTGCTATACCTGCTATGCCGAGGATTTCCCCTTTTCTGAGAGTCATAGAAAAAATCTTTGAGGTCTCTTAAACCTTTATCGTTATCCACGGAGACATTTTCAATAACGAGTATGTCCCCTCCGATCTCTTTCGGATGGCGTTCCCATTTAGGTATGTCATCGCCGCCTATCATGAGGTTGGCGAGGATGTTTTCATCAAAATCCCCTTTGATGAGTGATTCGACCGTTGCCCCTTTTTTCAGGATCGTAACCCTGTCGGAAAGAGCCATGACCTCACGCATCTTGTGGGATATGAACACTATAGACTTCCCCTCTTCACGGAGCTTCCCCAGAAAAGCAAACAGCTTCTCCGCCTCCTGCGGTGTGAGTACGGCTGTGGGTTCATCCAGAATGAGTATGCGGCAGTCACGTATGAGAAGCTTTATAAGCTCAACCCATTGCTGAGCACCGATAGATAGCTTCCATACAGGCTCGTCAAGTGCTATATCCATATTGAAGCGGATGAGGATATCCTCCACCTGCTTGCGGATAGCTTTTTTATTGAAAATTGATTTAAGACCTTCGACAGAAAGCAGAATATTTTCAAGAACAGTATGGTTTTTTGACTAGCATAAAGTGCTGGTGAACCATCCCTATCTTCGCCTTGATGGAGTCTTTTGGCGACATGAAAATTTTGTGTTTGCCGTCGATGTAGATTTTGCCCTTATCCGGTTTATAAAGCCCGTTAAGGACGTTCATGAGTGTACTCTTACCAGCTCCGTTTTCACCGAGGAGAGTGTGTATTTCACCTTCGTATATACTAAGGCATACATCATCCAGAGCTTTCACTCCGGGGAATGTTTTAGTGACGTTTTTTGATCTCAAGAACAGGTTTCAATAATTCAGCCTTAAATAAAAGCCCTCTGAACACTCTGTCCAGAGGGCTTGATTAGTTATTGCGATTAGTTAGAGATGTTCCCCTGAACACCTTCAACGAAGAAGTTCATGCCGAGCATCTCGCCGTCAGTCATAGTCTTGCCGGCTTCAACTGCGACATTACCTTTATTGTCCTTGATCTCGCCTGAGAAGATAGCGAATTCGCCGGAAGCGATCATAGCTTTCTTTTCGTTTACGAGAGCCTGAACATCAGCAGGTACGAGGTCAGACATAGGAGCTATGTCAACGAGACCTTCTTGCATTCCCCACCAGATAGCCTCAGATTTCCATGTTCCGTTGTGAACCTCTTCAGCAGTTTTGTTATAAACAGCTTTCCAGTTCCAGATAGGAGCTGTGAGCCATGCACCCGGTACTTGTTCCTGCATGATAGAGTTGTATCCTATAGCGAATGCTCCACGCTTTTCTGCAGCCTGAAGTGGTGCAGGAGTGTCCTGGTGCATTGTTATAACGTCAGCTTTGACATCGAGGAGTGATTCAGCAGCATCACGCTCTTTTGCAGGGTCAAACCATGTCTGTGTCCAGATAACCTTAACAACTGCATCCGGATTAACACTGCGTACGCCGAGTGTGAATGCGTTGATTCCTCTGATAACCTCAGGGATAGGGAAGGCGGCAACGTAACCGACTATGTTAGTCTTTGTCATTTTACCGGCAACCATACCTGAAAGGTATCTTGCTGATACATACGTCCGAAGTAGTTGCCCATGTTTTCTGATGTTTTGTAACCAGAGCAGTGCATGAACGCTATTTCAGGATATTTAGCAGCAACCTCGAGTGTAGGGTCCATGTAACCGAAGCTTGTTGTAAAGATAAGGTTATAGCCTTTCTGTGCGAGGCTTGTGATGATTCTTGTAGATTCTGCACCCTCAGGAACAGACTCGATAAAGTTTGTCTCTTTAACGTATGGAAGCTCAGCCATTGCCTTACGTCCTTCGTTATGTGCATAAGTCCAGCCAGCATCGCCGACAGGTCCTACATACACGAAAGCAGCTTTGATGTCTTTACCTGTTTCTTTTGTCTCAGCTTTAGCCGGAGCAGGTTTTGCTTCTTCTTTCGGCTGATTAGAGCAACCTGTAATCACGAGAAATGCCGATATAACGGCAAGGAGGAAAAAAAATTTCTTCATACATATACCCCTACTTATATTTAAGTCGTTGAAGTGATTAAAGATTGATCACTTTGCGACTTTAGGTTTCCGGTTAAAATTAAACCAAAACATATTATGAAATATGCAAAGGCGGCTTGTCAATTTAATTTAAGTGAAAAGTAAGCATTATTTTATTTGCCGAGCTCTTTATCTGAATATATCAAAATAGTATACTCTAGAATAACATTCTTCAGGCGAATCTCTTTACCGTTATATATAACTTTATAAAGGACATAGCCATCGGTATCCTTGACTGTCTTCATCCCGTTTTCCAGAACTGCCTCGCCGTACATTTTATAATCGGAGCGAAACGGATAATCCCCTGCATAAAAAAGCGGCGTAAAGGTCGCCTTTGATAGAGCCTATTTTGTCTTCATTTATAGGTAAGTTCGTATAGTCCATATGATATTTGCCGTTTTCGAAAATGATTTCGGCATCACCACGGTAAAACTCGGACACAAGCTTTATTCTGGTGATATTATCTTCTATCAGGGATTGTGCCTGCAGTTCCAACGACCTGCCATCCTGAGTGAGCACCACAAGCTGTTTCATGGGTTCTTTATTCAGGAAGAAGTTTGTTCCGCAGCCAAATAAGAAAAAAGGGATCATAAGGAAAAAAAACAGTCTCATATCTCCTCCGAGTGAAGATATAAATTAACAGAAATACACGTTAAAATCAAAAGGTATCACTAAAAGGTTTCGTGACAGCTTCAGATTATTTTATTTCATTAAACTTCTCAGAATGACAGTGCAAAAAATATTAAGGGATTTTCACCGTGAGGCTGGCTACCTCTTCATCCGTCATTTCTATGAGCTGTCCGTCCTTTTCTATGACAAAGCCGTCTTCCTGCTGAGAGATTTTGACCAAATCACCAGCCTGAATCTCTTTTTTTGGTTGATATAGTCACCACCTCAACCTCACTGTTTGAAAAGCCGAACATCGGAGTAAGGCAGAATGAACCGTCAGAATATATGTAAGGTATTTCTGCTCCGTGTGGGTCTTTATCGGGGAAGCCCATCTTCTGATGGATATATTCAATAGCTTCCGCATCGTTATAATGCTCAAGGACATGTGCCTGCTCGTGGAGTTGCTCTTCAGGAACACCCATGTGATGCAGATATGTTTCCCATACCCTGTGAGCCTTTTTTAATCTGAGGGCTTCTGTTTTGCCCTTTTCCGTTAGTTCGATCTCGCCGCCAGAACTAATGATAAAACCGTCTGATGTCAGCTGGTTTAAGGCGTTATTCAGCGGCTTTTTTGGATGCTTTGATATATTTTGTCAGAGTGGACATAGGTACTTTCCCTTCTGATTTGAAAATAGATGCAATGATATCTTCGGTGAGCTGTTGGGGGGACGGCTCTTTTGCTCCTGAGCATGTCTGCCAGCATGCCGTATTTCGGTGCTAAGATTAAGACGACCATAAATTGCGCAGTGGAGAACAGCATGATAGCACCACCGCCAGCGGAGTTCATCCATACGCTGAGATATAAACCGCCGAGTATGGAGGTGAAGCCGAATAGGGCTGCCAATGCCATCATCTTTTCCAGTCTGTCGGTTAGCAGATAGCTGTCGCCGCCGGTGTTATGAGCAGACCCACCACAAGTATCACACCAACCATGCTCACTGCGGATACGACAACAAGTGAAACGCATCCTGTGAAAAGGTATTTGAAGAATAAAACAGGTATGCCTATGGATGCCGCCATAACAGGGTCGAAACTGGTCAGTTTAAAATATCTGAATAGGAGTATGATAATCGATAAAACAACGGCAGATACTATTGAGGAGACTATCATATCCGTATCTGAAATCCCTAGTATGTCGCCCATGATGAAATGGACAATATCTATGTGGATATATTTGCTGAATACGGAGACAAGGACGACACCTGCGGCGAATATCCCTGTGTACATAATGCCTATTGATGTGTCTTCTTTTATGCGTGAGACCTTTGCCACAAAACCTATCATGAAAACCGTCAGCATAGCGGCTATGAGAGAGCCGATAAGCATAGCCCCTGCCGCCGCCTCTATACCGAAAAAAAACCTTCATAAAAAAGGTATCCTGCACCGACTCCGGCTATCATAGCGTGGGATAGAGCATCGCCCAGAAACGCCATTCGCTGTAAGATAACCAGACAGCCTGCAACGGCACACACAACAGCAACTATACTGCCGCCCACTAGGGCTTTCAGGAAATACATCTTAGTCAGCGGTTCTATAAAAAGTGTAAATAACACGTCCATAATTAATCCTTTATCAAATCGGTAAATACTTTCAATTTACCTTCGTATACTTCTGTCAGCAGTTCCTGTCTGAAAACCAGAGACGGAGGTCCTGCGGCGTACAGCCTTTGTTTTATAAGGAGCAGTTTATCAAAATACTCAGATGCTGTGGCGAGATCGTGGTGGACAACGACAAGGGTTATCCCTGCCTTTTTTCGCCTCGGAGAGAACATCGAGTATAGCATTCTCCGTGGCGGCATCAACACCTGCGAACGGTTCGTCCAGAAGCAGAATCTGAGCACCCTGAGCAAGAGCCCTTGCCATAAAAACACGCTGCTGCTGTCCGCCCGAAAGCTGTCCTATCTGCCTGTCTTTAAAGTCGGACATACGAACCATTTCCAGACATTTTTTCGACAATATCGTGATCCTCTTTCGTTTCATTCTGCCACCATTTCAGATGGCCGTATCTGCCCATCATCGCAACGTCATAGACAGTCACCGGGTAGTCCCAGTCCACAGTCCCCCTCTGAGGAACGTATGCAACCAGACCCCTTGTATGCTCCACGGGCTTGCCGAAGATATATACGTCGCCGATATCTCTTTTGACAAAGCCGAGGATCGCTTTCATTAGTGTGGATTTTCCTGCACCGTTCGGGCCGATAATCCCCACAAGTTCGCCCTTATTTATGCATACACTCACGTCAAGCAGGGCAGGTTTAGGGCCGTAGCTGACAGTGAGGTTTCTAACCTGTATCGCAAAATCAGTATTAGTCATGAGTTACCTCATTCTTTAGTTCAAAACTATAGGCGGCATTGACGGTTTGCCCAGGCGAGAACCATAAGGTTTCGTCCGTGATAGGGTTTCCTGCGGCCAAAACCCTCACTCTGACAGAGTTGCTGAGGTCAGCCTCGGCGGGGTTTGCCTTTATGAAGAGCTCGTGTTTGCCTGAGCTTAATATAAACTCTTCCGTTAAGAATGTGACTCTGTCTTTTATGCCTTCTTCCGTGCTGTAGACTGTCTCGCCGTCCAGTATTACCCGAAATGCTCCCTTGTCTTCACCTATATCGAGTGCGAATGGATCTTTTTTCCACAGAGAATGTAGTGGTTATCTCAAACGAGACAGGAACACTCTTCTCTTTCTCGGCTACTTTTATCTGAATATCATCTGCTCCCCTGCTTGAAAAAAAGCAAGCTTACCAGTGATATAATTACTATCCAAACAACTGCTGTGAGAACAAAACGCATCATTTAAGCCCCTTAACTATTTTGAGAACATTTTCACGCATCATCCCTATATATGTTTCTCCGGGCGTGTCTGTGTCACCCATTGAGTCAGAATACAGCTCTCCGCCGATTTTTTACACCTGCATCTTTAGCTATCTCTCTGATAAGTTTAGGGTTGATAGTCGTCTCGAAGAATATTGCCTGCACTCCCATCTGCCTGATGGAGTTGATCACCTGTTCACGCCTTTTCGGTGTGACACCGCCGCCCACCTCGCTTCCTGTTGACCAGCCTATCGGGGCGGTATTTATAAAGCCATACTCCTTTGCGAAGTATTGGAAAGCATCATGGTTAGTGACTAAAACCCTTTTCTCAGGCGGTATAGCAGATACCTCTGAGCGTATCCAGCCGTCCAGTGCCTTGAGGTTTGCCATATAAAGCTTTGCTCTTGCCGTGTAGTTATGCTTATTGTCAGGGTCTAGCTTTATAAGAGCTCTTGTTATGTTATTTACATATATGGCTGCATTTTTCGGGGTGAACCATGCATGCGGGTCGTTCACTTTCATTCCGTCCTTATCCATTATGAGCGGTTTGACACCGTCTGTAGCTGTGACGAGAGGTTTGCCTGCATCTGCGGCGAGTGTTTTCATCCAGTTTTTCCCCTCAAGATGCATTCCGTTCTCTATCACAAGGTCGGCACCGGCAACTATATCTATGTCTTTTGGGACAGGTGAATAAGTGTGTGGATCTTGACCGGGGGCAAGGATACTGAGAATCTTTACATCATCTCCGGCGATATTATATGTTAAATCTGTGATTTGCGTAGTGGAAACAGCCACACGAAATTCAGCAAATGCAAATGAATAGATAAAAAAATAGTGCACCAATCGTTAATAGTTTTACATTGATCATATAAGCTCCATTAGCAAATAAAAAAAGTTGATATTAAAAACACCTTTGTCTATTATATCCTAATTAGAAAGGATAGAAACCAGAAAAAAAATAATATTGACTAATATTTTATATTTGACAATATGTTGACCAGCCCATGTAAAATTATCTATGGACAATTTCTAAATAATCACTATTATTATGTATGTGTTATAAGTGTGGAGTGTTATAATGTATGACAAGATGCTAAGAGAGAAAGAGCTCAAAGTGACCCCTCAGAGGATTTTTATCCTCGAGGAGATCAAGAAGATGGGGCACGCCAGTGTCGAGGATCTTCATGAAAGGGTAAAGGATGTTTATTCATCCGTGAGTTTGGCAACAATCTATAAGAATATTCATCTTCTGGTAGAGGAAGATATTCTTACCGAAGTGCCTGTGCACGGCAGAAAGCCGATGTACGAAATCAATATCGGAGACCATGTTCATGTCACATGCCCCAATTGCGGCAATGTAGAAGACCTTATGGATATGGATACTGCTCCATTTATCGCCGAGGCCAACAGGCAGACCGGCAGGAGATTTGAGCGTGTCGCTGTTATGCTGCAGGGTGCATGCTACAAATGTAACAACTGATTTGACAGACACAAGATAGATGAGCCAGACTTAGGTCTGGCTTTTTTTTATTTCATAATCTGTATAGCCTGAAAGCCGCAATGCGGAATGCACTCTTTGCATAGAGTACATTTATCTTCTGAACACCTGCCCCTCTTTATATAGTCTTTGGTGGAGAACTCTATCGCCTTATTCGAACATCTCGATATGCAGACTCCGCAGCCTGTGCATCTATCCGTTATTACTATCTTCATATTGCTCTGTGTGCAGTTTGTCATATTTTAAACTGTTCATGTCCCTTGGCGGCAGTTTAGTCTGCGGATACCCTACGCCTATCACAGAAAGCACCATCAGGTTTTCAGGCAGGTTCATTATCTGCTTTATGTATTCATCCGCCCGAATGCTTTCATCATGCTCTCTCAGTCTGACCTGTGCCCAACAGCTCCCCAGTTCCAACGACTCTGCCGTCAGCTGGAGTACGATGGAGGCTATACTTGCATCCTCTATGCAGACATCACTCTTGTTCGTGTCTCCGCATATGACAAATGCCGTGTCGCATCCGTTTAGAAATGCTGAACCGTGGGGTTTCAGAGTGGCGAGCTTACTGAGCATACCCTTGTCACGCACAATGATAAATTCGCAAGGTTCAATATTTCTGGATGTAGGTGAGAGGAGGAGAGCCTCTTTTAAAATATCCAGTTTATTGTCTTCGATCTTTTGGTCTGTAAACTGTCTGCAGCTTCTTCTTTTTTCTCAGTATATCAAGCAATTTTTTTCCTCGTTTATTTATTTGATAATTATATTTTAACACTTTCAATAAACTGAGCAATAGCCAAGTGCGACGCAAACAAAGACAAGTCTGTAGATTATAGATAATTATTTCAATGATACTATTATAGTTTATTCTTATGAATGAATCGACAACAATCATGTCATTATAAACAACTCGTGTGAAGTACATTTTTCCAGCCATATATTCAAAAAAAATACATATTGTTCAAATTACCAGTTTCTAAAATTTTAAATATACTATCGTATAATTGTATAACGACACTAAAAAAGTATTATTAGGCATGGATGTTTGTTATGAATTTATCTATGAAAAAACAGATATCTATATTAACAATGCGAATATGTTTTTTTTAAAAAAGACCTTTTTTTGTTTGTTTGTTATTGGTATTTCCAATGTGGGTTTGTGTTAAGTGTTATGGCAAGATTGAAATCAAATTATTTTTTTTTACAAGCTGTTTAGCTTTAGTTTTTTGGCGTATTTTGTTTAGTTAGGATACTATCTTGCATGGTAATTGTAACAAAAAAAAATGTTTAATTAATTTTATAAATAGATAACTATATTATTAATCCTGCAATATTTGCAGTGAATTTGCTGAGGGGCATTATGAGAAAGTATAGCTTTTTTTTTAAGAACGATATCTTATCTGGTTCTATTGTTTCTTCTGATCACTCCTGCTGTTAAAGCTGAATTGACCAGTGTACCTACGGACTGGAATAATTTTACATTTAATCCGTATACACTTAATGGACAGTCCATTTATGATCATCAGACTTCTGCAGATCCAACTAATGGAGGAGCAGCTGTTCAGCCCGATTCCATAGATATTGCTTCCTGCTCTCAGGGCGGAGGAAGCCCGGGCTCCGAAGAGTCAGTATTAATAGCATTTTATGACGCAGACGGTAATCCAGGAACTATTAACGATGCTTGGATTGCTTTTAGGCTAAGGTTAGCTGCCGACCCGACTGAATCAGGAAAAGGGGTGGGCTATAAGAGTGCCCATTGGGACTTTCTCATTGATGTAGATAACGATGGGTACAAAGAATTTGTGATCGATGTTGATGGAGGATACGCTTCGAGTGCCATTGACGTGTTGAAAGTGTATTACAACAACAGTAATGTGCAAACTATTGATCCGGTGAATGATCTTGTTACCAGTTTTTATGCTGCCGGCAGAGGAGCAACAGGTACAGAAGCCTCAAACTCACACGTAAGGGCAGTGGAAGACACTCTTAACTCATGCGGACGATCCAACAATTACTGGATTGACGTTCAAATCCCTTTCTCAGCATTTAATATTTCAGGTACTCAGCATATAGACACTACTTCCGCAGTGAGGGTGTTTTATTCAACCTCAGCGTCGAACTCTGATCCGCTTCAGAAGGATTGGATGACATCTAACGGTGACAACAGTTCTGGTGGTTGCGGAACTGGAACGGCATTTGGAGACTATTTCAGCGGCACGACAGGGGTTGTACCTTTGAAAGGCGGTATAGTGGGTAAGATATATGAAGACTCAAATGCAAATGGTGTTTACGATTCTGGGGAATCTCTGCTTAGTGGGGCTACCCTTAATCTGAAAAGCATTAATACTCTACAAACTTTTAGTACCACTTCAGATATAAACGGTGCATATAGTTTTTCAGGTTTGGAGCCGGATACATACACGCTTGAAGTAAGCGTGGCTGGTTATGCGGCAACAGGTTCATCTACAATTATATCAACACTGGCATGCAGTTCTAATATAACAAATGATTTCGGTTTTGCATCCGGCGGTTCGCTTTTCGGGACAATTTTCTATGATGCTGATGCTGATGGTGTTTTCGATGAAAATGAGACTAAGTTTTCTGCCGGAGGCTTCGGTGATTCATCAGGTAAAGTTTCAGGGAGTATCACTCCTATGGACTCTGCCATAGATTCCAACGACAATGTTTACATCCTTTCAGATAACGGAGATGGCACTTTCAAAATTACAAAGTTTGATGCTGCAGGGGCAAAAGATGTTTCTTTTGGTACAAGCGGCGAAGTGACTGTATCAATTAGCGGCTATCCTTTTGTTTCAGGAATAGGTGCTATTGCGGTTAACGGTACTAAAGTTGTCGTGGTTGCAACAACAGGTAGCAAGCAGACTGATGTGCTTCAATACACTTCAGCAGGAGTACTTGATACCACTGCAAGCAGTCAGCTCGCAGCAAATCCCACAATCAATGCTTATGATGCTGTTTCAGACGGTACAAATACATATATAGCAGTATTCCCGACTAATGGTGATGTAATTTTACAGAAATATGACTCTCTGCTTTCATCCACAGAAGAGGGTTTTGCATTAGGTAATCCGGGACAGGCAACAGGTGCTTTGGCATACCTTACAGACGGAAGTACCATTGCTGCTTCGAATGAGGGGGGGACTCTCACATTAACTAAAGCAACGTCAGCTATGGTTGCAGACGGAACATTTGGTTCATCAGGTGTTGCATCTTTAGGAGAAGCAGTTGATTTCATAAACGATATTATAGCTTTAGCAGATGGCTCTTTAATAGTCTCAGCCACAAGAGGCGCTGATCAGGTTTTGATAAAAGTGACCTCCACAGGTGTTGTTGCTTCGAGTATTACAATAAATAGCGGAGCTGCCACAGGAGGCGGAGATATAGTTTTAGGGAGTGACGGCAAGATTGTTGTGCCATATTACGATGCCGGAACATGCACCTTGGCAAGATACACAGACTCACTTGTTCTGGATAATACTTTTAACAGTAACAATGGTTCTGTATCCACTGCAATGACGGATAGTTCGGTTTACTGCGGAGTTTGGCAGGATACTAATGATAAATATTTGGCCGTTGGCGGCGGCGGTTCGTATAACATAGCGAGGTTCGATTCTGCCGGAGTATTAGACTCAGGAGCAGGGTCTATGCAGTTGAGGCTTGATGGTGGCGGTTATGCTTCACCTGATGGCAGTATGAGATACGCTTTTACAGGTTTAAATGCCGGTGGACATTATGTCGAAATTAGCGGTGTCCCTGCCGGTTACACTCTTACAAGCCCGCAGGTACAAAATTTGAATATTGCGACCGGCGGCGTTGCTTCTGCTAATTTTGGTCTTGCTCTGCAAGGCTCTGCTGTTGGTGCTGTGTTTTCCGATAAAGACGGCGACGGGCTCTTTGATTCAGGAGAGCAGGGTATTAGTAATGTTACTATCACACTCAAGAGTGCTGATGGGTTAACAGTTGTAAGTACAACCACAACGGACGCAAATGGAGGCTACAGCTTCACTGGAATTCCGGAAGGGAATTATCTGATTGTTGAAACTGATCCATCGGGTTCAGCGGATACTACCCCGAATACTGTACCAGTCTATGTTTCGTCCACTGGAGTGACCAGATTGAACTTTGGAGATATCACTTCAGGTAATGTATATGGAGTCGTATTTATTGATCTTAACGGAAACGGTACTTTTGACAGCGGCGAATCCGGGATGACCAATGTAATAGTAACTATATATGATGAATACGGCGTACCTGTTTCCATGGTCCGAACCGATTCAGATGGTGCGTTTTCGAAAGCTCTGTCTGCCGGAACATATTTTGTTGAAGAGCAGGACCCGGAAAACTTTACATCAGTGTCTCCAAACAGAGTTCAGGTTGTTTTGCCTGTCGGTGGCAGTGCAAGTGCTAATTTTGCAGATAAGGCAGTTAATACTGTGACAGGTTTTCTATATTCCGACCTGAACGGTAATGGTATAAAAGATGAATCCGAGCCGGGGATAGGCGGAATTGATGTTACTCTGGATGGAGTTACGGTGACAACCTCGGCAAATGGTTTTTACATGTTTACCGGTGTTACATCGGGAACATACACAATTACTGCCGATGTTACTTCAAACTTTACAGATTCTACAAACAGTTCGGTGGTTTTTACTCTTGCAGAAGATGACACGGCTTCCATAAGCTTTGGAAGAGCTCTCGAAAACTCTGTTACAGGTACTGTTTTTGAAGATAGTAACGGAAATGGTGTTTTTGATTCGGGAGAAAGTGGATTGAGTGGTGTCACGGTGGACTTGCTAGATGCTACCAATGGTGACGCACTTGTTGATTCGATAGTTACAGATACAAACGGTAACTATAGTTTTATGGGTAATGCCGCAAAAGATTATAAAGTAGACGTGGATACCGGGCAGCTCTCTGCTTATTCACTCACTTCCGGAAGCAGTCCTTCTTCAGTTACTTTGTCTAACGGAGGCTCAGAGACTGTATTGTTTGGATTCCAAAAGTCAGGTTCACTGACTGGAACAGTTTATAATGATCTTAACGGGAACGGTACTCAGGATGTCGGAGAATCAGGTGTCTCAGGTATAACTGTCACGCTGAATGATGCAGTTAATGTTGTAACTAATTCTAGTGGCGAATATACATTTATAAGTATTGCGGACGGTTCTAATAAAGTTGAGGTCACTGTACCCGGAGGTTATGGGATAACCTCAGTAAATCCTGTTACCTATACTCAAAGCGGTGTTGGTGTGCAGAATTTTGGTGTTCAGCAACTCGGAATTATTTCAGGATTTGTTTATGCTGATTACGACAAAGACGGTACTTATGACAATGGTGATGAAGGGATAGCCGGTGTAACTGTGACATATTCAGGTGGAAGCACTACAACTGACTCTGAAGGATATTTTACATTTACCAATGTTGTCCCCGGAACTTACGTGATAACTGAAACAGACCCTGCAGGATACACAACAGTCGGTGTTAATCAGTCAGCCACTGCTTCCGTTACTGTAAGTGCAGGCGGTATGAGTTCTGTAGAGTTTGCAGATTATAAAAAATATAGCTCCGGTTGTAATCGGCAGTACATATACAGTCAGTGAGAATATCAGTGCAAATACAGACATAGGAACAATAATTGCCACAGACCTAAATAATGACTTACTTACATATTCTATAACAGGTGGAAATACAGGGAATGCATTTTCCATAGATAGTAACAGTGGGCTTATCAAAACGGCAGGTTCATTGGATTTTGAATCCATCAATCAGTACGTGTTGACAATATCAGCCAGTGATGGGCTGTTATCTTCCACAGCCACGGTCACCATAGATGTCAGCAATATAAATGAATCTCCTGTGGTGGCAAATGATACTGCATCTGTTCAGAAGAATAATCCTGTCACTATAAATGTGCAGAGCAACGATTCTGACAGCGAAGGAGCTTTGACTACGACATCAGTGAGTGCACCGTCAAATGGTACGGCTACGATCAGTGGCACTGCAATAATATATACACCTGATTTGGATTTCGTAGGCAGTGATAGTTTTACATATACAGTTACAGACTCGGGGGGGGCTCACAGCAACAGCAACAGTGAATGTCACTGTGACTGATCCTGCGGTTAATACGCCACCTACAGTATTAAATGACAATGTCACGACGGCAGCAAATACTCCTGCCACAGTGAATGTATTGAGTAATGATTCAGATCCTGAAGGTGCTCTTACTATAACGTCTGTCAGTGCTCCTTCGAACGGCACGGTAGCAGTAAACGGCACTTCAATCATATACATCCCTGATTCATCTTATACGGGGAATGATTCTTTTACATATACCGTAACCGACTCAGGTGGTTTGACAGCTATAGGGACTGTTACTGTTTCTGTGACAGCAGTAGTTTCAAACACTCCGCCTGTCGTGAATCATGATTCTGCAGCAACCGCGGCAGGCAGTTCGAAGTTGATATCTGTAGTATCAAATGATTCAGATAATGGCGGAGTACTTACGATAACGTCTGTTGGTACACCTGAAAACGGTACTGCAACTATATCAGGAACTTCAATAAGATATACTCCTGCATCAGGATTTTCAGGAGTGGATGTCTTCACCTATACCGTCACGGATTCCGGTGGACTGACAGGAACGGGAACAGCTGTGGTGCTGGTAGGAGATATACAGCCTCAGCCTGTATCAGCAGGCGGGAGTGTTGGAGTCTCAGGTAGCGACGCAGTTGTTGTCGATGTGCTTAGTCCGCTTGGATATTCCAGTGGTGATAATGTAACGCTGACTTTAACTACTCAGCCTGCAAACGGACTCGTGATTATTAATGGAGATAACACGCTGACATTTATCCCTGACAGCGGTGTTGCTTCAGGGCAACTTACTTATAAAGTCGACAACGGTGCCGGAGGCATACAGACTTATACAATAACTTTCCAGACAGGTCTTACAGGTGATGTCAGACCCCCCTGTGATATCCTTTGACGGACCTGCATACTATGATGCTAGAGCATTGTTCACCAAGATAGATATAGCGACAATAGCTGAAGACTACAATGTCTCTGCGTGGGACGCAGTGGATGGATTGATATCTGTTTCGGCTGTTGATGCAAGACCGTTCTTTAAACCCGGCGTAACGACAATCAAGTGGGGAGCAAAGGATTCGAGCGGAAACAGCAGTGCAGTCAATCAGGAGGTTCACGTAAGACCTCTGATTTCGTTGAGCAAAGACCAGACTGTGTCAGAAGCTCAGGGAGAGGTCGTTTTCAAAGTGATACTGAACGGACCTTCACCTGTATATCCGGTTAAAGTCCCTTATACTGTTTCGGGAACAGCAACTAATCCCGAAGATCATAATCTTGTAAACGGTGTGGCTGTCATCGAAAGCGGCACGGAGACATCAATAACTATTGATATTATTAACGATTCAATAGCTGAAGCAGATGAGACAATCGTAATCACAATGGGGCAGAGCTATAATCAGCAGCCACTTAACAGAGGAAATCAGACTCGGCTTGTTATCACTGTAACCGAAGGGAATATAAAGCCTAAGGTTGATCTTATCGCATATCAGAACTCTATAGAGACCGTCACTGTTACCAGAGATAACGGGTTGGTGCTTTTGGATACAGTGGTTTTTTGATTCTAACAGACAAGATACGCACACTTATAGTTGGAGTACAAACAGCTCTGCTATAGTGGATATTGATCTGTTTGAAGATACATTTACCTTTGACCCAAGCGGTCTTGAGTTAGGAGTGTATGCTGTTGAGCTTGCCGTGACTGATGACGGCGAAGGTAATTTAACTAATAGAAAGACTATTTATATCAGAGTGGCAGATGAATTATTCCCTCTGGGTGATGGAGATACGGACGGGGATGGGATTTCTGACATTACAGAAGGGTATGGTGATGAAGACCTTGACGGTATTGCAAATTATCAAGACCCGATTACAGATAGAAATGTCATGCCTGAACACTTCGATGTGACAAACGGTTATCTTGTGGAAGCTGACCCGGGAGTCAGACTCAGACTCGGTGCATTTGCCATAGAAGGGCTTACCGGTGGAGTAAGGATTCTAGATGAACAGATAACGTCATCAGACAGCGTCTTGTATGAAGACAATTACGATAATGTCTGCGGTTATTTTGACTTTGATGTTTTTTGAGCTTCCTGATGCAGGGCAATCAGTGAGGATAGTTATACCTTTACGTGAGCCTATACCTTCAGCTCCGACATACAGGTTATTTATGCCTGCACTTACTTACGATTCCAGAGTAGCGGGCAGAGCTGATGAGCAGTATGTATGGGCTACTTTTATACGTGATGGGGTCGACTCGATTATGTCTTCACCAGGTGAAGCAGGCTATTGTTACCCGCCTGGACAGGATGAATTCAGAGACGAAGATGATATCCCATTCATATTTAAAGAAGGTATGAACGAAGGGGACTACTGTGTGCAGCTGACTGTGAAGGATGGCGGTCCTAATGATGCTGACGGAATAGCCAATGGTGTTGTGAAACTGACCGGAGGAATAGGAAAACAGCAGATAATAAAAGTTGTCACTGTCGGTACAGGCGGCGGTGCAGGCGGCGGTTGTTCGGCATCCAATAGTGGAAACCCATATGGGATACTCTTACTGTCGACATTCTTTTTTTGCAGCTTTGCTCTTGAGGCGTTGCAAAAAAGCAGTCAAAACTTTACTTATACTATCAGTTGTAATCGCAGGGCTCACCACATCGGTCTATGCAGAAGAAATAGCTAAACCAGAAGAGAAAGAGTCAACCTTTTTTATATATGGAAACCTTGGGCTAGCATTGACTGAAGCGTTTGTTAGTGACCTTGAAGGTGACCTTACAGACAATAATCATACAGTGTATAAAACAGGTGGAGGAGACAGCAGACGAGCTTTAAAGCTGGGACTGGGATACAGATATAATGATTATTTTGCTTTAGAGCTTGGTTACGCGGATCTCGGTGAGGTTGATGTGAATGCTGAAGGGGTAACCCCTGACGAAAATGATTTTGCCGAGATAGTGAGAGTCACTCACCCGGAAACAGCTGACGGGTGGACATACGCAGGGACAGTTAGTCTTCCGATACCAAAAACAGAGAATTGGTATATTCACGGTCGTATAGGTATATTCGATTGGAAAAGTGAATACGAAACTCATAAGAATGACCAGTACTACTCTACTGATACCTACGAAGATAAAACGATCTTTTACGGTATAGGTGTATCATATAGAAAATATGAATCATGGGGAGCAAGGCTTGAATATGAGAAATACAAGCTTGATCAAGAGAATGTTTACCTTTTGACTTTGGGGCTTACTTACGATTTCTAGATATCAACTTGTTTTTTTTGCGTATTTAATTAATGAGTTCAGATATCTTGATTTAAGGGGTTTTACCGCTAGCATAGCTTTGTATGGCGGAGAATTTTCGAGAGCATGCATGAGCCGAGCCATCACTTTGTGCGTTATTTTTTCAGGCTCATCAAATATCAGATTGGCGAGTTTGCCCCTCTCCATCGCCATGGCTATAGTCTTGTCTATGGTGTCATACGGGGTGTAGACACGTTTTTTTCTCTGGGGAGCATCTCAAGCGAGCCGAATTTGCACGAAGGTATGCAGACTCCACAGCCTATACATCTATCCTCTATGCATTCAGCGAGTTTTTTTATCTGATTTTACAGTCATTTCAATAGCATTTACAGGGCACTTGGATAAGCAGATTCCGCAGCCTTTGCAGGTGTCGTTTACAGACATTATCCAGTTCGAACTGACTATCGCGTTTTGTATATTGAATGTATTGATAGCGTCGAGCATTCCGCAGCAGCAGGAACAGCAGTTGCAGATGTATGAGACGTCATTTTGAACATTGTCGCCCGTTTGCACAAGCCCTAAATCTTTGCATTCCTGAAGTATCTCCAGACCTTTTGCGTTGCTTATATATTCTGCATGACCGTTGCGGACAAGTATTTCTGCCGCATTGTTGAGACTCAGGCAGACATCCATAGGGGCGTCGCATACTTTGTCCAGATGGTGAGCTTTATGTCGGCAGGCACATGAGGACACGGCAACAAGCTTTGCTGTGGAGACAATGTGTGTTGCACGTTCGTAGTCGAGTATCTCGGTGTGGGTGTCGGTCGGGAGATGCTCTTCGTGGACAAGTGCCCGTCCTATCTGTGTGCTCTTTTGGAATACGGATTTTGCGAATGTATCTGAATCATGCATATAGCCGTCAAACAGCTCTGCTAGTTCTTTCATAGGCACGTCCTCTCTGGCACGCATGAAGGTGTATTCGAAGAAGCCGATCACAACGGGAGGGAGCATGAAATATTTCTCACCTTTGATCTCCATGTCGAGGAGAGCACCACGCTTCGCCATAGTGGTGAGTATTTCGTCCAGTTCGTCGATTGGTATGGATAGTTTTTTCTGCTATATTTGTTAGTTTTTTCGGGGATGGCTGGTATCTTTCGGGCAATCTTTGCCTCATCAGGTGAATAGGTGAGCTGTAATATCTTCTGAAATGCTGAGGAATCGGGAGCACCCGTTGCCATTCCGTCCAGTTTCTTTTGCAAAAGCTGATAGTCTTTGTTCGGGTTCGTAATGTGTCCCATGTTTCACCTGAATGAGTTTTATCAAAAAATAGATGAAAAGCCCGATAAAAGCAAGGAACGGAGTGATGTTACTGAATATGACCTGAGTGTGGATGAAAAAAACTGTCTGACCGACATCAAATGCCGACCAGACAGTTCCAGTTTATTTTACAAGGTTGTCTTTTGTGTAGAAGTATTCAGACATCTCTGTCCACTTTCTGACTTTTTTCAGGAATTTTTTCCTGTGACTCTATGATCTCTTTAAAGAGAGGATTTTCAGCTTTCATCTTAGCCAGAAGCTCTTGGTTAGAGGCTTTCATAGCTTCCATTACAGGCTCAGGGAAAGTTTTGATTTTGATATTCGGATTCTCTTTAATCATTACGTCCCACGCCTCGGCACTGAGAGCATAGCCTTCTATATACATGTCATACGCCGCAGTTCTCATAGCAACACGGAGAATTTCCTGATTCTTTGGTGAAAGTGCATCGAATTTCTTCTTGTTTACCATGAACTGAAGCTCAGAACCCGGCTCATGCCAGCCTGTGTAGTAGTAAGGTGCAATTTTGTGGAATCCCATTTTGATATCCATACCCGGACCAACCCACTCAAGAGCGTCGATAGTACCTCTTTCGAGTGATGTGTAAAGCTCTCCGGGAGCAATGTTTGTAACTACGAGCCCAAGTTGAGCCATGATCTCTCCCGCGAAACCAGGGATACGCATTTTAAGACCTTTGAGGTCATCCAGAGTGTTTATCTCTTTTTTGAACCAGCCGCCCATCTGTACGCCTGTGTTTCCGCCCGGGAAGTTGTACATATTGTGCTCTGCGTATGCCTTTTGAGACAGCTCCATACCGCCGCCATAATAATACCATGCGTATATTTCAGCCGGAGTGAGACCGAAAGGCATTGATGTAAGAGGGAGGAAAGCTGTGTCTTTCCCTTTCCAGTAGTAAGACCCTGAGTGAGCCATTTCGTACTGACCAAGTTTCACCATGTCAAAAAACACCGAAAGGTGCTTTATGCTTGTTTGCAGGATCGATTCTGATTGTGAAGTCTCCGCCGCTCATTTTTTCAACAGAATCAGCAAGCGATTGAACTGCGTTTGTGAATGGTGCAAGTGTAGGCCCCCATGTTGTGGCGAGTTTCCAGCGAACTTTCTTTTCTGCTGCATCAGCAGTTGCACCCATACTCATGGTGAGTATCAGTGCTAAAACTGTTACTTTGATTAAATTCTTCAAAATTATAGCTCCTTAAGTTTTTTCGATTAAATAATAGCAATATTATCTTAAAAGGAAAGTTTATGGCAAGTGTATTTTCTCGTTTATTTATAAAGGAGTATCTTCAATCTGTTGCGAACGTTGAATTGAGTATTGTCGACAGTTCTGTGTGCTACGGCATAATAGATGAAAAAAGAGCCCTGTCATATTGAAAAGTCTATAATTTGTCAGTGCTAGTGAAGTGTAGTTGACACAATTTTGCCATAGGGTCGCTTAGTTGTCTTCATTTTCACTTCTGTTTTCCCAGTAATTTAAATACCACTGATTAAATTGCTTTAACTGATTATCTCTTAAAGGTTTATAAATACTGTGGTCATTAGGATAGTAATAATCGGCTGTGGATCCAAATGAATTTAAATCATTACGTATTTGCCTTATGTATCTTTTAGGAATCTCTATTTTATCAATAATGCCTTGCTTATTATGCCAAGCTAAATCTAGAGGTCTGAAATCACCACCATGAATTGTAAAACACCCTTTTTTGTAATGCAAGCCGTTCTTCTATAAGTGGTATGTTGAATGCGAGATGTGATGAAAGGGTATCATTGTGAGCAAAGTGGTGTAGTTCTTTAGATTTTGTATCTAGGATAACTTTTCCAAGTTTATGATAAATTGACCAAGAGTTCAGGGTTGTTGGTTGTAATATCCACATCTCTGCACAGGAATCATCATTAGACATATCATATATTTCTTTATATTGGTCAATATCAGTTGCGAAAAACATCGCAATCATTGGATCCACTGTCCAATCTAATAATTTAGTAGGAATGCCGTAATGTTGCATGATGCAAAGCCATTCTAAGTCGTTTGCCGGAGTTTGTTTCATATATTCTCTGAAGATATTTTTAAATTCGGCTACCATTTCCATTTGGTCTGGTATGATGTACGTGCCTGCTAATCGGCGGCTGGGCTCACTTGTTGGGCGTCCGTAATGGTCTTTAATTCTTCTGCATAACGAATTGTTTCCATCAGGATTTCTTAACATACTGGGTAAGAGATTATTAAAAGGACCTTGCCCTCTAAACCATAGTGGTTTTTTTTGTATTTGACTTTTAGAAAGAATATAATCTCTAAGACTTCCTGTATATTACGAGCCCTGTATGTTCTTTCTGCATATTCTTTTGTCGGAGTATTTTGCATATTTCATCTCTTTTATTAATATAGTCATAATGTTTCCGTTATGTTATCAATTTTCGTTGTGTTATTCAATGTTTTGCTTTGACTTTTGATAAAAAATATGTATTTATGTATTTTATTATTCGTTTTTTTATCCATGAATAGCGAAAGTGTAGAGTTTTATAAAGAAGCTTCAGGTATACGTAATAAGCTGGATATAGATATTGTTCTGAAAGCACTGAAACTATCAGATTAAGCTTTGAAAACAGAGAGATAAATCTATTTGAAGGAATCATAGCCTTATCAAAAGGATTCATTCGTGAAAACCAATTAGGTGAATCGTCTACTCAAAAAAAATGCTTCAATCGGGAACTTATCCTGAATATTTCGGAGAGTTAGTTTCTGAAGTTAAGTATATCTTATTGAGTTAAATCGATTTAATAAAAAAAATGTATTTACTCATTAGAAGATTTGTATAGTTTGAATATTACTGCAAATGCTACTAACAGAAACACGGCAGCAGCGATAAGTACTGTTCTCATTTCAGGCTTCAGAAAAATACCTAAGATAACAACTGCTCCGAGCATTACACAAAGGCTAAGTAGCTTTTCGTATATTAATTTCATTTTTGTCTCCATGTTAATGTATAAAACTTTGATAAAAAAACATAATAAACAGTATTATTACAAGTATCAATAACAACTTCAAATAGATACGATTACTAACAGTATTGTAGCATGCACTAGTGTCTAAATTTGCTAGATTTTTTTAGGTTCTTGCAATAAAAAAAATAATATTGTTATCTGGCAACGCTTTATCAGAGGTAATATTTTTTGTCAATTAGATCAAAGAAACGGTAAATGTGTCAGGTTTCGACTCCTGTCAAATTTCATCTCACTCTGTCTCGATACATCATGCTGTAAATTGATGAAGAATAGAGCTTTTATCTATAGCTAGTAAAAAAAGGATAATACACTGCTACTATTGTAAAGTATTCTATGCGGAATGTAAATTGAACGCAAATGCGTTCAAAAAAAGGGTAAATATTGAACAGTATGCAATAAAAAAAGCTACCGCTTTAAATAGCTGATAGCTTTATAAGTTATTGATAGAAAAGATACGCGCCTGTAGGGATTCGAACCCCAAACCTTTTGATCCGTAGTCAAATGCTCTATCCAGTTGAGCTACAGGCGCTGGTCGGATGAACTTTATATAAGAATAAAGCAGTTTTGTCAATCAATAAACATTAAATAATTGAGAAAGTTAGCGACTCATTTTGAGATATGTGATAATTAACATAAACAGATCATTGAATTTTTTGAAAGAAAGTGTTATAGTATTTCTCTCTTTACAAGAGGATTAATCAGTTTTAAAGTTGGTTATATGAAGAAAATGTCAGATTTGAAACTTTTATATGTTGAAGATGAAAAGTTTACGAGAATGCTCGTGAAAAAGCTCCTTGAGAAAGAAGGGCTTAATGTGCATGAGGCAGCGAATGGGGTTCTCGGACTGAAGAAATATTATGATTTGTCACCTGATCTTATTATCACTGATCTTGCCATGCCTGAAATGGATGGTTTTGAAATGATCAGCAGGATAAGGGAAAGGAACAAAGATGTGCCTATCATTATCACCACTGCATACAGAGAAGAGGCAGAGAGGGTATGCGATATGGCGAACGACTGTATATACAAGCCAATCATCAAAGACGACCTTATTAATGCCATCAAACAGATTATCTCTTAATCTTATTGGGTAATTTTCACTAATCTCGTTTCATACATTGTCTTGCTATCTTGCTTATACGAGTTACCTTTAATTATAACAGTCAATTTGTCTAAGGTTATTTATGTTTAACAGATATAAGGTTGCAATACTTCTTTTATTCTTTTTTGATGTCATATAATCCTGCTCATTCCGCCGGGTACAATATTTCAATGTTAAAATATAAGTATTTTCAGAGCTTGTTCCCCCCAATGAATCATATTGTTCCTTCGCCGGCAGACTACACATTTGTTGGTGAGTGGATAAGGCGAAAGGGGCAGAGTGCCAACGATTATAATATATTCGTGAAGACGATAGTTTATAAAAAAACCGAGTCATCATCTGGTATATATCAAGTTTAAGAGGCATGGCAGACCATTTTGCTGGTGGTTCAGCAAGGCTACGGACGGAAGACCGTCAAAAGGCTGGGTAGAGGGTGCCTGCGATGTCAACAATGACGGTGTTTACGAAGAAGTGTGGGACAGGAATGCCTACGAATCCGTAAATTGGAATTTTTGCAAATATTGGAAATGCGATAGTTATTGACTTGACTTTATATTTGCCTCTTCTAAGATATAGAGAACATATCTAAAATAAGGCAGATATATGGGCAACGAGCAGTGGCGGTTTAAACGGTTTTACTTCATCACATCTTTTGCGGTCTTATTCCTTATCACGGTTGGGATGGGGTCATATTTCGTTATCGGAAAATATAAAGAATTTAAACAGTACACAATCAAAGATAAAATTTCAAATATCGAGACAAAAAAAAACTATCCTCAAAAATTCCGTAGACAGCTTTGTTCAGCAGGCTAATGCAATAGTCCAGAAGAGTGAAGCGAGCTTTGAGCGTCGGATCAAAAAAAACAGAGTCGATACAGCCTACAATATTTCTCACAGAATATATCACGAAAATAAAGATACTTTAAGCTCTGCTGAAATAAAACAAAGAGTTAAGTCAGTCGTTGCCAGCATGGTGTTTGGCAATGATTATATGTTTATATTCGATACATCGGGTATGAATATACTATCTCCGCTTCTGCCTCATCTGGAAGGGGTTAATGCTCTTAATATGCAGGATGCAGAAGGGAACTATACCACTCGAAATGCCATAAAGGTCGTAGAAGAGAGGAATGCAGGTTTTTTTTAGACGTATATTGGGAAAAGCCGGGGACGGAAGAACGTGAGCTTAAGAAAAAAGAAAGTATATGTAAAGCTTTTTTGAGCCGTTTAACTGGATCATAGGATACGGGGAGTATAAGGAAGATTTTGATAGGATAGTAAAGCATAATGTTCTCGAACAGCTAGCGTCCATCACTATAGATAAAGAGAGTCATCTCTTTGCCGCAACTTATGAAGGAGTCTCGCTGACTTATCCTGCCAAGGGTAAGAATATGTACGATATCCGTGACGTGAACGGCAAGTATATAGTCAGAGACCTCATAGCGAAGGCAAAAGAGGGGGGGCGGATTTGTTCTTTATATGATGCCGCCTTTTGAAGGGGCTAAAGCCGAGAATAAGTTAAGCTATGTCGCCCCACTGCATATATGGGACTGGTATGTGGGCACAGGGATATACCTTACTGATATTGAGGCGGCTTATGAGGATAGACTGCTTTCGATATTTGAGTTTGCCAAACAGGAAGTTATATTAGTAATAGCTGCGTTGTTTATCCTTCTTATTTTTGGTGCATTAGCATTTTTTCATGTTTTCCAATAAACTGCAAAAAAAATTGGTAGAGATTTATAGCAATGAAATCAATAGCAAAAAAAATGATGAACTGAAAGAGCTAAACCTATCTCTTGAAGAAAAAAGTTCTTGAGAAAACAGCCGAACTGAATGAGCTGAACCGCATTTTGGAACAGCGTATAGAGGAAGAGGTTGCCAAGAATAGAGAGAAAGACAGGATAATGTTCCAGCAGGGTCGTCTTGCGGCAATGGGTGAGATGATAGGGAATATCGCTCATCAGTGGAGACAGCCACTCAGCAGTATCTCGATGTTTATTCAGGATATTCAGGAGGCTTATGAGTGCGGTGAGCTGGATGATGAATATATCTCAGGGACTGTGAGCAAATGCACAACGACAATAGGGCACATGTCCGACACGATAGATAACTTCAGATACTTTTTTAACCCTGACAAAGAGCAGAAGAAGTTTGCCGTGAATGATGAAATACAAAAAATGTCTCAGCCTGCTAGATGCCGGACTGGAGAACAACAGTATAAAGATCGAGGTTAATGCAGAAGGGGATGAGTATGCTTTCGGTGTCCCGGGTGAGTTTGCACAGGTTATCGTCAATGTCATCAGCAATGCAAAGGATGTACTGTTGTCCAGAAAGATAACGAACCCCACTATCAATATAAATAGTAGGGTGAAGGATGGCTGTATTATTGTTGATATCTGCGATAACGCAGGCGGCATAAATGAAGGGATCATTGATAGAATATTCGAACCCTATTTCACCACGAAGCCTGATGGTCAGGGGACAGGAATTGGGCTTTATTTTTCCAAGATGATCATAGAAGGGAATATGTCCGGTAAGATGCGGGTTAGAAATTCGGAAGACGGTGCATGTTTCGCTATATCTGTTCCCGTTGCCGAATAACAAAAAAAGCCGACAACGCTTTCACGATATCGGCTTTTATAATCGGATCTCCTCCCCCCCCGAGGGCTTACTCAGCGTAATCCGAAAATTTATGAAGTCAGTGCAGATTCCAAATCTTTATGTACATTTAAAAGGTCTTTGAATATCCATGCATTATTATTTTTTACTTTCGATATCGTTCATATTGCATATCGAGAGAGACTTTCCGTAGACACCTATACATGTCTTAAGCCTCATCATTTTATTGATCCCCACATCGTCTACTGACGGTGTATGCGAAAGATCTATTACGATGTTCCCTGTGGTGGTTTTGGATATTTTCAATGCAGATGCTAAGAAAGCATCGGCATTGGATGCATTTATAGAGTCTTCAAGTGTTGTGATTACAACACTGCCGTTAGCAGTTTTTTATATTCATTTTAAAACACATGTCGCCCTCTCGAAATAATTAACTGTACAATATGGCGTTAATGTGAATTTTACCATACCCAGACAGGGTGAGAAATGGGGGGAGAAAATGACTTAACTATATGTAAATAAAGAAAATTAAATAATTGATTTATATTTCGCCTTTCGGATGGCGTCTTCTCTGCCGGATGCCTGCAGTTTTTTCGTATATATTTTTTTTGATATGTGAGTGGACGGTATTTCTGCTGATATCCAGCTCCTCGGCAACCTCATTATATGTGAATCCCTGATTAAGAAGTTTGAGGACTTCGACTTCCCTTTTCGTGAGATTGTCGTTATCGTCATCAAAGGGTTTATCCTGAAAGAAATTGATAACCTTTCTGGCGATGCTTGGGGTCATAGGAGCTCCGCCTTCGTGCATGAGGCGTATGTAGCTGGTTATCTGGAGAGCAGACGCACCTTTGAGGATATAGCCTGATGCTCCGGCTTTGAGGGCTTTAAAAAAGGTATTCGTTACCGTCGTGTATCGTATAAACAAGAAACTGTGTATTCAGCTCTCTCAGCATAAGCTGTTCTATCAGCTCAATTCCCGAGACACCGGGCAGATTTATATCAACAATCAGAATATCGACAGGCTCTTTCTCTATCTTGGCAATCACCATTTCGGCGTCAGGGTAAGTAGCAACAAGCTTTATCCCCGGCTCATTTTTTTTAAAGATTGATGTCAGACTTTGTGTTAATTCAATATTGTCATCGACTATGGAGACTTTAATTTTATTGTCCAAGGTTTATACTCCGGATTCTGTTTTGTGTATTATCGGGATGTCTATATGTATATTTGTACCATTATTGGAATTTATTGCAAGTGAACCGGACAGCTTCTCTGTTCTTTTTTTTCATATTTCGTATTCCGTATCCTTTGGTGTCGGCATCTGAGAAACTATCCCGTTATCTCTGATAATTATAGAGAAATTATTATCCGTGAACACAACTTCAATGTCTACTTCGCTTGCATTCGAGTGCTTTATTATATTTGTGATTATCTCTTTAAATAATCTGAATATAGATAGGTAGGTATCGAATTCCACATCGTTTGCGAATACATCTCCGGATACTGTAAATTTTCTTTTGATGCTTTTTTGATTCCAGAACAGTAGCACTGAATCCTCTCATGTCGGATATCAATGAATTCCAGTCGATTTGTTTTTTTGTCCAGAATGTTCAGCATTGACCGCAGCTCAAAACTGCCGTTCTCCAGAAGGTGTGCAATCTGTGCGATTTTCTGGTTTTTACTTGCGATATCCTCATCGTCAAGGGCAGCCTGAGCCAGAATAGTCCCTGTTGCGACAACGCCGCCTATGCCGTCATGCATGTCCCCGAGTATTGATTCTTTATAGGTTATTATCTCTTTTTTCGTGGGCTGTGGCGACAGCATTCATCTGGGCTGTTATGTCATTGAAGATGATCAGAGAACCTTCTATGTCACCGTGTTTGATATTCTTTTTCAGCAGGTTGAGCAGATAATTCTCGCCTGTCCCCCCCCATTTTGTATAAATGGTCTTCGGCTCGTTCTCTTTCAGCTCCTGCCAGTCTATTCGGAGTAGGTTGAAGACATCTTTCACGTGGAGACCGATTATATTGTCGCTCAGTCGGAGAATCTTGCTTGCCGGTGAGTTAAAATCGACAACTATGTCATTATTGTCTGCAATAATAACAGGTGAGTCTATGATGTCGAAAACATATTCTCTGGCGTATGGGATGATACTGAGCAGTCGATATTTAGAGATGGCAACTGCCACCATCATGGATGCCAAACCCACAACCACAGGCACAGGGTTGTATGGTTCAAATGAGACTATCTGGAATATATATAAAGTGTTTACAAAAAAAACAATGATTAGTATGAATGCCAGTATGAGTAAGAACTGAGCTCTGTAAGTCTGTTTGTGAGTCAGACCTGCTTTGATCAGGAGAGTGACTATGATTAGATCCACACCGTAATGGTAGAAAACAATCATTAGTTTAATCCATAATCCGGGTACAAGAATCAAATAATTAAACCCTTCTTTTGTGGTAACAAAGAGTGTTTTGCTCCATGCGAAGTGATGGTGATCGTTTGTGATCATCGAGAAACCTATAGCTGTTGCGACCACCAGCAGTAAAAAAAATAAGTGGCTTTGGAGGCATGGTCTGTTTTACCAGCAGATATATAAAACACAGGAAAAAAACAGGGAAGAACTGTATCGAGATGGGCTTATAGACTGCTATAGCTTCTATGATGGCCCTGTCTGCTATCAGAAGTTCTATGCCGTACATAAAAGGCCATATGCCAAGCAGCATAAAAGAAATTCCGAAATGTAAGAATAATTTTTTTCCTTTCTGTTTATAAGCCCGTATACACCGAGCCCGAAATTAATAAAGGCTGATACGAAAAGTATTAATGCATAGGGCGGAAGCTGAAGATTTGGCATCTTTACTCCGTAGTTTTTATTTAGAAGTATGATAACATAATAACCTGATGGGAAAAACTAATCTTAGATAGATATTTTAGATGTACGGTAGTTCTCGTCGGAGTATTCGTCTGCTATCTCAAGAAATCTCTGTTCTGCTTTCAGAAAAGCAGCAACGATCCGAGGGTCGAAGTGAGTGCCGCTCCCTTCAATTATTATCTTTTTTTTGCGTCTTCATGGGTGAAGGCAGGTTTATAAACACGCTTTGAAATGAGTGCGTCATAAACATCTGCAATAGCCATCATTCTGCCTGATATAGGGATGCTTTCGCCTTTCAGTCGTCTTGGATATCCACTGCCGTCCCATTTCTCGTGGTGGGTGAATGCAATCTCCTCTGCATATTTGAGGAAAGAGTTTTTTGCCAAGTGTTTTGCCGGCGGTGTGCAGGGCTTTACGTCCATAGTTCGGGTGGCGTTTCATTATCTTAAATTCGTCGTCTGTCAGTTTGCCGGGTTTGAGCAGTATCTCATCAGGTATGCCGACTTTGCCTATGTCATGAAGGGGGGGGCAGATTTAAAAAAAATCAGATCGATATTCTTTTCTGTGAGTTCTTTTTTCAAAATCAGGATATGATTTGAGTTCCTCAGCCAGAGCCAGCACATATCTCTGGGTACGCATAATGTGTGCCCCTGTTTCGTTGTCCCTTGTTTCAGCGAGTGATGCCAGACTCAGTATCGACACATCCTGTGTCAACTGCAGAGCCTCTGTTCGCTCCTTAAGACTGCGTATCATTTCGTTGGTATACTTTGCCATATAGCCGAACTCGTCAATCGAACTGACGGGGACTGCAGCGTCCAGATTGCCGTTCACCACTTCATTCAGTGTGGAGTTTTGATAATACAGATAGAGCTTCAGGTTTCTTGTGAAGGATATCGCCACAAGGGAGGAATAGCCCATTATCACCAGAAAGATAAAAGCGAACTCTTTGAGTATGGATAAGGTTGCTTCCGCCGAGTTAGGGCTGGAGGAGAATACCCAGTCGAGGTCTTTGATAATAACCAGAAAGATCACTCCGAGCACTGCAAGGCTTGTGAGAATCGAAAATACGAGATACTTTTTTGTGAGAGAGATATAAGACTCTTTCAGCTCAAGGTTCTGACCTGTTTTCGCCATGTATTTTATGATTTGCTGTCTATTTGCAAGTGTGATGTCGAGGGACATAAAAAAAACCGATGAGAAACCAGCCCATTATCAATTTGAGCCCGCTCATGACAGGGAATCCACGCACCAGTGCATTATATATGCCTATGGCGACCCCGCTCCCCATAAAAGTGATGAACGTAGTGTTGAACATGACGTAGGATGAAGGGATAGGTGTGATACGGCATAACCTTTTACGAAGTCCGGCATTAACTAAAAAAAGCGATTGCAAAAAGAATAACAGTCGATGATGCCCATTCCATAAGGGTCAGTGATTCAACAAATGGACATACCTGACCGCCGTACAACGTCAGCACGAAAAAAAGCTATTAAATAGTGAATAAAAAAGTCTTATCATCCATTGCACCTTATCTTGATAGATTATAACATCTGGAGATTATTGAAAGCAAAAGAAATGTAAAGTATTGTTTAGAAACCTGATTATTTTGAGATGGGGAAGCATAGTGTGTTATAGTTTGTTTTTTTTCTGGTAAACTGGATTTATGGAACTGAAAACATATATACTGCCGCTTTCACTTTTTTTTCTTTATTCTCCTTGAGTCTGCATCACCATTTTACAAATTTCAGGTGAGTAAGCTCAGGCACGGGATTACCAATATCTCCACAGGGCTTACGAGCTTTCTTATTAGTACAATCGTATATTTCACGCTTTTATCCGCCGCTCTTGGGATAGACCATGGAATATCAAGCCTTATGCCGACGCAGCTTCTAAAGCTGATTTGTGCTCTTTTGCTGTTTGATTTGTGGATGTATATCTGGCACAGGATGAATCACGAGATACCCTTCTTTTGGAGGTTTCATAAGGCTCATCACTCTGATGTGGCGATGGATGCGACCACGGGGCTTAGGTTTCACCCTATGGAGGTCTTCTTATCCACAGGTGCAAGGTTGCCGATATATATGCTCATAGGGGTGAATCCGGAGATAATAGTTACATACGAGTCTCTTATGGCTGTCGTGGTTATTTTTTCACCATAGTAATATAACACTGAACAGCAGGGTGGACGACTTGCTGAGCCTCATTGTACCCACGCCCAGGATGCACAGAATCCATCACTCAGATTATTATAAAGAGACCAACTCCAATTACGGCACTATACTGTCGATATGGGACAGGTTGTTTGGCACTTTTAATTCAAGACAGGATGTTGAGAATATCAGGATTGGTCTTAAGGAGTATCGTGACGACAAATCTCAGAGCTTTTCCGGCATAATATATACTCCTTTCAAGTGAATTTGATCAAATTTGGTAGTTTCTATTGCAATCGCAAATGATATTATATACCCTCTAGCAAAATACATTTAACTAAATAACTATTTCAATTTTGTGTAAGATTATTATCATATTAATAGGATTGATTTAGTGTGATTATTATTCGGGGTCTCGATATGAGAAAAATATCATTAAAGAAACTCATATACAGCAACTTTATGACCGCTGCACTTATCCCTATTCTGTTTATAGAGGTAACTCTCCTCATCCTTTATTTCGGTATAAATTCTTACGTCACGGAGAATATCTCTGAAACTTTTCTGACAGAAGCCTCCGGCAATATGAACCGTATGGTTACGAAAGAGAAAACAAATATAAATAACCAGCTAATTGAAATAACCAACTATGCCAAAATACTTCAAAGGGAGCACGAGCTCTTCTTTATTAATATAAAATCGCACGATATCCCTGCTGAACGGCCTGTTTTTGAAGTATACCGCAATGGAGCTCTATATAAAAAAATATAATAATCTCGGGAGTGCTCTGTATTATTCCTCGGACACTGTGATAGGGGAAAAAGAGAGGGATAAGGCTTACTACAGCGAGTTTCTTGATACCAGCTTTAAGAGTATGGTGGACTCAAATCCTCTTATTTCTCAAGTGTATATAAACACACACGACAATATGAACAGGATATATCCTTTCATCAATAATATTGCAGAACAATATGGTCCTGTTCTGGACATGACAGATTATAACTTCTATTACGAAGCAGATTTCAAACACAACCCCACCAGAGACCCTGTGTGGACCGAAGCTTATCTGGATCCGGCAGGGATGGGATGGCTGATATCCTGTATAGTGCCGATATATAACGGCGATTTCATGGAAGGGGTCACAGGTATCGACATCACTGTCGAGGCCTTTATACAACATATCCTTAACATGAAGCTCCCTAATGAATCGAGTGCATTTTTGCTGGATAGCAGCGGCACTATTATGGCTATGAACGATAAGGTGGAGAAGATAATGCAGCTGAAAGAGCTGAAGGATCACGTCTACCACAATAAGATTGCAACGACCATTCTGAAGCCCGAAGAGTATAATATCTTCAAACATCCGGTCGAAGATATAAGGTAGAGATGGGTGAGATTTTCAGGGAAGGGATAGACTCAAAAGTAATCTCTATAAGCAACAAGAAATATCTGGTAACTCAGAAGATAATTCCTCAGACCAGATGGCATCTTTTTGTTCTGACTGATATGGACGAGCTGGTTGAACCAATTCTTAAACTCAAAAGACACTCCACGGATGTAGGCTTTTTAGCTGTGGGGCTGATGGTGCTTTTTTATGCCTGCTTCTTCGTATATTTTAAAAAAGAAGTCGGCTAAGATATCCGCAAAGCTTTGTGAACCCATATCATCCTTATCAGAGAAAACAAAGTATGTGGGGAGTGAGTTTGTATCCTATGAATATGAAGAATCAGAAATAGATGAGATCAATCAGCTAAACAGAAATTTCTCTGAGATGACAAGCCGTCTCGAAAAAACGTACCCATGAGCTTATTCGTATTGAGCTGGAGAAATTAGAACAGGAGCAGGAGACAGAAAGACTCATCGTTGTTTCCACTACAGATCCGCTTACGAATGTTTATAACCGTCTGAAAGTAGACGAGATCTTAGACTATGAGATTAATCAGGCTGACAGATATGATAAGATTTTTTCCGTTATAATTCTCGACCTTGACCATTTCAAAAAAAAGGTTAATGATGATTTCGGTCATCAAAAAGGGGATGAAGTTCTGATCAAAACAGCTAGGCTTCTGAGCGGTAAAACCAGAGGGAGCGATACCGTGGCTAGATGGGGTGGGGAGGAGTTTCTCATTGTCTGCACCAACACGGACCTCAACACTGCATACGCAATAGCCGAGAAGCTTCGTAAAGAGATCGAATCAACAGATTTTAATATCGACATGAAAATTACGGCTAGTTTCGGTGTGGCACAACATACCGTTCACGAAACAAAAGAAGGGTTAATAAACAGAGCTGACAATGCACTATATGAGGCGAAAAAATCTCTCACGCAATGTAGTTATAAAAGCTGAATCCTAGATAGAAAACCTTGCGAAATAGCCGTTCTGCATCTTCTTACCGCTCTCCGTCTTCATCGCAAGATAGCCAGATTGAATATCGGCATCCTTCGGGGCTATAGCTTCAGGTGATCGACCAGATCGTCTTTATCCATGTCCGGGTCGTGGGCTGACAGAAGGACAAAGTCCGGCTGTCCGTTAGATAACCTTTTGATGAGGCCGATTAGCTTCGGTAAGTCTTTAGTCAGTTTCCATGTTTTACCTTTCCCCCCCACGTCCGAAAGCCGGTGGGTCGAAGATGAAGCCGTCGTAGCTGTTGCCTCGTTTTATCTCTTTTTTTTCCAGAAAGGTCAGAACATCATCAACTATAAATCTGACACTGTTATCTGACATCCCGGAGAGAGCAAGATTAGCCTTTGCTCTGGAGACAGCAGGTTTTGAAGCGTCCAGATGTGTAACATGAGTGAGTGGATTACTGCAAAACAGAGTCGAACCGCCTGTGTAGGCGAAGCCGTTGATTATTTTTATTGATTTCCCGTTGGTGACGGCTCTTAGCCACTCCCAGTTTTCTTCCTGTTCGGGGAATATGCCCACCTGACCTGTTTCAAGAAGAGAGAGTGAGAAGACCACATCGTCGAATCTTGTGCTGAAATCAGGAAGGTCCCCCCTGCCATTTGTCACCTTCGTATACGGCATGGACGTTTTGCCATTCACTCATGGGGAGCGTAGGTCTCCAGAATGCCTGTTTAGCTGCCCGCACTATGCGGATGTCGCCAAATTGTTCCAGACGTTTGTGATTGCCAGTGTCTAAAAGCTTATAGTCAGTTTTCATCTATCTCTCTGGTGGTTATTTGTTCTTTTCAATCGGCATCTCTATGAAAAAGGCAGCACCGTCTTTTTTTTCGTTTTCTAAAGATATTGTGCCGTTCATGTGATTTTCTATAATTATTTTCGACATGTAAAGCCCGATACCTGTCCCTTTCCCTTCCTCTTTAGTGCTGAAGTATGGGTCGAAAATGTTATCTGCAATTTCATCAGGAACTCCGCCGCCGTTGTCGGTTATCTTTATTATGATGTTGTCATCGTTACATTTAATGAATACATCTATGAGCCCCTGAGTAATATTCCCTTTCGCTTTATTTTCATTTATAGCATCAATCGAGTTGTATATCAGGTTAAAAATCACCTGCTTAAATTCCCCTTGATACCCTTTGATTTTAGCAAACTCAGAGCCGCAGTCATGGGAGCTGAACATATTGTCAGAGTTAGGGCAGATGCCGCAACAGTCGCATCGTATGTTTACAGTGGTTTCACTGTTTTGAAGCTGTGCAGTGGTGAGCCGCAGCATAGAGACTATCTCATTGATAGCATTAAATGTTTGTATCTCTTTATCGGGTTTATAAAAAAGACCTGAAATCATCAATGGTCGTGGATAGATAAGTCACCAGAGCCATAGATTCTTTTTCAAAGTTTTCTATGTATTCCTGATTTGCCTCACCCATATTAAAGGCATCAGAGATATCCTGAATATTATACCCAAGTGCAGTGAGAGGCTGCCTCCACTGGTGGGAGATTGCGTTTATCATCTTCCCCATATCTGTCAGCTTTTTTTTGATTATGGATAATCTCTTCGCTCTTTCTATTCTTCTCAACCTCCTGCTGTACCTTCTCCTGAAGTGTTTCAGTCAGTCTTTTCAGGTGCATTTCATTTAGTTTTCGTTCAGCTATATCTATGTTGTTCTTATTTAACAGCATAGCGAACCATATGGCTAGAAATACGACAAATGCCACGAGAAGTATCGTCAGATACAGATATATATTCAGATGATAGACTTCCACCTGAATTTGTCCGATAACAGAGCCATTGTATAAGATAGGTGATGCTATAGAGTGTTCATGAATTAAGCCGAGCTTATCCATCAGTATATTAAGTGGTTTGTTGAGGTCTCTCTCCATATGTGCAAGTATCGAGGACTCCATACTTATCAGCTGAAGCTTTTTTATAATACCTATCCAGAAATATCTGGTCGAGATAAGCGGAGGTTGCAGGGGTGAACAGAGTCCACACGGACTCGGCAACAACATCGGCACTTAGGCGTAATTCGGCCTTCTGTCTGCTCAGAGTCTCTTTTTTCGTGGTATAAAACGAAAACCGCAAAGCCTATCAAAAAGGCAATAATTAAAGCAATAAATCTTTTTTTTGTGTTTTTTCATATAACCTTACTTATATTTTGTATTAATAGTATTTTCGGATTATCTGTTCGATGATCCCCTCACTTTTCATTTCTTTGATTATTTTATCGAATTTATTGAGTATCCCTATATATTTAGAATGATTGCTTATACACAGATGAAATGCAACTGACGACATAGGATTTGTCAAAACAGTTATTTTGTCTTTGAAACCTGATTTCTCAATAGAGTACATCCCTTTTCTGGAGACGATCATAACGTCCGCCTTTTTTTTGTATCAGAAAACGATAGATCGATGGGTAGTCAGGGAGCCAGTGTACTTCCATCTCTTTGAGCATTTTTTCAGCAAATCCGTTCCCGTAATAATCTACAAAAACATAGTTCTTTAGCTCATCTAAAGATTTTATCCTGCTGAGTATCTCTTTTTTGGGATTGTCTGCGGCTGTGGCTAGAAATGTTTCAAAGACTATAATAGGCTCTTTGCTCACTTGCGTATAAGCTTTTCTCGTAGGTGTTGGGACGGTAATAAATGCATCGGAGAAGCCCTTTTCGACCATCATCTGAGCTCTTACCCATGGAAACCCTTCATGCTTAACCTCTATACCCATTCGTTTGACGATCGCTTCGTTTATTATGTCGATGAGTATACCTTTCATCTTTCCGTCTTCCATGAAAGAGCGTGGCGAATATTGGTCGTAATAAGCGAATTTCATCGTTTCTGCCTTAGCAGATAGAGTGAGGAACAAGCAAATAAGAAGTGATACTAGAGCTTTATTCAATTTCATAATAAACTCCGGCAAATAAAATAAACGTAATGTATTACTAATTATATGTCACTCGGTTTCATAGTACAAGGGTATGTGTATACTTAAAGGAGGTAAATATTACAACGATGAAAAAAAAGCGGCATATCGTTGGGATACACCGCTTTAGAGTTATTATTAATCCCTCAGTTCTCTGTAATAAGGCTTACCTAAAACCGTAGGTGTCATGATTTTTGATCTGCCTGAGAATGCAAGGACGATGATTACGAGTATGTACGGGAATACAACAGCCACTTCGTAAGGGAAGTCGATGCCGTATACCTGAATAGATCTTTGGAATGAGTGTGCAAGGCTGAAAAGCAGAGCACCCCATAGGATTCCAGAAGGTTTCCATTTACCGAAATACACAAGTGCAACAGCGATAAAGCCTCGACCCGCGGTTATGTTATCCGCATACATGTGAGTCTGAGCTATGCTCAGATATGCACCTGCCAGCCCTGCCATAGCACCGCCAAGCACCACACACTGAATACGGGTTCTGTCCACCTTAACGCCCATGGTGTCTGCCGCCATCGGAGCAGTCCCCACAGCTTTTATTTTAAGCCCCCATGCCGTTTTATTCAGCAGATACCAGGACAGAGGCACAAGCAGCAGGGTGATGTATACCATAATATTGTGGTTGAATATAATAGGTCCGAGGACAGGTATGTCGGTGAGGGCAGGGATGTCTATTGCGGAGATACCCTGAATACATGTCGTGCCGCCTATATATACTCTGAAGAGCATACCTGCAACACCCCAGCCGAGCATATAGAGTGCGATACCTGCTATCCCCTGCTCAGCCTTGAACTTAACACAAATGATCGCCATAATGCCGCCCATCAGAGCTCCGACACCGATTGCGGCCATCATTCCGAGAAAAGAGCTTCCTGTTCCGCTTTGCATAATGTATTCCACATAAAAGCCGACAAAAGCACCGACCATCATAATCCCTTCAGCACCGAGGTTGAAAACCCCTGCCTTCTGGTTGAACATCTCACCGAGACCAACCAGAACAAACGTTATAGAAAGAGGTATTGCGGCAGAAATAATGCCTATTATAATTTCGCTAAGCATAATTAAGCCCTCCCGTCATTTTAGTAAGAAATTTGAGAACCTTCGCTTTCATCCCTTTTTTTGGTGATGAAAACACTGCTTGAGACTATCGAAAGTATAATAAGTCCCTGTATGGCGAGGATTATATAAGCAGGCACCTGCACGGCTCTCTGCATCATATCTGCACCGACGATGAGCAGACCGAACACTATGGATGCAGGTATAGCCCCCAGCGGATGCAGACCTCCGAAGAGTGCAACAACGATACCGCTGAAACCGTATCCTGCGGAGATAGATTCAAGCCCTCTGTGGTGGACTCCCAGAATCTCGACCGCTCCTGCCATCCCTGCAAATCCGCCTGCGAACAGCATGGCCAGGAGGAGATACCATTTAGTATTGATCCCTGCATATTTCGATGCTTTGATCTCTGCACCCACAGCCCTCATGCGGTAGCCGTATATAGTCTTCCATAAGAAGATAAAGACTATCACGGCAAGAACAACGGCTATTATCATACCCGAGTGCAGACGTGCACCGGGGATGAGCTTTGTGAGCCAATACTCTTTTGCTATACGTGCGGTCTGTGAAGCACCCGTACCGTATACTATCTCGTTCTTATCCATCATAGGACCACGGATAAGGAAATTATAAATCTGTATTGCGACATAATTCAGCATAACTGTGCTGAGTATTTCGTTAACATTCAGGTAAGCTCTCATCCAGCCTGCGATACCGCCCCATATAGCTCCGCCTGCAAAGCTGGCTAGGAATATCAGAGGTATCATAACAGCCCAGTGCATCTGAGGTGCGTATAGTGCCACCACCAGACCGAATATCGCACCCACGAGTATCTGACCCTCACCACCGATGTTGAGGATACCGCTTCTGAAAGAGATGGATATACCGAGTGCAACCAAAAGAAGCGGTGCGGCACGGACGAAAATCTCCGTAATACCGAAGAGATCCTGAAGCGGTGCGGTGAACATGACGTAATACGCCTTGAAAGGGTTAGCTCCTGCTATCATGAACAGCAGAGCACCTATAAGGAGTGCAATGGTGAGACCGAAAACTGTTATGCCGAGGTTATAAACAAGGTCTTTCAGCTTATTCTGTTTCATTTGTAACCCCCGCCATCAGAAGCCCCAGCTCACTCTTTTGTGCCTGTTTCGCAGGGATTATCTTTAATATTTTACCTTCGTATATAACAGCTATCCTGTCGGACAGGTTCATCAGCTCTTCAAGCTCTTCCGAGATGAGAAGTACAGCCTTGTCGTTGTCCCTTGCCGCAAGCAGTTCAGAGTGAACGAATTCGGCAGCACCCATATCCAGTCCGCGTGTCGGGTAGACAGCCACCAGAACTTTAGGGTTTCTGGTTATCTCCCTTGCGAGGATAACCTTTTGTATGTTTCCGCCTGAAAGTGATGCACATGTAGTATCTATATCAGGTGTTTTAATGTTAAATTTAGTTACTAAGTCGTTAGAATAGTTGCTTATTGTCTTATCCATGAGGAAGGTGGCATTTGAAAGGGGAGGGTGCGCATAGTCCTTCAGGATGATGTTCTCTTTTACCGAAAAGGTTGCCACAGTCCCCTCATGCAGTCTGTCGGCAGGGATGTAGCCCATGCTTTTATCTATTATATGCTGTGGTGTTTTGTTGGTGATATCCTCACCGTCCAGTGTGATCTTCCCTGATTTAACCTTTCTGAGTCCGTTAATGACCTCTGCTAGTTCGCTCTGACCATTACCTGAAACTCCTGCGATACCCATGATCTCGCCCTTTTTTTTGAGTGAAAGATTCAACCCGTCCAGAGCTTCTGTCCCTCTGTCCCCTAAAGCTGTGACATTATCTATATTCAGGATGATTTCATCCGACGGTTCTTTCTCTTTTGCGATGGGGAGTGATATGTCACGACCTGCCATCAGCGTTGCAAGCTCGTCGGCTGAGTGATCCTCCGTGCTTCCGTTGTATACCATCCTGCCGTTGCGTAAAACCGCTACGTGATGGCTTACTGCCTTCACTTCGTTAAGCTTGTGGCTGATGAAGATTATGGAGCATCCGCTCTCAGCCATCTCTTTAAGGAGGAGGATAAGCTCATCCGTCTCCTGAGGTGTGAGAACAGCGGTGGGCTCGTCCAGAATCAGCAGGTTCGCACCGAGTGAAAGAGCTTTGATAAGCTCCACCCTCTGCTGCTCGCCTACACTCAGTTCCCAAATATAGGCATCAGGATCGATGTTTATTTTATGTCTGGCTGAGATATCTTTGATTGTCTCTGTAACAGCATTAATATCCAGTTTAAATGCAGAGTCGTTAAACATGCATAGGGCAACGTTCTCTTTTACGGTGAGGTTCGGGACAAGCATAAAGTGCTGATGCACCATACCTATGCCGAGCTCTCCGGCCTTTTGCGGAGTATCTATAGATATCTCCCGACCGTTGATAAGTATCTGCCCCTCGTCAGGCTGATACAGCCCGTAAAGGATGTTCATCAGTGTTGTTTTACCGGCACCGTTTTCACCCAGAAGGGCGAGGATCTCACCTTTATTAAGCTGAAGATTAATGTCATCACACGCAAGAACACCGGGGAAACGCTTAGTGATATTCTTGAATTCGATTTGTTCGATCTGTTTAGTCATTGAAATTTCCGTAATAAAAAAAAGCCCCCCCTCAGCTTTGTGAGAAGAGGGGGGAGTAATTTAGAAACTTATTTAAGATTAATCTTAATTGAACCGTCTATAATCTTTGCCTGAGCATCGAGTACAGCTTGTTTAGCACCTGCAGGGATATCACCCATAATTTTATCGTTAAACATCATCACAAGACCGCCGTTAGCGAGTGAAAGCTCGATGTGCTTGCCGCCCATTACCCCTTTTGCTCTGCTGTTAATGATCTCCATGATTACGTTTTTTTTGAAGTTGTAAGCCTGAGCCGCGAGAACAGTGTCAGGAGCTATTGATTTCTGATCCATATCGGATGAGAGCCAGTAGAGGCCTTTCTTCTCAGCGACGACATTGATAGCACCTACAGTCTGCTGAGCTGTCCCTGTGAGAACGTCTGCACCTGCTTTGATGTGAGTTCTTGCGATTTCACCTGCCGCAACAAGGTCTCCAAAGCTGCCTGTGTATGCTATTCTGACTTTTACGTCTTTATTGACGGATTTTGCACCTTGCTCAAAACCTTTGTTATATTTGATAGCGTCCCCTGCTTCGATAGGACCGACGAGACCGATTATATTAGTCTTTGTTGTCATACCTGCAAGGATACCGAGAAGGTATGCACCCTCTTGTGCGTGAGGGTCGTAAGCAAATATGTTCTTCTCAGGTGTGTTGAATCCTGTTCCGTAAGCAAATGATGTCTTAGGGAAATCAGGTGCAATCTCAGTCAGAAGCGACTGGTATTGAGCACCGTGAGCGATAATAATATTAAAGCCTTTCATTGCGTACTGACGAATGGCAGCACCTGCGTCAACAGCGTTCCAAAGTCTTTCACTAACCTCGAAGCTAAGCTTGTCGGCACCTACTTCAGCCTGAGCACCTTTGATACCTTCATACATTGCCTGAGACCATGCAAGGTCGTCGATTGTACTTGGGATAACGAGTGCGATTTTGATCTTGTCGCCTGCAAATGAAGCGGTTGTCATCATCATTACCATTGCGATAACGAGCAGAATTCCTTTAAAAGCTTTCATAAATCCTCCAGTTGTTTATATTAAGTAAATAAATTTACTATTATTTCCAGTATCCGATGTGAGGCTGAACCGATTCTTCCTCAAATTCAGGGAACGGCCCTTCGACTTTAATATCTTTTTTGACCTTTTGCAAAGACATCTCTGCACGGAAGATCAAAAGTGGGGTTTTGTTCATCATCACCAGTCAGTTCCAACAGTTTCTTTTCTGTTGTTCCGTAAACGACCCGACCAATATTCCCCCAATAGATAGCACCGCAGCACATAGCACACGGCTCAAATGTTGAATAGAGTGTGCAGTCCCACAGGAAAGATTTGGAATACTTCTTTGATGCTTTACGGACAAGGGTGGTTTCGGCATGACCTGTGCAGTCCTGTTCGGTTATTTCAATGTTCCCCTGACGCATAAGTATCTCGCCGTCAGCACCCACCAAAATAGCCCCGAACGGAGTGTTCCCGGATTCTTTTGCTTTGATAGCCTCTTTGTTGGCTTCTCTCAGGTAATATATATCTTCTTTCATGTTTATTTTCCTAATATTTGTGACGCAATAATCTCAAGCCTAGGCATATCAAACCACAGCCACCAGCCATTTATCACAGTGCAATATTATATTCAATACCCCAGTTCACGTACCTTATCTATTACCCCGACACTCACACGCTCAGCGTCTGCCAGTATTTCGGCAGTATTCAGTGTCAGGATATTTCTGTCTTTCATGACAATTTGTCCATCAATAATAACTGTTATTACGTCAGAATTTCTCACGGAATATACCATTTGGGCAATAATATTTCTACCATAATTCGGACTATTATGCAGAGTGTCGAGTTTGACTATGGCAATATCCGCTGTCTTGCCTATCTCCAGACTTCCGAGCTTATCCGCTTTCCCCATAGCTTTTGCCCCTCCGAGTGTTGCCATCTCGAAGACGGTTTCGGCTGGCATAGCTGTCGGGTCGAGAAGTCTGGTCTTTTGAATGAGTGCCGCATGCCGCATCTCCGTGAACATGTCCATGTTATTGCTGCATGCCGCACCGTCAGCGGCAATGGATACGTTGCACCCCATTGAGAGCAGTTCGGGAATTTCGGCAATACCGGATGCGAGTTTAAGGTTGCTGCTTGGGCAGTGGGATATCATCGTTCCGCTGTCTGACAGAATCTTTTTTCTCGTTGTCACTCAGCCAGATGCAATGGGCTAGTATAAGGTTTTCACCTGTCAGCCCTATGCTTTTAAGATATTCTATGTTTCGCTTACCTGTCCGTTTCTCCACCAGAGCTATCTCGCCCTGATTTTCGGAAGCGTGTGTATGTACTTTCATATCGAGATGTTTGGCAATATCTCTTACTCTTATTAAGAGCTCTTCGGTACAAGAGACCACAAAACGGGGTGCGAATGCATATTCCAGTCTGCCTCCTGCTGTTTCGTGATATTTTTTCGCAAGGCGTTCCGATTCTCTGACAGATGCGTCAGTATCCTCCATGAGACCTTTCGGGACTGCATTACCGTAATCCATCATGCATTTACCTGCAAGGGCTCTGATGCCGCTCTCCGTGATAGCCTCAAAGACTGCCTCAGTGTGGTTAACCGTCCCCATGTCGATTATGGATGTTGTTCCGCCTGCTATCAGCTCCGCTATACCCAGTTTCGCAGAGATATAGTTTGTCTCATATGTGTGCCCTGCCTCAAGAGGCCATATTCGTTTCTTTAGCCAGTCAAGTAGCTGCATGTCGTCGGATAAACCCTGAAAGAGTCTCTGCGTCAGGTGTAGGTGTGTCTGGATAAGACCCGGGATCACCGCACAGTTTTCTGCATCGATTATTTCATCTGCATGGTCGTCTATACTGTCTGCTATCTTTTCTATCCGATCCCCTCTTATGAGGATATCGCCTTTTATAATGTCTCTTGCGGCATTCATAGTCACTATAGAGCCATTTTTTTATTAGAATCGTTTTCATTTATAAATTTGTTACTCTTTTATTCTTCTTTAAGACAGGCTTCGACGGCACAGATGATAGTCTCATACCCTGTGCATCTGCACAGGTTGCCAGAGTGTTCTTTTCTGATTATATCTCTGTCGACCTTCTGACCTTTATATTTTTCCACAAAGGCTGTGGATGTCATTATGAATCCGGGTGTGCAGTATCCACACTGAACAGCTCCGGCATCTATATACGCCTGCTGAACCTTGGAGACCTTCCCCCCTTTTGATTCGCCCTCTGCCGTACGGATGTCTTTACCGTCTGCCCATACGGCAAGGTAAACACAGGTGTCCATCGGCACGTCATCGATGAGTGCCGTACATGCTCCGCATTCGCCCACACCGCACCCTTGTTTAATGCTGGTTAATCCCTCTTCACGCAGTACATCCAGCAGTGATTTTCTGATATCCACTTCTAATGATATAAGCTGACCGTTGACGGTGAATTCTATCTCTTTTGTTATCATAGCTCTACCCCTGCATCGATAATGGCTGCTGTTATGACCCGTTTGGCGAGAGTCTCTATTATGTGAAGTCTGAACTCTTTCGATGCTCTCCACGAGCTTCTCGGGTTCAGATCCTCAAGAGCCTTTTTAGCGATGCTGTCGATATTGTCTTTATTGATATCAAGCCCTATTGCGAACTCTTCTGCTGTTGTCGCTCTGGTAGGCTTAGGAGCTGCCACGGTGAAAGCAAGTTTCAGGCTTTCTATCTTGCCGTTATCCACTTTACAGGCTGCCGCACAGCCTATAGTGGCTATGTCCATGGCGTTACGCATGGCGTATTTATAATAGTGTGTGCCGTAGCCTATATAGTTTTCAGCTTTGATGTATATTGAACGCAGCACTTCGGAATGGGTGAGGACTATCTTCCCAGGTCCAAGGTAAAACTCCGTCACAGGTACTTCACGTCTGCCGTCTATCCCTTCGATCTCGAGTATCGCATCCAGAACGCAGAGGCTGGCAACCGAATCCGCACTGATAGCTCCGTTGCATAGGTTTCCGCCGATGGTTGCGACATTTCTGACCTGCGGACCGCCGACAGTTCCCGATGCTTCAGCCACCACAGGGACAGTCTGGTCGACTATTTCGCTTGCAATGACATCCGAAAAACTCATCCCTGCACCTATGCGGACATCACCATTATCCTGCAGTTCGACACCTTTTATCTCTTCGAGGTGGTGTATATCTATCAGGGAGGAGAATTCTTCATGCCCTTCACGCAGTCTGATGAGGACATCAGTACCGCCGGCGATAAGCTTCGCCTCAGGGTCTGCATTCAGGAGTTCAACCGCCTGCTTAACACTGTCTGCTCTTTCATACTTTTTTTATATCAAACATCTTCTATCTCCGTACTAGCTTTAAATTAGACCTTCTGACTTAAACAGTTCAAAAAAGCCTGCGTGGTGACATAGGCAGCTCGTTAGCTAACGCTCCTGTTGCGTCCAGTATTGCGTTTCTTATGGCTGGAGCAGGGGAGATGATCGGCGGTTCACCAAGGGACTTATTCCCGTAGCTTGCCGTCGGTTCTTCTGTCTCTACGAAATCGCACTTGAGATCAGGGGTGTCCATAATGGTCGGCATCTTATAGTCGAGCAGGTTATTGTTATAAATCCGTCCCGTCTCTTCGTCTATGAGCATCTCTTCCGCCAGAGCAGCTCCGATGCTCATCCCCATGCCGCCGTGAACCTGTCCTTTGGCTAGGATAGGTTGATGATCTTCCCCGAATCATGGATGTTTATTATCTCTTTGATATCTATTTTACAAAGTTCAATGTCCACCTCTATGTCCACGAAGGTACATCCGAAAGAGGGTGCATTGGTGCGTGTTTTGTATGATACCTCGGCGGTTATCTGTCCGCCTCTGTCTTTATTGTAATGTGCATCTATCGAGAGATCTTTCAGGGTGATAACGGTACGCTCGGGCTCTTCTATTAGGACTATCTTATCCCCGGCTATTTGGAGCCTGTTTGCCAGAACCCCTGTGATCTCTTCGGTATATGCGAGAATCTTTTCTTTCAGTTTTTTCGGCAGTCTTGTATATCGCCTGTCCGCCGACATAGGTCTGTCTGGATGCGTAGCTGCCCGTATCAAATGGTGAGAAGTCAGTGTCCTGTGTGGATATTACTTTGACCTTATCAGTAGATACGCCTGTCGTCTCTGCGGTCATCTGAGCAAAAAACAGTGTCAGAACCCTGACCTATCTCTGTCGCCCCTGTGAGCACATGTATAGAGCCGTCCTGAACAAGTGCCATCCTTACACTGGCTATCTCCACAAGCACAGGATAAGTTCCTGATGCATAGCTGAAACATGCCACGCCCACGCCTTTTCTGACTGTGCCGTTTTTTATGCTTTTTTGTATTCTTTCTTCTTTCTGTCCCAGTCGATCAGTTTCCGCCCTTTTTCTAGGCACTCTTTCAGACCGTGAGAGAGGATAGGTTTATTATTCAGAGGGTTAATGTCACCCGGAAGCCCGACATTTTTCAGCCTGAACTCAAGAGGATCGATCCCTGCTTTTTGGGCGAGCTCCTCTATCATATTTTCGACAAAGAATATAACCTGCGGAGTGCCGTATGCTCTCATAGCCCCTGCCGCCGGCATATTGGAATAGAGAGTCTTTGCATTGTATCTTATCACCGACCTCGGATACATCGTACAGGCCTTAGCTCCGCCTGCCTGTGCTATGGCGTGTCCGTGGGATGCGTATGCACCTGTCAGTGATATAACCTCGACATCCATAAATGTAAGCTTGCCGTCTTTACTTATGCCGCCTTTTGCCGTCCCTTGGAACGGGTGTCTTGTTCGGGTGCATGAGAGGCACTCTTCACGTGTGAGGTTTATCTGTATCGGTGTTCCGTCCATTTTGAGTGTGAGAAAGGCCGCCATAGGCTCGACAACGACATCCTGTTTCGCTCCAAAACCTCCGCCAATATATGCTTGATAACTTTTATCTGCCCCATAGGGAAGGATAGTGCCTCACTTATAATGCGTCTTGCTATGTGTGGTATCTGTGTCGAGGAGACAACGGTTATGTTGTCATTGTCTTCCATGTATGCGTATGCGATATGGTTTTCAAGGTGGCAGTGCTGAACCATCGCAGTTTTATATCTGTTTTCGAGTGTGTATTCCGATGAGTCGATGGCTTCTTTCATGTCGCCGCCAACTACGAACTCGTGTGCACCCACTATGTTTCCTGTGGGGTGTATCTGCTCAGCCTCGTCGGCAAGTATCCTTTCAGGAGTGTTGAGTACAGGCAGTTCGTCGTATTCGACCTTGACGAGACGTGCTGCTTTTCGTGCGATAAGTTCCGTATCGGCAACGATTATGGCAATCTCATCACCTTCATAGCGTACGTGCTTTGTGAGAAGGTTTCTGTCGTATGGGTCACGATGATTCGGGTCTGTTGAATAAGGGTGTCCTGCCGTGGCAAAGAGAGTGTCCGGAACATCTTCATATGTGAAGATAGCCCGAACGCCGGGCAGCATAGAGGCTTCTTCAAGGTTTAAACTTTTGACCACGCCGTGTGCAATGGTGCTTCGTACATATACAGCGTGTTTCATACCTTGCAGTGTGAAGTCTTCTGTATATCTGGCTCTTCCGGTAACTTTAGCAACAGCGTCAAGGCGTTCTATAGGTTTACCAATTGACACGATATCGCCTCCTTAATTATTATCTGTCATTGCGAGAAGCTGGTTCTCCTCACTAGAGCAATCTTCTTTATATATCTCAAGTTTATTCACTTAGGATCGTTAGTTTATCTCCTGAAAGGTGCTATCTTTTTTTTAACGGCTCTGTACAGGATAATATACTCCGCTACATAGCTTATGTCTATGCCTGCAGGGTTTACAATTTTTTACTAAAACGTCTTTCGCTTTCAGTGTCTCTTTATCTATTGTGGCTGTGATTCTCCTGCCTGAATATTTAAAGAATTTGTCACTCTCCACTAATATAGCCGAACCGAGTTCGGTTTTAATCAGCATGGTTTTACTGTCTGAGATGTAAAAACCGATCTCTGCATTGTTGTAGCTCTCTTTTGTCAGGTGAAATTTAGGTTTATCGACAAACGGTCTCCCTGCACTTGGGCAGAATATCGTACAGTTTCCGCATTCGTTGCAATAGTCCCCTATATTAAATATTTGATAAGGCTGACTAATTGTTTTCGTGCCCGACTGAGTGATAGTACCCTTATCTGTTGCAATCTCAACGGGCAGGGTGACTGGTTCGATTCTGTAGGAGATGTTGCTCCTGTTCGGGCATACGGTGGTGCATGTATTACATATCAAATCACACTGCAAACACCGCTCAGCTTCCTGTTTCGCACTTTCATCTGAAAGAGTGTTCATGAATAGATCGAAGTTGATTCTATCATCGGCATGCTTCTCTGGCAGTGAGACACCGAAATCACGTTTTGCCTGCATAAGCTGTATAGCCTTGAAGTCAGGTTTTCTGTCGTCACTTGGAGAGATAAAGTTGACTTTCTCTTTTTTTAGCTTTTGTTATGATAACGTTAGCTACATTCTGACCGTCGGCAATTGCGTGTATCAGGCTGGAAGCACCTCTGTATGCATCGCCGCCTGCAAAGATATTCTCCATCTGTGTTTCATATGTCTCGTTGTTCACGCGTAATTCTTTTTTCAGGAAAGAAATCTAAAACAACCTGCTGACCTATGGCAGGTATTATAGCAGTTGCATCTATCACGTATTCTGAGTCGTCTATTCTTACAGGTTTGGCTCGACCGTCTTCATCAGGTTCACCTAGTTCCATCCTGCTCACTTTTAATCCCTTTACCTTTCCATTGGCTGACACGACAGCTTCGGGTGATGCAAGCTCTATAAGTTTTACCCCTTCTTCTAGAGCTCCTCGTACCTCTTCAGGGTCACACGGCATCTCGCGTCTCGTTCTGCGGTATACGATAGTTACTTCACCATCTTTACCCACAAGGCGTTTAGCTGTTCTGGCGGCATCCATGGCTGAGTTCCCAGCACCAATTATTATGATCTTCTGCCCTGTATCCAAGTTTTTTGCCTGCCTGATTTTACTCAAAAATGTCAGCTGATCGTATACTCCGTCGGAATCCATCCCCTTTATGCGTAGAGGCATGGACTGCTGAGCCCCTATAGCTATATAGATATAGTCACTGGATTCACGCAGTTCTGCAAAGCTCTCTTTTGTTATAGGTGTATTTGTGTGTACATTGACACCCAGTGAGATGATGTTGTCTATATCCTTTGCCAGACTGCCGTCATCAAGCCTGAATACAGGGATACCGTCGGCCGCCATTCCGCCAAGGAAGTTTTTTAGCTTCGTATATATCGACCGTAAAACCCTCCAGAGAGAGGAAATGAGCACAGGAGAGCCCTGACGGACCTGCACCTATGATACTCACCTTTATGCCGTTTGACGGGGCCGGAGTCAGCCTGGTGTCGTCGAATTTGTCAGCTATGTATCGTTTTATCTCTCTGATAAGCAGAGGTCTTTCATAGTTTATTCTGGTGCATTTTGACATACACATATGGTCGCAGACTTTTCCCTGTACATTAGGGAAAGGGTTGGTGGCGATGATAGTCTCATACGCTTTTTTCGAAGTCGCCCCTTGCAGTATATTCAAGATATCTCGGGATCTCCTGACCGGCAGGACAGCCTGTCATGCATGGGGCTTCTGCACAGTCGAAAAAATTCGAGCTTACGTGCAGTTTTTTATAGATTCGTAAGGGTACTCGGTCTTTTTATAATAGTTCTTGTTTGTAACAAGCTCGGCATAATCTTCAAGGTTTTTTATAATCCCTTTCTCTATAGTATCTTCGCCAGATGTCTTGAGTATAAAATCATCTAAGTCCGCTGCATCAGCGTCATTTATAGCAATATTTATATTAGTAAGGTATTGGGATAAACGTCCGTATCCGCCGGGCTTTAGAATATCTGAACATATGGTCACAGGTTTCAGTCCACACCTAAGTATATCTGGAATATTAAAACAATCAGCACCTGCTGAGAAGGACAGATCAAGCTTCCCGTTAAATTCTTTTTTGAAGCATTGCGGCTACATTTATACTTATAGGGTGTAGAGCTCTTCCGCTCATGTAGACCATCTCTTCATTTTTTCGGAAGTTTTTTGTTTTATGTTAGATGTTTCGAGCGTGTTGGTAAGTTTCAGATTAAATACGACACCTGCCTTTTCAGCCGTTTCCGTGAGAGATTTTATAAGTGCTATACCTGCTTCATACTTGAGGTCGTGCTCAAAGGCGAGGTCGGGTACTACAACGTCGAAGCCAAGCTTATCATTGAGTATTTCTCTTAGTTTATCAGGACCTAAAAGTGTCGGATTCAGCTTAATTGTGGTGTCCAGCCTGCGGTCTTCTATAAAGTAGCGTCCGATCTTCTCCACCTCTTCAGGTGGGCAGCCGTGCATAGTGGATATCGTTATGTTGCGTGTGATGGAGGACGGTATATCTATATCTTTGATACGAGGGTAAAACTCTGCAATTTCGCTGATCTTTGCATCCAGTTCACTCTTGCAGTCTTCCATTTTATTAAGGAACGTCTGTACGGTCTCGCTCATTATACCTTCGAGGTTGTAGCCAACACTCATGTTGAATATAAAACCATTAGATTCTTTAGGTAAACTGAATTTATCACGTAAAATATGAATAAGTGTCCATGCGTTCAGATATTCGTCAAATGACTGGTGCAACTTCAGTTCTTGTGACCACTCACAGTTATACCCTTCGTCAGACATGTCTATGCACGGCTTAGTAACCTCAAGCTCATCAAGAACCTGTATGGTTTTCAGCTCCATGTATCTAGCTCCCGTGAGCCACGCAGTAATGATATTCTGAGAAAGCTGTGAGTGAGGACCTGCGGCGACACCTAACGGAGTCTCGAGCATTTGACCATACCTGTGCATTCTAAATCTGTCGTCTTCTTTCGGAATAAAGAATAATTCGGAGGCTATACCGAAAATTTCGCCCTTTTCATCATACTCTGAAATCCAGTCGAAAAGTGTTTTTTTTAGCGAAGCACATGTAAATCTGTCACTGCTCATAAATTAAGCTCCAGTTGTTTTTTTTATATCTCTGCGTATGTATTCACCGAATCCTTTCTCAGCAAGGAAGTTATCTCCATTCACTATTATTTTTCCTCTGAGGATAACCGTCTTTGCCCATCCTGTTACCTTGATCCCTTCGTAGGGGTATAGTCGCATTTTTGGTGCAGGTTGTTGACAGTCAGGGTTTTTGTAAGTTCACTGTCCCAGAGGAGAAGGTCCGCATCCGAACCTATCTGTATCCGACCCTTTTTTAGTACATACCCATTATCTTTGCAGGCTTTTCTGCCACTAGCTCTATAAACCTGTTGATGCTGATACGCCCTTTTGTGACCCCTGCCGAAAAGATTAGGGGCAGCCGTGTTTCAACACCCGGTGCACCGCCGGGTACTTTGCGGAAATCATCAGCACCGAATCTGATCTTATCCACCAGTGAGAATGAGCAGTGGTCGGTTGCGATCACATCTATGTCTCTGTCCATGATCCCCTGCCAGAGTGCCTCAGCATTCTCTTTTGTACGCAGAGGGGGGGGCAATAATATATTTAATGCCGTCCTCTTTTTCATAACATGATTCGTCCAGAAGCAGATATTGAGGGCAGGTTTCAGCATATATTGTCTGACCTTTTTTTTGTCGGGCTGTTTTAATAATCTCCAGCCCCTCTTTGGTTGACAAATGCACTATATAAACGGGTGCGTCACCTGCCAGATCAAGAATGTTCTGTATGGATTTTGCTTCTGCCTCAGGAGGTCTGCTCTTAGCGTGATATATCGGCTTAAGCATCCCCTTAACACCAAACTCGGCTCTCAAACGCTTGATGGTTTCATCATCCTCTGCGTGGAAGGCTGTGAGCCCTCCTGAGTTTTTTTTCATTTTATCTAGTATTTTTTTTAAAATGTCTGAATTGTTGAGCATGTCGTCATATGTTAAGTATGCCTTCATACTTGCGACGCCTTTATTGATGAGCTCTGGTATTTCATCGATAATATCATCGTCAGCCCTTTGGAATACACCGTGTATGCCATAGTCGATAACAGCTTCATCTTTAAGGAGTTTTCTATAATAGTCGGGCTGGTGGTGCAGAGAACAGCGCGATGGTCCGCCCTCGGGGTGATCGACGATGGTTGTTGTGCCGCCGAACGCCGCTGCTTCCATCCCTGCGTAAAAAACCGTCGCTGACCTGTTTCTCGCCAAGTTTCAGATTCAGATGAGTATGGACATCCACACCGCCGGGTAAGACATAAAGACCCTTTGCATCTATCACCTCTGCATCTGTATCAATGCTTCGGGCAATCTCTTTTATGATGCCGTCCTCTATAAGTATGTCCCGTCGAACGTATCCTCGGGGGTGACAATCTGTCCGTTTTTTTTATTATAAGTTTCATCTGTTACCACATTATTTCATCTTTGCCCATAGCCTGTTACCCATTTCACGGGCGTAGCTTAATATATCATCTTCGTTAGTATTAACTAATGTTTGATCTTTTACTATTATTTTACCGTTTGATATGACCGTATCCACATGTGAGGACTCAAGACCATAAATGAAGTGCCCTAAGAAGTTGTCGGATGTAACCTCTGTGGGTGAGTTATAGTCCAATACGACAAGATTGTTGTCTGCATCCCCTTTGAAACCGCTTTCAGCTATGTATCTGTGGATATTCCTGAATCTCTTGTATGCAGTGTCCATGCCGAGACCTTCGACAGCCTGTTCTGCGAGAAAAGCTGCCTTGGCACTGCGGAGCATATCACTGTGCATGCCGTCAGTCCCCAGCATAACCTTCTCTGTGATACTGTTGTACTTGGCCTGCCCGACATTGTTATTAAGGTTACTCTCGATATTTTCTACTATCCATCTGCCCGAACCTCTGACTATGCCGGCTTCGATTTTGTCAAGGTGCACGCAGTGTATCAGAATAGTCTGAACCATATCCATAGCTCCGGCATCCGAGAGCCTCTGCACGACACGTTTTCCGTGGTCTTTTATGCATGCTTCCTGATCCGACATGGCTTCTGCCGTGTGTATGTGCAGACCTGTGTTGAATTTATTAGCAAGCTCGACCGATCTTTTAAGCAGAGAACTGCTCACGGTGAATGAGGCGTGGAGTCCTATATGCCCCTGTCCTCCGCCTGAAAGGTATCTCTCATGTTCGTCCAGCCCTGCATCTGCTATCTCCTGACCGTCCCTGTCGGACAATTCGTAGCACAGCAAGTGAGATATACCCACCTTATCGAACGCATCCGCTATAACTGATAAAGAGCCTTCCACTGCATTTGGTGATGCGTGGTGGTCTATGACAAATGTTACACCGTTTTTTCGCACAATACATAGCAGAGGCGAGGGCACTCGCTTCTATCATATCTCTGTCGAGGCATTTATCCAAGTGCCACCAGATATATGTGAGTATTTCATTGAAGTTTTCAGGTATCTTTTTAGGAGCAGGCATGCCCCTTGCGAGGGTGGAATATATGTGATGGTGACCGCAGCCGAAAGACTTGGTAACCAGCTTCCCTTTGCAGTCGAAAACATCCGCCACCTCGGGGATATCGTCAACGAAGTTTATCCCGTCCGATGTCACTTCTATATTGGTGTTAATGATTTCGAATGTTTGCCAGTCAATGAATCTGGCGTTTTTTCAGATAAAGTGCCATATCACACTTCCTTAGTATATTTGTATCGGTTCTACAGGCAGTTTAAGACGTTTTTTTCCCGTCAAACTTACTGAACGCTCCTGCTACGGCGGCGGCTGTCGGAATGCAGCATATCTCCCCGACACCCTTAGCACCGAAAGGTGCATCCTGGTCATATATTTCAACAGTTCTGACTTCGATCTCCGGTACATCGGTTGATCTCATCAGACCTAGTTTACTGTATCTGTTGTTTATTATCCTGCCTTTATCAAGGATGAGGTTTTCACTAAGGGCGTATCCGAGCCCCATTACGACTCCACCCTCAATCTGCCCTTCAAATAGCTTCCTGTTTACTACCTTTCCGCTGTCGTGTGCGGCTGTGACCTTGATTATTGAGCCTTCTTCGTCCAGAGTGACCAGCTGGGTAGCATAGCTGTAAGCAAAATGGCTGATAATCTGCCCATCAAAGTTCGGGGGCGTGGTCCAGTCACATAGGTACGACCCTTCATATGTTCTGCCTGCCAGCTCTTTCAGTGTTTTGATCTCTAAATCTTTCTTGAGTCCTTCGGCAGCGTTGAGCAGTGCCTTGCCGACCAGAAATGTTCCACGGCTTGCAGTTGTGCTTCCGCCCTTTGTCTCGTATTGTGTTTCAACTACAACTTCAATTTTGGAAACGTCTTCCATGCCGAGATATTCGCAGAGCATCTGCTGAGCAATGGTATCTACACCTTGCCCCATCTCGCTCCAGCCGTGATATATATCTTTATGTGTTCATTTGTTAATATTTCTATTTTGAGTTGACTGAGTTCAGGTATGCCGTTCCCTATACCGCAGTTTTTTGATACCGCAGGCTATGCCGACATTTTTTGTTGTTATAGTATTCCTCTTTGACAAGTTCCAGTGTCTTTTTTAAGCCCGATCTCTTTGCGAACCTTGTGTCCGCTGGTTGTTGTCAGACCAGGTTCGAGGGCGTTTTTTGTATCTTATCTCCCATCGGTCAAATCCTGCTTCCTGACAAAGCTGATCTATCAGCTTCGATGGCGAATGTTACCTGATTGACACCAAAACCTCTCATAGCACCTGCCACAAGGTTATTGGTATATACAGCTTTGGACTGCACATCTATATTTGGGATGTAGTAAGCTCCGCCTGCATGTGTTGCCGCACGCTCCATAACAGGACCGCCAGCCGAAGCGTATGCTCCCGTGTCACCCAGTATCCGTGCATATAGTCCGGTGAATTTACCGTCTTTGTCGCAGCCGAGTTTATAGTCCATGATCATTGGATGCCTTTTTTGCGTGCATCCTCATGGATTCTTCCCTAGTGAGTGTCAGTTTTACAGGTTTTTTTAAGATAATAAGCACCCAGAGCGGCGTGTCCCTGTGCTATGAGGTCCTCTTTTCCTCCGAATGCTCCGCCTGAAGGGACAAGCTTTACATTCACCTGATCAAGCGGCAGTCCGAGCAGGTTAGCAAGCTGATGTCTGTCTTCATAAATCCCCTGACCTTGTGAATAAACCGTCATAATGCCGTCTTCGTATCTGGCCAGACTGCTCTCCACCTCTAAAAAGGCGTGCTCTATCAGCTGAGTTTCGAAAGTGTTTGAAACCACATATTCGGATTTCGCAAAAAACATCCGAGACCGATTCTCCGTAGCATATGGTTGTCTCTTTGAGGAGGTTGCCCCCCTTCGTGGACTTTGATACTGCTGTTTTCTGCGAGACGCATATCAGTCAGGGGTTCAAGCACCTCATATTCAACTTCGATGAGTTTCGCCGCTCTTCTTGCAGTGAGCATTCCGTCGGCTATGACACAGGCTATAACGTCGCCTATGTATCTGGTGGTTTCACCTTCTGCTATGTATGCATCCCAGTCTTTGGTAATCATTCCTATGCGGCGTTTACCCGGTACGTCTTTGTATGTGAGAACCTTGATAACTCCGTCCACCGCTTCCGCTTTGGATGTGTCTATCCTGAGGACTTTTGCCCTCGGGTGCTCACTGAAATGCAGTGAACCGAATATCATCTCGGGGAAGTGCATTCCGTCGGCGAACAGCGGACCGCCGATAGCTCTTTCGTATGCCTGATATTTAGGGGTGGATTTACCCATTCCGCCTGTTTCGAATTCAACACTGCCCCCTTCACGCAGTTTTTCAGCCGCCAGAAGGATAGCATCGACAATCTTAACATAGCCCGTGCATCTGCAAAGGTGTGCTCTGACAGCCTTTGTGGCTTCAGCACGGGTAGGATTAGGGTTTGTCTCAAGGAGATGCTTCGTTCTGGTGAGCATCCCAGGCGAACAGAATCCGCACTGAACAGCACCTGAAGCGACGAAAGCTTCACCGAGAGTTTTTTTTCAGCTCTGTGGGGAAGCCTTCAATAGTGACGATGGATTTCCCTTCCATATCAGCCATCTTTTGCCGACATGCGAGCTTTGCCCTTCCGTCTATTTCAACGAGACATGCACCGCACGCACCTTCACCGGAACAGCCGTCTTTCACACTGGCTATCCGTCTGGTATATCTCAGCCATCTGAGGAGGGATACCTCTTCACCGTCATATTTTATCTCTTCATTGTTCAGTCTGAAAGTTATCATACCAATAAGATACCCTTAGAATATTCTTTTGCCAGCCCTATTGAGAAGTCCTTGCAGAGTGTCTGCTGGGTTCTTGAACTTACTCATAAATATCATAGCTGCGATAATGTATGGTTTATAGCTTGCTTCTTTGTAAAGGGGTACTCTGTATCTGTCGAATACCGATGCCGCAACCTCGCCCTGCTCACATGAAACACCTGTGATATCGGCAGGCAGGCAGTGCATATAGAGGGCTTTACCCTCTCTGGTGGAAGCCATAAGTTCTTCTGTGCATTCCCAGTCTTTATGCTTGGCATTCTGAGCGAGAAGCTCTTTTTTCAAGCTTGTCTATACCGTCGAAATCTCTTTCACCGTATAGGTTTGTACGTTTTTTCCATGGCGGCAAACGGTGCCCAGCTTTTAGGATAGACTATATCTGCATCCTTGAAAGCCTCTGCCATATTATTAGTCTTTGTGAATGAACCGCCTGAATTTTCTGCATTTATGCTAGCGATTTTCTCTATCTCAGGCATGACCTCATACCCTTCAGGGTGAGCGAGTGTAACGTCCATGCCGAACCTCGTGAGCAGACCTATGATACCCTGCGGAACAGAGAGAGGTTTACCGTATGATGGGGAGTAAGCCCATGTCATAGCTAGTTTTTTTACCTGCGAGGTTCTGAATCCCGCCTAGCTGATCTATGATGTGCATAGCATCCGACATAGACTGAGTAGGGTGGTCTACATCACACTGAAGGTTCACCAGAGTAGGGCGTTGCTCGAGAACCCCTTCCTTGTGCCCGATATCCACAGACTGAGCCACTTCTTTCATGTATGCGTGCCCTTTGCCTATGTACATATCATCACGGATACCAATGACATCCGCCATGAAAGAGACCATATTTGCTGTCTCTCTTACTGTTTCCCCGTGTGCTATTTGTGATTTGCCTTCGTCAAGATCCTGAACGTTCAGACCGAGCATATTACATGCACTGGAGTAGCTGAATCTTGTCCTTGTGGAATTATCTCTGAATATGGAGATACCAAGCCCTGAGTCGAATACTTTTGTTGAGATATTATCTTTTCTCATCTCTTTGAGTATCTCTGCCACAGTGAACACCGCATCAATCTCCTGATCTGTCTTGTCCCATGTATGCAGGAAGTCGTTGAGGTACATCCCTTCGGTTTTCAGCAGGCTTAGTTCTCTTATCAGCTCTTCTGTACAAATCTTGCTCATCTTCTATTTCTCCTTTTATCTATTAATATATTCTTTGATTCAGTTTATATTTAGAAACTACTTAGTAATTATAGTCCCTTTTTTGTGCTCTATCGCTTCTTTTAGATCCTCAGGTGCAGTTATTATAACTTCGTTCCCTCCGCTTTCGAGAAAGTTGATTGCCGCTTCAATCTTCGGCAGCATACTCCCCGGAGCAAAATGACCTTCTGTTACATATTGCTTCATCTCGGACAGGGTGACTCTCCGCAGTTGTTTTTTCGTTAGGTTTGCCATAGTTTATCGAAACATGGCTCACCCCTGTAGAGATGATAAAATGTTTTGCATTCAGCTTTTCAGACAGCATGGCTGATGTCAGATCCTTGTCTATAACAGCATCCACAGCCTCGTATCCTGCATCTGTTTTGACAACAGGTATACCGCCGCCTCCGCAGGCAATGACTATATAGCCTTGCTCTACCATGTCTTTGATTGCATTTATTTCCAGTATGCTGATCGGGAGCGGTGACGGGACTACTCTGCGAAAGCCCCTTCCGGAATCTTCCTTAAAGTGCCAGTCGTCATATCTTGATTTTAGCTCTTCAACCTTTTCAGGTGTGAAGAATGAACCGACTGGTTTTGACGGATTCTTGAATCTTTCATCATCCGTACTAACCTCGACTCTTGTTATGAGAGTATTGGTTTCATTTTTTGAGCCCTCTTGACCTGAGTTCATTCTCGAGAGCAAGCTGGAGCTGGAAACCTATCGCCCCCCTGAGTATCTGCCACACAGCTAGACAGGGGTACTTCGTGCAGACCTGCAGCTTCATGTGAAATAGCTGAACGCCGCAGTATGAAGCCTACCTGCGGACCGTTACCGTGGACTATGACAAGCCTGCGTCCGGCCTCAACTATGTCTGCCAGATGTTTGCATGTCTCCACAACGGTCTTATACTGATCCTGTACCGTGATATGTGCCTCATCACGTATGAGCGAGTTACCACCTATGGCGACCACAACGGTCTCTTTCATATATGCTCCTATTTACTTAAGTAAACTTTCGGCAGTGCGGCGTAAAGTGCGGCACAGGTCACAAGATCCTGTTTCCATGTTATTTCGTTCGGTGCGTGTGCCTGAGCTTCTGCACCGGGACCAAAACCTATTGTCGGAATGCCAGACATACCTGTGATAGCAACTCCGTTGGTTGAAAATGTCCATTTATCTATTCTTGGTTTCTTGTTGAAAAGCTTTTCGTAAGTTTCGGCAACAGACTGCACTCCGACATGATCCTCTTCCACCACCCATGAAGGGAAATAGCAGTCGGTCGGATAAACCAGCCCTGTGTATGCAGGTGTGTCGTATACATACATTTCAACCTTTGCACCCGCTTTTTTTACTGACGGAAGCTCTTTTATCTGGTTGATGGCATACTCTTTATCTTCCCCTTTGGTGAGTCTGCGGTCGATGGATATGGTGCATCCGTCAGCCACTGCACATCTGGAAGGGGATGAGTGGAAAATCTCTGATACGGTGAGTGAGCCTTTACCCAGAAAATCGTCAGAAATAAGTCTTTTGTGGAGCTCTTCAAGCTCTTGCAGGATAGGTGCCATCTTAAAAAAAATAGCATTATCGCCGCGTTCGGGTGCTGAACCGTGACAGCTAACCCCTGATGTGGTCACTTTGATCTCCATGCGTCCACGCTGTCCTCTGTATATTCCGCCGTCGGTCGGTTCTGTTGATATGACAAATTCAGGTTTAAGCCCCATCTCATTAACTATGTACTGCCAGCAGAGACCGTCACAGTCCTCCTCCTGAACAGAGCCGACCATAACAAGCGTATAGTCGTCCTCGAGCCCGAGGTCTTTGATGATTTTGCCTGCGTAAACCATGGACGCCATTCCGCCCTCCTGATCACTCGTTCCACGTCCGCCGATCTTTTCGTCGTCTTCGAAGCCTTCGTACGGGTCGAATTCCCAGTTGTCCATATTTCCCACGCCGACTGTATCTATGTGTGCATCGTAAGCTATTAATCTTTTGCCGTGCCCGATTGTGCCGTGGATGTTCCCCATGGGGTCAATCTCGACCTTATCAAACCCGACTTTTTCCATCTCTTCTTTAATACGGAGCACAACTCTCTTTTCGTCGGAGCTTTCACTCGGTATCGCTACCATATCTCTGAGAAATTTTGTCATATCCGCCTTGTATTCTCCTGCTTTCTCTAAAATCTTCTGGAAATCCTGCATTGCCTGATGCCTCCTAAATATATGTGTCTAATTTATTATCTGTTTGTCATTCAGGGTGACAAATACAAGAAATATTTCGCCACTGTGTCTTTATATCACTAAATTACACAATTTATTTTATATCGTCAACAAAATTGGTGTATAGGAAATATTTTTTGTTGATTTCATAAAATATTTTTTATATCGTAATATATAGAGTAGTAATCACACAAAGAAGGGCATCATGAGTAATCAATCAGAAATTGATCTTATCAGAACAGAGCTGACAGGCGAAGACGAGGCTATCCTTGAGTCGTATAAAGATATAGTGGACGGGATTGCGGCATTTTTTCGGAAAGCACTGCGAGGTTGCTCTTCACAGCCTGCAAGACCCCGAACATGCTATAATAAAGATAGTTAATAATCAGCATACCAAAAGAGTTGTGGGTGGAGCTTTGTCGGAGCACGGAATGCAGACACTGGTGGATTTCCAAAAGACGGGCAAGCAGGATTTCACTATATATACTACCTCAGCAGCAAACGGCGAACCCATGAGAACCGTGCAGACAGTCATTACAAACGACGGTCGATCCATCGGGCTTCTGGGGATTAATTATAATATGAATATACCGCTGGCTGAGTTTATCTCTGTATTCAGCCTGTTTCACGAACCTGCACCTGAACCTGAGAATAAGGATATGATGGTGGCTGACAGTGTGGAAGACCTAATCCATAGTGCGGTCGGTGATATGGTGATGGACATCAGCACAAATATCAATATACCCAACCACGAAAAGAATAAATATATAGTCTACGGACTCTACGAAAAAGGGATTTTCGACATAAAAGGCTCTGTTGTCATGGTGGCGAAAGAGCTGAAACTGTCTAAATATACAATATACAGCTACATTAGAGACTTAAAGAACTAGAGGGTTTAAATGAAGTTTTCATACGTTTGCACCGAGTGTGATAAAGGGTTTGATATTAAGCCTGATTTGATGGTTTGCCCCGATTGTTCTGCCAGACAGAGGTCTGACGAACCGGTCAGAGGCATCCTTGAAGTCAAGCTGGAGGGTGAGGCTGAAAAGTCTTTTGACATCTTTGATCTGTTACCTGTGGATAGGGAATTCTTCCCCAGTGTGCCTGTAGGGAACACCCCTTTGTGGAAGCCAGAAAATATCCGCAATCTGACAGGTTTTAAAAACCTATACATAAAAGATGATGGGCTTAACCTACATTTTCTTTCAAAGACAGGGCATCCTTTCTTGTTTCAGCTTTTGCCAAATCCCACGGGATAAATGAGATTGTCTTAGCTTCAACAGGTAATGCAGGCTCATCAATGGCAGGCATAGGTGCGGCTGCAGGACAGGATATTACGATATTCTTACCCGAGACAGCACCCGAGGCAAAGCTTGTGCAGGCCATGCAGTATGGTGCAAATGTCTATAAAGTCGCAGGCAACTACGATCTCGCATATGACTTTTCGCTGGAGTATTCCAAGGTCAAAGGCGGAATGAACAGAAACACGGGGTATAACCCTATGACGATCGAAGGGAAGAAGACTGTATCCCTTGAGATAACAAAAGAGCTGGGCGAAGCTCCCCACTATGTCTTTGTCTCCGCAGGGGACGGATGTATCGTTGCAGGTGTTATCAAAGGGTTCAAAGACCTGAAACAACTTGGGATTATCGAAGAAGTACCTGTTGTTTACGCTGTTCAGGCGGAGACCAGTGATGCTCTTTACCGTGCGAACGAAACAGGAAAGTTTGACGGCAGCCCAACGCACACAATAGCAGATTCCATATGCGTGGATGTGCCCAGAAACGGCTATCACGCACTAAAATTAATAAACGAACACAACTGCAGGATCATTAGGGTATCAGATGATGATATACTTAAAGCACAGCATGAGATGGCTTCGAGAGCAGGCTTGTTCTCAGAACCGGCAGGTGCGACTGCATATGCAGGATTTATCAGCGAGACGGAAAATCTCGACAAGGACGCAACTGTGGTTGTAATAGCCACAGGCAACGGTTTAAAGGATGTAGCATCGGCTATGAAAGGTATAAAAGCCCCGTCGGGGAGCATAAAGAGTATAGAAGAAGTTCTGTAGGAGGAACTGAATAATGATAGACCTGAGTATAAATAAAGCGATCAGAGATAAAAAACGCAAAGTATTGCAAAGATAAAGGGATTTTACTGCCGACATTCGATCAGATGAAACACCCTGAAAAGATTCCTGCAGATATCAAAGAGCAGCTTAAATCCGTAGGACTGTGGGATGTTAACCCTCTGAACCTCTTTCGTATCACATGGAAAAAACGAGCAGAAGGATACAGGCGGTCTTTACGGCGGAGTTAATCATATTGTTCTTCCGCCTGAACTCACAGGGTGCAGGGCGAGCATAATCGTCATCTCAGGGAAGTATTTCCCGACAGGAGCACACAAAGTGGGTGCTACATACGGATGCCTTATCCCAAGGCTTGTGTCAGGGCAGTTCGATCCGCAGACAACAAAGGCTGTATGGCCGTCAACGGGGAACTATTGCCGTGGCGGAGCTTATATATCTGCTCTGCTGGCTAACCACGCTATCGCTATCCTGCCTGAGGAGATGTCTCAGGAGAGATTCGACTGGCTCAAAACTGTTGCAGGTGAGGTTATCGCTACACCCGGATGCGAATCAAACGTGAAAGAGATATTCGATAAATGCTGGGAGCTTCGTAACTCTGGTGAAGACCTTCAGATCTTTAATCAGTTCGACGAGATGGGCAACCCTCTGTGGCATTACAACGTGACAGGGAGTGCCGTTGAAGAGCTTGTGAATGAATATATGGGTGAAGGCGAGAGCTTTGCAGGGTATATATCATCATCAGGTTCAGGCGGTACGCTTGCGGCAGGTTATTACCTTAAGACAAAATTCCCGTTTATGAAGATTGCAGTCGCCGAGGCTCTTGAGTGTCCTACGCTTCTGAACAACGGTTTCGGAGACCACAGGATAGAGGGGATAGGTGATAAGCACGTTCCTTGGGTACATGACTGCAGGAATACAGATTTTGTTATCGCTGTGGACGATGAAAAAAGCTGTCCGTACAGTCAGAATGTTTAATGAGGATAAGGGTAAAAAAGCTTCTTGAGAAAGAGGGGGTTGATCCTGAGTTGATCGCTAAGCTTGATCTGCTTGGTATATCAGGTGCTGCCAATGTTCTGGCATCCATCAAATTTGCCAAATATAACGAACTGACAGAAAAGGACTATCTGGTAACTATCGCAACTGATTCCATGCAGTTATACGGTTCACGTATAAAGGAGCTGGAACAGGACAGGGGAGTTTATACGGAAGGCAATGCAGAACGTGATATGGAGATGCTGCAGTCCCTCTCTTATGACAATACAAAAGAGCTGAACTTCTATGATAAGAAAACTATACATAACCTTAAATATTACACATGGATAGAACAGCAGGGGAAAGACCTTGCGGAGCTGAATGCTCAGTGGTATGACCATGCTAATTTCTGGGACAAAACGCTGAATCAGGCTGACCAGATTGATGAGCTTATAAATGAATTCAACGAGCATGTAAAAAAAATAATCATTACGGGCGAATGCGGAGTAATCTTTTTTTAGATACTTCGCTTCGCTCTGAATGACATTTGTATATGATTGGTGATAATAAATCTTTTGACACCTCGGAACGGTTGATTTGAATTATTTATCCTTCATATGGCGTAGACTGCCGCGATTCTTTACCAGAAGTATCTCACTCATAATACTGAGAGCTATCTCTTCAGGTTTCACGCTGGCGATATCCAGACCCATTGGGGTATAAAGATTTTCCGAGTCAGTTTTTTAGTCCGTCTTTTTCCAGTCTGGTTTTTATCCCTGCAACTTTTCTGCGGCTTCCAATCATGCTATATATGCGGCATCTGAGTTTATGACTGCTCTCAGGGAGGCTTCGTCGCATTCGTGTGAGTGTGTTGCAATGGCTATATACGTCTGATTATTTATTCTTATGTCTGCAAGTGCTTCGGATGTATCTTTGACTATAACTTCTGTAGCTTCAGGATATCTGGTTCTGTTTGCAAACTCCTCTCTATGGTCTATAACAGTGACACTGAAATTCTGTGTAAGAGCCAGCCTATAGAGCTGCGAGCCTATATGACCTGCTCCCACGATAATCAGCTTTTGAGATTCACCGAAGACTTTAATGTAGATGCGGACATTTCCACCGCAAGCCATGTTTACATCCCCGGTGTTGTCAAGCTTATACTCATATTCGCCGCTGATATTATCGTCTATACAGCTTATAGCTTGTTTGATTATGGTGTATTCAAGGTCGCCGCCGCCGACAGAGCCGTATGTTTCTCCGCTCTTATGGACGACCATCTGCGATCCCTCTTTCCCGGGGGTAGAGCCTGCGTGGTTTATAACAGTTACAAGTGCCGCAGGTCTGTTTGCTTTTATAGAATTTGTCAGTTGTTCAAAAATCTCAGCTTCTATCATCTTTGCTCCTGAGATGCAGTATGGCTTCAAGCACTCCACCGCCTATTGCACGTGCTTTGTCAGAGACAGTGAAGCAGTTATTCAGCTCTTCGAGGCGGGGATCTATGTCGGCAATCTTCATACCTTTGAATACTTCATAGCCACTCCGTATCATGCCTCTGATGAGTCCGTCTATGCTCGCATAAACAGGGGTGCTCCCTATTGATGCAATCTGATCACTTTTTTTTTACGGTTTCGCCAATATCTTTTAATACGTTTATTATACCTGCCGCCTCGGCATGGATAACACGTTTTTTACCGACGCCGGCTATGATACCGGGTATTCCTGTGTCCGGGGCTGCTGTACCTTCGTATAACACTCTCCCAGATTGTGCCCACGTTTGGTTTCTATAACTGCGTGGCAGTCCTTTCCTGCCTCAAATCCCGGACCGAGGGCTATAACTATGTCACACAGGTCTTTGGTTATGCCGAAATTTCTCTTGGCTATAACAGCATCGACGAGTGCCATGGGTCTTATTTCGTTTAATATATTCATCGAAGGGTCTACAAGCAATGGGATTTGTTCGGGTGTCGGTTCGACAGAGCTGTCCAGCAGAACCGCCTCGATCCCCTCTACCTTGCTTTGCCGTCATAGACAGCCTGAGAGAATGATACGCTCCGCCTGATAGCCGAAGGGGTATGTGTTTCGAGTATTAATACTTTGTATCCTGCGTTGTAAAGGCGTACGGCAACACCTGATGCCAAGTCCCCTCCACCGCGTATTATGACTAGGTTTTCATAGTAATTCATAGATAATATTATAGCATTTTTTTTCTAAATTTGTATATGTAAGGCTTATGTTAATAAATACTAAAATTTTGCAAGTATGAGAAAAAATGTTGTATATGTTCTAAAAAAAATATTGTATCATAATAAATATAAAAGCTGAGCGAGTGTTGGATGGGGGTACTTTTGGACGGTATACACAAATTCAAGCTTTATTTTATTTTTTCTATTTTCTTTCTGGACGGTGATAATTATTGCCCACGGTGTAAACGGGTATAATAATTATAAGTCCAGCATTATTCATATTGCAAAACATGAAGCTAATCTTACATACCTCAAAGACTCCCTTTATAGAAAATGGGTAGCGAAGCAGGGGGGGTGTATATGTTTACAAAAGTGAATATACCGAACCTAATCCATATCTATCAAATCTTTCAGACAGAGACATAGTAACCAAGGACGGTAGGATTCTCACACTGATAAATCCTGCATACATGATCAGGCAGGTCTTTGAGCTTGCAGGTGACGATGTTTTACAGGGGCATCTGACAAGCGATAAATTATTAAACCCTATCAATAAACCTGATGCGTGGGAAGAGAAAGCCTTAAAAGCCATAAAGGCAGGTGAGCAATCTTATTCCAGTATAGACGACATAGACGGAAAGCCTTACCTTCGGTTTTTTTTAAGACCGTTTATGACTGAAGAGGAGTGTCTTAAGTGTCATTTAGAGCAGGGATACAAGATTGGCGATGTTCGTGGCGGTATAAGTGTCAAAGTACCTCTTGAGGGGTATTATGATGCACTGGCGAACTCATTTAACAGCGTAATACTTTTCAATTTCTTCATATGGTTCTTCGGTGTGGCTGTGCTCACCTATGTCTATTTCAAGATAACCAGACTTTACAGGAAAGAAGCAAAATTAAGGCACGAGAATGAACTCATACTGCAGGAGATGAACCACAGGGTTAAGAATAATCTGCAGATAATTTCAAGTCTGATAGATATACATATCAGCAACACGTCTGATGCCGACCTGTCTAAGGCTTTGCAGGATATTCAGAGCAGGCTTATAGCTATGGCACATATGCATGATATGTTTGTCTCCAGAGGTGATTCCATGGGGATAAGCTCTAAAGAGTATATCAACAGGCTGGTGAGCTATATCCAGAATTCGTATTTTGACACGTCTCATAAAAAAGGTTCTGATTGAGTGTGACGTGGATGATGTTGTCCTTACGGCGACTCAGGCTATATCCACAGGACTGGTTCTGAATGAGCTGCTTACTAACTCTCTTAAATATGCTTTTGACGAAAGTATATCGAATCCAGAAATAAAGATATCATTTCGTTTGGACAATGATTCATTTTATATGATTTATGAAGATAACGGTGTCGGCTGTGATATAGATGCCATTAAGAATAAAGAAGATTCCTACGGGCTGATGCTTATAGACAGTATGGCCGAGAAAGTAGACGGCGAACTGAAATATTGCGGTAAATCAGGGTTTAGGGCTGAACTGGTCTGCAACGTAAATAATATCAATATCTGATCAGGGAATTACGCTTAAGTGATTTGTACTATGACGCATATAGGTTCTTTGATCCCCACGGACTTCTCGTAATTATATAACCTAGTCAGACTCGTCGCGTTTATTATCTGCCCTTTTTTCAGGAGTAAAACCCCGTCTATGGTTCTTACGTCTTCTCTGATGATCATTCCGTCTTTCATGTCCTTTATCTCGATATCTCTTGCGACATACCCCTTTTTGCCTGCAACTATCTTCTCCAGTGCTTCTATAAAGGTAATATCGTAGATTTCCGGCTTTGACTTCATTATACGGATGGCTGTAGTGACCTCTATGCCGCCGCCTGAGAATATGTCGAAGTCACGTGCGATCCTTATAAGGCGTGTGCCTATTAATGCTTGTTTACGGGTATCTTCCGTGTATTCCAGATTTTCGATAATCTTGGCGATTTCACGAAATCTGGGTATGTTGACCAATAGCTGAGCGGCTGTATTTGTATGAGACAGATACATTTCAGTTTCACTCTCAGTCATCTCTTCGAAACGGATGGCTTTTTTCCACAAGCTCAGGCGGGAGGGAGACAAAGCCTATATTGCAGAGCATGGAGGCGACTTCTATCTGCCATGAGTTTTCTATTTTATACTTAGCGAGAAAGTCGCAGATGAGCTTATTGATCCTTTCACTCTGTCCGAATGCAACAGGGTTCGTCAGTGCCAGAATGTCTGTAACCATCTTGATACTGCCCTGTACAGTTCCTCGGATCAGTTCTTTTTTTTCAGCTATTTGAAGCTGATGATTGCGTATGCCGTCGGTTATTGCTTTTTTGCAAAACCTGCGGCTCACAGGGCTTGGTCAGGAAGCGGAATATATAGCCTTCGTTTATGGCCTGCATAGCTATGTCTATGTCGGCATAACCTGTTAAAAGCATCCTGCTGGAGTTACTGCTTAGCTTGTGGCACTCTTTGAGAAAGTCCACGCCGTGCATCTCCGGCATTTTATAATCCGAAACTATAACCGCGGGCTGTGTTGTTTTTACATACTCCAGACCTTCGGCAACAGAATCAGTGGTAAATATATTAAATTTTGATCCCAGAGTTCTTCTGAATCCCGATAAGATATTCTTTTCGTCATCAATAAAAAATAATCTTGTCACTCATTTACACCGACCTCGACACAAACTTGCCTGCATTCATCTATCATGCCTTCCACGTCATTATTAAGACCGAATCTCTCGAGAAAGACATAGTCAAACTCTCTCCTAGCATGTGGATTACCATAGTTTATCATATTATGTTCAATGACGTTAGCTATATGTAGAGGGAGTAATGGGGTCATTGTCACGTCCTGCGAAAGGCTAGGGGTGTGATGGTATAAAATTGCGTTGATGAGCTCTTCGGGAAGCCCCCATATGCTGAACAGGTAAGCCCCGACTTCTGCATGGGTAAAGCCCAGATATCGTTTTTTCTGCATTCCATATGGGTTGATTGAATTTTATCGCTTGTTTGATGGTGGTTGTATATCTGTCAGGGATATTGGCGAGCAGTATTAGTTTGCCCACATCATGCAAAAGTGACGTTATAAATGTGATATCCTGATTTTTTCTTATCGAACCCCAGCTGAATACTGATCTGCTTAGCAAAACGGGAAACACAGTGAAAATGGCTTTTAAGCAGATCTATATTGAAATACTGATTGGAATTAAGATCGAAATAATCGCTGAGATAGTTGCTGATGATATACCCTTTTACGGTTTCTATCCCCAGCATACTGACCGCCTGCTCAGGGTTATAGATGTCATTTCGCAATGAGAAGAACGGTGAATTCACTAATTTCAGCAGTCCCGCACTGATGGCAGGGTCTTTGGAAATTATTCTGCCTATCTCCCCGACAGAGGAATTGTCGTTGGATAATGCATTGTTGATCTCGGTTATAGTACTCGGGATAGGCGGGATATTGTCAATGTTTGACAGGGTTGCACGCATATCTTCGTCTTTGAGGATAGATTTTGATCTGATAATATTGTCGACCTTCGAAATAAGGTCACCTATGTCGTGAGGCTTGGAAAAGACCTGATGTGCGGTTTTCACACAGTCTATGGCAATATTTTCATCAACCTGCCCTGAGAGGATTATACGGTAGATGGCAGGATTCATAACGCTTATCTTCTGGAGAAATTCCAGTCCGTTGGTTTGCGGCATGATAATATCGCTGACCACAACGTCGATATGTTCTTGATTCAATATCTGAAATGCCTGATCAGCACTTCCGGCAAAGTGACATTTCCATGTCTCCCGATAAGGATACATTTGACGCTTCATCGCATTTAAGATGTTGATCTCGTCGTCGACAAACATAATTGTTTTCATCTTTCTGCCCTTACAATAATGGTAACTTAATGATAAAGGTTGCCCCTTTTCCTTCAGTTGTTTGTATATTTATTTTGCCTTTGTGTTTCTCTTCTATAATAGAATGACAGATGGATAACCCTTGCCCTGTACCTTTTCCGACTGTTTTAGTCGTGAAGAACGGGTTAAATACTTTGTTCAGATTTTCCTTGGATATACCCAGCCCGTCATCAGCTATGGAGATTATTGCGTGATCATTTGTGGCATGGGTAGAGATAGTGATATTCCCCATCTTGTTCTCTTTGGAGTATTTCTCTTCGATGGAGTGGGAAGCATTAATAATCATATTAAGAAAAACCTGATTCAGATCGTCATGATATCCATAAACTTCGGGGAGGTTAGGGTCAAAGTCTGTAATTACGTTGCAATGATATTTCCACTCGTTTTTTTTAGAGATGGTCAAGGTGGTCTCTATCGATTTGTTGATATCTATTAGGTTTTTTTTGTCAGATGTTCCCGGGTGAGAGAAAGTCTTCATAGCTTTGACTATACTGCTGACTCTGGATATGCCGTCAAGCGTCTGCTCTATGGCTTCCTCGGACTCGGTTTTGATAAAATTAAAATCAAAGTTATCCATTATTTTGCAGATATCTTCTTTTATACTGCAGTCGCTGTCCCCATCATTTGTACATAGGGTGATGACCTTTTTTATATGCTGATAACGACTCTGCGAAAACTGTTTTAAGGAAAGAGACGTTATCTCCTATGTATTGTATCGGGGTGTTAAGTTCGTGAGCAACACCTGCCGCCAGATGTCCGATAGATTCCATCTTTTGTGCGTGGGCAAGCTGTATCTCGAGGTTTTTCCTGTCTGTCATGTCAAAAAAGATCATTGCATGGTGAATAGCCCCACGCCAGTTAACCCTTATGACAGTCTTCATGGTACTCACCTGCTCACCGTTTTTAAGAGTAAGTAAAAAAGTCATTATGTTTATGAAGCGTAGGCTCGTCCTCACACGAACCTGAGTGGTTCAGTGCACACAGAAAATTGTGACAGCCTGTATTGACAAGCTCTTTTGCAGGCTGTTTAAGGAGTTCCTCGGCTGCATTGTTGAGAAATCTGATTTTTTCTTTTTACAGGGTCAACGATAATAATGGCAGCCCTTATCCCCTGCAGTATCAAGTCAAGGAAAGATTTGTTCTCTTCAAGCCTGATCTGGGCAATTTTACGCTGAGTGATATCCTGAACTATCCCTGCATACCCTTGAAGTTCGTCATTTATTATAATAGGTTCGGCAGACAGATGTATGTGTCTGATTCTACCGTTTTTGATTATACGGAAGTCATAGCTGTATGGCTTGCCTGTCTCTCTGCCGGTTTCTCTCTGGGAGAGTAGTAGTTTTTTGTCATCTTTATGAATAACTTCGATAATCTGCTTCAGTGTTACGGTACCGTTATCCGGGACAATCCCCATGATATCTTCGATATTTTTTGAGATGTTGTAGGTGTGGTCCGCCCCTGTTCCCATATTTGTCCAGCTGCAAATCTTGGCGATCTTCTGAGCTCTGTTAAGGGCACTTTCACTTATCTCCAGCAGACGCTTAGTCTCTTTCTGATGGATAGATACACCTATACTGCTGCTTAGCCTCTCTATGAAATATATATCTTCTAAGGTGAAGGCATATTTTCTGAAGCAGTTGATCTGAAACATGCCCAAAACCTCTTCATTGAACTTAATAGGGATCAATGCCACGGATTTAAACCCCAGTTTCAGGCACTTACCTTTTACGGAGATTTCACCCAGTTCTTTTTTCGTGTTTCGTCAATGTTTCCTGAAAATCATTAGTCCAGAAACTGCCGAAATGTGTGGAATACTCAGGGTTATAGTTTAAAGAACTCTCCAGAACCACTCCGCAGAAACAGTTATATTTGCAATTTTCATGTTTTTTTCGTAAAAAACATCGGACTCCGAGGCGATAAAATCATCATCGAAACCTATATGTTCTGTGTATTTATAGCGTAAGTCGTCTTTCAGGCGAATGGCTATTGCGTCATAATTCATGAACGATTTTACGAGAAAAAAGTGTGTCACTGATTATATCATCGATATTCTCATTAAAATTCAGCAGTTCGAATGTCTGTGTAGCCAGTTTCAGTTTGAGTTTGCTAGCTTCGGATGCAATAACATCATTTATCAATGATACAGAGTTATCCAGAACCAGCCTCAGGCTGTCTTCGGTTATGGGATTAATTATTATGCCGTATATGTTCTTTAAGGTGGTGTAGTCTACCGATTTCTGTGCGTAATCGTGAAAAAAGAGTATCTTTGGCGTGTCTGAATATAATTCTAAGATCGTTTCCCGTACATTACTGTCTTTCAAAAAAAAGGTCGTGGTTTATGATGATAAAACTGGTCTCTGAGGAGTCTGCCGAATCATCCTGACTTTCGAACATGATCAATTCGTATGATAACTCAGCCAAGATGCTCTTTAAGAGTGGTGTATGTTCACTGCCGTGACAAAATAAAATGCAATATCTCTTTTTTCATTGTTAACTCATCTTGTGTATTATATTATAATAATAACATAAAATATTTATACATTATGTCAATGGAGATTGTCATGGCGGTTTTTTAATAAAGTCTTAATTGTGGATGACGAAATCAATATTTTAAAAGCTTTTAGGCGGAATCTTCCTAAGAGATTCGAGATAGATTATTGCGATAATCCGCTTGAGGCTTTAAAGATGTTGAATGAAAGTGAGTATTGCGTTGTCATCAGCGATATAAGTATGCCGGAGATGAACGGCATTGAATTTATTGAAAAAAAAGTCATGGAAAAGCATCCCGATACCGTAAGGGTGATACTCACTGGGTATGCCAGTTTAGAGTCTGCCATCGAGTCAATTAATAAAGGCTATGTATTCAGATTTCTTTCGAAGCCTGTAAACATAGAAATGTTAACAAAAGTGCTGGAAGATTCTATGATCCAGTACGAAAACCTGCATGCCAGAAGGCAGTTATACAGCCTGAATATGTTGAAAGACCAGATGGACTCTATGATAAAGGCTTTGGCAAAAGTTGTTGAACTGCGTGATCCTTACACTTCTGGGCACCAAGACAGAGCGTCTGAGCTGTCAGGCAAGGTTGCTGATTATCTCGGCTGGGATGAAGACCGTATTCAAGGTTTGTCTCTTTCGGCAATAGTTCATGACATAGGAAAGATTTATGTCCCTTCTGAGTTTCTGAATAAACCGGGCAAGCTCTCTGCGACTGAGTTTGCCATTATCAAGCAACACCCATCTATTGGATACGAGATACTGAGCGTGGCCGATTTTAAATGGCCGATAGCAGACATCGTTCTGCAGCATCACGAAAAAATATGACGGAACAGGTTATCCAAACGGTCTCAAAGGGGACGAGATTATGCTTGAAGCACAGATCATATCCATATGCGATGTGTATGACGCAATGTGTAACAGGCGACCTTACAGGGAAGGGCTGGGGCATGAAGAGGCGGTGAGATATATCGCAAGTGCCAGAGGGACTGACTTCAGACCGGAAATCGTCGATGCTTTCCTTAAAGTTATCGAAACAATGTAATTCTTACCTTTCCCTTAAGTCATTTTAGGTAAGAATACCTGTTTTGTACGTTTTTTTTCATATTATCATTTAAGTATCGTATTGCGTGCATTTTTTTATTTAATTACATTTTGCGAGGGTGATAAAATGCCAGAGAATTATAAAAACATTATCGAACAGTTAAATGAAGGTGTCTACTACGTTGATTTTGATAAAAAGATAACCCTTTGGAATAAGTCGGCAGAGAATATCACAGGTTTTACATCTGATGAGGTTATGGGGAGACGCTGTTCAGATAATATTCTCAGGCATGTTGATGAGCTGGGGACTGAGCTTTGCTTGATGGCTGTCCGCTGGGGCTTACCATGAGCGACGGGCAAAACAGAGAGGCTAAGGTGTATCTGCACCATAAAAAAGGGCACAGAGTTCCCGTTTCTATAAGAGTTACGGCAATTTACAATGACGACAATGAAATATGCGGTGCTGTCGAGCTTTTTTACAGATATGACCAACAGACTTGATGTGATAAAAAATGCTGGAAAAAACTACAGAAAGAGGTTTTGACAGACGGCTTAACTCAGCTTGGTAACAGAAAGTATGCCGAGCATAGTTTGAAGAAGAGGATACTGGAGTTCAATGAACTGAAAGTACCTTTTGCCGTGTATTTTATAGACATTGACCACTTCAAGAAGGTGAATGATACATACGGGCATGCAGTCGGGGATGATGTAATCACGATGGTTGCTAACTCTATAAATGCCGCCATGAGACCTTTTGACGTGGCGTGCAGATGGGGCGGAGAAGAGTTTTTTTTGGTTATAGTGCCGAATATAAGCGGTGATACAATCACCGAAATAGGCGAGAGGATCAGGATGCTGATTTCTCATAGCTGGTTAACCCTTGAAAACGAAAATATATATGTTACGGCATCTATAGGCTGTTCCATGGCTGCAAAAGGTGACAGTATTGACACCCTGATAGCCAGAGCGGATAAGGCAATGTACGAATCCAAAAGAGGAGGGAGGAACAGGCTGACCGTGCTTTAACAAGTTTATATGCACTTTTGAAGTATTTTTTAATGCATTGTGTGAACAATAGTTTATTGTCAATAAATGAAACTGTTGATATAGTATTTTTTAGTTATATTGCTAAAACAAGGGACACCAATGCATACAGTGATTACAGGGTCTAACCCTATCGTCGTTAGTTTCTACAGCTCTTATCTCACTATGCTTGGCATGGAAAACGAGAGCTACAATTCTATCTCTGTCGGGCTTAAAAGGGCTATCGTCAACTCTGATATATCAAACATTTTTTGTTATTATTGAAACACGGGAAGATATGGAAGTTTTCGGCAGGCTCAAGCTTTCGGTGGATACCAACCTCAAGACTTTAATCATAATCAGTACGAGTGAAGACATCACAAAAATAGTCACGTCACCTAAACAGTTGGTTCTTAAGCATAAAGATATAACCCAGAGCCTTTCAGGGGATCTGGCAAAACTCCAGCTTTGTAAACCTTACATGCAGGAAAAGAATGAAATCCGCACACCTGAAAAGACCCTTAAACATATACAGGCAATGTTGCTTAAAGGGCGTATCGCACTTCCTGTAAAGCATGACTGCGGGCTGAATCTGCTTGCTGCTCTTGAGGATAATGATATCTCTTTCAAGGTGATAGACAATATGACCAAGACTGACCCTGCTTTGCATTCGGGGATTATAAAGATGGCAAATTCCGTTTATTTCAGCGGTGCTTTCAGCAATGTGACGGATGTGGAAAAAGCTCTTGTCAGGGTAGGGATGGCTAATGTCAAAGTGTATCTGATTAATTTTATAAACAAATCGCTGGCGGCTAATAAAGAGCTGATATTCGTGGACGAGATTTCCGAATCCGTTGAAAGATCACTCCTGACCGCCTCTCTTTGCTATGTGCTGGCAGTGAGTTTTAAGGTCTCTTCACCTGTCACGATGTTTTCTATAGGATTAATGAGTTATATAGGCGAAATCTTCATGTATGCCGCCATTTCGGACTATTTTTCAGGGTCGGAATTCTCTGATGATGAGAGGAAGGAATACGTGAAGCTTACAAACAGCTTAGGTTTGCACCTGAGCGGAAAACTCCTCCAGAAATGGAAGTTTTCCGACGACTATACCCTGCCTATTATAAATACAAGCAGGCTGACAAAGAATAAATGTATGAACGAAACAAAGCTGCTTCACCTAGCTGTCAATATGCTGGATTTCCATGCAACAGGCGAAAGGGACGACAAGCTCGACGATGCCTTAAGCAATATTGAACTCTGCCTCAGCGATTCCCATCTGGAAGCACTCCGCAACGACGCCACAAAACATCTCTGCGTTGTTAATGCAATTCTCTCCTGATTATTCTATTTACGTTGATAATATTGATTTATAAGCGAAGAATATTTGGTTTTTTACAATTACGGAAAAGGGTGTAATTTATTGAGATGTCGATACAGGTACATCCCATTTTAACAATTATTATATAGAACATATTAGATAAAAAAAAGCCTCAGTTATATGAACTGAGGCTTTTTTGAGTTACTTATAAAATTAAAAAAGGCGACGCCAGGATCGAACTGGGGTACACGGCTTTGCAGGCCGCTGCCTAACCACTCGGCCACGTCGCCAATATTTGTAAGTAAAAAGACCGACCTGAGAAGATCGGCCTTTAAAAAGCGGGTGACCGGACTCGAACCGGCGACCTCAACCTTGGCAAGGTCGCGCTCTACCAGCTGAGCTACACCCGCGAAGGATGTATTTTATATCGTATTATCTGATTTGTGTCAACTAATTATTTGTAAAAAAAGTACATGAATATGACATATTCGGAATATGCCGTATCCATTGAGGTTTTACGGCGTGACATCTTTGCAGAAAACCGTCCCTTCCTGAAATGCCCCTGCCGTTTTTGGGGTGGAAGTATAGCTGAATCCTGCTTCGACAAAATCCTCACGGATAGCCTTGCCGGAGGAATAGGTGGCTACCTTTCCACCGAGATAGCATAAGTCATAAACAGACCTGAAAACGTCGACTGTCCACATCTCAGGGTTTTTTCTTTTACCGAACGGGTCGAAATAGACAATATTAAATTTCCATTTAAGGTTTTCCAGAATGTCCCTTGCGTCACCTATGGCAATGTCCAGACGGATATTGTTATACTGTCCGTCCACAAAAAAGCTTTCTGAGTACCTGATAACCTCGTATCGGCCAGAGGTAAGGGGTGTCTCGTATGGTGTCAAAGAGCGATGCCTGCCGCTCCACAGTGACGATATGAATGTTGTGGGGTGTTTGTATATCCAGAAGTTTATCAAGCGTTACAGCGAGATTGCTCCCGCCGCCGAGACATATATCCAGCAGGCTGACATCCTGTTTCATTGCCAGTTCTTCAATACCGCAGGCGTTGTAAAACTTATGCAGGGATTCAGTATATGCACCGACACTTTTTTGCCCTATACCCCTCATGGTAATCCATACTGTAGAGTGAGATAGACCCATCCGCAGTTATGAGGGGTTTATTGCTATCTTTTAATAGGACTAAATTCGGCATTTTCAAAATATATGTGCCAGTTATCCTTTATTCTATCCGGATAATCTTTCCTGTAGTGTCCGCCTCTGCTCCCTCTGCGTTCTTTGGCAGCTTTCGCCATGAGAAGTCCCACGGTGGCGAGGTTTTCAAGCTCTGCCGTGTTCCTGTCGGCAGGTGTCTTACCTTCAAAACGGGCAAGGAACTGAGTCAGGTATTCGATAGCGTCATCGAGATCCGGTTCATCCCTTGAGACGCTTACATTTTTCCACATACAGGACTGAATCTTTTCCAGCTCAGTTTGTGTATCTTCGATAACTATGATTTCGTTGATGTCGATATCCTGCTCTCTGATCTCACGGTTATCGTTATCTCTGACAGCGGCTTTTGCACTGCGTCCACCGTAAACGACACCTTCCAGCAGAGAGTTGCTGGCGAGTCTGTTAGCTCCGTGGACACCGTTGCACGCTGCCTCACCGCATGCATATAGACCTTTGAGTGTTGATCTGCCCCAGTCGTCAGTATATATACCGCCCATAAAGTAATGAGCCGCAGGGCTGACAGGTATAGGGTCTTTACTGATATCAAGACCGTATTCGAGACATGTGGAATATATTTTAGGGAATCTGTTTTTTTTACAAAATTGCTATCGAGATGAGAAAGATCAAGATAAACGTGTTTCGAATCTGTCTCTTTCATCTCAAAGAAGATAGATCTGCTCACAACGTCCCTCGGAGCAAGCTCTCCGTCGGGTGATATTTAGTGCAGAAGCGTTCCATATTTATGTTACGGAGAACTCCGCCCTCGCCGCGCATCGCCTCACTCAGGAGGAATGCAGGTGCACCTTCGATGGTTAGACCTGTAGGGTGGAACTGAAAGAATTCCATATCTTTCATAGCAGCCTTGGCTCTGAAAGCCATAGCCATCCCGTCGCCTGTCACAACAGCAGGGTTTGTGGTTCTGGTGTAGAGCCTTCCTGCTCCGCCTGTGGAGACTATCACTGCCTTTGCGTAGTACAGGCTGATTTCGCCCGTTTTTTTTCGTTCAGGGCTATAACCCCTGCAACGCTGTTCGGGCTGTCTTTGATAAAATCCAGAGCATAGGTGTATTCGAGCTTTTCGATATTCTCGAATGTACCAGAGTATTCTTTAAGGGTACGGACAATCTCGTGACCCGTCGCATCACCCTTTGCGTGGATGATCCTTTTGACACTGTGTGCCGCCTCTCTGGTGAATTCGAGAAGACTACCGTGCATATCGAATTTAGCACCCCATGATATAAGCTGTTTGATATAATTAGGTCCTTCCTCAACAAGTGTGGAGACCGCCTTAAGATCGCATAGCCCATCACCTGCACGGAGTGTATCCTCTATGTGCAGAGAGATGTCATCATCATCAGAGAGAGCAACGGCAACACCGCCCTGTGCATACTCTGATGAGCTTTCGCCGAGAAAGCATTTAGTAACAACGGCAACACGGCCGTGACCGGCGAGCTCAATAGCTGCTCGTAATCCGGCCACACCGCTGCCTAATACTATATAATCATAAAAATGTGTTTCCATTTCATACCTTTGACTAGAATCTTACTCCAGCCTTAAGTCCGTACTGCAATACCTCGCCTTTAGCTACCTCTGCATTGATAGAGATGAGCGGAAGTGGTGAGAATTGAAGACCTACGAGCCCTCTTGCTACGTTAGTATTAACCTTATCGAAATCATTGCCTGAATCATCAGACGCCATTGTGTAAACAGTTTCTATACCTGCATACGGAGTGAACATAAGGATGCCCTTACTGATGTATGCACCGGCAGAGAGAGTGTTGATAGACATATCATCCATGCCGAATACCTTTGTGAAAGAACCCTTAACGCTGATTGCAGGTGTCGCAATAGTACCTTTGAGAAGAGCATACTTAACTTCGCCTGTTATAGCTGTGAAAGGTATGGTATGACCTTTTGATACGCTTGCACCAAGGTCAAGACCGAAAGGGAATCCCTTCTGAACGTGTACTCTTGTCACGAGAGCCATACCTGACGGGTCGCCGTCGTCCCATGCATTCTCCCAGTGCCCCTGCTCGTCATCTATGTCGATAACGGATGTTTCGAGAGCTATGTCAAAACCGAGAGTTTTGAGCGGCTCTGCCGGGCTGTTAGGTGTAGGAGTAACTATAGCTCCCATCTCTTTTGCAAGTGACTCAAACTGTGACTGAGTCATTGTTGGCTGGATCTCAAACTCGCCTGCAAATGCGATGCTGCTAAGGAGCACCATAGTTAACACAAGAATCTTTTTCATTTGTTTCTCCTCTTTAGATCCGGCAGACCAAAGTCGACATCAAAGTTTGCTTTGGTTCGATTAAAGTAGCCGAATTTCATATTTTTCTTCTTCTTCTTTATCAGTTTAAGGAGGTTCTTGACGCCAAGGATCTCCTCTTTCTTAAATCTCAGTTTAGAAAACAGAAAATCAGGGTCTATGTTTAAGTTGCGTAACTGGATGAGGTCAATATCGTATGCATTGAGAAAATCCAGCATCGTCTCAGCTTCGCTCTCTCTATCGTTGACACCCGGTATCACCAGCAGGTTCAGCGATGTATATATATTATATTTGTTAGCAAGTTCTATACTCTTCAGCACATCATCCAGCGAGTAGCCCTGCGGCTGGTAATAGCTCTCATAAGTAGAGTGTACCACAGAATTCATACTTACTCGTATACTGTCTATACCTGCATCAAAAAGCATCTTCATTTTTTTCGGGGTTACTGCAGTTGGAGTTAAAGTTTACCGTGAGGTCGGGGGCTTTCTTTTTTTGATAACCTTTACGGCTTTGGCTATGGTGTCGGCAGTGATTATAGGGTCGCCTTCACACCCTTGTCCGAAGCTTACAATCGGCTCTTCGGCAACTTCATAGTGGTTTAGTGCAACCTCGACTATCTCATTTACTCTCGGAGTGAATTTAATCCTGTCCTGCGGTGCTACGAGCTTGTCGTCCTCCTGCAGGGATATGCAGCCGAGACATCTGCTGTTGCAGGTCGGTGCTGTGGGCAGAGGGCACTCCCATCTGCCTATGAATGCATTCTTTGCTGCGGTGCAGTGGTATTCCAGAGCACATTTCGACAGCTGTTTATAGAGTCTGTTGTTTGGAGATTTCTCCAGCCGTTCATCAACGACAGCGGAGAATTTATTGGTATAGTCGAAGTTTTTCGGATTCCATTTCGAGTCGTCATCCACTTTTATCGCAGGGACTACAAACTTCCCGTTCAGCCAGCCTACAGCAGTGTAAGCATACATAGGGAGAACCGTGTCGTTCAGTTTTTGATAAGCGGGCATAAAAAGCCTGAGATACCCCGGGTCGAGGAATGCACTCACGGCGTAGCCGCCGGTGAATACTTCCATGCCTGCCGTGTCAGGGTTATAAGCGTGAGGGTGCGTCTCAGGGATGAAATAGAGTCTGGAGCTGGGGGGCAGCTCTATCAGCTCGATCTCGTATGGGACAAAGTTATAATTCTCGCTTCTGACAGTCATTTTCAGGTGCGGATGGTCATATATATTCCCTTGCCTGTCGGCAAAGAGCAGATTTGGTATGTCGTACATTGTTTACCTTGGTTCAGCGTTTGTGGAATGATAATATACTACAATTCTTTAAGTCAAGGTTATTAAACGAACATTGGTGAATTATACCTCATTTTCGGCACAGACAACTTTATTACGCCCGCCCTCTTTGGCAGCGTAAAGGGCATCATCGGCACGTTTCACAAAGTGAGCCACGGTTTCGCCGTATAGATAGTTTGTGACACCTGCACTGATTGTAACTCTCCCTACTACCTCAAAATCCGTGGATGCTATGTTTTCTCTTATCTTATTCGCGAGAGAGCAGGCATCGTCGAGGTTGATCTGGACAGCTACTACGAGGAATTCTTCTCCACCCCATCTGCCTGCATAGTCAGTCCCTCTGATACTCTTTTGCAGTATCTCAGCGATCTTGATAAGTACGTCGTCACCAACCTGATGACCGTAGGTGTCATTAACCTTTTTTGAAATGATCCACATCCAGCAAAATTGCACAGAAGTCCACTTTATATCTGTTGAATCTATTCATTTCGGACATAAGTGTCGAGTCTAGTTTATGTCTGTTGTATAATCCTGTAAGCCTGTCAGTGATTGACATCTGCTCAATAATCTTTTTTTTATCTGTGATGTCCTGAGCCACAGACGTAAAGGCTACGATTTCACCTTTGTGGTTTATCTCAGGGGTAATGCTCTGTTTTATCCAGAACTCATTGCCGGATTTGGATAGATCCTGCATTTCACCTGTCCATATCGCACCGCTGTTTATTGTGGCCCACATCTCCTGATAATGCTCTTGTGGGGTGCTCGGGTGTCTCAGTATGTTGTGTTCTTTACCTATTATGTCGTCTTTATGATACCCCGTGATTTCTAAAAACTTTGAGCTGACTTCAATGATACGTCCATGTTTATCAGTCTTTGATGTAGCGATATTTCTATCAATAATATTCGTGTATTTTTTTTATTTCATCGTATGCATCCACAATGGTCGCCTGAAGTTTAGATGGGATAAAGGATGCCAGCCAGGATAGAGGTATGGATACGATAAATACTATGAGAGCTATGAGGAGAGCGGTAATGATGTTGTTCATCCTGAGAGAGCCTACAATCTCATCTTTGGGGATCATTAATATTTTCAGCCCTTCGTTGTTTCTGAACATATCGGCATATGAGAACATGTAAAGCTCACGTTTAAGTATGCTGTTGCTTGAGATAATCTCTCTCGATTCATTCGGAAATAGATCATGAATATTCGGTTTATTGTTGAGATATCTGCTCCATGAGTTTTCAGGTTGAGGCTGATGATAACCTCGCCGTCCTTATCTATTATGTACACATGAAAATTATGGGAATTTGCCATTATATCCAGCATGTTATCCATTATTATATTTGCTATAAGGATGCCCTGCAGTTTATTGTTTAATATGAGCGGAGTCGCAACACGGAACGTAGGTTTCAGAGGGACTTCGATTTTACCATGTTCTACGTTCAGATCAACGTTCGAGTGCCAGAATGCATTGTTTATAATCTGCGACGCTTCTTTAAAATAGTACCTGTCACCTTTATTCTGCATCTTATCATCAGGGATGATCAAAAGAGCAGGGGATTTCTTATCACGGTCTATCCTGATTTTTTTTCCATGCCGTTATGGTCTATAAACCTCAGCTGCATCAGGTCTTTGTTAGAGTATGTCAGTGAGTAAAAAAAAGACTGCTGAGATTTCTGCGGTCGGTGTCACTCCCGGTTGATATATATTTATTAGTCAGTTCATTCTTTGTAATGGATAAGAGCAGCATTTCTATCTGAGATATATAATCTTTCAGATATTGCCTTTTGAAGTCGGCCTCTGATTCTGCTCTCTTTTCAAGCTGTTTTTTCTATGTCGGTGTATCTGATATTGTAGTTAATTAATGATGTCAGCAGGGCAACGATGATCCCAAACCCGAGGAAGTATGCAGCAAATAATAAATAGTATTTTTTCTTGGTCACTATATTCTTTTCCATAGTAATAACACCGTTGAGTTTACATTTTTGTATATTGCTTGTTGTTTAACTAGTAAATTATAACCATATTTTAGAGTAAATAAAAGATTAAAAAAAGACTTAAATTATAAATAATAATTTTTTATTATAAACTAACTTGCATCTTTTGTTTCTTGCTGTTATTATTTCGATGATTCGGTGAGGGTTGTCATGAATATTAAAAACACAAGCTTAGCAATATTGTTATTTTCACTATTTACAGGTATATCTTTCGCCGGTGAAATATATTCAGGCAAGGCGGCTATAAAGCTTTTACAGCAATCAGGCTATGTTATTTATCTGAGACATGCTGCAACAAACCACGAGCAGGATGATGTCTTTCCCGTTGATCTGTCTGACTGTGATACACAGAGAAATCTTAGTGAGACAGGTGTTAAACAAGCGAAGGTTATTAATAATTCGTTAAAGCGAAATTCGATAAAAAATCGGCAAAGTAGTGAGCAGTCCTTTCTGCCGTTGTGTTGATACTGCGAAATACTCTGCAGGTGAACCAGTGATAGATGATAATCTATACTTCGCAGTAGGTATAGATAAAACTAAAAAGAGAAAAAACAGAGTGAGAATCTGAGATCACTTTTAGCCGAACAGCCGGAAAAAGGGACAAATACACTTATCGTATCTCATACGGCTAACCTGAAGGAGGCGGTCGGTATTTGGCCTAAACCCGAAGGTGTAGCCTACATTTTCGAGCCGAACGGGGTTGGAGGGTTTAAAGCCGTGGGTGTTCTTGAGCCGACTGACTGGCTGGAATAAATGATGAAGAGTTTCAGGCAGAAACCATTTCACAAACAAATAGTGGCTATCCCCGTCGCTATTATGATTACGGGACTTATTGTCCTTTCAGGCATTATATTATTAACTTACAACAAATTCGATACCCTTGCCAATAATCTGGCTGAGAATGACTTTGATACTCTCAATCGTATTTCATATGTCCTTGTTGAAATGGGCGAAATACACGAGCAGGTTTTGGATATATACAGTAAATCCAAATCTGAGCTGGACGAAGAAGGGGTTTATGTCGAAAGTCAAAAAAGCTCTGGACAGGATAAGAAGACTCATTTCAGATGTTAAAGGCTACAAAATGACTTATCTGCACCAGATGTATAATCCACAAGACCACAATCCTGACGACATTAAGAATTATATATTGCGGCAGCTTAGAGTATTTTTTGAGCAAGCATACCTCCGCCCTGACTATGGTAACCGTTGATCTGGAACTAAGCGAAAAGAAACTGAACGAAGCGGACGATATATATCGGAATGTGGTTCATAAACTCGAAAGTTTCTCGAAAGGCATCACAGAGCAGGTAGGTGAAGAGTTTTATTTGGCTAATAAACAGCTGAAGAATAATAATCTTATTTTTCTGGCTGTTGTGGTGGCTGTTGCACTGCTCATAATCAAATTACTTGCCGACTATGTGGCAAAAAATTGGTAAAAAACATTAATAATGTTAATAAATCTCTCGAAGCTCTTGCAGAAGACAAGGACACGGTTATACCGCCGCTGGGTGACAATGAAGAGATGAATAGGGTGATCCAGTCCCTTATGAAATATCAGCAGACGCAGAAAAAAAACTGCATAAAACCCTGAGCGAGCTCACTGAGATGAAAGAGAATCTCGAAGTGATGGTGGATGAGCGTACGAAGCAGCTTAGAATATACGAAACGATTGTAGAAAATACTGACGAGGCGATATACATCACTGATGCCAAAGCTAATATTATAAAAGTTAATAACGCATTTGAGCAGATCACGGGCTATTCGGAGAGCGAGGTGCTCAAGAAGAGCAGTAAGATGCTGCAATCGGGTAAACACTCAAAATCATTTTATAAAAAGATGTGGGACTCTATTGTAGAGAACGGTAGCTGGTCGGGCGAGATTTGGGATAAAAAAGAAGGACGGGACTGTCTTCCCTCAGATACTGACAGTCAACAGTGTTGTCAGCGACAGTGGCGACGCCCCTTACTATATAGGTATTTTCCATGATATTTCGGAGCTGAAAGAGACGGAGCGAAAGCTTGAGAATATGGCTTTTTTATGATTGTCTGACAGAGCTTCCAAACAGAGCTATGTTCAGAAATACTCTCATAGCAGAGATCAAGACTGCCAGCCGTTATGATGAAAAAAGTGTCTGTTTTTTTACCTTGATCTGGACGGGTTCAAGCAGGTGAACGATACGCTTGGGCATCTCGCAGGGGATACTGTGTTAGTAGAGATAGCAAAGAGGCTGAAAGAGTGTGTGAGAGATAGTGATATGTGCTGCAGAATAGGGGGGGGTGACGAGTTTACCGTTATCCTCAAGAAAATCAAAGATAAACAGTCTCTGGAAAAAACTGGCAAATGCCATGATAGAAAATCTCTCAAAACCTATAGAGACTGATGAAGGTGTGGCACGTATCGGAGTCAGTATAGGGGTCGCTATATATCCGTCTGACGGCAGCTCTTATGATGAGCTTGTCCACTCTGCAGACACTGCTATGTATCAGGCGAAAATGGCAGGGAAAGGGTGTGTTCGTTTCTCTGAGTAAGCCGCCTATATTTTATTCTAATCATTTCTAAATCAGGTTGTTTTTTTACGTCATTATCAAGATATAATATGTCCGAAAGGGGGAGTCCCCGTGGAATCGTATTATCAATATAAAAAATTTAATAAATGTTTAAGGAGATTTAAATGACTGATATCATTGATGTGTTTGCCAGAGAAGTGCTTGACTCCAGAGGTAACCCGACAGTAGAAGTAGAGGTTGTGACAAGTGGCGGCGTGATGGGGCGTGCTATTGTCCCTTCAGGTGCTTCGACAGGTGAGTATGAGGCTGTTGAGCTTCGTGACGGAGACAAAGACAGATATCTCGGCAAGGGTGTCCTTCAGGCTGTTCAGAATGTTAACGAGATCGTAGCTCCTGAGCTGGAAGGGATCGACGTTACAGAGCAGAAGATGATTGACGAAATGCTTATCAAGCTGGACGGCACAAAGAACAAAAGTAAAATAGGTGCAAATGCCATCCTCGGTGTTTCACTCGCTTGTGCCAAGGCTGCTGCCGAATCATGTGGTCTTCCGTTATACAAATATATCGGCGGTACATTTGCCAGCACTATCCCTGCTCCTATGATGAACATCATCAATGGCGGTGAGCATGCCGACAACAACGTGGATATTCAGGAATTTATGATCATGCCGCTTGGTGCTCCTTCTTTCCGTGAGGCTCTCAGAATGGGTGCGGAAGTTTTCCACACTCTCAAAGGTGTTCTCAAAGCCAGAGGTATGAATACTGCAGTTGGTGACGAAGGCGGATTCGCTCCTAACCTCGGTTCTAACGAAGAGGCAATCGAAGTTATACTCGAGGCGATAGATAAAGCAGGATACAAAGCCGGTTCTGATATCTACATCGCTATAGATGCTGCTTCATCTGAGTTTTATAACAAAGAGAAGGGAATATATGTTCTTGGTGCTGAGGCAGAGCCTGAGAAGACTTCTGCTCAGATGGTGGAATACTATAAATATCTAGTCGAAAAAATATCCAATCATCTCTATCGAAGATGGTCTTGACGAGAACGACTGGGACGGCTGGAAGCTCCTTACTGAAGCTATCGGCGATAAGTGTCAGCTTGTCGGCGACGATCTTTTCGTTACAAACACTGAGAGACTTGTTCGCGGTATCAAAGAAGGGGTGGGTAACTCTATCCTCGTTAAACTGAACCAGATAGGTACTCTCACTGAGACACTTGACGCTATCCAGACTGCAAAAGAGGCTGGCTTTACATGTGTTATCTCTCACCGTTCAGGCGAGTCAGAGGACACAACAATAGCCGACCTTGCAGTTGCTGTTAACGCAGGTCAGATCAAGACGGGTTCAGCTTGTAGAACAGACAGAATAGCTAAATATAACCAGCTGCTTAGAATCGAAGAAGAGCTCTTCGATCAGGCTGAGTATAAAGGTCTCGGTGCTTTCTACAACCTCAAGGGCTAATACTTGACTCTGAATTTGAGAGGATGATTATACATCCTTGCTGTTCGCCTCCCTTTGGTTGGCGGCTTTAGTTTAAGATAATTAAGGGGGCTTCATTGCCCCCTTGTTTTTTTTGGCTGATCAAATAACGTCGTAAATATATAATCTAAGTATGGTGATAAAATGCTTGAACGGAAAATGGCAGAGCTTATCTGTAACTACTCCCTTGGTCTGAAAGAGGGGGGATGTTTTTTTTAGTGCGTGCAGAGACTGTCTCTGAACCGCTTGTTAAAGAATTTGTAAAGCAGGCTTTGGAACTCGGTGCACATCCGATCCTGAGGATGATGATATCGGAGCAGCAGTCTATTTTTTATAAATATGCCAGCGAAAAGCAGCTGGAGTTCATACCTGCATCTGTGATGGCTGATGCAGAAAACATATCTGCACAGGTGTTCATAGATAGTACGGATAATACAAAACAGCTCACAAACGCTGATAAATCAAAGATGGCGACTCATGCGAAGACTATGCGTAAAGTGCGTGATATCCTTATGGAAAGAGAGCAAAAAGGGGAATTTCGCTGGTCTTTATGCCCTTATCCCACTCAGGCCATGGCACAGGATGCGGAGATGTCGTTAGATGAATATTCCGAATTTGTCTTTAATGCATGTAAGCTGAATGAGGCTGACCCTGTTGCCGCATGGAATGAAGTGGACAGGTTTCAGAACAAGGTTGTCGATATACTCACGGGAACGAAAGAGATACGCATAGAAGGGCACAAGACAGACATAACTTTCAATGTGGCCGACAGGAAGTGGATCAACTGCAACGGACACCATAATATGCCTGACGGTGAGGTGTTTACAAGCCCTGTTGAAGACGGTGTCAACGGTCAGATATATTTCGACCTGCCTACATCATACATGGGTGTCGAAGCCGGCGGTATTATGCTGAAGATAGAGAATGGGAAGATAATGGAGGCTCATGCGAGAAGGGTGATGATTTCCTCCAGTCTGTTCTGGATACGGACGAAGGCTCAAGGCTCATAGGCGAGATTGCCTTCGGACTGAACGACAACATAACCAAACCCACAAAAAACATCCTCTTCGACGAGAAGATAGGACGTACTATACATATGGCAGTGGGGGGCAAGCTATCCCGAAGCAGGCGGAAAGAATAAGTCGGGAATCCACTGGGATATGATAAAATCCATGAGCGACGGCAAGGTATATGCCGACGGTGTGCAGATATATAGTGAAGGTAGATTTCACGGTTTATAGGTGATGTAATTGCAATATCCTAAGATAAATTTCAGAGCACTCAGGATGGTTGAAGACGATCTGACTGCTCAGCAGCAAAGATATATTGATGATTTAGCAAAACGTTACGGCGAAAAGACTAAATCATCCAAGGCATGGGTGGCTTCGAATAAATCTCAACTGTGCGACTGGATTAATTCACTCAGCTTTAAACTCAGCCTGAAAGAGATGATATACCCTATCATTTCTGAAAGCTCCTCAGGTGCTCACTTTACAGATATTGACGGTAATGATTATGTTGATATAGGGATGGGGTACGGCTCAGTTTTTTCTGGGGCACAACCCTGCCTTTCAGAAGTCCGCAATTAGAGAGCAGCTTGAGGCAGGTTATGAGCTTGGTCCGCAGTTAAGGCTTAATTCCGAGGTGGCGAAGCTTGTCTGCGAGCTCACAGGTGTGGACAGAGTTGCCTTCTGTAATTCAGGCTCAGAGGCTGTTATGATGCAATACGCATTGCCAGAGCCGTTACGGGGAAGAAGAAGGTTTTCATCTTCCGCAACTCATTTCACGGAACATTTGACGGAGTTCTCGGTTTCACAAATAATGACGGGACATTCCCGCTTTCGCCAGGCACAACGGCAGGAACGATCGAAGATGTAGAGCTTCTGGACTATGGCACGGATGAGGCTTACGAACGGATCAAAGAGTGCATAGATGAGTGTGCCGCTGTTTTGGTTGAACCTGTTCAGAGCAGAAAGCCTGATCTTCGTCCCGTTCAGTTTCTGAAAAGAGTGAGAGAGCTTACCGATGAAAACAATACTGCCCTCATATTTGACGAGGTGGTGAGTGGATTCAGACTGCATTCGGGCGGAGCTCAGCATATATTTGATATCAAAGCTGATTTAGTCCTATACGGTAAGTCTTTCGGCAATGGGATGCCTATCAGTGCCGTGGCAGGGAAAAGCAGATTTATGGACGCCATAGACGGCGGTGAGTGGTCATTCGGCGATAAATCCATACCTGAGAGTGATGTGATTTTTTATGCCGGAACTTTCTTTAAACATCCGCTCAGTATGGCGGCAGCGAAAGCTGTTCTTACCGAGCTGAAAGCCACAGGGTCGAAGCATCAGATTTTGGCAGGTGAACTGACTAAAAAAGCTTTGCGACAGCCTTAATCTTTATTTTAAGGCCGAAGAAATACCTATAGAAATAAAATATTTCGGGTCTATGTTTAGGTTTGAGAGTTTTGGGGATTATGCCCTGCAACTCGAACCGATTGAACTGGAACTGATGTTTTTTTAATATGATACTGCGTGGTGTATACACATGGGAGAGACGGATATGTTATCTCTCTTCCGCCCACAGTGACAGTGATGTGGATAAGATAATAAATGCCGTGAAAGAGAGTGTTGAAGACCTGCGTGCAGGCGGTTTTATTTTCAGAGTATAGGAGGGGATTATGCAACGTAAAAGAGTGAAGGAGCTATTGAATACAGACGAGCAGTTCGCAGGGATAAAGCTGCAGGGGTGGGTCAGGAGTAAGAGGGAATCCAAAACCTTCTCCTTCCTTGAGGTGAACGACGGCTCATGCCTTAAAAAAAATCTTCAGGTCATAGCTGATGAAGGTATCGAAAGCTACAGCGAACTGAAAAAAAATATAAATACAGGTGCATCTGTCGAGATAGAGGGCGACCTTGTGGAATCGCCGGGGAAGGGGCAGAAATGGGAGCTGAAAGCAACGTCTGTCAAGATGGTAGGTTTTGCAGACCCTGATAGTTATCCGCTCCAGAAAAAAACGTCACACCGACGAATTTCTCAGGCAGATCGCTCACCTTCGACCCAGAAGCAATAAGTATGGTGCGATATTCAGACTCAGGTCTGAGGCATCTTTTGCTGTTCATCAATTCTTTCGCGAGAGAGGGTTCTTCTATGTGCATACCCCTATAATTACAGGGTCTGACTGTGAAGGGGCGGGGCAGATGTTCCGTGTGACAACTATGGAAGATACAAAACGACCGGCAGCAGAGGATTTTTTTCGGTAAGGCAGCTTACCTTACTGTTTCTGGTCAGCTCAATGTTGAGAACTACGCATGTTCGCTGGGCAATGTGTATACTTTCGGACCGACATTCAGGGCAGAGAATTCTAATACTCCACGCCATGCGGCTGAGTTCTGGATGATAGAACCGGAGGTGGCTTTTGCCGACATACACGACAATATGACACTTGCCGAGGACTTTGTTAAATACCTGATCAGTTTCCTTATGGAGAATTGCAGGGAAGACCTTGAACTCTTCTTCAACTTTGTGGATAAAGGGCTTGAGGAGAAACTGAATCATGTTCTGGCCAGTGATTTCGCACGTATAGAATACAGAGAAGCCATTAAGATACTCGAAGCATCAGGTGAGAAATTCGAATACCCTGTGGGCTTTGGCGTTGATATGCAGACAGAGCATGAGAGGTATTTGGCGGAGAAACATTTCAAAAAAAAGCCTGTATTTGTTTATAACTATCCTAAGACGATTAAGCCTTTTTTATATGCGTCAGAACGATGACGGAGAGACGGTTGCAGCTATGGATCTGCTGTTGCCTCATGTCGGCGAGCTTGTTGGCGGCAGTCAGCGTGAAGACAGGCTGGAAGTTCTGGAGGCTGCCATCGAAAAGATGGGGCTGGATATGGAAGAGTATTGGTGGTATGCGGAGCTGAGAAAATACGGCTCTGTCCCGCACTCAGGCTTTGGACTTGGGTTTGAACGCTTTCTTATGTTTGTGACGGGCGTATCAAATATCAGGGACGTTATACCGTTTGCCAGAACGCCGAAAAGTTTAGATTTTTTAGAATGTTATTAACAATTGACGTAAATCCTTAAAACTGATAAAAGGTTTATACTTAAGTCAAACTGGGTAAAGTGAGAGATTTGCTTTGTCCAAACAAAAAACGGATGTGATGAGCCGACAGGCTTGTGAGAGGGGTGAACTCTCTTGTGAGCTTAACTTAAGATATTCCCGGGGGTGACGGCATAGATGTGAACTATTCCGTCATCATAACCCAGTTGGGGATTATTTGTTGATATAGATTTAGTTAATAAGC